>Ga0224504_10000925_pt1 | contig 13148 bp, 12 predicted proteins | sample SF_Oct11_sed_USG_3_FD_170160 | JGI IMG/M metagenome (GOLD analysis project Ga0224504, IMG submission 170160) | Sediment microbial communities from San Francisco Bay, California, United States - SF_Oct11_sed_USGS_24 | ecosystem: Environmental > Aquatic > Marine > Sediment | place: USA... | reverse complement strand
GACGGTAGTACTTGAGCTCCGCCTCGACGATTTCGTCTTCCCACATGTCCAGGGTCTTGCCGATGATCCGGCAGGCGCGATCGCCCTTGCCCTTGCAGTCGATCTCGCGATAGTGGACGAACACGCCCATCAGGGTGCTGGTATAGCCACAGGCGTACCCGATTTGCATCCAGCAGACGGGATCGTGATGCAGGCCGAACTGCTCCAGGTGGGTGTCGGCTTCGTAGGAGTTCTCCCAAAGGAATTCCCCTTCACAGATACCATTGGCGACATCCATATTGACCCGCAAGGGGGTCACCTTGACGATGCCCTCGATGGTGTGGAGCAGCGGACCGACCCGGTAGATGTCGTTGTCGGACGCGTTGGGCACCAGCCGCCTGACCATGTCCGCGTCGTGCGTCCCCGAGGCATAACCCATGCGCATCAGCACGCCCCTGGCCCGGTCCAGCCCCAGCGTGTCGGTCAGTTCCTTCCGCAGTGAACCCATCGCGTGGGTGTGCAGCAGGACCATCCTCTGGTCGACCAGCAGGATCTTGCCATCGGTGATCTGCAGCTCCAGATTGCCTCCGAGGCTGTCCAACTCATCGAAATGGATCCGATGACCCATAGATTTCTCCAAATCGTTAACTCATGCCGGGCCGACGCGCCCCTCGCCATGGACTACACTTGATTATTTGGTCAACTTTTGTCGCAGGGTGTTTATCATCTGATCCAATCCAGATCAAATAGACAAGCTTGCTGCAACCGCAGCAATGCGATGTTTTTCATATAGTTAACCCTCTTGGCACGGTTCCTGTATTTATTAAATCTTTGGTTTCGACCGCAATTGTTGTCTGTGGGGGTACGGACTCAATGAACGCCATAGGGAAATCGGATCTCGGCATGCAGTGCTACGTGCGCCGCACTGGTGTGAACAGTCTCGGGATGATCGAGTTCGACTTCTCGATCGGAGACCCGGCCCTGTACGTGGAGATGATCCTGCCGGAGCAGGCGTTCGCTGAGTTCTGCGCCCATAACCGCGTCCAGTTCCTGACCCAGGAGCAGGCAGCGGCGATCGACGCGGACCGGGAGAAATGGCGGACGGGAGAAACGGCGGAGGACGGTGGCGATGGCGCCTCCGGCTAATTCAGGAGTAATCAATGCAGATTGACATCAAAACGGCCGATATCAAGCCGATTCGAAATACCTTCGACCATGTCGCCAAGCGACTGGGCAAGGATAAGCCGGCGTCGCGGTACCAGGAAGCGACCTTCGATATCCAGCCAGAGACCAACTTTCACTATCGGCCACTGTGGGATCCTGAACACCTTCTATACGACCGCCGCCGCACGGCGATCGAGATGGAGGACTGGTATGCCTTCCGGGATCCCCGGCAGTACTACTACGGCACATGGACCATCACCCGGTCGCGCCAACAGGACCACATGGAGAAGAACTTCGCGTTTTTCGAAAAACGCAGACTTGTCGATGTCATGCCGGCCGAATGGCGTAACAAAGTGGCGACACTGCTGGTCCCGATCCGCCACGCCGAGTACACGGCCAATCTCAATAATTGCTACATGTCCGCGTATGGCTATGGCACGGCGATCACCCAGGCATGCCTCTACGCCGGTCTCGATCACCTCGGCATCGCCCAATACCTGACGCGCATCGCCCTGGCGGTCAGCGACGGCGACACGGCAGTGCTGGATGCGGCAAAGACCGCCTGGACCGACGACGAAATGTGGCAGCCCTTGAGGAAGCTCTGTGAGGACCTGCTTGTCACCAAGGACTGGTTTGAATTGTTCGTCGCCCAGAACCTGGTCATCGACGGCCTCCTCTATCCGCTTGCCTACGATCGTTTCGACACGGCCATCTCGCGCCACGGAGGCTCTGCACTGGCGATGCTGACCGACTTCGCACTCGAGTGGTTTGGAGAGTCATCTCGCTGGGTCGACGCGACCCTGAAGACTGCCGCCGCGGAGTCAGATCAGAACAAGGCGCAGATCGAGCAGTGGGCCGATGCCTGGAGCACCCGGGCTGTCGAGGCTCTCACGCCGATCGCCGTGGCCGAGTTCGGCGCCGAAGGCGAAGCCACGCTCGCCGAGATCCGCGCGGAGCTGGTCACACGAGCGAAGAAAAAGTCCGGCCTGGACTTGCAGTAATCCACCCGAAAGGAGTCCGGACATGGCAGACGCGAAGAACATGGTCTATCTCGCACTTCAGAACAATGAAGACGCGCGCCCGATCATCGAGGCCATCGAGGAAGATAATCCGCACGCGGAGATCAATCACTTCCCCGCGATGGTCAAGATCGACGCGGTCGGCAAGCTGATCGTGCGCCGCAAGACCGTTGAGGAAAAGATCGGCCGGGAATGGGATCCCCAGGAGATCCACATTTCGCTGGTGTCCCTGTCCGGAAACGTCATCGAGGACGATGACGAGTTCGGCGTCGAGCGAGACAACTAGGCCGCAACCAGTTTAGAAACGGAGAAAGAGTTCGATGAGCAGGAAACTGAACCTACGAGAGCGCTACCAGCGGATGACGCGGGACCTGGCCTGGGAGCCGAGCTACCAGAGCAAGTCCGATATCTATCCGCAGATGGAGTTCGAGGGCATCAAGATCGAGGACTGGGACAAGTGGGAAGACCCGTTCCGTCTGACCATGGACTCCTATTGGAAATACCAGGCGGAGAAAGAGCGCAAGCTGTATTCCATCATCGACGCCTTCGCCCAGAACAACGGGCACATGAACGTCACTGACGCCCGCTATGTCAACGCGCTGAAGCTGTTCCTGACCGGCGTCTCGCCGCTGGAGTACGCGGCTCATCGCGGCTTCGCCATGGTCGGCCGCCAGTTCCCGGGCGCCGGCGCGCAGGTCGCCTGCCAGATGCAGTCCATCGACGAACTGCGTCACGTGCAGACCCAGATCCACACGATCAGTCACTACAACAAGTACTTCAACGGCTTCCACGACTTCCGCCACATGCACGATCGGGTCTGGTATCTGTCGGTGCCGAAATCCTTCTTCGACGACGCGATGTCCGCCGGGCCATTCGAATTCATCACGGCGATCTCGTTCAGCTTCGAGTACGTGCTGACGAACCTGTTATTCATGCCGTTCATGTCCGGCGCCGCCTTCAATGGCGACATGGCGACCGTGACCTTCGGCTTCTCGGCCCAGTCGGATGAATCCCGACACATGACCCTGGGGCTGGAGGTCATCAAGTTCATGGCCGAGCAGCACCCGGACAACATCCCCATCATCCAGAAGTGGATCGACAAGTGGTTCTGGCGTGGCTACCGGCTGCTGACGCTGGTCGGCATGATGATGGACTACATGCTGCCGAAGAAGGTGATGAGCTGGAGGGAGGCCTGGGAGATCTACTTCGAGCAGAACGGCGGCGCCCTGTTCGAAGACATGGCCCGTTACGGGCTACGCATGCCCAAGTACTGGGAACAGACAATCGAGGGCAAGGATCACATCACGCACCAGGCGTGGGGCATTTTCTACAACTACACGCACGCGGCGGCATTCCACACCTGGATGCCGGACAACGAAGAGATGGATTGGCTGAGCGCCAAGTATCCGGACAGCTTCGATCAGTACTATCGTCCGCGGTTCGAACACTGGCGGGAACAGGCCGAGGCCGGCAATCGATTCTACAATCCGACCCTGCCGATGCTTTGCCAGACCTGCCAGATCCCGATGGGATTTACCGAGCCCGGCGACCCGACGACGATCGGCTTCCGGGCCAGCGACTTCGAAGGCAACCGCTATCACTTCTGCTCTGATGGCTGCAAAGACATCTTCGACAACGAACCGCAGAAGTTCTGCCAGGCATGGATGCCGGTGCACCAGATCTACCAGGGCAACTGCGGCGGTGCGACCGTGCCGGATGTGCTCGACTGGTATCACCTGAATTTCGGCGTGGACAACTTCGACTACGCGCAGTCGCCTGACAGACAGCACTGGCAACAATGGAAAGGCGAGGCGGCCGAAGAATCCGATGCACCGGATGAAGCCGCCTGAAATCGGACCGGGACCAACAGCTAAGAGGAATCATCAATCGTGGCAGTTAAAGCAATCACGCCCGATTACAAGGGCGAAGCACTGGACGGCGTGGACAACTTTCACGGCAACATCATGTTCCACGTTAATTGGGAAAAACACTTGATGTTCTGTGCGCCGCTGGCGTTCGCGATGCCGCCGGACGCTCCCTTCTCGACGCTGCTCGAGGAGACGCTACCGACCGCATATGGCTATCACCCGGACTGGAAGAAGGTGGACTGGTCGAAGGTCGAGTGGACCCTCGATCACGAACCATTCGATCCCAAGCCCGACGCGAGCCTCGAGGAGAACGGCATCGTTCACCGATCGTTACTGAGATTCACGGTGCCGGGCGCGGAGGGGATCGCCGACAGCGGAAGTTGACGAAAACAATACGGGGGCGAGGGAGCAGATGACCTACGAGCTCACGATCGAGCCGCTGGGCGAGACCATAGAAGTAGAAGAAGACCAGACATTGCTGGACGCGGCGCTGCGGGCGGGCATCTGGCTGCCACACGCCTGCTGTCACGGGCTGTGCGCGACCTGCAAGGTGCAGGTCGTCGAGGGCGAAGTCGAGATCGGGGAGGAAGCGTCCCCCTTCGCCTTGATGGACTTCGAGCGCGAAGAAGGCATGGCCCTGGCCTGCTGTTCGACAGCGCTGTCCGACGTCGTGATCGAGGCGGACGTCGACGAGGATCCGGACGCGGTCATCCGGCCGGTCGAGGACTACCAGGGGACCGTCACCAGGCTTGTGGACCTCACTCCGACGGCCAAAGGTGTCTTCATCGAGTTGGACGGCGAGGGTCTGGAATTCCAGGCCGGCCAATACGTGAATCTCGAGCTGCCCGACATCGAGCTGCCACGTGCATTCTCTATGGCCAACTCTCCGGCAGAGACCAACGTGCTGGAACTCAACATCCGGCGTGTCCCCGGCGGAGCGGCAACCAGTTACGTCCACGATCAGCTGCAGGAAGGCGACCGTGTCAGGCTCGCTGGACCTTACGGCCGCTTCTTCGTACGCAAGTCGGCGATGGAGAACGTGCTGCTGCTCGCCGGCGGGACCGGCCTGTCCAGCATCAAGTCGATGCTGCTTGATCTGCTGGACGACGAATCACAGGCGGGCAAATCGATCAAACTGGTATACGGCGCACGGGACCGCAGTGAACTCTACTACGATGATCTCCTGCGCGAGCTCGCGGACCGGCACGAAAGATTCACCTATGTCCCTGCTCTTTCCGAGCTGAAAGAATCCGACGGCTGGTCGGGTGCCACAGGATTCGTGCATGACGTCGCCAGAGAGCATTTCGACGGCGACTTCCGTGGTCACAAGGCCTATATGTGCGGCCCGCCCGTGATGATCGATGCCTGTATCACCACATTGATGCAGGGCCGGCTGTTCGAGCGTGACATGTTCATGGAACGGTTCTTCAGCGCGGCGGACTCGGCGCAGAACATCCGCAAAAGTCCGCTGTTCAAATCGATATGAGCGGATCTGGATCAGCAGGCACCGGAGACGCTGTGAGCTATCAGGTCCTCATTGAGGACACGGGGGAAGACTACCGCTGCCCGCCGGATCGCGACCTGCTCCGGTCCATGGAACGCCTGGGCCGCAAAGGCATTCCGGCCGGTTGCCGGGGCGGCGGCTGTGGCGTCTGCAAGGTCCACATCCTCTCCGGCTCGGTGACCAGCAAGAAGATGAGCCGGGCACATGTCAGCGTCGAGGAAGAAGCTTCCGGCTACGTTCTCGCCTGTCGGACCTGCCCGCGCAGCGATGTGCGCCTGAAGGTGGTGGGCAAGATGCGGAAGACCGTCTGTCGGGTGGTCCCCGCCGGGAGGTCGGCGAAATCCAACGAAGGAAAGGCCGGTTCGGTCGTTGAATCGGCATGACTCAGACGGCAAATAAAAAAGTTACTTGTATATAAAATCGATTTTTAATACTCTTGTCGAAAAAATGGGACCCCACAACGGAGCAAGGCTGGCGGCCCGGCCGCAAGGCCCCCTGTTTGTCCGGGATTCCCGCTGACATAACTGGAGGAGGACTGACATGTCACAGTCTGGCGTACTAAGACCCGGCCACGTCTGCATCCGCGTCATGGACATGGATGAAGCAAAGACTCATTACACACAGCGCCTGGGTCTGCTGCAGACCGACGAAGACGACCAGGGCCGCGTCTATCTGAAGGGATGGGACGAGCAGGACTGGTTCTCCGTCGTGCTCCGCGAAGCTGACCAGCCCGGCATGGATTTCATGGGCTTCAAGGTCCGCGACGAGGCGACGCTCGAGGACCTGGCCACCAAGGTGGAAGCGTTCGGCTGCAAGGTTGAGCGGATCCCCGCTGGCGAACTGAATCACTGCGGCGCGAGGGTGCGATTCGACTCACCCACGGGTCACAACTTCGAGCTCTACGCCGAGAAGGACTGGAAGGGCAACGGTCTGGGTCTCGAGAATCCCGATTCCTGGGCGGAAGGACTTCTCGGGATGCAGGTGGCCCGATATGACCATTGCCTGCTCTACGGCGACGATCTGGACGGCACGGTCAAACTGTTTCGCGAAGCCCTGGGTTTCGACCTGACCGAACAGATCATGGACGGCGATCTCATGATCGGCGCCTTCCTGACCTGCTCCAACAAAGCTCACGATCTGGCGATCGTCCGCCACGCCGAGAAGGGCAAGTTCCATCATGCGTCGTTCCTGCTCAACAGCTGGGAAGAGGTCCTGCGTGCCGCTGACCTGATCTCGATGCACGACATCTCTCTCGATATCGGACCGACCCGCCACGGCATCACCCGCGGCCGGACGATCTATTTCTTCGACCCCTCGGGTAATCGTAACGAAGTGTTCTGCGGCGACTACACGTGGTACCCGGATCATCCGACGATCACCTGGACGGCCGACGAACTGGGCAAGGCGATCTTCTATCACGACCGCCAGCTCAACGAGAATTTTCTGGGCGTCGTGACCTGATGAGCCATGTGGTCACCCAGCCCACCCTCGGATCGAATGCGGCACGGCAAGCCGCATCCGCGGCCATGGACAAGGCCGACAAGCTGGGTGTGCCGATCAATGTCGCCGTCGTGGATGCATCTGGGCTGCCGCTGGCATTCCTGCGCGCCAACGGCGCTCCACTACACTCTATCCGTATCGCCGAAGACAAGGCCGTCACGGCAGTCAGCTTCGGCATCGCGTCAGGAGCATGGGACCAGGAGGTGGGCGACGTCCCGAGGCTGTGGGACAGCCTGGTAGCGCGCCGCGGATTCTGTGCCCTTGCGGGCGGCTTCCCTATCCGGGTTGAGGGGGGCGTCGTCGGAGGCATCGGTGTCTCCGGTGGTACCGAGGAGCAGGACGTCGAATGTGCCCATGCCGGACTGGCCGCGCTGGGACTGAGTTGATTTAGAAGAGCGGAGATGCACAGACGTCTCCGACGATAACAAGTCAGACAGGAAACGGGGGTAGCCCAGGTGGGTGTGTTTCGTCGTAGCAAGCTGTCGGCAGCCGCAGTACTTGTGGCAGGCTTGCTGGTGGCCGGTTGCGAGGCGCAACTGAATCTCAGCGGCGTCGAGTGGCAGCGCTCGCAGACCAAGATGCGATTCGACATGTACCAGGCGATCGCCGCCAACGAGACCGCCACGGTGACCGTGAGTTCGACAGGCGTCATCCTCGTCTCGGACAACGCTGGCTTCACCTGGACCCGCAACGAACTGGAAGGCAACCCGACCCTGATCGACGTCGCGGTCTGCCCGGACGGCCGCTTCGTCGCCCTGGACACCCGTCGCCTGATCTGGACCGGATCCGGTGACGGCAACTGGACTTCCAGGCCGATCGATACCATGGAGAATGTCCTCGCTCTGACCTGCGACCCGCAAGACCGGATCTGGGTCACCGGGAGCTTCAGCACACTGCTGCACAGCACCGACGACGGGGCCAGTTGGGAGATGACCTCATTCGACGAGGATCTCCAGTTCACCACGATCCAGTTCCTGGATGCCGACTGGGGAGTCGCTACCGGCGAATTCGGCACCGTCATGATCACCCGTGATGCCGGCGTCTCCTGGGAGGCTGCGGAATACATCCCCAACGAGTTCTACCCGATGGCGGCGGTGTTCACCGATCAAGAGAACGGATGGGTCATCGGCCTGAATGGCATCACCTGGTCCACCACCGATGGCGCCGCGAGCTGGCAGCGCATCGACGCGCCCTCACCCACCCCGCTGTATGGCATAGCGGCAGAAGGCGATCGTGTCTACATCGTCGGTGAAGGCGGTTCGGTGTTCTCCTGGGATGGCTCGAGCTGGCGGAGTCCGGCGGGACTGTCCAGCCTGCTGGCCTACCTGCGTGGCGTCGTCGTCCTGGATGACTCGACCATCCTGGTCGCCGGTGGATTCGGCGCCCTCATGCGGGTCTCAACAACGGACACGGTGGCGATGGTGGCTGAAGAGGTGAGTCCGTGAACCCCAACAGCCTCATCGGCCGGATCATGCAGCGCCTGGAGCGCTTCGTGTTCTATCACCCGAAGACGTTCCTGCTGGGTATCCTGCTGATTACCGCATTCTTCGCGACCCGCGTCCCCTATGTACAGATGTACTCGGATTTCGCGGACCTGCTGCCACAGAAACATCCCTACATCCAGCTGCACAACGAGATCCGCGATACCTTCGGCGGCGCGAACAACGTCATCGTCGCCATCGTTGCCAGGGATGGCGATATCGTCAACAGCGACACGCTGGCCCGTGTCCATGAGATGACCCAGGGCGTCGACGAGCTGCCGGGTGTCAACCACAACCTGGTACGCAGTCTGACTCACCGGACCGTCCGCAAGACCTGGCTGGACGAGACCGGCAACATCAATTCCGAGCCCTACTACGACCCACTCGAGCCGGACATCGGCAATGACAAGGCTGACCAGATCCGTGCCGACGTCACCGCCAACTCGACGGTGTTCGGACAACTGGTGTCGCCGGACCTCAAGTCCGCCCTGATCAAGGCCACCTTCAATGAAGGTCAGCTGGACTATGTGGCGATATTCCGGCAACTGCTCGAACTGCGTGACGAGGTCCAGTCCCGGGCCGACCCGGGCCAGGCGATCGACATCTATGCGACCGGCCAGCCGGTCCTGCTGGGCTGGGTCTATAGCTACCTGGACCAGATCGTCCAGATCTTCCTGTTCACCCTGGTGATCCTGCTGGTGCTGCTGATCGCTTATTTCCGGCGGCGCATCTATGGCATCGTCATCCCGGTCGTCGGCGTCATCATCTCTGCGACCTGGGGCCTGGGTATCGTCTCCCTGCTCGGCTTCAATCTGGATCCGCTGACGCTGGTCATCCCGTTCCTGATCTCGGCCAGGGCCATGTCCCACGGAATCCAGCTTGTGGAGCGTTACTACCTGGAAACCGAGACGGCCGCCAACAGCCACGACGCGGCGCAGAAGACTTTCGAGACCCTGTTCCGGCCCGGCTCGCTTGGCGTGGTATCGGATGCGGTCGGACTCTTGCTGATCGCCCTGGGCTCTTCGCCGATCAACGTGAAACTCGGCATCTATGCGTCGCTTTGGGCACTGTCCGTCGTTTTGACCGTCCTTATCGCCGTGCCGCTCGTCTTGTCCATACTGCCGATGAAACGCCCGCAAGGCGACGGGGCCGGGAAACACCACGGCATGTATGAGGGCGTCGCCCGGCTGGTCGGCAGCCCGACCGGGGCGAAAACGCTGCTGGCGGCCGCCGCCCTGGTCTACATCAGCGGCGGCTATCTCGCCTCCTTTGTCAACATCGGAGAGTCCGAGCCGGGCTCGCCCATCCTCTACCAGGACCACGAATACAATGTCTCATCGCAGGTGATCAACGAGAACTTCCCGGGTTCCGAGGAGTTGTTCGTCGTGGCACATACGGATGAAGCCGGCGGCATGAAGCGACCGGACGTCCTCAGGGCACTCGAGGATTTTCAGATGCACATGCTGTACGACCCCGAGCTGGGCGGCAGCAAGGGCATGCCCGACCTGGTCAAGCGCGTTAATCGCATCCTGCACAGCGAGGATCCGCGCTGGTCGATCCTCCCCGAGGATCCGGCCTATGTGGGTGGCCTGATGTTCGCCTATATGGCGTCCAGTCCGGTGCCCGGCGCGCTCAAGGAGTTCGTCGATACCGATGAGCAGACCGCCAACATGGTGTTCTTCTACAAGGACCACAAGAGCGAGACGATCCGCCGGGCGATCCACATGGCCAAGGACTGGATCAACGACCCGGCCAATGCGGTGGATGGTCTGACCATGCGCCTGGCCGGTGGCATCGTGGGCGTGACCGCCGCTATCAACGAGTCCGCATTCGACAGCAACAAGATCATTATCCCGGCGGCGATGATCATCATCTTCCTGTTCGTGACGCTGTTCTACTGGTCGTTCCATGCCGGCTGGCTGATGTTCCTGGCGATGACCTTCGCCACCGTGGCCACCTATGCCTACATGGGGATGGCCGGAATCACGATCAATGTGAACACCGTGCCCATCATCGCGGTGGGAATCGGCGTCGGCATCGACTATTCCATTTACATGATGGACAGGATCCGCGAGGAGACCACACGCTTCGGCGGCGATCTGCTGGCTGGGATCAGGCAGGCCGTGGCGACGACCGGCAAGGCCATTGCGTTCACGGCGACCTCGCTGATCGGCGGCGTCGTGATGTGGGTGATACTCTCTGACCTGAGATTCCAGTCGGAGGCAGCGCTGCTGTTGATCGTGATGCTGGTGTTGAACGCACTGGCAGCCACCTTCCTGGTGCCGGCGTGGATCGTATTGTTCCGTCCGAAATTCATCTCGGACGCGGCTATGATGAGTAGTGAGGGAGAGCTCGACTTGGAAGCAGGGAGGCAATCGGCACGTGCCTGACATGTCGGGAAGCTGAGATCGAAGATCGGGCCGGAGTCGATGCACACCGGGACCCGGCACACATAAGTGAGAGGAGACAGGGGGCAGACATGGCGATTATCAAAACAAACGCAACCCGGGGGTGCGTGCCCGCGACCGTTGTCGCTCTTGCATTGCTGATGGCCCAGGCCGACGGCGTGCAGGCGCAGGAGTGGGAAGACTGGGACGTAGCCGGTTTTGCAGAGGCCGTCAATCACTGGCGTGACAGCGATGGTCCCGACGGTCTGGTCAAACAGCGTAATACGCTGCAGATCGAGTGGAGCCGTTCGCGCGGACCCGGATTATCGGTCAGCGGTGTCCTGCGCGGCAGCTACGACTCCGTCTATGACTTCAACGACAGCGAATTCGGCAGCGATGCCGGCGGCAGCGTCACGATCGAGAACGCCGGCGGCACCGGGATCTTTGGACCTGAGCGAGTGCCGTGGGGTCAGTCGATCATCAACAGCCCCCTTCCGGGACTCCCTGGCGGCGGCGGCTTCGGTTTCAACCTGAACCAAAATCCCAACGAGGGCCTGATCCTGCTGGGCGACGATATCAACACCGGTACCGGCGGCAACTTCCTGCCCGGTTTTGGTGGCGTTCAGCTGGCCTACCCCGCGCAGCCCTGTGACGACGACAAGCGCGGTTGTATCGGCAGTTATATGAACAAGGACGAAGGCGATCTCAAGTTCCCCGAGTTCAATGACAAGCTCGATTTCATCCGCGAACTGTATGTGGACTACGAACATGCCTTCGAGAGCGGGCGCGCCTTCAACCTGCGCGTCGGCCGGCAGCAGGTGATCTGGGGCCGCACCGACCTGTTCCGCGTCCTGGACGTGGTCAACCCGGTGGACTACTCCCGCCACAACATCTATGACGAGCTCGAGGACATCCGTATCCCGATGGGAATCCTCAACGCCGAATACCGCATGGGTGGCGTGGGCGCCTTCGACGACCTGAACTTCCAGGGCCTTTGGAATTTCGAGCCATTCCGGCCCAACGACCTGGGCCAGGGCGGACAGCCCTACTCGATCCTGCAGGCCGGCAATTTCTTCCGCGCCTTCAACAACTGCTGGGACAATGGCTGTACGGTTGCCAACTTCGCGCCCGCGCCCGATGGCTCGCCGGCTTTGCTGGCGACGGACTTCGGCCCCAACCAGATCGGTATCCGCGATGCTGACGTACCCGACGATTGGGGCGACACTGCCATCGGCGGTCGCATAGAAGGCGTGTTCAAGGGCGTCGGCTTCTCTCTGAACGCCTTGTCCTATCGCGCCCAGCTGCCGACCCTGAGCGGCCGCAACATCGAGTCGGACAATCCGTTTACCGCCGAAGTCGAGTCGCAGGACTATCCCTACCTGATCGCCTTCGACATCAAGTTCCCCAGGCTGTTCATGGTGGGCGGATCCGCGGACTTCTACGTGGACCCGATCAAGTCCGCGTTCCGGGTCGAGATGACGCACACGCAGGACGAGGAGTTCGCCAACACGCTGAATCCGGACCTGTACTCCGAATCCGACGTCCTTCGCTGGGTGCTGGGTTGGGATCGGCCGACCTTTATCCCGTTCCTCAACAAGACCCGTTCGTTCCTGTTCTCCGCCCAGGTCTTCGGCCAACACATTCTCGATCACGAGAAGGAATCCGGGCCCATCGGACCGCGCGGTATCCCGGACTTCGAGAACAACTACATAGCGACCCTGCTGATCAACGGCTTCTACAAGGCCGATCGGATCCAGCCAAGGGTCATCACGGCCTACGATACCGGCGCGAAGGCCGGCGTCGTCTCGCCGCAGTTCGACTGGCTGCTCACCGACCACTGGCGCCTGATCGCCCAGGGCAACTTCAAGTGGGGCGAGGATGACCAGCAGTTCGACGATAACCGGACAGCGAATCCGTTCCCGCCCTTCACCTGCCCCCCACCGGCCCCCGGCTGCGACTTCAATTCGCCGTCGCTGGGTCTGGGTGGCTACGAGCCGCTGGGGCGGTTCCAGCAGGGACCGATCGGCATGGCGCAGGAAGAGAATGAGTATCAACTGACCATCCGCTACCAGTTCTGATGGTGTGGACCGTCCGTTGAGAAGCACGACACAAGGAATTCGTAAGATGAACAGATTGCTAACGACATTTGCGGCACTGGCCATGGCTCTCGCGGCCAGTCTGGCCTCGGCCGCCACGCCGGAAGACGTGGAGAACTCGTTCTTCCCCTACAGGAACTGGACACCCGA
>Ga0224504_10000923_pt1 | contig 13170 bp, 13 predicted proteins | sample SF_Oct11_sed_USG_3_FD_170160 | JGI IMG/M metagenome (GOLD analysis project Ga0224504, IMG submission 170160) | Sediment microbial communities from San Francisco Bay, California, United States - SF_Oct11_sed_USGS_24 | ecosystem: Environmental > Aquatic > Marine > Sediment | place: USA... | reverse complement strand
ATGGCCTCTTGAATAAGTCTGCTTCTGCTCGGAAAGGCTCGGTTTTTAACAAGGGTGTCGAGCCTGGTGAGTGTCGTGCCTTCAATTGTTATTGCTATTTTTTCAGTACTCATATTGCACCTCCAGTATTACAATATATCATACTATTGTTTTGTGGTCGGTGAAAATAGTTTTTTGCATAACTCGTTATTAACCCGCCAACTTTCTGTTTAATCTCCTATGTGTATTACTAGGTTGTCCAATGTCTAAGACCATATTATCAGGTCGTTATGTTCACAAAAGCTGAAATGATAAATCAATTAATCCCGCCGAAATGATCCATCACCAATCTAACTCTCTGCCGCAAATTGATAAAACGCAAAAAGCCACCCGCTTGGTTACGGATGGCCAGTATTAACTTCATTGCTCCATGCTTCCCCTCGCAGCTAAATAATTGGCCAGCTAAATAATCGGCATAAATAAGACAGCGTCGATTTACACCAATTGCAAAGAAAGGTCAAAGCGGGCTGTTTGAACGGATTCGGCGATCAGCCTTGAGTAAGGCATAAAAAAAGATTAAAATCGCTAACGGGCTGTTTCTGCGTGATAATTGTTTCTGCGGTGATATACTCTAAATGTGGCAGCTCTCGTTGATGCCGGCGCCCTAAGCGGGAACCTTCTTCCCTTCTTCTGTTCCCGGGAAAGAGAGGTTGTATGCGACATGCACTTGGCATAAACAGTCGCTTCACGATATCTGGAAGCGAAATGGAGAATGTGGTCGGTCCTTATCTGCTGTCCATGTTCAAAGGACTTGGTAGATTCTGTCTTAAATCTCTGCAAAGCATCGGTTTCATTTTTCTCGCTACTGTTGGTATGTGGCCCGCCGCCGCGTACCTTTGCTATGTTGCAATGGTGAGCTGAGACTAGTGTATGCAGATTCTGTCACCGCATTGAACGTTGAGTTGTCACGTTGATTTTTTTTGTCCAACGTTTCCGAAAGTTGAAGCTCTTGGCTGGCATGGCGATCTTAAACGGAAACGTTGGCTCTTAATTATTTGCGGCACATCCCGGATAGTTCCTGAAATACCGAACAAAGTGCGAAAAAGTAGACGCTTTGGCCTTGAGCGGCAAGCTTGGTGTTGCCTGCAAAATGCTGATTTGCTAGAGTGCGCCACGCTTGTTTCTTTCCTCAACATTCGGAGCTTGCCTTGACCAGAGTTGAATTCGTCAAATTGCCCCGTCCCGAAAAGGCTTTGTTGCTGTGTGAATTGGCGCAGGAGTTTTATCAGCAGGGGCGCAAGGTGCTGGTGTTGGTGCAGGATAATAACCAGGGGCTGACGCTGGATAATTTTATGTGGGTGTGGAATAAAGGCTCTTTTGTGCCACACGCGCACGATAACGGCGCGGTTGATTGTCATGATGAGCCGGTGGTGATTGCCTCTACTGAAAAGAATTGCAACGGCGCTCAGGTGCTGATTCTCGGCGCGGCCTGCTCTACCGATTTTATGCGTCACTTTGAGCATGTGGTCGATTTTGCCGAAGTACACGACGACGCCTCGCGCGAAGCATCGCGGACGCGCTTTGCGCATTACAAGGAGAGCGGACTTGGCCCCTACCTGCGTCAATAAAGGCGGCTCGCCGAGTATCGTCCGGCTGGATGTTGTGCCAGCGCTGGAGGAGGAGATAACTCTCTCTCCGCATGCGCTGGTCGCCTTGTCGCGTTGGCAGCCCAAAGTGGGGGAGACAATCTCTCTGCTCGATTCGGAGGGCTGCGTCTGCCGCGCCAAGATCACTGAGTTGACGGAATCGAACTGTCGCTGTGTGCCGTTTGAGCGTTTCGCCAATTCTGCTGAGAGTTCTTTGCAGATTGAACTGTATCAGACGCTGTCCAATGGTGATGGTTTCGAGCGGGTGTTGCAAAAAGCCACCGAGCTGGGCGTCACTTTGATGGCGCCGATACTTAGCGAACTCTCGGCGATGCTGGAAGAGCATGACGCGTTGCCGCAGCAGTCGCAGCGCTGGTCCGAAGTCATTTTAAGCGCCGCCAAGCAGTGCCGCCGCAGCAAGTTGCCGGAGATGCTGGCGCCCTTAAGCTTTGATGACGTACTCGATACTGCCGCCAATGCGGAGTTGAAACTGCTGCTCTATCAGGGTGATTCAAGCTGGACTTTTAGTGAAGCTTTCGCTTCGTTGCGACCTATGGGCGTGGCAATTCTGGTTGGGCCTGAAGAGGGCTTTAGTGAAGATGAAGTCGAGCGGGCGCGAAATCTCGGTTTCTTGCCGGTCAGCCTTGGCCCGCGTATTTTGAGCACGGAGACCGCCGCTATTACCGCGATATCAATCGTTCAGGGTCAGCTAGGCGATTTACGCTGACCTCCTATAAATATTTCCGAAACGAAAAGACTAATGAATCTGGATAATCTCTGTGTAGTTCTGGTGGAGCCGAGGGGCGAGCGCAACATCGGCTCTGTGGCTCGCGCCATGGCCAACTTTGGCGTTAAAGACCTGCGTCTGGTGGCGCCCAAAACCGATCATCTACAAGATGAAGCGCGCAAGATGGCGGTTAAGGCGGCCCCGCTGTTGGAGCAGGCCACGCTTTACGATGATCTGCAAGCGGCTCTGGCCGATTGCCACTACGCTTACGCCACCACCCGCCGCTTTGGTAAGTATCGGGTCGAGTTTCATCATCCTGATACTGCCGCCGAGCAGTTGCTGCCGCTGCTGGACCAGGGTAAGATCGCTCTGGTGTTTGGCCGTGAAGACAAGGGATTGAAAACCGAGGAGCTGGACTTGTGTCAGCGTCTGGTTACCATTCCCACCGATGAAAATCTGCCGTCGATGAATCTGGCGCAGTCGGTGGGAATCTGTCTGTATGAAATCGGCAAGAAACATGGCGAACTCAGCGACAAGGAGCATGAAGGCAGACTCCTGGCCTCCAACGCCGAGCTAGAGGCGATGTTTACCCACATGCGCAAGACCTTTTTGGACATCAAGTACTTAAACTGGCTAAATCCCGACCATATCCTGCGCTCGTGGCGCCAGATGCTGGGACGCGCCGGAATTGATGATCGCGAGGTGCGGATTCTGCGCGGACTCTTAAGCGAAATTGATCGGGTGGAGGAAGAGCGCCAGGTGTTGGCTGATGCAGGGGCCGACGCGGGTGACGATAGTGAAGGCCCAGGAGGGCAGGGTGAAAATTAGAGAAGAAGTTCTCGATAACGGCATCACCATTGTCTTTAACGATGAGAGCAATCGCTACTTTGGCGATTACCATCGTATCTGCATCGTTGCTGCTATCACTTGCCCTCTGCCTCAAGATAAGGATACCTTCTGGCAGCAGGCGCGCACTCAGCTGGGTGAACAGTTGAGTGTAACCCGCAGCTTTGAGCGTATGGGGGTGGCCAGCGCCAACGTGGAAACAACGCGCCAAAGCATGATCGATGAATTTATGCAGTCAAACGTCGCCTATATGCAGCGTGAGCAATATCTGCGCTCGCTGGTGCAGGCCGAACTCTCCAAACGAAAGCCGGGTAGAAGCTATGGGTACTGAAACGATGCGCGAAATCGAACTTGATATCACCACTCTGGCGCACGGTGGCCGTGGTATGGGCCGACATGATGGCAAAGCTATCTTTGTGCCGCTGACTATGCCCGGAGACCGGGTACACTGTCGCATCGTAAAAGCCAAAGCCCGTTTCGCTGAGGCCGAGTTGGTGGAGATTATCACGCCTTCGCCGCAACGTCAGGCCGCGCCCTGTCCTTATTTTGAAAAGTGCGGCGGTTGTCAGTGGCAGCATATGCCGTATCCGTTGCAGAGCGAATGGAAGGCCAAGATCTTCGCTGATCTGCTGACGCGTAGCGGCGTTGCTGAGGAAGATACGCTGCTGTCGATTGTACCGTCGCCTTCCGAATGGAGCTATCGTAACCGGGTTCAGTTTAAATGCGAGCAGAGTGGTGATGCCCGGAAAAGTGATGACCGTTTTGTGATGGGTTTTTATCGCCCGGAAAGTCACGACATTGTTGATATAGAAAAATGCATGCTGGCCGATGAAAAGATTCAGCAGCTTTATACTTTGCTGCGTCAAGAGCTGCCAAAATCGCCACGCGCAGACGCTATTTCTCAGGTGGATGTCAGTTGCGGCGACGACGACAAGACGCGAGTTATTGTGCACGTTGCGCCCAAGGCTGTCGCAAAAATGGAGCCTTGGTTGCAAAAGCTGGCTGAAAAGAATGGCTTTGACGCCTGCCTTCAATCTGGCGCCAAAAACACCCTGCAAAAAGTCTCTGGCGTAGGCCAGACTCTGGTGCGACCAGAGGCTGACGAGCCGAAACTTTATTCGAACCCCGGCGGTTTTGTTCAGGTGAATCCGCCGCAGAACCGCAACATGGTTGCGGCGATGATCGAACGCTTGCAGTTAACCGGCAAGGAGAAGGTGCTTGACCTTTTCTGCGGCATGGGTAATTTCAGCCTGCCGCTGGCCAAGCGCTGCGCCCAGGTGGTTGGGGTAGAGAATTACGCTCCGGCGATTATGGATGCGCGTCGCAACGCCCGTCGTAATGCTGACCGCGATCAGCAGGCAAATGCCGAATTTCATGTGGCGGATGCCGCCAGCTACTTACGCAATACCCGCCCCGGCGATTTCGACCTAGTGGTGCTCGACCCGCCCCGTTCCGGCAGCGCCCCAGTAACCAAAGCGCTACTTGAAGTGCGCCCGGAGCGGGTACTGTACATCTCCTGCGACCCGGCCACCTTGACTCGTGATCTCAAGCAGCTAGTGCAAAACGGCTACCAGGTGGTCTCAGCGCAAGCTTTCGACCTGTTTCCGCAGACCTGGCATATCGAGAGTATGACGCTGCTACAGCGTTGCGACTGAGAAGCCAGAGCTGTCTACGCGCGTTACTCAATATCTGGGCAATGCCCTGGTTTGCACTGAGTAAGATCGCAGTTGCCGAGGGCGTTGCACTTTAAGTAATTGAAGTTGTGCAAGAAGTCACTGTAGACTTGATCGTCTGATATCTTGATCGCCATATTATCTTGGCTGCGCAGGCCCGAACCCGTCCAGTTTCTGGTGCCGTGGTAAACAAAGTTGCGCCATTGGACTTTGCGCACGTCGTCGGACTCAAATTGCGGTTCGTCGTTGCCCCAAGGGCCTTCGAACAGCATGTACTTGCTGTGCATGCTGTGCATATAGTCGCCAGACTCAGGGTCTTTGAACATCTCCAGCCAGTGAAACTTTACCTTTTCCTTTTGTGCGCTGCTCAGGCCGTTGAGTAAGGCGCTCCTGACTTCAGAGTCGATCAATTTCGTCCCGTTCCTCTTTTTTCTGCCGATGATTTCAACCTCGCAATTGCCTGCTCTGACCAGTCTGTTGATGACCCTGGCGATACCTCTGCGCGGACTTGACCATTTAGCGGTGACAATGCGAATTTTCGTTGGCCTCCCCGATGCAGTCTCGTGGTTAGTGTGGACGCCGACCCCTTCTGAAGGGTCGAGCGTATTGCTTATCGGGTCGCCGCCGCCAGTTTTTGGGAAAAAGTACATCCGGTCCGTATAGGCATCGGGGCTATCCGTTGGCCAGGTGTGAGCGTAGGCGTTTGCGGGGTTATTGTGCCTGGGGTTTTTGTAGAACCTCGCTTGAGCGATTAGGTATTTTAAGGCGAGGTTGTAATAAGAAGAGTTAGAAATAACAACGGTCGCCTGATATTTTTTTGCGCCGTTTTTGGAGAAGTTGCCCGATGAAAGCACGACCACCTTCTCCAGCGCGTGTTCTACTCCGTCCTCCACGTAGGTCGTTTTAGAGAACATAGAAATCTTGTTATGGCCGAAAGTCGTGCTTCTATCTCCCGTCCCCGCGTGACCGCCCTGACCGTGTATCGCGATAAAAGGCTCTTTTAAGCCATCTCGTAAAATACGCCAAACCCTATCGTTTTTATCCCGATCATTGGTTAGCACGAAAACGAAAACGCCGCGTTGGCTTGCCTCGACCAAAGCATTGGCGACTCTTTCATCATCGAAGTGGTAGACGTCGATGGAAATTTGCGAATCGTTCGGCGCTCTATTAATCATGTCGATTAATAGAGCGCTGTGAGAACTGTCAAAATTGTTTTGTTCGCTAAAGTGGGTGGCGAAAGTCGTTTCCCCAATAGGGAGATTGCTTTCGACTAAAGTTGCATACGAGTTAGTCGCAATAGTAATTGTTAGAATGGCCAATGTCATCCGCACGATTGAAAACATAGTCGCCTCCCGTTGTTTTAGTTTGCCCCACTAGACTATTGTCAGAATAAATTCAGCTAATAAGAATCGCCCCAAACAAAAAAAGCCACTTGCTATTACGCAAATGGCTTGTCGCTAAAGTTCATCGCCCCATCCCCCTCTATACTGGGTGCTAAAAAGACCCAGTGTGCTTGGCTGGTTGATAAATATATTTGATATTCACTAACCGTAACCGAATAAAGAATTCAGTTCAATCTTTTTAAAGACACTATGGAAAAGCGCAGGTCAAGTTGAGTCCCGAGCAGGTGTTGCATATCTTTTGTGACCGGGCGCCTTTGACCCTCGCGCGGCAGCGCGACTGCGCCGTTGATTGATTACTGCTAATCCTCTGCACCTGTGTTAAGCTGCCTTCATCGTAAAGAGGAGGGTGGGGCAGTGCAGGAGTTAGCTCTAAATTCAAAACAATACAAACCGCTCGTATGGCCTTCGCCGTAGAGCGGTTTTTTTGTGTGAGGACGAGATGAAATGATAGAAGTTCCCTTGGTGGGAACATTTGTCTTGATTTGATTGTGGGAACTGATATATTAAAAACATAAAGAAGATGAAGAATATAATATCGAAAAAGATGTTACGTGAGTTTTGGCAAAAGCATCCAGACGCAAAGGGCGCATTGGAAGCGTGGCACGCTGAGGCCAAAAGCGCCAAATGGGCTAACCCGACGGATATCAAGGCGCAATACGCCAGCGCGAGCATCCTTAAGGGCAACCGGGTGGTATTTAACATCTGTGGCAACAAATACCGCCTTATCGTCAAGATTAATTACGAACATGAAGTGATTCGCATTCATTTTGTCGGCACACACAAAGAGTACGATTCTATCGATGCGGAGACAGTCTGATGATTACAAAAATTATAAAAAATGAGACAGATTACGAGCAGGCGCTAGAGCGAATTGACGCGCTGATGGACGCTGCAGCTGGAACGCCCGAAGGCGATGAGCTGGAGCTTTTGGCGACGTTGGTCGAGTTGTATGAAGAGCAGGCGCATCCAGTAGCATTGCCCAATCCGGTTGATGCGATCAAGTTTCGCATGGAGCAGGGTGGTTTAAAGCAAAAGGATTTGATTCCCTTTATCGGCAGCGCCAGTAAGGTGTCCGAAGTATTGTCGGGGCGTCGCAGCCTTAGCCTGGCGATGATTCGCAAGCTGCACCAAGGTTTGGGTGTTCCCGCAGAGGTTCTGTTGCAAGATTCAAAAAGTACAGCGCCAGAACTGCTGGCTGAACTGGACTGGAGCAAATTCCCCATTAAGGAGATGCGTAAGCGCGGCTGGCTAGAAGACTCTGCTGAAGACGCTGCGGAGACCATGCTCTGGAGCTGGGCGAAGTCTCTGGGTGAAGAGGCGTTGCAGCCAGCTTACTTGCGGCAACACGTTCGCTCCAAAGGCAAAGAGGATGTTTACGCCTTAAATGCCTGGCGCATCAGGGTGTTGCTGCTGGCGGCGGCGCAAGAGCTGCCAGCTTACAAGAAGGGAACTGTAACCACCGAATTTGTTAGAGACATGGTGCGTTTTAGTTACCTCGAAAACGGCCCGCTGCTGGCAAAAGAGTTTCTGGCCAAGAACGGCATCCATTTTGTGACCGAGCGGCATCTGCCGCATACACATCTGGATGGCGCGGCGTTTAAATTTCCGGACGGTTCACCGGTGGTCGCCCTGACCTTGCGTCATGACAGGCAGGATAACTTCTGGTTCACACTCTGCCACGAACTGGCGCATGTCGCTTTGCATTTCGATGGAAATGAGCACGATGCGTTCTTTGATAACCTCGATCAGAGCGAGAGCAACGATATCGAGGGCGAGGCCGACCGCTGGGCGACAGAGGCGTTGATCCCTTCCGATGTATGGAAAGCCGCCGATTTATGCACCCACCCGACCACGGCCAAAATTCGTTCCTTTGCCGAAGCGCTAAGAATCAGCCCGGTTATCCCGGCTGGGCGGGTGAGGATGGAAACGGGGAATTTCCGACTGTTTGGCAAGTATGTGGCAGGGCAGAAAGTGCGGCGGTTTTTTGAGGGGTGAGAGTGGGCAGTGTTGGCACAAGGTGGCTATCAGGAGGTCTCGGTGCAAGCCTTTAACAAGAGTAGTCTAATCCCCCGCAGCTTGCTGCAATTAATTGAGTCTTACAAGTCTTGAGCGAAGCTCATAGGCGTAATCAACTGTTTGATACCTCGCTGCTTGCGGCGGGGTAGTTCATTCTGTCCCGCTGACCTAGTATAATGAATAAACAACTAGCCTACAAAAGGGATATCTGAACACGAAACTTCAATATTTGTGTCTCTGAGCATAACCCTCAATGCGGCTGCACGAGCTTTTTGTTCTTTGTGGGGACCCACGATGATTTTTTTGATTGGCAAGTCAATCTCTGAAGAATTGAAAAGCTCTATGTAGGGTATGGTTTTATTGTCCCATGTTCTGAAATTTCTTTCCTTCTCTGGCTTTAATTTAACGCCATCACTTTCCGCAAGCTCTTTAATTATGCTGGCTGCCGTTGGCATCACTACGATACGTACTTCCTTCTCTTCGTGAAAGCCGAAATGCTTATATCGACTAAAGCAGTTAATAATCGAATAAAGGCCGTTTAAATCTGGTTCATCATGAGGTGATCTTAAGTGATCAAATAACTTGCTTGTGTCTTCATCCAGTATGTCCAAGTCACAAGAAAACTCTTTTCTAAACTTTTCATTATCCTCACTGTAAACAATGTCCGCAATAGCTATATAGCAATACTCATAATTCCCGCCCTCGCAAATTACGGCTTCCTCCAGTTGCTCTGTGTCAAAAACAATGGCTACACCGCCATCAGCCCCGTAGCCGCGCCACTGACTTAGTAACCCATTTTCGTTGATATGTTGAGTAGTATGCTCTCCACAAAAAGAAAGAATGTAAATTTCTTCACCAATAGAGTTATACATAGCATTAACCATTGCTACGGTATCATGGTGAACTAGGTGCTCATGACCACCACTTTCAATGATTTCTTCACGAAGATGAGGTTTTTCATTTATTAACTTGAGATACGCTTCAGATACATGAGGCTGCAACAACTCAATGAGCTTCTCCTTAAATAGAATGAACTCAGAAAAATCATTTAGGAACCTGCCGTGTGTTGCCCACAAACATTTAGATTTAAGTATCCCTAATAAACCATCCCATGTTGTATAATGGTACAAATTCTTGTAAACATCGGACACTTTTTGAGCGTCTGCCGCGTTATAAATATCTGAGATGTTGTCCATTATGCACCTATAAACACTTGTAAACCTAACTGTTGGCGAAAAATAAAAACAGAGAGTTCTACCTCGAAACTCCCACACGGGGGGAAAGTCAAAATCTAAACCAAAAGCAAGGTCAAAATCAATACCTACTAACTGACACACAATGGAGGGGGCCACATGGCAAGAAACAGAACATCGCCCGCAGAAGATTTGGTTGAAATTATCAGCTATCTGCCGTGGTGGTTCGGTTGCGTGTTGGCGGTTATCTCTTATGTCGGGTTCCATCACTACGCGGGGACGGAAGTCCCTCAACCGCAAGGGGTGGGCACTCTTGGTGACTTTGCGGCCAAAAGTCTCTATGTGACTTTTGCCTCTTTCCTTCAATACCTTGCCCCCTTCTTCTGCCTGCTTGGTGCTCTGATTTCTGCTATCAGAAACTTCAAAAGCAAAAAACGTTTGGCGACTGTGGCGGCGCAACCGCATCGCTTGTCGTTGTTGGATACGAGCTGGCTGGAGTTTGAGGAGTTGACTGCGGAGTATTTTAAGGGGTGCGGCTATGCGGTTAGCAGCAGGGGCGGCAATCGACCTGATGGCGGGGTTGATCTGGTGGTTTCTAAGGGTAGTGATGACTATCTGGTGCAGTGCAAGCAGTGGCGGGCCAACAAGGTTGGGGTTTTGGTGGTGCGAGAACTCTACGGGGTGATTACGGCTAAAGGCGCTGCGGGTGGCTTTGTGATTACTTCGGGGCAGTTCACCCGCGAGGCTAAAAAGTTTGCGGATGGGTTGAATGTTGAGCTGTTTGATGGCGACAGGCTGCACAGGATGATTGGCGAGGTTAAACGCCCTGCGCCGAAAAGCAGCGAGGGCAATTTGTATGAGAGTTTGAGTCATCCATCGCATGCGGTTAAGAGGGTCTGCCCGCAATGCGGCAGTGAGATGGTGAAACGGGTGGCGCGTAAGGGTGCGAATGCTGGCGGTAAATTCTGGGGCTGTAGCGCTTTCCCTAAATGTCGGGCGGTTGATAGCTTTGGCGGATGACGGCGCAAGTGCTCGTTTTTTTTAAGGTTTAAGCGCCCCGTTACAACAAGGGGAGTGGGTTGAATTCTGTTCCATTGTTGCAAGGGGGTGATTCTGTCTGACGCTTTCCCGCTTACTACCCTGTTATCGAAATTACCTCGGCAAAAGTCGTTTTACCTTCTAACATTTTGCGAATGGCCAACTGTCGCAACGGAATCATGCCGTCGGCTTTGGCGGCGGCGTAAACTTGCGCCATATCGGTCTGGTTGGTAATGGTCGCTTTTAGCTTGTCGGTAAATTCGAGTACTTCGAAGATGCCAGTACGGCCCTTGTAGCCGGTGCCTCGGCACTCGTCGCAACCTTCCCCTTCCCAAACTTTATATTCTTGTGGCTTGAGTTGCAGATAGGCAATCTGCTCTTCGCTCAGGCTTTTCTCCGCCCGACATTGTGTACAGATGGTTCGTAGTAGTCGCTGCGCGATTATGCCCATGACGGTGGAGGTAATGAGGAACGCGGGTACGCCGATGTCGAGCAGTCGAGTGATGGACGAGGGGGCGTCGTTGGTGTGCAGGGTGGAGAAGACCAGATGACCGGTTAAGGCGGCCTGGACCGCATTATCGGCGGTCTCCTCGTCGCGAATCTCACCGACCATGATGATATCCGGGTCTTGACGCAGGATGTTACGCAACACTGTGGCGAAGGTGACGTCGATGGCGGACTGAACTCCTACCTGGTTGAACTCTTCCATCACCATCTCTATGGGGTCTTCCACCGTTAAGATGTTAACTTCTGGCGAGGCCAGGGTTTTGAGCGAGGAGTAGAGGGTGGTGGTTTTACCGCTACCGGTGGGTCCTGTGACCAGAACGATGCCGTTCGGTTTTTTCAAAAACGATGAGTAGAGCTGGTACTCGCGTGGGTTAAACCCGATATTCTCCAGCTTCTGCATCAAAATTTCTGGATCGAAAATACGTAAGACTACTTTTTCGCCGAAGGCGACCGGTAGGGTGGAAACGCGCAGCTCGATATCTTTACCGTGATGGTGGGTCTTGATGCGGCCATCCTGGGGGCGACGTTTTTCGGCCACGTCCAGACGCGCCAGCAGCTTTAAGCGCGATACGATTGCCGGATGCAGGTTCATCGGTACGGTGTGAATACCGTGCATCACGCCATCGACGCGTAGCCGTATCATCGATTTATCGCGTTTCGGCTCGATGTGAATATCGCTGGCGCGTTGATCGAAGCCGTATTTGAGCAGGAACTCCACCGCAGAGATAATGTGTTGGTCGCTGCTTTCAATCTCGTCGCGCCCGCGCATGCGGAACAGTTGCTCAAGATTCGACAGCTCGTTGGTCAATAGCCCCATTTCGTCTTGCGCTGCTTTGACCGAAGCCTGGAAGCCGAAGAACTCTTCTAGAATCTTCATGACATCGCTACGCGAGGCCAGAATCTTTTTGACCTTGATGCCAAGCGCTTGTTGCAAATCGTCGATGGGTCGCTTGTTGTACGGATCGGCGATGGCGACACTAACGATATTGTCTTTAAGCCCGATTGGAACCACCAGGTTTTTTAGGGCGAAGGCGCGTGGAATTTGATCGGTAACGGTATCCAGCTCTAGTTTTAGCGGGTCGATTTTTATATAGGGCATTCCGGCGGCGTGGGCGATCAACTCTGTAATGAAGTCTTCGGTAAGTCTTTTCCCTGACCCCGAAATCTCTATGCTGAATGAAGCGATAACCTGGGCTGGCGAAGCGACTTCGGCCAGGTAACCGTCTTTTTGCGCCAAGCCTTTAGGCAGATGACTGTTAAGGCGCGTCGCCTGGGTTTCTCCATGCGCGGTTATGGATTGATATTGCTCTTCGCTAATGACCTTTTGCTTGTGCAGCAGCTTGGCGACATCCTTGATGGTCAGAAACTGCTTCTGGTCTTTTTTGCTCAACTGTTTCTTGTGCGAATGTGACATGATGACTCCGCTTGCCTCATGAATAATGTGAATTCATTGCGTTAGGTTACAATAATACCTCTTCTCTCTTTTATTCTGGAAGGAAATATGTGAAATTGTGGAAAATGAAATATTGACGATCCATTTTGGAGGTTGTTATGGCAAACGATTTGAGTAGATTTGAGCTAAATGTCGATAAAGCTGTACTGGTGGTAATCGATGTTCAGGAGCGCTTAGTACCGGCAATGCCTCAGGATATCTATCTGGCGCTGCGCTCCAGCGTCGATATGCTGGTTAAGGCCGCCAAGTTGTTGGGAATCCCGGTGGTGACAACCGAACAGTACCCAAAAGGGATCGGTCACACCGTTAGCGAACTGGCGCACGCCTGCGAAGATGGTGTAATTGAAAAGGTCAGCTTCGGTTGCTGCGGCGAGCCGTCTTTTCTGGATGCGTTGAAAAAAATCGGTCGCAGTCAGGTTATCGTGACCGGCATGGAGGCGCATGTGTGCGTCTATCAGACGGTGCTCGGCCTGTTAGGCGATGGCTATCATGTTCATCTGGTGCGCGACGCTATCTGCTCACGCAATAAAACCGATTACTTGGCCGGGGTTGAAAATGCTTCGCAGGCCAGAGCGGTGGTTACTACGGTAGAGACGGTACTGTTTCAACTGTTACAAGAATCGACCCACGAGCATTTCCGCGCTATTTCAAAGCTGGTCAAGGAACGCTCCTGATCTTTTAAAGAGGGA
>Ga0224504_10000922_pt1 | contig 13197 bp, 11 predicted proteins | sample SF_Oct11_sed_USG_3_FD_170160 | JGI IMG/M metagenome (GOLD analysis project Ga0224504, IMG submission 170160) | Sediment microbial communities from San Francisco Bay, California, United States - SF_Oct11_sed_USGS_24 | ecosystem: Environmental > Aquatic > Marine > Sediment | place: USA... | reverse complement strand
GTTCTTCAACACCGGCTTCTTCACGCAGATAGCGGCAGGTTTCCTCATCCGGTGGCACCACACCGGCGGTTGCACCGGCCTCAGCCACCATATTACAGAGCACCAGCCGGCCCGAAGTCGGCATATCACGGATGACCTCACCATGGAACTCGATCACCTTGAAGTTTGCCCCCTCTGCACTGAGAAGACCAACCAGGTGCAGGATCAGATCCTTGGCATATACACCTTCGGGAAGCTCTCCGTTGACTTCCACCTTAATGGTACCGGGCGCTTCAACATTCAGAATAGTGCCCAACGCCCAGACCGCTGCCATCTCGGTGGCGCCTACGCCGAATGCAAAGGCGCCAAGCGCCCCGTGTGTGGTGGTATGGCTGTCCGTACCCACCAGTACCTGGCCTGGCCGTACATACCCATTTTCAGGGAGAATCTGATGGCAGATACCACCAACATCACCACGTACATCGTGGAATTTCGTGATTCCCTGGTGTGCAACGAACTCACGGGTTCTTTTGTGGTTGGTTGCGGTTTTTGAAGACTCCGCAGGTACGCGGTGATCAAAGATAATTGCAATCCGCGAGGGATCCCAGACACGTGCATCCAGTGGGGTACCCCGGTATATCTCTTTGAACTGGTTAATGACCATAACGGCGTTTTCATGCGACATCGCCAGGCTAACCGGTAATTGGAGAATATCACCGACGGAAACCGTATCCCTGCCGCAGGCCCGTGCAAGAAGCTTTTGTACGTACGTCATGCCCATATCAATCTCCCTGTTGACCGTCAGACGATGTGTTTTGCCTTCAATTCTGCCAATTCATCTTCAGTGATACCGATACCGGCCAGCACTTCGGCCGTGTGCGCTGACAGTCTTGGTGGCGGGGATGTGATCTCCCCCGGCGTTTGTTCAAACCTGGCAGTCAAATTGAACAATGGAATATTGCCGATACCATCAACGGGCACTTCCTTCAGGGTTTCGCGATGCTTTATCTGCGGCTGTTGCAATGCATCCCTGAGACTCAGGATTGCACCACTGGGAACACCATTCGCATTGAGCAGTTCTACCCATTCACCAGTTGCACGCTGTGCCAGCTTTTCTTCCAGCAGAGGCGTCAGTTGTTTGCGGTTCTGCTTGCGTATATCACGCTTCTGGAAGCGTGGATCGGTTTTCAATTCCGGCAGACCAAGTACGTCGCAGACCGACTCCCATTGCTCCTGCTTATTGGCAGCGATGTTGATATGCCCATCAGCAGTGTTGAAAACTCCGGAAGGCGCCGCGGTGAAATTATCATTACCCATGGGTACCGGGTCACGATCGGCGATCAGCAGATTTGCGGCCACCCAACCCATCAGAGGCATGATGGAGTCGAGCATCGCGATATCGATGAACTGGCCTTCACCGGTACGCTCGCGGTGATATAAAGCAGCCATGATGGCAAAGGCACCATTCAAACCACCGACGGAATCGCAGACGGGAAAACCGGTGCGTAAGGGATTCAGCCGCTCATCACCATTGACCGCCATTTCACCGCTGAGACCCTGGATGATCTGGTCATAGGCCGGTTTTTTCGCGTCGGGCCCAGTTTGTCCAAACCCGGAAATCGCGCAATAGATCAGGCCCGGATTAATCTCTTTCAAAGTGTCATAGCCAAGTTCAAGGCGATCCATCACACCGGGCCGGAAATTCTCAACCAGTACATCTGCATCCTTTACCAGTTTCTTGAAAATTTCCTTGCCTTCAGCAGACTTGGTATTGAGGGTGACCGACTTTTTATTCGAGTTTTGAGCCAGGAAGCTGGTACCCATCAATTGCTCATTCAACTCGGTCACCGTACCCAGTTTACGGGCAAGATCGCCACTTCCGGGTCTTTCAACCTTGATGACCTCGGCACCCAGCAAGGCCAGGTGCAAGGTTGCGAAAGGACCGGCGAGCACATTGGTGAGGTCGAGAACCCTCACACCTTCCATGATCTGCTTGCTCATACCGATTCCCTGTTTTGTATTGATCCGGTTTTGTAAACACAACCGGGCATTTCGCGATCAAAGTAACGCGCGACGTCACCGGCAACACGGATTAAGCTGCCCAGGTCAATGTTCTGGCGTAAACCCTGCAGCTGCAGGGCATTGACGAAATCTTCAGTGGCTACATTACCCGCTGCCACCTTTGTGAAAGGACAGCCTCCAAGACCTGCAAAAGATGTCTCAAACGAGGTAACTCCAACACGCAACGCTGCCATGATATTCGCCATACCCAGACCGTAGGTATTATGGAAATGACCGGTGCATTCAACTTTGGGATCAAGCTCAAGAACCGCGGAAAACAGGCGTTCGACCTGAGCAGGATGTGCATGACCGGCGGTATCCGCAAGACTGATACTAAATAGACCTGCCTCCACGTATGCGGCAGCCATTTCAAGCACACGCACCTCGGAGACCGGACCTTCAAACCCGCAACCGAAAGCCGACTGCACCGAGACCTGTACCTTCTTACCAGCAGCCATGGCCTCCTGCCCTGCCGCAATAATGCGGTGCACGGCATCCATACTCGCCATACCGGTATTTTTAATGCTGTGGGTCTCGCTGGCTGATGCACCAAGGGCAAACATCTCCACCCCGCACTCCAGACCACGCTCCAGGCCCCTTTTGTTCAAAGCCAGGCCGGCAAGAATCACGGGGGAACGCTTGTCCCTGAGCAGGCGCCGGATCAGCTCATCGGTATCCGCCATTTGCGGGACTTTGACCGGATGGACAAAAGAACCCACTTGCACAATGTCCACGCCGGATTCCATCGTGCGGCGGATCCAGTCCTCCTTGGTATCGGTCGGGACGACCTGCCGCTCCATCTGTAAGCCATCGCGGGGACCAACCTCATGGACGACAATTTGTTTCATGACGCCTCCTGTTGTCATTTGCAGGGTGCGTTACTCGTAACGCACCGTTCGTCTTGGGGGTGAAGAGGGTTTAGGTGTACCGATCTTTCAGGTATTGGAATACCGCCCTGAGCCCCAGTGCCTCGCCGCCGACTGGACGGCCGGGCCGGGCTGTCTGGTTCCAGCCGAAGGTATCGATATGCACCCAGTCGTTTTCCGGTTTGATGAAGTGCTCCAGGAAAAGGGCTGCGGTGATACAGCCGCCAAATGGCGTTTTACCCATATTATTCAAGTCGGCAATCTGGCTTTTCAGCAGATCCTTGTAGGGCTGGTAAAGAGGCAAAACCCAGAGTGGATCCTCTTCAACTTCACCCGCTGCCATGATCTCGTTTGCAATGGAGATATCATTACTGAATACCGGGGGCAGATCGGTGCCTAGCGCAATCCGCGCAGCACCGGTCAGGGTGGCAAAATCAATAACCAGGTCAGGTTCAAACTCGGCGGCATAGGTTAACGCATCCGCCAGCACGATCCTCCCTTCAGCATCTGTATTTCCTATTTCAACACTCAGACCTTTACGTGTGGAAATCACGTCCCCCGGGCGATAGGCGTTACCGGAAACCGAGTTCTCAACCGCCGGAATCAACACCAGCAGACGCACAGGCAATTGTGCCTGCATGATTAACCGCGCCAGTGCCAGCACGTGAGCTGCTCCGCCCATATCTTTCTTCATCAATGCCATTCCGGCACCGGGCTTCAGGTTCAAACCACCAGTATCAAAACACACACCCTTTCCGCAAAGCGCCAACAACGGCAGGTCGCTATCTCCCCACTCCATTTTAAGGAGCCGGGGTTCGCGGTCGGATGCCCGTCCTACGGCATGGATTGCGGGAAAGTTTTCGTTCAATAAACCAACACCTTTAACCACCAGCATTTCTGCATCAAATTCATCTGCCTGCGCCTGCATGGCATTTGCCAGGTGCGCCGGACCCATGTCCTCGGTTGGGGTATTGATCAGATCCCGGACCAGCGATTGTGCCGACAATAACTGCCGGGCACCGGCGGCTATATCTTCCTCAAGCACCAGTGACGGCATTTCCTGTTGTGGTTTGACATACAAGCTGAACTTATAGCACGCAAGGCCCCAGCCAAGACTGGCCTGCAAGCGTTGTGACGGGCTCCAGTCTGCCACCAGCCGGTAGTTGCCGGCGATCAGTTTTGCCGGTAGTGGCGCAAGCTGGTACAACCAGCCCTGCTCGGCCATGCCAAAAGCATAACCATGCAGCTCACCATTACTATCGGGCAGGCTGCATAACTCGCCCGCTTTTGCACGGAAGCCCATTGCTTTGAGCCACTTCTGCTGAACTCCGGACAGGTTTGCCATCCATTGCTCAAAGGTTGCCGCACTCACTGCGTACAGTGGAATACCGTCTTTTTGATCTGTAAAGCTCATCACGTATGCCCTGGGTTGGAATTACACCAGTTTATGCCAAACATGTATTTCCGGAAAGCACCAAATGTCCCTGATCACACCGAACACATGAATATTCAGAGCGTATCAATCAATACGGATGACATAGGACCTGCCCCTCCTGAAAACCTGCAACAGCAAGGTGCCGCGTGGCTTATCAACCAGTTTTTCAAAGTCCGCAAGATTATGAACCTGTTCGCGGTTGGCACCGATAATCACGTCACCCACCGTAAGTCCCTTTCGTGCCAGACGACTGCCTTCATCAAGCCCTTCAATCAAAACACCGGTAAGGTTTTGCCGTCTGTGCCTTTCAGTCAGTTCCGTGAAACGGGCACCTGCAAGCCGGTAATCCAGATCATCCCCATTCAAAACACGCACGGGCTGAATGACCAACTTGGTATTCCGTTTCTTATCGTTTCTCAGGTACTCGACCTTCAGTGATTCACCAATGGCCAGGCGGCCCACGGCGTTACGAAAATCCTGTTTACTATTAACTTCATGTTTTGCCAGGTCTGTAATTACATCCCCGGGTTCCAAACCTGCATCATCGGCGGCTGATCCGGCAACAATCTCCGCCACCAGGACACCCCGGCCCGGCTCAACTGAAAATGCACCCGCCAATTCTGGGGTCAGATCCTGGACAACCAGGCCCAGAGTTCCACGGCGCACTTCACCAAACTCAGTTAACTGGTCCATAACGTAACGGGCCATGCTGGCCGGTATGGCAAAACCGATACCGACATTTCCACCGCTGGGTGTGAATATGGCGCTGTTGATTCCCACCAGTTCACCACGCAGGTTAATCAACGCACCACCGGAGTTCCCCGGATTGATGGAGGCATCGGTCTGTATAAAGTTCTGGTACTCAAGGCCTCGCAAACCGGTGCGTCCCAATGCGCTTACAATCCCGGATGTCACCGTTTGTCCGAGTCCGAAGGGATTACCAACAGCTACCACGAAGTCACCGACCTCTAAATTGTCCGAGTCTGCCAGTTGCAGCGCGGTCAGGTCCTCGGCTGGAATCTGAATCACCGCCAGGTCGGTATCGGGGTCTGTTCCTATCAATTTCGCCTCGAGGGTCCGACCGTCTTTGAGACCGACAGATATCTCGTCTGCTCGTGCTATAACGTGATTATTGGTCAATACATAGCCCTTTTCAGCATCTACAATGACACCCGATCCCAGGCTTTGAGAAACCCGTTCACGTGGTGTGTCGGGCACATTGAAAAACCGCCTGAAAAACGGATCTTCCAACAAGGGGCTACGCACGCGCACACGCGTCAGGGTATTAACATTGACCACGGAAGGCGTGACCCTCTTGAGGACCGGCGCCAGCGATGGCAGCGCCTCCCCGTCGACGGCCACTGGTAAGGCAGCCAAAGCCGGCCCTGGCAATGTCATCACTGCCAGTATGAGAAAGATGCTGCGTAATACCAATTTCACACTTAACTCCAAAATTAAACGACGCGTTTGTGACAACAATAACAGGCTGGTGGTTCGCAAGTCGCAGGTTCTGATCAAACCGGCGAATGGAGGCCTGCATAAATTTTCGCTTGCGATTGCCTGCAAAACAATATAAAACAAGATATACGGCTGTGGTGTGTGAAACAACATCATATCTTGTGCCACCGGCTATTTGCGACCGAATAGATAAAAGAGGTCATGGATTTACAGCAACGGGTTCTACGCACAGATGTATCCGGTATGCCATTGGAGTGGGTCGGGTACCAGGAAGCAGTCAAGCTCATAACGCTTGATCAGGTCTCTTACTCTCTCGGAAAAAGGCTGTACGAGGTTCGTGGCGGCATCAATGCCATCAGTGGGCTTCAGAGCCTGGTCAGCGTGGATGCCATCATCGCCACGGTTGGACAACATCCTCACAAGCATTTGTTTTCATCAGGTTATGTGCCACCGCTAAGCAATCAGTCCCTGTTCCGTCGCGATCAGAATCTGTGCCTGTACTGTGGTCAGCAGTTTCCTAACTCCCTGCTTTCAAGGGATCATGTACATCCATTGACCCAGGGCGGTCAGGATCGTTGGGTTAATGTCGTTACCGCCTGCAAACGGTGCAACAATCACAAGGCAGGCAGGACCCCTGAACAGGCCGGTATGGAACTGCTTGCGATCCCGTTTTGCCCGACCCATGCGGAATACATCTATTTACAGGGACGCCAGATCCTGAATGATCAGATGGATTTTTTGCTGGCGCACTTTCCACGCAACAGTGTGTTGCGAAAACGCGTTGAAAAAGGTGAATCATTGCTGGTGTAAGGCCTCTTGCATTTGTTTGAGTTAAGATAGATCACTTATGAGCCTGCAACCCGTTTACCTCGTTGATGCCAGCATCTATATATTTCGTGCCTGGTTCTCAATTTCAGATGACTTCGTCAACTCCTCCGGGGAGCCTACCAATGCTGTCTATGGGTTTACCGGTTTTCTGTGCAACCTGCTTGAGCAGACCAACGCGGAACATATCGGCGTGGCATTCGACGAGTCACTCAGCAAAAGTTATCGCAATGAAATCTATCCCGCGTACAAGGCCAATCGCGATCCGGCACCCGAGGAGCTGAAACGCCAGTTCGGCTGGGCCAGGGATGTGGCCGAATCCATGGGCTTGAGTTGCTTTGCTGACCAGCGCTATGAAGCCGATGACCTGATCGGAACGCTGGCATCTCACTGGCGTGAGCGGGGACATCCGGTTTGCATTATTACCAGTGACAAGGACCTTGCCCAGTTAATTGATATAGATGACACCTGGTGGGATTTCACACGCAACCAAAAACTCAATCGCGCAAAAATCAAGGATAAATTCGGTGTCTTTCCGGAGCAGATTGCCGACTATCTCGCATTGACCGGCGATGCGGTTGACAACATACCCGGCGTACCGGGAATAGGTCCGAAGTCAGCTGCTTCGTTACTGAGTCACTTCGACGACCTGGATGCGATCTGGGAACGGATTGAGGAAGTTCAGCACTTGAGCATTCGAGGGGCAAAATCCCTGCAAAGGAAGCTCGGTGAACACAGAGACGCCGCAGAACTGGCACGGCGTCTGACGATTATCGAAACCCGGGTGCCCTCAGCACTTGAAAACCCGGGTGTTACGCGTAAAGAACTGGATGAAGCCCGCCTTAACCGTTTGTTTGATGAAATGGAATTCGGCGGAATGCTGCGTCGTCGTTGTTTCCTGACCGGTTAATTCTCTTTCGATTGCTTGCTGTCTTTTACAGCTTGCTTCAAATACTTGCCAAAATCCGGCTCAGCTAAATCTTCACTGGATTCCAATGGTGTACTTAAAACCGTAACGGCTTTATTGGACCCTGCATTGGCCGATGTCTGGGAGTTGGCAAAAAAGTACAGATTCTCACTGTGCAACGTTCCGAAACTGGGGAAGTCAAACTCCGGTTGGGACACGACCATTGGCCGCACGGCCACAACCTCGATACCCTCCGGGTCGAGTTCAAGACGCATCACGCGTTGCGGCATATTACCATTCTGAATCATAAAAAGATGATTGTCCTTCAGGTACAGACCATCTATGCCACCGACATTAAGCGTGGCGGGAACTTTCAGTAATCGCGACCGGGCGTTCTTGATATCAACCACCATGATTCCCATCTCGCGATCAGCAACATACAGTAGTCCACCGTCAGGTTGTATGGCGATTCCACGCATGCTCACCATGCCTTGTAACGCGACAGCAGGTTGGATTTTCTGTTCGTCTGCAGGTTTCCGGTAAATAATCGGCAAGGTCCGGTCCGCCATGAAAATATCACCATTTGGACTGAGCACCATGCTTCCCAGGGTGTGTGGCATGCCATCGACCGGGACCGGATAACGGTGAATCAACTCCAGTGATTCCAGGTCAAACTCGAACAGGGCTGAGCGGCCTTTATCCACTGGCTCAAAGCGCGAAAACGCAGGTATGGCTGCACTGGTGACCCATAAACGATTACGTGATGTGTCAACAAGAAGATCGAGAACTGCCCATAAACCGTTTTCATCGTTGGCCTTTAACAGTTCGGCAACCTGTCCGTCCTTATCAACCGCGATGATACTGCCCTCGGTAGCCGTACCAACAAGAAACTTCTGCCGGCTTTCATCCCAGGTGATTGCCTCAGGTAAAGATACACTCTCAGGCAAAATAAATGCCTGGTCAGTTTCGCCCAGTGGATTTGCGGCCATCTTCATTATGTCATTCACATAATCGTAAACCTGTGTCCCCCTGATATTCATTGTTTCGGGCGACTCATCGAAGTCATATCCAAGACCCTGCTGCTGCATACGAACCATCAGGTCATATGCTTTTGATTTTTCATCAAGCAAGGCATAAGCAATCACCGACTGGTACATATAGCCGCCGTTGTAGGGTCGAAGCATGCGTAATCGTTCCATTGCATTGCTGAATGCCAGGTAATCTTTTTCAGCGTAAGCTGTATTGGCTTTGACCAGTAATTCGGGCACATTTTCAGGCCGTGCTTTTTGGTTTTCTGTCTGTGCCGCCAGTGGCAAGCTGGCCACGGCTATAAAAATTGCCAATGCGATGGTAATAACTGATCGATGCAACATGGTTGTCCTCTTAACTTGTGTCCTTCTAATTCCGCTCACTATGAACAGTTACCCAAACTTTGGTTCCATTTAATACTGATTACTTTATGGGGTTAACCGTTTACCTGGTGAAGTGTATCGATTTGAACATCAATTTCACTCTATTTAATGCACTGCACTAGGATACAATCGGCGCAGTTTATCAGAGCATCGGGTGAGTCTGTGGCAAAAAATGAATCAATTCATTACCGGGGTCGCTTTCTTGGATTAAAAGAAACCGATCGATGGGAGTACGCATTCCGTACCAACGCAACGGGCGTTGTCGTTCTTGTACCTGTGACGGATGCAGGTGAACTGGTGCTGGTGGAACAGTACCGTATTCCTGTTGAAAGCCGGGTGATGGAATTACCGGCCGGATTGGCGGGTGACACCGGCGACCGCGATGAAAAACTCAAAACAGCCGCCCAGCGGGAGTTGATCGAGGAAACCGGGTATCGAGCCGATGTTTTGGAAGAACTGTTAACCAGCCCCAGCACGCCGGGTATGAGTGATGAGATCGTCACGATTTATTATGCGAGCGGTCTGGAGCGGGTTGGCCCCGGCGGTGGTAACGGAGATGAAGATATTACCGTTCACCATATGCCGCTTGATAACGCAAGCCAGTGGCTGAAAGAACGAATAGCGGAGGGTATTATGGTAGACCCCAAAATTTATGCCGGTTTGTTCTGGGCTGGAGCGAGATCATGACGGGTGCCAAGCCAGCGATCGTGATACACGGCGGGGCCGGCACGATCACCAGGGCGGATATGACAGGTGAAAAGGAGGCCGAGATCCGTGCGAAGCTACAGGAATCCGTCCAGGCCGGCTACCGGGCCCTGATGGCAGGCGAAAGCAGTAGCCGGGCCGTCATCGCAGCCATCAACGTGATGGAGGACTCACCCTTATTCAATGCTGGTAACGGTTCTGTATTCAATGCCGCGGGAAATCACGAAATGGATGCTTCCATTATGGAAGGTGCGGGCTTGAATGCCGGTGCGGTCGCATCGGTTTCTCAAATAAAAAATCCGATTGACCTCGCCTCCAGGGTGATGACTGATTCTGAGCACGTCATGCTCATGGGGGATGGTGCAGAAGAATTCGCGAGACAGCAAGGTTTCAAAATGATGGATCCGGCAAGTTTCTACACCGACTTCCGTTGGCAGCAACTGCAGCGTATCCGGGCCAGGGAACAAGCCAAAGCGGACCAGAAAGACCAGTGGTATTCCACCGTGGGTGCAGTGGCCCTCGACATGCAGGGAAACCTGGCAGCCGGCACTTCAACGGGCGGAACCTGCAATAAACGTTGGGGCCGCGTGGGTGACTCTCCCATTATTGGCGCCGGAACCTATGCCAGCAATAGCAGTTGTGCCGTCAGTGCAACCGGACATGGTGAAGTTTTTATTCGACATGTGGCGGCCTATAATATCTGCCAGCGCGTTGAACTTGGCACGCCACTCAGCGAGGCGGCCGATACCGTGGTCAATGACATCCTCGTCAAGGCCAATGGCGAAGGTGGTGTCATTGCCATTGATCGTTACGGCAATATCGCCACACCATTCAATTCAGAAGGTATGTATCGCGCCAGTATTGATACCGGTGGTGCGATGGATATTTCCATTTATCGAGAGGATGGTGAGGCAGAAGGAGCGTTGGTGGGAAATGTTGATCATTAACGGCCTGTGGGTAACACCTTAAGTACCAACGAAACACCATTAATAAACGTGCGTTACTTGGTAACCCACCGTTTGTATTCAATTTAGAAAAAGACGCGGGTACGCAGGATGAGTAAATTACAGGTGATTTAAACGGTGCCAGAGACGCATGGTCGCGTTCGCACGATTCAAGGTGTAGATGTGCAAACCCGGTGCACCGCCGAGCAACAGGCGTTCACATAACTTTGTTACCACGTCCAGACCGAACTCGCGGACCGAAGCACCGTCATCGCCAAATGAGTCCAGGCGCTTTCGCATCCAACGCGGAATTTCGGTGCCGCACATGGCGGAGAACCTTACCAGGCTTTGGTAATTGGTAATTGGCATGATACCGGGGGTGATCGGAATATCGATACCATGACGGTGGCAATCGTCAAGGAACTGGAAATAACAATCCGTGTTGTAAAAATACTGCGTTGTCGCACCATCGGCACCCGCATCCACTTTTTCCTTGAAGTATTTGAATTCGGTTTCCGGCGTGGTGGATTCAGGGTGAAATTCGGGGTAGCAGGCCACTTCGATATGAAATTCGTCAGGAAACGACTTCTGAACAAACCTTACAAGGTCACTGGCATACTGAAATGGCCCTGGACCACTGACGCCTTCTGGCCGGTCTCCACGCAATACGACCAGTCGCTCGACACCGGCCTCTTTATAGGACTCAAGTAAGCGTAGCAGCATATCGCTGTCCCTGGCCATACACGAGATATGCGGCGCCACCGGTACACCTGATTTTTCCAGCAAATCAGAAACCGTATTCAGTGTTGCATCCAGCGTTGAGCCACCCGCTCCGAATGTCACGGACAGGTAGCGCGGATTAAGTCTTGAAAGCTTTTGCCAGGTGGAATCCAGGATTAGTTTCTGGTCATCCGAGCGTGGCGGAAAAAACTCGAAAGAAATGGAGACTCTTGATCTGATCATTGTGGGTAATACTGGTTGACTAGCCAATCCCGTCCCGGCTTTCTGCCGGGACGGGACAGTCTGCTAAACCTAGTAGCGATAATGATCCGGCTTGTAAGGGCCGTCTGCATCCACGCTGATATAGCTAGCCTGCTCATCGGTCAGACGTGTCAGGTTGGCACCGACACGCTGCAAATGCAGCAGGGCAACTTTCTCATCAAGATGCTTGGGCAGAACGTAAACATCATTCTTATAACGCTCGGGATATTTCCACAACTCAATCTGAGCCAGTACTTGGTTGGTAAAGGAGTTTGACATGACAAAACTCGGGTGGCCCGTTGCACAACCCAGGTTCACCAGGCGGCCTTTTGCCAGCAGAATGATCCGCTTGCCATCCGGAAAGATCACGTGATCAACCTGTGGCTTAATTTCCTGCCACTCGCACGATGACAAGCTGGCCACGTCGATTTCATTGTCAAAATGACCAATATTACAAACGATAGCCTGATTTTTCATCGCTGCCAGGTGGTCATGGGTCAGCACATGATAGTTGCCGGTGGCCGTGACGAAAATGTCGGCTTTGGCAGCAGCATCTTCCATGGTTACAACACGGTAACCTTCCATGGCGGCCTGTAGCGCACATATCGGGTCAATTTCTGTAACCCATACGGTCGCACCTAGTCCGCGCAAAGACTGCGCACAGCCCTTACCAACATCACCATAACCCGCAACAATTGCAATCTTGCCTGCAATCATTACATCGGTGGCTCGCTTGATTCCGTCAACCAGCGACTCGCGACAACCATACAGGTTGTCAAACTTCGACTTGGTAACCGAGTCATTTACATTGATCGCGGGGAACGGCAGCGTACCCTCTTTGGCCATTTCATAAAGACGTTTTACACCGGTGGTAGTTTCTTCGGTCACACCCTGAATTTTGGAGAGTGCCTGCGCGTACCAGCCATGTCTTGTCGCCAACCTCTTCTTGATCGCATTGAACAATGAAACCTGCTCTTCGCTGTCCGGGTTATCGAGTATTGATGGATCTTTTTCTGCCTGTGCACCCAGGTAAAGCAACAGGGTTGCATCACCGCCGTCATCGAGAATCATGTTGGCAAAATTCTCATCACCATCACCTTTGCCCCAGTCAAATATCCGGTGGGTGAATTCCCAGTATTCATCAAGATTTTCACCTTTGAAAGCAAATACGGGTGTGCCACCGGCCGCAATCGCAGCGGCAGCATGATCCTGGGTTGAATAGATATTACAGGATGCCCAACGAACTTCCGCGCCCAGTGCCTCGAGAGCCTCGATCAGCACAGCGGTCTGGATAGTCATGTGCAGACTGCCTGCGATACGCGCACCCTTGAGTGGTTGCTCAGCTCCAAGTTCTTCACGTACCGCCATCAAACCGGGCATTTCCGTCTCGGCAATCGCAATTTCCTTGCGGCCAAATTCGGCCTGCCCTATATCGGCAACGTAATAGTCGTGCTTGTTTATGTCTTCAATTACTGCATTCATCTCAATATTCCTCTGCTTACAGGCCGGCTGCTTCACGCAGCTGGTCGGCCTTGTCAGTTTTTTCCCAACTGACGTTCAAATCTTCACGTCCCATGTGACCATAAGCGGCCAACGGGGTGTAAATAGGCTTGATCAGGTCAAG
>Ga0224504_10000921_pt1 | contig 13217 bp, 9 predicted proteins | sample SF_Oct11_sed_USG_3_FD_170160 | JGI IMG/M metagenome (GOLD analysis project Ga0224504, IMG submission 170160) | Sediment microbial communities from San Francisco Bay, California, United States - SF_Oct11_sed_USGS_24 | ecosystem: Environmental > Aquatic > Marine > Sediment | place: USA: California... | reverse complement strand
TGCGTCTGTCACTGATCGACCTGCACCGGGTACAGCTGCGCAGACGTACACCGGAACGCTGGATCGTCAAGGATATCGGCGGTCTGTATTTTTCCAGCATGCGTATCGGTTTGACGCGGCGTGATATCTATCGGTTTATGATTGAATATCGTGGTAAATCGTTGCGGGCAACATTGTCAGAAGACGCCAGGTTCTGGAGCCGTTGTCGACTGCGTGCATATAGCCTGTATCATTCCTTCTATCATGAACTCCCTGCCGTTGACTGATACACCGGTTTCTGCGTCTGTGCTGGTGCAAATGGGCCGCCGGCCAGAGCCATTTTTACTGGCGCTGGATGGGCAGGCGGGGGAGTCGGCACTGCTCAGGTGCCAGGAAGTGGTGCGTGCCATGCCGGGTAAACGCCTGGTCTGTCGTGGCGAATGGCGGGGGGAAGACGTTTTTATCAAGCTGTATTTTGGTGCGGACAAGTATTGGCGGACAGAGCGTCAGGGACTGCTGGCCCTGAGTATCAACGGCATCACGGCCCCCACTGTTCTGCATGCCGGAACGGCAGACCGGGGTGCGCTGCATGTCATTGTGCTGGAAGCGATTCAGCCGGCCGTGACACTGGAGACGGCCTGGGCAGAGACGGGTGATGAGGCTGCCCGCATTGCACTGTTGCAGCGGGCGGTCGTCTGCATTGCCAACCATCACCGCGCAGGACTGGAACAGCGTGACATACACCTGAATAACTTTTTACTGTCGGGCGAGCACCTGTATACGCTCGATGGCGGTGGTATATACGATGCAGGTGTTGATGAACTGTCCGTCAAGCGCTCACGCGATAATCTGGCGCTGTTTTTTGCCCAGTTTTATCCGCATGATGACTATCTGATCGATACCGTATTACCCGTGTATTTGAAGCAGCGCTCATGGCGCAGTGAGGTGCTTGCGAGTGTGGAGTTACACCATCGGGTACGCCACTTCAGGTGTGGGCGTCTGCGCCGTTTTCTGAAAAAGATATTCCGGGATTGCAGTGCCTTTAAATGCGAGAGCAGCTGGCGGACTTTCAGGGTGTATGACCGGTCCATGGCATCCTCAGAAATGGTAAGATTTCTGGCTAATCCGGATGCCAGCCTGCAGCATGCAGACGTGCAGTACCTGAAGCAGGGTAATACCTGTACACTTTGGGCGACCCGGGTGGACGGGCGACAATTGGTTGTAAAGCGTTATAATATAAAGAGTTTGAGCCACAGGTTTGGGCGTGCGTTCCGCAACACGCGTGCTGCCGTGTCGTGGCGGAATGCTCACCGCTTGTGGATGTACGGTATCCTCACTGCCCGGCCGGTTGCCCTGGTCGAGGAGCGTTTCGGACCGCTGCGGGGGCGTGCATGGTATATCTCCGAGTTCGTTGCGGGGGATGATGCGAGCAGCTTGTGCCGACAGGCTTCACTGGACGACACTGCTAAAGTGGCTGCCCGGCAGGTAATTGATATTTTGGCACAACTGGCGCTTTCCACTATCAGTCATGGAGACATGAAGGCAACAAATTTTATTCTGTCAGAGCGCGGCGCAGTCGTCATAGATCTTGATGCTATGCGCAAGCATGACGCAGCAGACAGTTTTCGTCGTGCACATTGCCGTGACCTGAGGCGTTTCATGCGTAACTGGGAAGGCTGTCCCGAGACCGAGGCCATGTTTACAGAAATGATGCGTGCCAGGAAGCTGGTAACAGCGTTATGAATATTCTTGGCGTTTCCGGTGCTGTCGGCCATGATGCCTCCGCCGCACTGTTTGTCGACGGTGAACTGGTGGCGGCGGTCGAGGAAGAACGTTTCCTGCGCGACAAGCATGCGAAGGGAAAATTTCCATTGCAGTCGAGTCGCTACTGTCTCGAATTCGCCGGGCTGCAGCCAAATGATATTGACCTGGTTGCCTTTCCCTACGCACCGATCAGCCTGTCCTCACCGGCGCGTTGGCACTATGCAAGGCGTTACTGGTATGCACCGGACCGGGCCTTGCCTGCCATCTTCAATGGTAACCGTCGTTACCGGCGAAACGAGCGGGGCATTATGGAAATGTTGCAGCAACTTGGCGTGAAAGACGGACGGTCGAAATTTCGTCCGGTCGAACATCACCTCGCACATGCCAGCAGTGCCTATCATTTAAGCGGTTTCAGCGAGAAAACTGCCATTCTGGGTATTGATGGCAAGGGTGAGTATGCAACCACCTTTTTTGGTTACGGCGAAAACGGCCGGATTCACAAGCTCAAGGAATTCTATGACCCGGATTCACTCGGTGGTATGTATGGTGCACTGACCGAGTATCTTGGTTTTGATATGCTGGATGGCGAATTCAAGGTCATGGGTATGGCACCCTACGGTGATCCAAAGAAGCATGATCTGTCACGATTGATCAAGTATGACAAGCAGGGTTTCAGTGTGGATACACACCTGATTAATGTGATCGGGCTGCGCCGTTACAAGGAAAAGGGTCAGAGTTATTACTTCAGTCCGGAACTGGTTGACTGGCTGGGACCCAAGCGCCAGGGTGATGAAATTGACGATCCCTATATCGATTATGCTGCCAGTATTCAGCAACTGCTGGAAGATGTTTCGCTCGGACTGATTGATCATTATCTTGGCGACATCCTCAAGGAAACCGGCAAGCTGTGTTACGCAGGTGGTGTGGCGCTGAATGTGAAACTGAACCAGCGCATCATCGCCATGCCCGATGTGCAGGAACTGTTTGTGCAGCCAGCCGCCAGTGATGCGGGCACAGCGATTGGTGCGGCATCCTATGTTGCCAACGAGTCGGGCGAATCGCTGGCAAAAATGGAGCACGCTTACCTGGGTCCTTCATATACCAATGAGCAATGTATTGCTGCTTGCGAGGCCAGCGAGCATAAGCCAGTGTGGGAGGTGCTGAAAGATGCGCCGCTGCGCGGTGCAGAATTGCTGGCAGCCGGTAACCCGGTGGCCTGGTTTCAGGGACGGATGGAATTCGGGCCACGGGCGCTGGGTAATCGCAGCATTCTCGGTGATCCTGCCACGAAAGCCATTGCGGACCGCATTAACGAGCAGATCAAGTACCGTGAGCGCTGGCGTCCCTTTTGCCCCAGCATACTGGACCGGGTCGCGGGAGAGATCCTGCAGACGGACCATCCGTCCCCTTACATGACATTTACCTTCGACGTGGCCGAGTCATGGAAATCACGCATACCCGAGGTCGTTCATGAAGACGGTACGGCGCGAGCGCAGATTGTTACCAGCAAAACCAATCCGCGTTATTATAGCCTGATAGAGGAGCTGGAAAAACGTACCGGCAATGCCGTGGTGCTGAATACCTCACTGAATCGTCGTGGCGAACCCATGGTGTGTTCGCCGACTGATGCGCTCAATATGTTTTACGGATCGGATCTTGAATACCTGATTATGGAGGATGTACTGGTCACGAAATGAGCAGTTGGCCAGCCTGTTTTTCACCGATTAGTCAGGGTTTTCCTTGATACGTCATCAAAGGTGGAGTGAAACAGTTACAAAAATGCTAACTCTTTTACAAACCCCGGCGATCCAGTAATCGCGCCACTATATCCGCCGTGTCGTATTGTGATGGATGGGTTAGCGTATCCACATAGATTATCTCGCTAACATTGGGCCCGCAGGCAGTCCAGCGACGAATAAAGCGAATATTGGTAGTGCCGGCAAAGACCGTATAGGTTCTTTTCCCCAGTGCTGCAGAGATATGCTGACAGGCCGAGTCATAGCCTATAAATTCATCGCTCACCGCAATCAGCGAGGCGATTTCCCCAACACTGCATTCGACACCAATGACTCCGGTGTAATCCTGCAGTTGCCTGATCTCCTCAAACGAACACTGTTGTGCATTCAATCCGGCCGCTTTTACTGCCGATAAAATATTTTCGCTTGCCGTTCGTTCTTCCTCGCCAAAACCAAGATCGAGGAAGATGGCCGTATCGGGTTCTTGTAGCAGTCGTACCACCAGCTCGGATTCAAAATTGCCTGTTATTTTCTTGCGGTGATTACCACCAACACCAAAATTCATGGTGATAATATTTTTGGCACCCTGTTTTCTCGCCTGCCCGGCCGCAACCCCGGATTGATCCAGCAGGTTTTTCCCGGGCCATACCCCCGGGTAACAAAAATTCCCCGGCCCCAGAACATTCCCCAGCCAGAGATTGGCAAGTTCGGCGATGGGTATTTTCTTTGGATAGGAGTCTTTGCCCCGACTGTTAAAGTAATAGTAATACTCGGACTCAATCAGGGGTAAAACGCCCAGCTGGCTTAAACGGGAGTCGGGATCAAACAGCAGCATCTCACCTGGCTCCAGTCCCTGTTGCTCCTGTTGAATAATATTGTGCAGATCAATCCAGCTGTTTAATCTTTCTGCCAGGCCGCTGCGTCGAACATAGGTTAATGGTTGTACCTTTATATCCTTGTTCCCGGCATAAACCTGCTCGAGTTTTTCCGATCCAATCAGGACAATTTCTGCTGCTGGAAAATACTGTTTCAGACGCTGACAGAAGACGCTGGAAATTGCCACGTCCGCACCAATGGTGACCCTGGACAACAGCAGGATCTTTGCGGGCGCTTTTGCGGGGAGCCTGCGCCTGTCGCCGTTGGCGCGAATAGATTCGATGCGATCATATAACTGTTCCCGCGATGCAAGCCCAAAGCCGGAAAGTTTTTTATCAAGTTCTGCGCATTCAGGCCTGGCGCGCAAGAAGGTGATAACCTGACACATTAAACGATTGTAGGTCTCTGTCTGCAGCTCCTCGAAATCATCGCACAGCTGCTCTATCACAATACCAAACAGGGCATTGGCACCAATATTATTGAGTTCACTGTCAGAAAACTCTGTTGACATCTGGCAGAGCAGTTCAATATAGCCACTCTCAAACTGGTCACTGTAAAAGTAGCGATCAATAAAAGACAAACCAATGCGACGAGCCAGATTCTGCAAGGCCCCGGCAGAGGGGTCCGGTTTTATCTGTTCCCACAGGCTAAGATAGTGCGAGGGTCTCACGGGCGCTCGGCTCTGGTAGCAGTTTCTCTATTTGTTCGCAGACATCAGCGGGAGTAATGGTCGTCATGCATTCGTGATGCTGCAGGGGACACACTTTTTTATGGCAGGGCGAACAGGGCAGGTCTTTGCGAATAACGGCGGTGGTCTCCAGGTTGCTCTCGGTGTATACAGGATTGGTTGGCCCCATTATCACCACATTGGGTACGTTCAACGACACCGCGTAATGTCGTGGCCCGGTATCATTCGTTACTAAAAGATCACAGCGTTTAATGAGCGGTTTTAACTCTGCAAGGTCAATTTTGTCAGGGGCCGTATTGATCAGGTCCGCCTTGCTGGCTGCAATGATGGCCTCCGCAATGGCTTCCTCACCCGGGCCGGTAAATAATATTATTTTGCATTGATACTGTTTTTGCAGCCGCTCGGCCAGGCTGGCGAAGTGCTCTACCGGCCAGCACTTGGATGAACCAAAACTGGCGCCTGGATTCAGCCCGATAACCCGGTCGTTTTTTTCAATCCGGTATTTAGCCAGCAGTTCTTCACCGTGTAATTCCAGTTCGGGTGTTAAATACAGTTTGGGGGCGGGGTTCTCCGCAATGGTCAAACCCATGTTGCGGCAAATTTCGAGGTAGTAATCCTGCATGGGCAAGGGCTTGATACCATCCACTTCCCTGACGGGGTCGGGGCCACCGCTAAGAAAGTATTTGCGCAGGTTGCGTTTATAGCCATAGATTCGTTTTACCCCTGCCAGCCGGGCTGTGACAAACGAATGGGTCGAGTTGGGCAAGAGTATGGCCAGGTCCGGTGCTACGGCTCTGGTTTGTCTGATCACGTCTTTGAGGCCTTTAACAGACTTGTCATCGCAGGCAATGACAGCATCAAACCAGGGGCTGGACTCGATGATGCCGGTGGCGTAACCGCGTACACAGGCTGTTATGGTGGCTTGAGGAAAATTCTCGCGCAAGCACTCAAATACCGGTGTAGCCATAATAATATCGCCCACCCAGTTGGGCAGGCGTACTAAAATTGAATTGATGTTTTTAAACTCTGGAGGCATACAGGGCTGGCGATAGTTAGCTAATAGTTAGCTACCCTTCGTCCAGCGAATAAGTGACGGCCTGCTCCATTTTACCGCTGTTGAGCTGTTCCTCTTCCCACTGAATATAATCAGATCTAACTCCCATTACATTGGAATAGCGGATGGTGTAGTGGGGCATATTACGCTTCATCAGGTCATCGGACAGTTCACGATCGAAGGCAACCATCTCATCCCGCTTTGCCAGCCAGGTTTCTTTATCCATCGCTTCTATATCCGCCACCAACTCGCCGTAGATAGCTGCACATTCCCAGTCAGTCAAGGCATTCACATACCAGTTACAGACCCGGGAAAGTTTATCAAGATAAAGGTCATGTTCAGGGGAGAAATTCAGGCAGGAACCGTCGAAATAGTTGCCGACACCTTTCATCTTCTCATGATCAATCATCGGTTTGGCGATTTCAAAACCTGCGGTACCCGGGAACGGGAAGAATAATGCCCAGCGAAAACGTCCCATCTTGACTTTGGCGCAGAGTTCCAGGGTTTCCTGGATTTCTGCACGACCTTCATGCGGCAGGCCAAGCATCACAAAAGCCGATGAATGGAGGTTATGCTGGTGGGCTGCCGCAAACGATTTTTCAATCTGTTGATTGGTCATGTAGCGGTGCAGGACCTTGCGACGGATTTGATCTGAACCCGACTCCAGGCCAAATTTGACAATAATACAGCCCGCTTCGCTTAACGCCCGGGAAGACTTCTCATCAAAACAGTTAACATGGCCATTGACCACAAACGGTGTATTGATTTCATGCTCGATATAGGCCCTGGTGAAGTCCTGTACGTATTGTTTGTTAAGGGTGAAGAGGTCGTCATCGAAGATAAAGGTATTGATCTTGGGGTGTTCACGCTTCAGGCGTTTGAGATCCTGCATTACCACTTCAATGGGGAAATGCCGCAAAAAGTCTTTGACATTTTTTGCCGCACCATCTTCCATATAATGTTCAACGATTTCGATATTAAAACAATAGGTGCATTTGTAGGGGCAGCCACGGGAAGTCAATATGCCCATCCATCCCCGGGTCTCATCCATGATGGCATCCATATCAAAGATGTTGTAATCAAGCGGAGGCATGGTGTCGAGGTCGGGAAACGGTGCCACCTTGTTAACGATAGGCTGATCCTCGCGCCACATGCGCAAGTTGGGAATCTCTTCCGTAGGCTGGCCGTTTTCGAGGGCATCCATTAATTGCAGCAGGGAATACTCCCCTTCCCCGACACAGACATAATCAAACAACTTGTCATCATGGACTTCCGTTGGAACCATGGTGCAATGAACGCCACCGATAATCTGCACTAAATCAGGAAACCGCTCGCGAATCGCGCTACTAAGTGAAGCAATATACTCATACTGTTGACTCATGGCTGAAAAGCCAATAAGGCCGAAGTCGCCGGCCTCTTCTATATGCTGGATAACTGCTGCAGGGGAAAGTACGCCCTTGTACTTTTCCGAAATGTGGAGCAATTCCATTTCATGGCCATTGGCGTGAAGTACGCCGGCGATCGAGGAGATACCGTGGTTGGTACCAAGAGGTGAGTCCAGTTGGGGGTAAATCATGAGAATTTTCATAGAGATGTTTGTCCTCGATTTATGTGCAGAATGAGAATTTCTACAGCATAATTGCCGTTCAGGTATTGTGCCTGAGTCGCGGTAGCGGATCGACCCTCGTTCTTGTCGGGTTTTCTTATATGGATATTAGCCAGGGCGTGCAATATTTTCTACGGATCTGATTATGGGAGATTTACAGGACATAAGGCGAGTGGTTCGCTTATATGTCCCCTGCGGGACAATATTACACATAAATAGGGTTCATATCAGTATATAGACGATGATGGCAAAGCATATCCATATTGTTGCCTGTTCTCCACGGAGCGGAACCAGTCTTCTGCAAGAGGTGATGACGACCTGTTTCAGGATCGATGATTTCTGTGCGCATGAAAGGAGCATATTCCGGACTGCAGGGATGCATGGGGAGGTGATATGTACAAAGAATCCACGGGAAGTACCTTATATGCCCTGGACACTGCGGCTGAATCCGGATCTTTTTGTGATTTATGTGTTGCGCGACCCTCGAGGTGTAGTTGTCAGCAAGCGCGGGCCGTCTGCAAACAACTATTATTCAAATCTTGGTGTGTGGCGGAAGTTTGAGTCTTATCGGAGAAAGCTGGAGGGGCACCGGCGCTTCCTGGTGATTAAATATGAGGAGCTTGTTACCGAACCTGATGTGGTGCAGGAAAAAATCAGATCCTTGTTTCCTTTCCTGGAAGTGCGATGTTCCTTTGCGGAGTTCCACCGCCACGCAAGACCTTCGGAGCGGACTGTCAGGGCAATGCATGGGTTACGACCTGTTTCAGCAGACCGGTTGCTGGAGTGGGAAAAACATTTACCCAGGATCAGGGCGCAGCTGGAACGCTTTGGTGATATTTCATCAGAACTGGTGGAGTTGGGCTATGAGCCTGATGCGCAGTGGAAGGATCGGCTCAGGGATGTGGAGCCACAGTGTTTTGACAGCGTACTGGATGAAAGCTGGCGCTCACTGTCAACATTTAAAATGAAATACCGCATTTTCAGAAAGGTCATGGTTTATGCTATGGAGAGATTGCTGCGCCGGGGTGTGTGATGTTGACTCTTGTTTCGTATGATGTGCAGATTGAAAACAATTGGTTATTACACTTTTGTCGAATACGAAGCTGCTGCCGGGTTAGCCTGAAATGTCCGCCATTAATAACATACGGAATCCTATGCCTGATTTAAAAAGCATGAAAAGACGCTGGGTGAAAGAACCGGTCAGCAGGTTGATCTGGCAATACAGGCAGGCGACCTGGAGCAGGCGGTCCTTGCCTGATTTCATCATAATAGGTGCGCAAAAATCCGGGACTACCAGCCTGAATTATTACCTGGGTCAACATCCACGGCTGTATCGATCATGCAAGAAAGAAATTCATTATTTTGACGGGGGACGAAGGCCTGTTATCGATAATTTTGCACGTGGGCCGGAATGGTATCGTGCGCACTTCCCGTTCAGTGGGAGACTGGGTGCGGATTCGAGAACATTCGAGGCATCGCCGCTCTACATGTTCAATCCACTCGCCGCCAGACGGATATTTGACACGATACCTGATGTCCGGCTGATTGCTGTTCTGCGAAACCCGACTGAGCGTGCTATATCGCATTATTTCCATGAAAAAAGAAAGGGGCGTGAGCCGTTACCCATGCTGGAGGCTATGCAGCAAGAGGAGGAACGATTGCTGCCGGTGATTGCTGATAAAGACTACAAGAGTAATACATTCATACGTTACTCATACAAGAGCCGTGGACTTTACCGGCAGCAGCTGGAAAGATTTCTGGAATATTTCCCCAGGCAGCAAATGCTCGTGCTCGACAGCAAGGAGCTGTTTGTCGAGCCGTACAAGGCCCTGGAACAGGTGTTTGAATTTATCGGGGTGGATGCGGGATTTCGGGTCAAGAAGATACGACCTCGCAATGTCGGGAAAAACCGAACCGAAGTGACCCCGGCAGTATATGAATATCTGAATGAGTATTTTCTTCCTCATAATCAGGAATTGTACGATCTGCTTGGCAAGGACTTCGGGTGGGACAATTAAATAGTTTTTTGTAATGGCAAACTGTTCACAGGAAGGACAGGATGCAGCATGGCGGTTGTTACTGCCGGTTACGGGGGATGTGCGAGAAAACATCAATAACAGCAGTATCTTCAACATACATGTTCTCTGACAGGTCTATTGCCTCAAGCCGGTCTGCGTTATGTATTTTCCAGTTTGTCGTTATACCCTGGTAATGCAGAAAGTAGGCATCGGCAAGTGGTACGGCAGCCGGGGGGCGCCGGTAACCGGGTAACAGTTTTTGCCAGAAGCGGAGAGCCGGATTGAAATGGTGTACGTTCATTACGCCTGGAAGGCCCCCGTTGACAACGTACTTTGTGGCCTTGTCGCGCGGTTCCTTTTCACGAAATCTGAAATCCCTGAAACTGTATTCCGGGTCGGGCGTTGCGGTAAAGGGTACCGTGTAGCTGTTGAAGCGGGTCATTTTCCCGTTGCAAAGTGACTGCTTTATTTGCTGGTTTCTACAGACCAGGAGCTCATCGATATCGAAGTTGAAAATACTGGTATTTTTTCCTAGCCGGTATTTAAAGTGGTTGAGCGCGCCTACCTGGCAAAATTTATTCCCGGAGCGATGGCTTATTCCGTGCGGGAAGTTCCAGGGCATAACCGTGGCAAGGCCTTCCAGCGATTTGAGTAAATAATCCTGATTATCACTGTTGTTATCATAGATATACACATGTTGTATGCCAAACTCGTTTTTATAGTAGCTGATCCAGTCGATTATCCATTGCAGTTTGTTGTTTTTTTGAACCGTAACCAGGCTTGGTCCCTCAGGCAGGGGAGCCGTCGCCAGGGTGATGGTTTGATGTTGTCCATTGGCAAGATGAAGGTCTGCGGTTGTATTACTGGAAATTGGCGCCGGACTGACCGCTTCAAGTATGACCAGCTTCTTGTGGCTGGTACGCAGGGTCAGAGGTAGCTTGTGCCCGTTAACTTGCAGGTATGCGGGGAGGAGTGCCTGCCCAAGATTTAACAGCGGCGGCCCGATTGCGCGAATCGTCCTGTTATCCGTGTCGAGGAAAATGTCATACAGCAACGTATATGAATCATAAACCCCCAGCTGACCATTTTCATAAAGAGCCTTTCGTTCCACTGGTACCGGGCGACGGAGCTGTCGTTTTATGCTCGAGCCAGCAGGTAAGGCAACGGAATTCAGTTCTATGGTTGTCATCTGCGCCACAATTCAACTGTCTGTGAAGAAGCATATTCATGCCGGGCTGGTTCGCCATCCGATGATTAACTGGTAAACAGGGCCGGCGTTGCAATAGGTAGTTAACGAACTTACTATAACTCGATAACTGTAATAGTAAAGCCTGCCACTTTTCAGTACGTCGGGGCTGTAACAACAGCCCGTTGCAGGCGCTTTCATGATGCTGCCGGGTTTGCGGGTGGCTGCCGTTTTTCTGCCGCCATGCGCGCTGAATATATTGTTTGAGCCAGGTTGCAGTAGCCGCTCACGGAGAGCGCCTTGAAGTACGGTGGTTGACGAGAATACAAGTAGGGAGAGTTATGAAGTTGCTGATAGTTTCAAGAGAGGTGCGTGCGTCTTCCCTTGATACGCTGTTTGATGGAATTGCTAAGCATATTGATACCACGATTGTCAAGCTGACCAGGGCGCAAAGAATTGATTTTACAAATACTGTCAATCAGTTGGACCATGAGAATTATGACCGTGTGATGATCGATGTGCCACTAAGCAGGATTGGCAAGCATTACAAGGTTCTCAGGAATATTTCCGGGCTGATTTTGTATGAGCAGGATGCGTGGATGGAGTTTTCAAAATACAGCACATATCGCAACAAGTTTATAAAAACATATCGTTCTATCGGTCCCTGCCGCCTGATTTTGACGGGTTGTAACGTTGGCGAGAGAATTCGGTCTGCCGGCCTGGATGTGGTTGCCATTCCCAAGTCCTATGATGAAAATCACTTGCGCAATTTGCATATTGAACGGGATATCGAACTTGGTTATATAGGCAGGATCAAGACCAGGGCTTACCGTGACCGCCGTCCCTTTCTGGAAAAAATGGTTGCGGAGAAGGGTTTGCAAATGCTGAGAACGCATCCGGGTGAGGAATATCTCCAGACCCTGAATCGTATAAAAATATTTGTTAGCGCTGATATCGGTTTTGACGAGTATATGCAGAAGAATTTCGAGGCGATGGCCTGTGGCTGCATGCTGTTTGCCTGCAGGCAGGGCGGCAAGGAAGAAGCCTGGCTGGGTTTCAGGCATATGGAAAATGTGGTTCTGTATGACGATATGGATGACGCGCAAGGCAAACTGGACATGCTCAGTAAGAACCCGGACCTGGTCGAAGAGGTGGCGAGGAAAGGAGAGGAACTTGTGCGTGAGCACCACACCATGGGGTCAAGAGTAAAGCCGTATGTGGAGGCTATCAAGGCAGAGATGAAGCCTGTGCAGGTCCTGCAAAAGCCGCCTTCCCGGTGGCGCAGGTTTTTCGGGGGGTAGTGCTGCAGCACATCCTGCTTCCAGGAACTTGATTGCGCGGGGCGGCAGTGATCAGGTAAGACCCTTGTTTTTTTTTCTTAGCTTGCGCTGCTTCCTTCTGATTCGTCTCGGTTTCTGCGGGTAAAGCTTATCTCCTTTTACCGGCCGTGTTTTAAAGCGCCGGTGCAACCACAGGTATTGTTCGGGATGTTCACGTACCTGCGCTTCTAGAATGGCATTAAACCGGGTTGCATCCTCAACTTCGCTGGCTCCCGGGAAGTTCTCCAGTGGTGGTGAAATTTTTAATGCGTAGCCCTTGCTGTCCGGCAGCCGCCGGATATGAAAGGGAAGCACCACGGCGCTGGTCAGCTTGACCAGTTTTGTTGTTGATGTCAGCGTGTTCGCAGGTATGCCGAAGAAGGGTGCAAAGACACTGTTTTTGCGTGCCTGATCCTGGTCCGGTGCGTACCACACTACATGCCCTGCCTTGAGGGCCTTTATGAAACCGCGGGTGTCGTACCTGTTAATCAGTATTTCACTCCCCTGGGCACGCTTTCTTTTTATGGCGCTGTCGATGAGCCGGTTGCGAAGTTTCTGGTAGGTAAAACAGACAGGATGGTGTTTCACAAGTATTCTGCCGGCGAAATCCAGTGAGCAGAAATGTCCACTCAGCAGCAGTACCCCATTGCCCTGCTTGCGTGCGGTCTCGATGTGTTCCAGTCCCTCGAGTGTGCCAAAGCGATTAAAGTCCCGGTCATCTGCCCAGAAGGCAAACGCGGTTTCGACCAGGCTCATGCCGAGTGATTCATAGAAACGGTTAACCAGCTGTTGCTGTTGCCGGACGTCCAGTTCCGGAAAGCACAGGCCGATATTGGTGCGGGCAATCGTATGGCGATAGCTGCTGAGCAGTTTGAACAGCCGACCAAGCATGCGACCGGCAACAAGTTGCAGCCGCATGGGCAGTTTTACAATCAGCCACATAAAGCCGATACCAAGCCATGTAGGCCAGTACCGCGGGCTAAAGGGGGAG
>Ga0224504_10000920_pt1 | contig 13218 bp, 10 predicted proteins | sample SF_Oct11_sed_USG_3_FD_170160 | JGI IMG/M metagenome (GOLD analysis project Ga0224504, IMG submission 170160) | Sediment microbial communities from San Francisco Bay, California, United States - SF_Oct11_sed_USGS_24 | ecosystem: Environmental > Aquatic > Marine > Sediment | place: USA... | reverse complement strand
CACCGCTACCGGTCCCAAACTCGATCAGAACCTTGAATGCCATGGGAAAGACGTATTGATAACCGAAAAAAGCGCCGGTCGCGAAGCAGAGGGTGCTGGCCAGGACAAAAGGAACAATGTAGCGTTTTTCGTGCTGGTATAATCCGGGAGCGACAAATGACCAGATCTGCCAGAAGATCACCGGCATTGAAACCAGCAAACCCGCCAGAGCTCCGATCTTCAGATAGGTAAAGAAGGGCTCCGTAGCGGTGATGAAAACCAGCGAAGTGCCTTCTGGCAGAGCCGAACGGACCGGTGAGGCAATGAGATCGAACAGGGGTTCGGCAAAGGCATAGCAGGCCAGAAACGCCACCAGCCAGGAAACCCCGGCGATGATCAGTTTGCGCCGCAATTCCTCCAGGTGCGAGGTCAGGGGCATCCGGTCATCACTCATTCGAGGTGCCCTCGGTTTTGGTTGCGGTGTCGGTGTTGGCAGCAGGATCAGGATCGCTGTCTTTGCTGGCAGGAGCGTTCTCGGTAACGGGTGTTGTCTCGACAGGGTTGGCCTCCTGCGGGTAACCCTCCTGCATGGCGCCAGGTGGTGTCAACTTGGCCGGTGTATCTTTCGGGCGTTTGAAATCATTGGCGCGGGTTTCTGCTTCAAAGGTTTGCTTCAGTTCATCGGTGGCACGTTTGAACTCCGAAAAGCCGCGGCCAAGCGCCCGGGCCAGATCAGGCAGGCGTTTCGGGCCGAGCACGATCAGGGCGATCGCCATAATCAGGAGTAGTTCAGGAAAGCCGATACCAAACATAGGATGTCACCCCGGCCAGAGTTAAAAGACTTTAAAGTGTGCTGAGAATACCGGCAAAAACGGGTCCTGTCAAGACTGCGTGCTTCGCGTATAAGCGTTTGACATATCAGGGTTTTTACTCTAGTATACGGCAATCTTTCAGGTAAGGAAGCTGTTGTCGTTATGAATCAGAACGAAATCACCAGTGAAATCCTCCGGTTGGCAGAAGAGCGTGATGCCTTGATCCTGGCCCATAATTACCAGCGCGACGAAATTCAGGCCATGGCGCATATCACCGGGGACTCCCTGGCGCTGTCGGTTGAAGCGGCGCAGACCGGGAAGTCGGTGATCGTGTTCTGCGGCGTACACTTCATGGCGGAAAGTGCCGCAATTCTTGCCCCGGACAAAACGGTTATCCTGCCCCGGCTGGATGCCGGGTGCCCGATGGCCGACATGATCACCGCAGACGGTTTGCGGGAGATGAAAAGCCGCTATCCTGGTGTGCCGGTGGTGACCTATGTCAACTCAAGCGCTGCCGTCAAGGCGGAGAGCGATATCTGCTGTACCAGCGCCAACGCCGTCAAGGTGGTCGCCTCACTGAACGGGCCGGAGGTGATTCTGACACCTGACCGCAACCTGGGGCGCTACATTGCGGCCCAGGTCGACAAGACCTGTCATTTCTGGGATGGCTATTGCCCGACCCACGAGCGCTTTACAGTTGATGATGTCAAGAAGGTTCAGGCCGATTACCCAGACGCACTGTTCATGGCCCACCCGGAGTGTCCTCCGGAAGTGCTGGCCATGGCGGACCATATCTGCTCAACCAGCGGCATGTACACCTTTGCCAGTGAAAATCCGGCGCAACAGTTCATCGTCGGCACCGAAGCCGGTATCCTCTATCGTCTACGCAAGGAAAACCCGGACAAGGAGTTCATCCTGCCAACCACCCGGCTGATCTGCCCGAACATGAAGCTGACGTCGCTCGAAGATGTTCTACACTCCCTGCAGACCATGGGCCCACAGGTGACAGTACCCGAAGAAGTCAGGATTCCAGCCAAGGTCGCCCTGGATCGGATGCTGGCCGTCCCGCGCGACTGATCCTCCGGTAATCCCTCCGGTTGTTATCAGCCGTTCCACGATCGAACTCAACCACGACCCTGACCGCAGCATCGAGGCAATAACCGAATACGGCATGTCCGAAACGACAGAACCACGCATTCAGCATTCTACCCTGTCGGGCCTGCTGGAACCTTTTTCCACAGGCTCTTCCGGTCGTACTGAAATCCTCGGCCTGAACGGCAGCAGCGATGCCTGGTTCAGCGCCGGATTGCTGGCGCGGGAAGACCCCTTTTCGACCCTTCTGGTTGTCGCACCCGATCAGGTTACGGCCCAGCGCTTCCATCGGGCTCTGGGTTTCTATCACGGTATTGCCGCAGATATTCTTTTCTTCCCACACTGGGAAACCGAACCTTACGCACCGCTCAGCCCCCACCCTGAAATCGAAGCGACCAGGCTTTCAACTCTGGCGGCACTTGCCGCTGGTCGCGGCAGGGCTGTTGTCACCACGGTCAAGGCTTTGCAACAAAAAGTCCTGCCACGCAGCGCTCTCGATGCCCTGGTCCTGCAGCTTGAAATCGGCCAGGAGATCTGCCGTGACGAGCTTCTCAAGGGCTTGACTGCGCTTGGTTATCAGCGGGTCTCGCTGGTCGAGGACCGGGGCTGCTTCGCCGTGCGTGGTGACCTGGTTGACCTTTTCCCGCCGATGCTCGAGCAACCGGTGCGGCTGGCCTTTTTCGGTGATGAACTCGAAGAGATCCGGGCCTTCGATCCCGTCAGCCAGCGTTCCCTCGACAGTCACATGGTCAGGCTTGACCTGGTGCCAGCCCGGGAGATGATCCTTGCCGGAGCGCACCTGGAAACCTTCACCCGGCGGTTCAAGGAACGCTGTGATGACCTGGAGATCCCACGTCGCCAACGAGAGATGATTCTCGAGGAAGTCCGTGAAGGACTGCTGGCCCCCGGCCGGGAGAACCTTCTGCCGCTGAATTATGAAAAGCTGGGACTTCTGTTCGATTATCTCGATCGCTTCACCTGGCTGTTACTCGACCCCCCAGCGGTTACCGCGGCTGCTGACGAGTTCAGCGACGCAATTCGTTGTGGGGCCGAGCGGGCGGAGCGGAGCGGGGAGCCTTTTGTTCCGGCCGAGGATTTTTATCTCGTTAACCGGGACCTGGAAGATCGCCTGGCCAGGGGTTCGCGTATCGACCTGGTCTCTCTACAGGTTTACCGGCTCGAAAATGAATCCTCGATATACCGTGTTCCGGTCACTGGCAACGCTGATTTGCGGCCGGACCACGCCGAACATGACGGCAGCCTCGCTCCCCTGGTGCAACGTCTTCAAGACTGGTTGAACGATGAGTGGCGAATTCTAGTGGTCTGTCATCAACGTGGCCAGGCGGAGCGCCTGCTCGACCTTCTGGCGCCAAGCGAGCTGCCGGTGAACTGGGTTCCGGAACTGGTCCCGGGACGTCAGGTGCCGGCAGGGCTGACCGTGACCACCGGAAGCCTGGATAACGGGTTCAGGCTGGTTGAGGAAAAGCTCGCGATCATCTGTGACGATGAAATCTTCGGCCCACGCACCCATCGCAGGGTACGCCGCCGGCAAAGGGTTTTCGAATCGTCGCTGGCCGACCTGAAACTCGATGACCTGGTCGTGCACACGGATTACGGTATCGGGCGCTACCTTGGCCTGGTCCACCTGCAGACCGGTGATGTCGCCGGAGATTTCCTGCATCTTGAGTATGCTGGGGATGACCGGCTTTACCTGCCGATAGAGCGCATCGAGAAGGTCCAGAAGTATCTTTCCGATGGCAGCTCGCCGCGACTCGACAAGATGGGTGGCGGTGCCTGGGAAAAAGCCAAGTTGAAAGCGCGGGCGGCCATTGAGGAACTGGCCCGCGAGCTCCTGCAGATCCAGGCTCGGCGGCAGATGGCAAAAGGCTTTCGCTACGCCCCTCCGGACCGCCTGTTCCGGGAATTCGAAGCCTCTTTTCCCCACGAAGAGACTCCTGACCAATTGGAGGCGATCGAAGCGGTCATCGAAGACATGGTTTCTGAGCGTCCCGTCGATCGCCTGATTTGCGGTGACGTCGGATACGGCAAGACCGAGGTCGCGATTCGTGCGGCGTTCAAGGCGGTGCTCGAAAATCGACAGGTGGCGATTCTGGTGCCGACCACCGTGCTGGCCCGGCAGCACCTCGAGACGTTCAGGCAGCGCTTCGCCGATTACCCGGTTGTTGTCGAGATGTTGTCGCGCTTCAGGACCCCGGCCGAGCAGAAACGGATCATTCAGCGCACCGCCAAGGGGCAGGTAGATATCCTGATCGGTACCCATCGGCTGTTGCAGCGAGACCTGCATTTTAAAAACCTTGGCCTGATCGTGATCGACGAGGAGCAGCGTTTCGGTGTGACTCACAAGGAGCGACTGAAGAAGATGCGCGCCGAAGTCGACGTGTTGACGCTGACCGCGACACCGATTCCACGCACCCTACATCTGAGTCTGGCCGGTCTGCGCAACCTGTCGATTATCGACACGCCGCCGGTTGATCGCCAGGCGATTCGTACCTATGTCACCCGGTTTGACGATGACCTGATCCGTGATGCGATCCTGCGCGAACTGCGTCGCGGTGGGCAGGTGTATTTTGTCCATAACCGGGTGCAGTCGATCGATGCGATGGCCGATTTCCTGCGCCGGCTGGTCCCCCAGGCGAAAATCGGTATTGGCCACGGCCAGATGCCGGAAAAAGAGCTGGAAAAGGTCATGCTTGATTTTATCGAAGGGGAGACCAACCTGCTGGTCTGTTCGACGATCATTGAGAACGGGATCGATATTCCCACAGCGAATACCATGATTATCAACCGGGCCGACTGTTTCGGCCTGGCGCAGCTCTACCAGTTGCGCGGCCGGGTCGGGCGTTCGCATCAGCGCGCCTATGCTTACCTGTTGATCCCGGGCGAGGGGGGTCTGACCAAGGATGCCCGGGAACGGCTCAAGGTCCTGCAGGAGCAGGCCGAACTGGGTGCCGGCTTCCGCATCGCCCGTCACGATCTGGAGCTGCGCGGCGCCGGGGATCTACTTGGTGCCCGGCAGGCCGGCCAGGTTGCTGCAATTGGCTTCGAGATGTATACCGACCTGCTTGAAGAGACCGTCCAGGAATTGCAGGGTCAGGCCCGTGAAGAGCGGATTGATCCCGAGATTCGCCTGGGGCTTTCGGCGTTTCTGCCGGAGCGTTATGTCGCCGACCCCAATCAGCGCCTCGTGCTTTACCGCAAGCTGGCTTCAGCCCGGGAAGATGTCGAGATCTACCAGGCCGCAGATGAATTGCGAGATCGTTATGGCGAACTGCCCGGAGAAGCCGAATTACTGCTGGAAGTCATGAAGCTGCGTGTGTTCATGAAACAGCTCCATGTCGAACAGGTCGAGTATGACGGACACAACCTGGTCTTTGCTTTCCCGGCATCAACCAAGGTCGCCCCGGAACAGATCCTGGCCCTTCTTGAGGACAGCAAAAAATACCGTTTCAGCCCGGATTACCGGCTGACGGTCCGGCTCGGCCGAATCCCTCGCGATGCGGTGCTGGCCGCCGCCAAAAAGGAATTGCAAGGATTTTGCCGGCTATGATAGTTTGACAACCTGCTGCCAACTCTTTAGGTGTAAACCCCATGTCATTGTTACGCATCACATTACTGTCTCTTCTGCTTCTCGGCACCGGCCTGTTTTCGTCCGGATGTGAAGCGGAGCCGGAGATGAAACCGATGCCGCCGCTGATCGTCATCAACGACCGGGAAATCAGCAAAGCGGAATTCCTCGCTCAATTTGAAAAGAGCCTGCAGAAGGACCAACCACTGACCGGCATCGAACGCGAGGAACTGCAGCGCTCCTTTCTGGTTCAGCTGATTGACCGTGAACTGATCCATGATGAGGCCCGGCGGCTCAATATCGAGGTCACCGAGGCGGACATTGATGCAGCGTTACTGGCATATCGCCAGGACTATTCCGGGACCAGTTTCGAGACAATGCTCCAAGAACGTGGAGTGACCCTGGAGGGCTGGCGCGAGGAACTCAAGGAAAGCCTGATCATGGAGAAACTCCTTGAGGAGGCGGTGTATTCCAAGGTTGATGTGGCGGACAAGGAAATCTCTGATTACTATACAGCGAATCGCGAACAGTTCGACCGTCCTGCCCAGGTCAGGGCCCGACAGATTGTCGTGGCCGATGAAGCCGAGGGCCAGGAGCTTCTCGGCCTGCTGCGCCAGGGACGACCGTTTGCAGAGATTGCTGCGGAATATTCCCTGTCACCGGATGCCGAGCAGGGTGGAGACCTCGGGTTTTTTGCCCGGGGAGAGATGCCTCCGGAGTTTGATGATGTCGTGTTTGACCTGCCGGTCAACCGTCTGAGTGACCTGGTCAAGAGTGAGTACGGGTACCATATCTTCCTCGTCGAAGAGAAGCGCAAGGCGGTCCGACTGAAGAAAAAGGAGGTGTCGGACGAAATCCGCGCGATCCTGGAAAGTCAGAAAAAAGAAGTTGTTTATCTTGACTGGTTGCAGGAAATGCGGGCCCGGGCCGTGATTAATGTTGACTGGGCCCAGCTCGAAGAAGCCAGCCATAAAAACAGATAAGAAAGAGGAGCACATGAGACAGTTCGGAATCGCCCTGTTATTATTACTCTGCATCGGCTTGAATACGGCGTCAGCTGCTGTCGTCAGCCGGATTGCCGCAGTTGTTAACACGGATATTATCACGACCTACCAGCTCGACCAGAAGCTTCAGGAGCAATTGGCAAAGCAGGACAAGCAACCATCCCCGGCCCAGCTCGGGGCGCTGCGCCAGGAACTTTTATCACGCATGATCGAGGAAACCCTGGTTCAGCAGCGAGTCAAAGCACTCAGGCTGAGTGTCTCTGATGAAGAGATTGAAACCGCCCTGCTCGATGTGCAGCAGAAGAACCAGCTGACCAGGGAGGAGCTTGAGGATGCCGTCACCTTGCAGGGCATGGATTTCCAGGCCTATCGCGACAACCTGGCTGAGCAGATTCTGCGTTATAAGTTGATCGGTGAAGAGGTGCGTAGCCAGGTTGACGTGCCCGAACGGGAAATAGTCGAATACTATCGCGCTCACCTGGACGATTATCGCCTGGCTCCTGAAGTTCACCTCAGCGCGATCACTTTCCCGGTTTCGGGAAAGGCTTCGGAGCAGGAGCGGCAGAAGATCAAATCGGTTGTCCGCGAGGCATTGGAGCGTTTGCGTAACAATGAAGACTTCGACCAGGTGGTGGACAGCTACAATCTGACCTATGGCGCCACGGGGAGCGATATGGGCAATGTTGCCTATGCTGACCTGAACCCCGAATTTCTTGCTGCGATCGAAGCTGTGGCTGACGGCGGCTACAGTGATCCGGTAGAAATGAAAGAGGCGATTCTCCTGTTCCGGATTAATCAGAGGCAGGCCGGCGGTCTACGGCAGTTTGACGATGTGAAATTCGATATTTACCAAACGATCATGGATCAGAAGACCGATGCCCGGATCAAGGAATGGACCAAGAGCCTCAAAACGAAAGCATATATCGATATCCGTCTTTGACCTGTCCTGCTGAAAGACCACAGGCACTAACTGGTGCTGGCAAGGTTTTGTTCATGACATGTAAAAGCCCACCTGTTGCAGGCGGGCTTTCTGTTTTATCTCCATCTGGTGCTATTGACCCAGTGATGTTTTTAACGTTTCGCAATGTTTCCGATAGGTCTCCCGGTCCTGACCGTCAAGCTCTATAAACAGGACCCCGCTGCTGCAGATCTCTTCATTTTCAGGTTGCGAGTTGACCACCTGGCCCGTAACCTGGACCAGGTCATTGTTGAGGCCCAGGGTAATGCGCAGCTGCTGGCCAGGTTCAAAGAATTGCCCGGTTTCCAGGCGCAGCCCATCATCGCTGACGTTGAGGGTGCGGGCGAGGCCGCGGCCAGTCACCTCACCGGAGTCACCAAGAATTTCATAATCGAGAAAATTCAGGGCGTAACGACGCTCAGCTTTTCGACGTTCAAACAGTTTATCCTTCATCCAAGGGTCTCCAGGTGCGCATGACACGTTGAAATAACCTGAGTATAACCACTTCCGCCTGGTTTGAAAACCGCTTTCCCTGTTCGGAACAGAAAACAGAATATGTAAATCAGGTTGAGGACTTTTTCGCGGCTGGGCTATACTGTTTCTTTGGCCGATAATCAGCGAACAGAATTTATGAAGAAACCACTTCTCATCACCATGGGTGATCCAACCGGGGTTGGCCCGGAAATCATTGTCCAGGCCGCTAGCAAGGGCACCTTTGCCGGGCTGTCTCGCCCGGTCGTGGTTGTCGGTGACCTGGCGACCATGAAACGGGCAGCGCAGGTCTGTGGCTTTGAGGTTGACTGGCAGCCGGGTTCGCCAGCCCCCCTGGCTTCAGGTGAGCTGGTGTTCTCCGGCCAGACCCTGTCGCTACGTGAAATGTCCGATCTCGATCCTGCACAACAGAAGTATGGGCAACCTGTTGTCTGCTCCGGCAGCGCCATGTTCGACTATATCTCCTGGGCCTGTGATCGCTGCCTCGCCAAAGATGCTGCGGGCATGGTGACTGCGCCGATCAACAAACAGGCGCTGCAGCTCGCCGGAGCCGACTACCCCGGGCACACGGAACTGCTCGCGACGCGTTGTGGCGTTGACGAGGTGGTCATGATGTTGGCCGGCGAGCGCCTCAAGGTTTGTCTGGTGACAACCCACATTGCCCTGCGCGATGTGCCGCGAAGATTGACCGTTGACCGTGTCCTGTCGACGATCCGGATCGCCGCAACGAGTTTGCGCCAGCAGTTCGGTCCCGTATCGCCACGCCTGGCGGTCCTTGCCCTCAACCCGCATGCCGGAGAAGGCGGCTTGTTCGGCGATGAAGAGACACAATTCATTGTCCCGGCCATCGAGACAGCTCGGCTCGAAGGGATCGATGCCAGTGGTCCGCACAGTGCTGACACCCTTTTCTGGTTTGCCGCCCAGGGCCGTTACGACGCTGTCATCTGCATGTACCACGACCAGGGGCTGATCCCTCTCAAGCTCCTGCATTTTGATGACGGAGTCAATGTCACCCTAGGACTGCCGATTGTGCGGACCTCGGTGGACCACGGCACCGCCTACGATCTGGCCGGGAGCGGCAAGGCCAGTCCCAATAGCCTGATTGCGGCCGTCAAGATGGCGGATGAAATGGCGGACAAGCAGGAAAGTGGAACGCGGAACGCCGAACGTGGAGAGTCAATAACATAAACAATGGTATTTACTTTCGGTGCTCTTTTCAGCGGCTCAAGGCAGGAATGGTTTTTAACGGTTCACGGATGACTCATCACGAATCACGGAAAACATGGTCGATAAAATCATTATCAAAGGTGCCTGCGAGCACAACCTGAAGTGCATCGACGTCGAAATTCCGCGTGATCGGCTGGTGGTGATCACCGGAGTTTCCGGCTCCGGCAAAAGTACCCTGGCTTTCGACACCATTTACGCCGAGGGTCAGCGTCGTTATGTGGAAAGCCTTTCCGCTTACGCCCGGCAGTTTCTCGAGCAGATGGACAAGCCGGATGTCGAGAGCATCGAGGGGTTGAGCCCGGCGATCTCTATCGAACAGAAATCCACCTCGAAGAACCCGCGTTCAACCGTCGGTACAGTCACCGAGATTTACGATTACCTGCGCTTGCTTTATGCCCGTATCGGGCGGGTGCACTGCCCTTCCTGCAAAAAGGAGATTGCCTCGCAAACCGCTGAGCAGATGGTTGAGCAGGTCCTCGACCTGCCGGAGAAGAGCAAACTCCTGCTCCTGGCTCCGATTGTCCGGGGGCGCAAGGGGGAATACCGCAAGGAGCTGCGCCAGCTCCAGGCCGACGGTTTCGTACGGGTCCGGGTTGATGGCGAAATGTACGACCTGAGTGAAGAGATCACCCTCGACAAGAACAAAAAGCACACCATCGAGGTCGTCGTCGACCGACTTGTGGTCAAGGAGGGCATCGCCAGTCGGTTGGCCGATTCCATGGAGACGGCACTGCGGCTTGGCGAGGGTCTGGTCAGGGTCGAGGTGGTCGGCGGAGACAGTCATCTTTTCTCGGAATGGCACGCCTGTGCAGAATGCGGTATCTCGATTCCGGAGATGACCCCGCGCATGTTCTCTTTCAACAATCCGTATGGTGCCTGCCCCGACTGTTCCGGTCTTGGCACGCGCATGTATTTCGATCCGGAACAGGTCGTGCCCAATCGTCAGCTGTCTCTGCGTGAAGGCGCCATCGCTCCCTGGTCGACCCGTACCGGTTACTACTACCTGCAGATCCTGGAAGCTCTGGCGGAGTTCTACGAGTTTGATATCCGCACCCCGTTCGCTGAACTCTCGGACCGCATTCAGCAGGTTCTTCTGTATGGCTCCGGCAAGGAGCAGGTGAAGTTCTTCTATGACCAGGCCAACCACCGGCACTTTTACCATAAGCCATTTGAAGGTGTGATCCCCAATCTTGAGCGGCGTCTGCGCGAAACCGATTCCGATGCGACGCGCGAAAAGCTCGAGGACTTCATGAATATCATGCCTTGCCCGAGCTGCCAGGGCGCGCGCCTGAAGCCGGAAACCCTCTGTGTCAAGATCGCAGGGCGCAATATCCAGGAGGTCTGTTCGTTGAGTGTCAGCGATGCCGAGACGTTTTTTGCCGAACTCGTGCTGCCACTCAAGGAGGCCGAGATTGGCCGACGGGTCCTCAAGGAAATCCGTGAACGCCTCTCGTTCCTGGTCAATGTTGGTCTCGACTACCTGGCTTTGGATCGGACTTCTGGCACACTGTCGGGTGGTGAGAGCCAGCGTATCAGGCTAGCAACGCAGATCGGGTCGTCGTTGGTTGGCGTTCTTTACATTCTCGACGAGCCTTCGATCGGGCTGCATCAGCGTGATAACCGGCGCCTGCTGGAGACACTCAAGCGCCTGCGTGATCTCGGCAACACCGTGCTGGTGGTTGAACATGACGAAGAAACCATTCTCGAGGCGGATCATGTCATTGACATGGGGCCGCGGGCCGGCCGCCATGGCGGCCAGGTGGTCGCCCAGGGGACGCCGGAGGAGATCCTCAATCACCCCGGGTCGCTGACCGGTGACTATCTTTCCGGACGCCTGGAGATCCCTCTGCCGCAAAAGAGGCGTAAGGCGACCGGCACTCTCGGCATCAGGGGAGCTACAGCCAACAATCTCAGCTCCGTCGATGTCGATATCCCGCTTGGCGTGATGACCTGTGTCACCGGCGTCTCCGGTTCCGGTAAGTCTTCGCTGGTGCTGGATACCCTTCAAAAAGCTCTGGCCCAGCGGCTTTACCGTGCGCGCGAGCGGTCCGGTCCGGTGCGTGCTATCGAAGGCATTGAGCAGCTTGACAAGGTCATCGATATCGATCAGTCGCCGATCGGTCGTACGCCAAGATCCAATCCGGCCACCTATACCGGGCTGTTCACTGATATCCGGGACCTTTTTGCCCGGTTGCCTGAAGCCAAGATGCGCGGATACAAGCCGGGGCGTTTCTCTTTCAACGTCAAGGGTGGTCGCTGCGAAGCCTGCCAGGGGGATGGTATCCTGCGCATCGAGATGCACTTTCTACCCGATGTTTATATCCAGTGCGAGGCCTGTCACGGGGCGCGTTACAACCGGGAGACTCTGCAGGTCAGGTACAAGGGCAAGAGCATTGCCGACGTCCTCGACATGACGGCCAACCAGGCCGCGGAGTTCCTTGCCAATGTCCCACGGATCAAGCGCAAGCTGGAAACCCTGCGTGACGTCGGTCTCGGTTATATCAAGCTTGGCCAGAGCGCCACAACCCTGTCCGGGGGCGAGGCGCAGCGCGTTAAGCTGGCCAAGGAACTCGGCAAACGTTCAACCGGAAGAACCATCTACATCCTCGATGAACCGACCACCGGTCTGCATTTTGACGATATCAGCCGGCTGCTCAGTGTCCTGCAACGGCTGGTTGAATCGGGAAACAGCGTGGTGATTATTGAGCATAACCTGGATGTCATCAAGACCGCGGACCATGTCATCGACCTTGGCCCTGAAGGCGGCAGCCGCGGTGGGGAGATCATTGCCAGCGGTACGCCCGAAGATGTCGCCCGTTGTGCCCGGTCCTACACCGGACGCTACTTGCGATCCTACCTGTCGCTATAAATGAGAGTTCGCTTGCTGAAGAGGGCCGTCGGCAAAAATGGTTAGCGGCTCAGCCCCTCGGGCTGACATCGCGAAGCTGCCTGACGTTGACCAGGTAGTGCGCCTCCTGGTTCTGCAGCATGAAGAAGCCATCCATCGCGTTGATAAAATCAAACAGGCGGTTTTTCCCCTCCGGCATTCCAATGATCAGGGTGCCGGTCAGCAGTTCCCCGCCGACGAATCTGACCTCCACATCTTCCCTGTGTCCAAGCAACTGTTGTTCAGGACCGCTTTCCTGAGGCTCGAAACGAATGTGGGTGATGGTCTGCTTGTTGGTGACGGAGAAGTTCCCTGTTTCGCTTCGGAACGGGAAAAAGTCTCCTGGCTCCTTCAGCAGGTCGTTCAGGGTCTGTGTGCCCATGTGGTTGTAGGTTGCCGGACTGAGGAACACGACACCCTTCATGACCGACCCATCCGCCTGGAAAACGACCACGGGGAGCTCGGTTTTTTCTACTCGATAGATCGACATTAGGCTTTCCTCCAAAAGGAATTGCAGAAAAAGCACATACGGTTGACATGCCCGGCGAAACCGATAATATTAATCTGCTTTTATGTTTGTCAAATTATTTTCATTGAAAGGAGAGAATCATGGCAGAATTGAAGGGGAGTAAAACAGAGAACAATCTAATGGAGGCCTTTGCCGGAGAGTCTCAGGCCAACCGCAAATACCTGGCTTTTGCCGAAAAGGCTGACGCAGAAGGGCACAAGCAGGTCGCCAAGCTGTTCCGTGCTGCTGCTGCCGCTGAAACGGTCCACGCCCACGCCCATTTGCGCACTGCCGGCGGGGTAAACAGCACCGAGGCCAACCTGCGGGAAGCGATCAGCGGTGAAACGCACGAGTTTGAGAGCATGTACCCACAGATGATCGAAGAAGCCAAGGCCGAAGGCTTCGATGCCGCATTGCGCAGCTTTTCGTTTGCCAACGCGGTTGAAAAGGTTCATGCCGACCTTTACCAGAAAGCGTTCGACAATTTTGGCAGGAATCAGGATGTTGATTACTACGTCTGCAAGGTCTGTGGCAACACCCTGGAGGGAGAGCCGCATGGCCCCTGCCCGATCTGCCAGGCCGGCCCGGTGGCATTTTTCAAGGTCGCCTAGATCTTCATCCCACGGAATTTGCAAGCCGGGCTCTGAGGGCCCGGCTTTTTGTTTTGAGCTTT
>Ga0224504_10000919_pt1 | contig 13232 bp, 18 predicted proteins | sample SF_Oct11_sed_USG_3_FD_170160 | JGI IMG/M metagenome (GOLD analysis project Ga0224504, IMG submission 170160) | Sediment microbial communities from San Francisco Bay, California, United States - SF_Oct11_sed_USGS_24 | ecosystem: Environmental > Aquatic > Marine > Sediment | place: USA... | reverse complement strand
TGGGATCAACCGACGGGATCGAGCTGTTGATACCCTGGCCACGAATAGAGAAGTTCTGTACGCCGGGAAACGTGCCAACAGACTCCAGCTGGACGTTCGGCATCTTGTAACTCAGATCTTCGATCTTCTTCACAAAAAGCGCTTCCAGCTGCGTGGCGCCGAAGGCCGACACGGCAACAGGAACATCCTGAACCGCCTCAGCCGAGCTCCTCTTGCGAGCTGTAGTGACGATTTCCTCCAGAAGCGCTCCGGCAGAACCTTCCTGAGCAAGCGCAATATTGGGTAGCGAAAAAGCAACAATAGCTGACACGGCCGTGGCCGTGGCGCCAAAAAACGCACTCAAGTTTCTGATTTTCAAATTAAAAAACACGGTATCCCCCTCACTTACCCCTCTGAATATAACCAGCATACTGTTGTATGTACGCGTATGCCAATCTCAACTAGTGGTTTTTTGAGCGTCCCGCACGACGACCCCATTGAGATTTCGGCGCTCATCCAGCATCCTCCCCACGCCATTATGAATGACACCAGCACACGCAAACGCACGATTCGCAGCTTCGTGCGCCGGGCGGGCCGAATCACGCCCTCACAGCAACGCGCTTTCGAGACACTCTGGCCGGTCTATGGCTTGGATTACCGTACGCAATTACTGACCTTCGATCAGGTCTTCGGGAGGTCGGCGCCGGTCGTTCTGGAGATCGGTTTCGGCAACGGTGAGACCCTGGTCGAGCAAGCCGCCGCAAACCCGGACAGCGATTTCATTGGCATCGAAGTACATGAGCCCGGCATCGGACATTGCATGCTGAAGGCCGATGAACGGGGCGTCACCAACCTGCGCCTCATCAATCACGACGCCATCGAAGTGCTGACAAACCAGGTACCCCATGGCTCATTGTCGCGGCTGAATCTTTACTTCCCGGATCCGTGGCCAAAGAAACGACACCACAAGCGGCGGATCGTCGCAGCGCCTTTCCTCGCGCTTGTTGCTGACAGGCTGGCCGCTACGGGCACTCTGCATATTGCCACCGACTGGGCCAACTATGCGGAGCACATTGACGAGGTTCTTTCCCAATCGGATCGTTTTGCCTGTGTTGAACGGCGCGAGCATGACGGCGAGAAGCCACTGGATCGTCCGCAGACCAAGTTCGAACGCCGGGGCCTGAAAAAGGGGCATCGCATCTGCGACTGGTGTTTCCAGAAGAACTAATCACGACTCGTAGCTTGCGCTCCACCTGCGATGATCTATAACTATAAGTAGGGCAGCGTTTTCACAAGGGCTACAGACAATGGCTATTAAGTACCCCGCAATCGGTCAATGGTTCAGAAGACCCAATGGCACAATATTTGAGGTGGTCGCCGTGGATGAGGCTGGAGCCACTGTCGAGATTCAGCTGTTTGACGGGACCATTGATGAGATTGAGGTAGAGCGCTGGCCGGAACTCCTGCTACGCGAGGTGGGCGCCCCCGAAGACTGGTCGGGCTCGGTCGATATGGACCCGGAGGATTATATCGGTAATACGGATTCCGACATGCCACACGGTTATCACGACCCCCTGGCATTTCTCGACAAGCTCTGACTACATGCTGGTTGGGCCGGTAACAAAAATCACCCCACCCCGTACCTCTGCATCGACCTTGCGCAGCCCGCGTCCATTCCCTGGCCCGGCGAAGCAATAACCTGTTTCGATTTCGTAGGTCGCACCGTGCGACGCACAAATCAATGCCGTTTTGTCTTTCGTCAGGAATTTGTCAGGCGACCAGTTGAGGGGATGCCCGACATGGACGCAGAAATTCTGGTAGGCGAACACGTCACCGCCCTTGCGGACGACAAAGCCGCGAAACGGCCAGTCGCCTGCACCGATTTCGAACTCGCGGCAACCGGGATTTTCGAGCTCATCCAGGCGACCGACCGCGATCTCCTTCACGGGCGCGGCCTTGGCGTGTAGCGAACGACGATAATCGCCAGGACGATCGACGGAATGCCTGTCGCCGCCGCATACAGGAAGAAGCCCTCGTAGCCCAGGAGCTCCTGAACGTTGCCGGAGAACCCCGCAACGAGCTTGCCGACGAAGACCGACAAGGAACTGAACAATGCGTACTGCGTAGCCGTGAACGAGACGTTTGTCAGGCTGGATAAATAAGCTATGAACACAGTGCCAGAGAATCCCTGCGCAAAGTTGTCGAAGCTGATCGTTATCGTGAGGGCCAGAAGATCAGGACCTGCGGCCGCGAGATATACAAAGAAAAGGTTTGTCACCGCGATCAGCGTCGCCGACAGAATCAATGAACGTGCCGGCCCCAGTTTGGCGATGGCCACGCCGCCGCCAGCTATGCCGAGGAGGGCGACCCACAATCCATATAATTTTGCCACGCTCGCGACCTGGGACTTGGTAAAACCGATATCGTCATAGAACGGGTTGGCGAGGATTCCGAGAACGTAGTCGCTCATGCGGTAGAGAGCGATGAACAGCAACATCGTCAACGCGAACCACCCGTAGCGCCTGAAGAAGTCGACGAATGGTCCGACAACGGATTTCAGGAACCAGCGTACGAACCCATCATCGAAGAGCCGTTCATCGATGTCAGCACCAGCTGGAACCGGCGGCTCTTTGGCCAGCAATGTCGTCAGCATGCCTATGCCCATGCATACAGCCATGGCCTGGTAAGCGATTGTCCAGGACATGAAATCCGCGACGTACAGGGCGCCTGCCCCACCAACGATCATCGCTATTCGATAGCCGTACTGGTAGGACGCTGCCAGCAAGCCCTGCATCTCGTCGGGCGCGCATTCAATCCTGTAGGCATCAATCACTATGTCCTGAGTCGCAGACGAAATCGCGACCGCCAATGCCACAAAAGCAAATGCCGTGATCGCCTGTGCCGGATCGATCGTCGAGAGTGCCACGAGGGCCACCGCGATAAGTACCTGCGAAACCAGCATCCACGATCGCCGTCGCCCCAAAATGGTCGTCAGGACTGGAAGGCGCAGTCGATCAACCAGTGGTGACCACAGGAACTTCAGCGCATATGCGAACCCGATCCAGGCAAACGTGCTGATCGTGTGTTTTTCAATTCCGGTCTCGTTGAGCCAGTACGTCAGCGTCGCATAGACCAGCGGAAACGGCAGACCACCCGAGAAGCCGAGGAAGAAGATGACAACGAGCTTCTCCTGCAGGTACCAGGTCCACGGTCTCTTGGTCTGGGTGGGTTCGCCCGCTTCACTCATAGCGCCAGTCGTAGTCCATTATCAAAGGCGCATGATCCGAGAAACGCTGGTCCCGGTAAATTTCCGTGCGTCGAACCTTATCGCCGAGTCCGGGCGTCACAACGTGGTAATCAATGCGCCAACCGACGTTGTTGTCCCAGGCACGACCGCGATTGGACCACCACGTGTACTGCTCCGGTTCCTGCTTGATGGCGCGAAACGCATCGACCCAGCCGTACTCCCCAAACACCTTGTCCAGCCAGGCGCGCTCTTCGGGCAGGCACCCCGAGTTCTTCTGGTTCTGCTTCCAGTTTTTTATGTCGCCTTCCTTGTGCACGATATTCCAGTCGCCACAAATGACGTACTCCGATCGCCGGCGCTTGAGCTTCTTCAGGTGTTCGGTGAACGACTCCATACAGCGATACTTGGCTATTTGGCGCTCTTCTTTTGAGGAACCGGATGGCAGGTACAATGACACGATGCTGATGCCATCGAGCTGGACCTCGAGATAACGCCCCTCGTTATCGAATTCGGCATCGCCGTAACCGTGAATGACTTTCGTTGGCTTGTGCCGCGAGTAGATCGCAGTACCGCTGTACCCCTTCTTCTCGGCATCTTCGTAATAACAGTGATAGCCTGCGGGCGAAAAGATTTCGTCCGTCAGCTGGTGTACCTGTGCCTTGGTTTCCTGGATGCAGATTACGTCGGCATTTTGCTCCGCCATCCACTCGAAAAAACCCTTGCGTGCTGCTGCCCGAATACCATTCGCATTGAGGCTGATAACGCGAAACAAATGTCGTCTCCTGTGTCATACTCCGATCCGTCGCGGCAATCATACAGAAGACCCATCTCATGCGTGGCTACAAAAGAGAGTTCATCGAACTGGCACTCGAACTTGGTGTACTGCGATTCGGCGAGTTCACGCTAAAATCCGGTCGGGTCAGTCCCTACTTTTTTAACGCCGGTCTCTTCAACACGGGCTATGCCGCGGCGAAGCTTGGTCGGTTCTATGCCGCCGCCATCGCCGAAGCGGACCTGCGTTTCGACATGCTGTTCGGACCTGCCTATAAGGGCATCCCCCTCGCTACACTGGCCGCTGCATCACTGGCTGAACACCACGGTATTGATGTGCCCTATTGCTTCAATCGAAAAGAGGCCAAGGCGCATGGAGAAGGCGGCAGCGTCGTCGGTGCGCCGCTGTCCGGTGATGTCCTGATTGTTGACGATGTCATCACTGCCGGAACCGCCGTCCGGGAGGCGTACCAGATCATCACGGGTGCTGGCGCCGAAATAGCGGGACTGGTTATCTCCCTGGACCGCCAGGAACGCGGCCAGGGTGCCTATTCGGCCGTCCAGGAGCTGAAACAATCGCTCGGCATTCCGGTCATAAGTATTGTGCAGCTCGACGATTTGATCGATATTCTCGAAGAATCAAGCGAATACGAGCAGTTCCTGAACCCTGTACTGGCCTACCGGAAGCAATACGGCGTTATCTCGTAAGTTATTGAAATTGGAGCATTAGGGCTAATTTTACAGCAAGCAAATTGAGGACTAAGCTGCAATAACGAGAACTAGTCCCGGTTGTTGACCCTCGTTTACTGGCATATTTCAGTCATGTGGAAATTTATCCTTACAGCGGCTCTTATGGCAATCGCATCGTCGGCCATGGCCAAAGATGAACAGAAAGTCTTCAAGTGGGAAGACGAAGAAGGTCATGTGTATTACGGCGACAGCGTTCCGCAGGTTTTCTCCGAGCGACCGAAAGAGGTTCTGAACGAGCACGGTGTCACAGTTGCCGAGCTCGAAGGCAGAAAGACCGAGGAGCAACTGGCGCAGGAGCAGATCGACGAGGAGCGCCGCAAGCGCCAGGAAAAACAGCTAAAGGCCGACCGCGCCCTGCTGGCAACCTATCTTTCAGTCGAAGAGATCCAGATGCACCGCGATCGCCGTGTGGAGCTCTTCCAGGCGCAGTCGCGTGTGACCGAGCTCTACCTGAGAAACCTCGAACGTCGGCTACAGGAATTGCGTAACGAAGCCTCCAGATACCAGCCCTACAGTGAGGACTCCAATGCGCCGATGATTAGCGAGGAGCTTGCCGAAGAATTGCGTAGGACAAAAGACACTATCGCGCGTCACCAGCGAAATCTGCGGAAGTATGACACTGGTGAGATGCAGATCATCGAGCGCTTCGACGGCGACATCACACGCTTCAAGAAGCTCAGAGGAATCGACTAGATTCTCTGGCCGTCAGGCCGTCCCTGAATGCCCGAACCCGCCGGCACCTCGGTCGCTGGCATCAAACTCTTTAACGACCTTGAACTCGACCTGCTCGATCGGGACGAACACCATTTGCGCAATACGTTCGCCGCGCTGTACCTCGTAGCTGTTGCTGCCTCGATTCCAGCAGGAAATAAACACCTGCCCCTGGTAGTCCGAGTCGATCAGACCCGTCAAGTTGCCCAGCACGAGCCCGTGTTTGTGGCCAAGCCCCGAACGCGGCAGCAGCACGGCGGCAAGTGTGGGATCTGCGACGTGGATAGCAAGGCCGGTTGGGATGAGAACTGTCTCACCGGGACTCACCGTCACCGGCTCGTCGATACACGCCCGCATATCGAGTCCGGCCGACCCGCCGGTGGCATAGTGCGGTAAGGGAATCGTGTCCCCGACGCGTGAATCGAGGATCTTCAGTTCGATGGATCGCATCTAATGTCCTGCCCGTTTATTCGATGTTCGAAATGACCGTAAGCCGCGGCTGCGTGTCAGTGCCGCGAGCAGCATAGAAGCGTCGCGCGATGAGTTCAACGAGATCACGTGCCAGCTCTGACTTGCGCGCCTCGGGGAAGCGTTGTTCCCCATCGGTCCAGATGACGTTAACACTGTTATCGTCGGTATCGAAGCCGCAATCGCTACCCACCCGGTTCGCAATGATCATGTTGAGACTCTTGTTCTCGAGCTTCGAGCGTGCGTAATCGTCAACCTTCTCGGTTTCCGCAGCAAAACCGACCGTGAACGGCCCGGCCGCGAGAGCCGCTACTGACGCAAGAACATCCGGGCAACGAACGAGATCGATGCTCATCGATTCTTCATTCTTTTTGATCTTCTGTTCTTTCCATTCGGCCGGGCGGTAATCCGCAACGGCTGCCGCTGCAATAAAGATGTCGGCCTCGCTGACACATGTATGCGTCGCCTCGTACATATCCTGGGCTGACAGCACATTGCGAACTTCGATTCCCGGTGGTTCGGGAAGATTGACCGGTCCACTGATCAGTACGACCTCGGCACCCTGCGCTGCCGCTGCACGCGCCATTGCATAACCCATCTTTCCTGAGCTGCGATTAGTGATGTAACGTACCGGATCAATAGGCTCCCGCGTCGGGCCTGCCGTGATCACAACTTTCCTGCCGGTCAGCAGTCCCTCCCCCTCACCAACAGCGAGGTCAAAAACCGCTGCTGCAATCGTGTCGGGCTCGAGCATGCGACCCGCCCCCGTCTCTCCACAGGCCTGCGATCCAACACCGGGTCCCAGGATGTGAATGCCCCGCTCTTCGAGCACCTTGCGATTCGCCTGCGTCGCCGGATTACTCCACATGATGTGATTCATTGCCGGGGCCACGGCGAGGGGCGCCTCCGTCGCAAGGCAAATCGTCGTGAGCAAGTCGGGCGCTCCGCCGCTGACAATGCGCGCCATTACTTCGGCGGTGGCAGGAGCGATCAGGACCACGTCCGCCCAGCGAGCGAGCTCGATATGACTCATCGCCGCCTCGGCCTCCTTGTCCCACAGGTTCGAGCGGATCGGCCTTCCGGACACGGCCTGCAGCGCAGTACCGGTCACGAACTCCTCGGCCGACGCGGTCATGACGATCTGTACGTCGCCGCCGCGTTCGCGCAGACGCCTCACCAGGTCGGGTGCCTTATAGGCAGCGATGCCGCCCGTGATACCAAGAACAATATTCATAGGTGAAAGCTTATCGCGTCCGGATCGAATCCAGAAGGTTTCCATAGATTTGTTGCTTGTATGGATATGTGCCTGAGACTCAGTATTTCCGCATGGATGAAATACCGCTCACGGACCAGAGCGATGCAGAGTTGCTGACCCTGGTCGTGATCAACCCCGCTGCCACGCAACTTCTGAGCCGCTTCGGCAGCCTGCGATCGCTCCTGCAGGCACCGTCCGGTGACATCCTGGCGTGCCCCGGAATCGGCCGGGGCCGCCTTGCTGCTCTTCGTGCCCTGCCAGAACTGGCCCGTCGCTATTACACTGAATCCCTGCCCAACGGCGCGGCCATTCGGAGTCCTGCCGACACTGAAGTCTACCTGCAGGCCCGCATGCGGCATCTCGACCACGAGTTGTTCTGCTGCCTGTTCCTCGATAACCGGCACCGGGTGCTCAGCTTTAATGAGCTGTTCCGTGGCACCATTGACGGCACCAGCGTTTACCCGCGAGAGGTTGTGAAGGAAGCGCTGGCCATCAACGCCGCGGCCGTGATCCTCGCCCACAATCATCCCAGTGGCGTCGCCGAGCCCAGTCAGGCTGATGAACGTATCACCCGTCGCCTGAAATCAGCCCTCGATCTGGTCGATATCCGGCTCCTCGATCATCTTATTATTGGCGATGGCAGGACCACCTCGCTGGCCAGCCGAGGCCTTATCTGACGCCGACCGAAGCGTATTCGACAATATCGGTCAATGAGCGCTTGAACTGCATGGCCGTCACTGGTATAAAGTCTCGCTCTCTGCCCGCCACTCGCGGGCGACTATTAATAAAATCAGAGACTTAAGGTCATGTCCAAGGTTTGCCAAGTGACTGGGAAGCGCCCGATGAGCGGCAATAACGTTTCCCACGCAAAAAACAGAACTCGTCGTCGTTTCCTGCCGAACCTGCAGAACAAACGATTCTGGATCGAGGCCGAGAAGCGCTACGTACGTCTGCGCGTCTCGCACAAGGGCCTGCGTATCATCGACAAGCACGGTATCGAAAAGGTCGTCGCCGACCTGCGCGCTGCCGGCACGCACGTTTAAGCGGAGAATTTGAGATGCGCGACAAAATCAAACTCGTATCAAGTGCCGGTACCGGCCACTACTACACGGCTACGAAGAACAAGCGCCTGCACCCTGAAAAGTTGGAAACGAAGAAATACGATCCAACGATTCGCAAGCACGTGATCTACAAAGAAGCCAAGATCAAGTAGCAGCGCTCGGCGCTGTTCCAGAAGGGCCCGCCTTGTGCGGGCTTTTTTGTGCCCGGCGATCGTACTTGCCCATTACAATAAGCCATGCCCGAGTTACCCGAAGTCGAAACCAGCCGCCGCGGCATCGAGCCGTGGATTTTGCATACGACGATCACCAAGGTGGTCGTGCGTGATCGTCGTCTGCGCTGGCCTGTCGCAGAGGGCGTCGAGCGCAGGCTAAAAGGTCGGGAAGTTGAGTCGGTAGATCGCCGCGCTAAATACCTGCTCATTCGAACCAGTGGCGGCACGATCATTCTGCACCTCGGTATGACCGGGAGCGTGTTCCTCGTCGATCAGGGTGCCGCTGCCGGGATTCACGATCACCTCGACTTCGAACTCGACTCCGGCAAGATACTCCGCTTTCGCGATCCGCGTCGCTTCGGCTCGTTTCACCTCAGCCGCAAGCCGCTGGCACATCCCCTGCTGGCAAAACTCGGACCCGAGCCGCTGGATGACGAATTCGACGGTGAATACCTGTGGCGCAGATCACGGGGCCGCAAGGTCAGCATCAAACAGTTCATTATGAACGCTCAGGTCGTTGTGGGCGTCGGCAACATCTATGCGAGCGAGTCGCTGTTTCTCGCCGGCATCAATCCCAGGCGCGCCGCCGGGCGCACGGCCCGCCACCGCTACGATGCCCTTGCAGACGCTATCAAGGATATTCTTAGTCGAGCCATTAAAGCCGGCGGCACCACGCTGCGGGATTTCTATGGTGGCGATGGTGAACCGGGGTACTTCAAGCAACAACTTGAAGTCTACGATCGCGAAGGTGAACACTGCCGATACTGCAATACGGTTATCAAGGCGTTCGTGCAGGGGCAGCGCTCGACCTATTACTGCAAGTCCTGCCAGACCTGATCAGGCGCGGCCGACCTTCTTCAACAGCGCCTCCCTGACCAGCGGCGACACAAACTCCGTAACATCGCCACCTAGCTGCGCTACCTCGCGCACCAGCGTCGACGAAATAAATGTGTACTTGTCAGTCGGCGTTAAAAAAGCCGTTTCGACGGCCGTGGTGAGAACCCGGTTCATGCTGGCCAGCTGAAATTCGTATTCAAAATCGGAAACAGCCCGCAGGCCGCGAACAATGACGGCGAGTTTGTTAGCGACAGCGAAGTCGATGGTAAGACCCTGGTAACCGGTCACCTCTACGTTCTTAATGTCGGCAAGCGAGCGCTGGGCGAGGTCAACTCGCTCGTCGAATGAGAACATCGTTTTTTTTGTGCCGGTATCTGCTGCAACTGCCACGACGACGTTGTCATATAGCTTTGACGCTCGTCGCACAAAGTCTTCATGGCCCAGCGTAATGGGATCAAAGGTCCCCGGATACATTGCTGAAATACCCATTGTCAGTGGTCCCTCTCGACCTGCGCCAGCATGTAGCGGACCATGCCTGCGGTTTTGTTTTTTATTATGTGCCAGCCAGCCGGTAATTCGGGCTCCCGGCACGATCGGTCCTGCTCCAGATAAACACGCGCACCATCTGCCAGTAGTTCCTGTGCTGCCAACAGTCTACACGTTTCCTCTAGCAAGTCGGCAGCGAACGGTGGATCCAGGAATACGAGGTCGAAACGGCCTTCGGGTGCGCTGCGCAGATAGTCACCGGCTTCCTGTTGCCGAACCGTGGCGGCGGTCGCCCCGAGCACCGCGATGTTCTTTTCCAGCTGTCGGGCAGCAACGCCGGACCGCTCCACGAACACCGCGCTGCCAGCTCCTCGCGATAGCGCCTCGAGCCCCAGGGCACCGGTTCCCGCAAACAGGTCGAGACAATGTGCTCCATGGATATGGTGTGACAGCCAGTTGAAGAGGGTTTCGCGAATGCGCTCCGAAGTAGGCCTCAGGCCTTCGACGTCAGCAATATCCAAAAGGCGGCTACGCCAGTTTCCGGCTACAATACGCAGCCGTCCCGTCTGGGGATTAGCACTTTGTTTTCGTCTGGCCATCGTCGCCTCACCCTGAGTATCTGAATCGTAAACGTATGTTTGGGAAAAAGGAAAAGCCCGAAAAGCGGGAAGGCTTTATCAAGCGCCTGCGGGCACGCATCAATCGCGGTGACAGCTGGCTCACCTACGACCTGGCTAATCTCGCCCCTGGCGGCAAGATCGATGAAGACGTGCTCGAGGAGCTTGAGGGCCTGCTGGTCATGGCCGATGTCGGTGTCGATACCACCGAACGTATCATCTCGGGCCTCCAAAAGAGTCTGGCGCGCAAGGAACTCAATGATGTCGCCGCACTGCAGCGCGGCCTCCACAAGTCCTTGTGCGAAATCCTTGAGCCGGTCGAGAAACCGCTGGTCATAGATCGGCCTGACGGCCCCTACGTCATTCTGATGGTCGGGGTAAACGGCGCCGGCAAAACGACGACGATTGGCAAGCTCGCGCGGCGCTTCAAGGATCAGGGCTACGCGGTAATGCTTGCCGCCGGAGACACCTTTCGCGCGGCGGCGGTGGAGCAGCTCCAGATCTGGGGCGAACGCAACGATGTGCCTGTCATTGCCCAACAGGCGGGAGCAGATCCTGCGGCTGTCATTTTTGACGCCATGGAGGCGGCACGAGCGCGCGACATGGATATCCTGCTCGCGGATACGGCCGGCCGTTTGCAAAGCCAGACAGGACTTATGGATGAGCTGGCCAAGGTCAAACGCGTCATCGCCCGGCGCGACGCCACCGCACCACACGAGATCATGCTCGTACTCGATGCCAGCCAGGGCCAGAATGCGCTCGTGCAGGCTGAAAAGTTCCACGAGGCGCTGGGGCTGACCGGCCTGACCGTGACAAAGTTGGATGGCAGCGCGAAGGGTGGCATTCTTCTCGCCATTGCTGATCGTATCGGCGTGCCGGTTCGTTTCATCGGTATCGGTGAATCGATCGACGACATGCAGCCATTCTCGGCGACAGACTTCGTGGACGCGCTGCTCTCATCGGGACACCAGGGCTAATTCACGACTTGATGATTCAACTCGAAAACGCCACCAAACGGTTCCCCGGCGGGCAGGAAGCCCTGTCGGGCCTCAGTCTTTCCATAGACAAAGGCGAAATGGTTTTTGTCACCGGGCACTCAGGTGCCGGTAAGAGCACACTGCTGCGCCTTATCGCATTGATCGAGCGACCGACCAGCGGGCAGGTCATCGTCGATGGACAAAATACGAGCCGCGTAAAAAGACGCAAGATTCCCGCGTACCGTCGCCAGATCGGCATGGTCTTTCAGGATCACAAGTTGCTGTATGACCGACCGGTTGCAGACAACGTGGCGTTGCCGCTTATCATTGCTGGCGTCGGCCATCGCGAGGCAAGCCGAAAAGTGCGGGCGGCGCTTGACCAGGTCGGGCTGTTGCACAAAGAAAAGCGGCGTCCCGAGACGTTATCTGCGGGTGAGCAACAACGCGTAGGAATCGCGCGCGCGATCGTTTCGCGACCGAAGCTGCTCATCGCGGATGAGCCGACTGGCAACCTCGACCCGGACCTGTCACTCGAGGTCATGCGTATTTTTCGACGCTTCAACGAAGTCGGCGTGACGCTGCTTATTGCAAGTCACGATATCTCCCTGATTGATCGGCTTGGCTGCAGGCGCATTGCGCTCGAGGATGGACGGCTGCAGCAGGAACCGGAAGAGGACGTCGAGTCGTGGCGCTAACACGCAACGCTGACGCCGTCGCCCCGGCACGAAGATCCAGTCCACTGGCGATCTGGTTTACCCGGCACATAAGTATCTCGATCGGTTCACTCGGACGTTTGTCCCGCCATCCCTTTTCCAGCCTGATGATCATCCTCGTTATTGCCGTCACGCTGGCTTTACCGGCGGCAATCAATCTGATCGTCAAAAACGCGCGTTCAATCAGCGGCAGCTGGGACAACGCGCTGGATTTTTCGGTGTTCCTGAAACGCGACTTGCCGGAAGACGAAGCGCGGGCGCTCGGCAGGCTGATCGAACAACGTGCGGATGTCGATTTGGTCGCTTTCATCAGTGCATCGCAGGCGCTTGGAGATTTCAAAGAGCATTCCGGGTTCGGAGCTGCGCTCGATCAGCTTCCCGATAACCCGTTGCCGCACACGCTGGTGGTCTCTCCGAGCGCGGGTCATACGAGCGCGTCTATGATTTTGTTGCATGAGGAACTCGGCAATCTGCCCGAGACCGAGCACGTACAGGTCGATACGGAGTGGGTGCAGCGCTTTCACGCGATCCTCGATATCGTGCGGCAGGCCATTGCGATTGGTGGTGCGCTGCTCGGCATCGCAATCGTTGTGATCATTGGCAATACCATCCGCCTCGATATTGAAAATCGCCGCAATGAGATCGAGGTCACCAAGCTTATCGGCGCCAGCAATGCGTTCGTGCGTCGGCCATTTCTGTGGACTGGCTTTTGGTATGGGCTGTTCGGGGGACTCATGGCCCTCGCGCTGGTGTATTACGGCCTGTACCTGCTGCAGGGCCCGGTTGCTCGGCTCGCCGGGCTGTATCAGAGCAATATCGCGATTGCCGCCATGAGCCTTCAGGAAGCGGCGGCGATTATCGGCATTGGCGTGTTCCTCGGGCTGTTCGGGTCCTGGTTCACCACGGCAAGGCATATGCGTCGCATCGAGCCGCGCTAGGCCTCGTTCGAAATAAATCCGGCACTTGCCCGGTCTGTGTTGATAGCCGGGGTCTCCACTGACGCCACGCTGCGGGGCCATCTAATTAAACATAATGTTAAGGCCCTGCTGCGTTAAATAGCTGGTTTTTATAACAATATTGCTTAATCTTATCGGGAACTTATGGTACTTGTTAGCACTCCAACCCGGAGAGTGCTAAAATCGAGCACC
>Ga0224504_10000918_pt1 | contig 13264 bp, 10 predicted proteins | sample SF_Oct11_sed_USG_3_FD_170160 | JGI IMG/M metagenome (GOLD analysis project Ga0224504, IMG submission 170160) | Sediment microbial communities from San Francisco Bay, California, United States - SF_Oct11_sed_USGS_24 | ecosystem: Environmental > Aquatic > Marine > Sediment | place: USA... | reverse complement strand
TTCCACGGCATCTCCCGAGGAGTGGCGGTAATGAATGCCGACATCGGCGCCTGCTGCGTGCAAATGTGTGGCAATCTCGGCGCCCACGCGCCGCGCCGCGCCGGTCACCAGTGCGACGCGGCCTTCTAGACCCGGTGTGCTGCTCATTTGGCGATGATAATCCTCACCCGCCGACAATTTTTTGCGGGTCACGTTATAAAGGCGACATTCTGAAAGACGATCGACGCAACATGCAACACGATTACGCATTCTCTCTGCCGCAGCCCGATGCGGTCAGCGCAGCACACAGTGAGCGATGCGCCGACTATATCCGTTCGCGCATCCACGACGCCGGTGGCAGCATCAGCTTTGCGGAATTCATGCACTATGCGCTGTACGCGCCGCGACTCGGTTACTACAGCGCGGGTACTCGCAAGTTTGGCGACGACGGTGATTTCGTCACCGCGCCGGAGATCTCGCCCCTGTTCGGCCGCGTCATAGCGAGGCAGTGTGCCGGGGTGCTGCGGAATGTACCTGGCGGAGCGATTCTCGAGTTCGGCGCCGGGAGCGGAAGACTTGCGCTCGAAGTGCTGCGCACCCTCGACGAGCTCGACGCCCTGCCGACCGAGTACAGCATCATGGAAGTCTCCGCGGACCTGCGTGAACGGCAGCAGCGTCTCCTGCGCAGGGAACTCCCAGGGATTGCAGATCGAGTCAGCTGGCTCGATCGGATGCCCGAGACCCAGCGTGGTGTAGTGATCGCCAACGAAGTTCTGGACGCATTGCCGGTAGAGCGCTTCATGCGCAGGAGCGGTGGCGTCTGCCAGCTGCGCGTCGGGGACGAGGGTGGTGAGTTCGTTTTCGTCGACGAACCTGCGCCCGATATTCTGGCGGCGGCCGTCGAATCGATCGAAAAGGACATCGGCGAGCGGCTCCCGGACAACTATGTATCCGAGGTATCACTTGCGGCGCCGGCATGGCTCCGGGATGTGGCGCAGATGCTCGAACACGGAATGATCCTGCTGTTCGACTACGGCGTGAGCCGGCGCGAGTATTACGCTCCTGATCGTAACGAAGGCTGGCTGCGCTGCCATTTCCGGCATCGCGCGCACAGCGACCCGCTGATTCTAACGGGCATCCAGGACCTCACCGCCTGGGTGGATTTTAGCGCCATCGCCGAGGTGGCTGAGCGCGGCGGCCTCGAGATTCTCGGCTATGTCAGCCAGTCGCAGTTCCTGCTGGCAGGTGACATCGAGGCGGAGCTGCAGGACTTTGCCGATATGCCAATCGAGTCACAGCTGCAAACCGCCGCACAGATCAAAATGTTGACTCTGCCCGGCGAGATGGGCGAAAACGTGAAGTGCCTCGGCCTCGCCCGCGGAGACATCCCCAGACCCGCAGCATTCGATTCGGCCGACAGGACACATACTTTATGACGTTACCAGCGCCACCAGCGACGCAAGGAAGACAGCTTTGACCTGGCTGCAAGTGGTCGTGCTCGCCATCGTTCAGGGCCTCACGGAATTCCTGCCTATTTCGAGTTCCGGGCATCTCGTACTTGTCCCGTCGGCCGCCGGCTGGGCCGACCAGGGCCTTGCCTTCGACGTCGCCGTGCACTTCGGGTCGCTGCTCGCGGTATGCGTGTTTTTTCGCGACGACATCGTTGCCCTGCTTCGCGGCAGCGGCCAGCTGCTGACTCTGAATCACCAGACGCCGGAAGCACGTATCGCATTGGCGCTCGGCATTGGGACCGTGCCTGCTGCCATCGCGGGGCTCTCGCTGGCAGGCTGGATCGAGGCCAACCTGAGAAGCCCGGCCGTGATCGTAGTCACGCTCTCAGCCTACGCCATCGTCATGGTCCTGGCGGACCGGTTCGGGCGCCGCGACAGGAACGTTGCGGACGTCACGCTCCGCGATGCGCTGGTCATCGGTTGCGCTCAGGCGTTGGCGCTCGTGCCGGGAACGTCGCGCTCGGGCGTCACCATTTCCGCGGGTCGGCTGCTCGGATTCGATCGCCGCGATGCCGCACGTTTCTCGTTCCTCTTGTCGGTACCCGTCATCCTGCTGGCGACCGTGTACGAGATGGGTGGCCTGCTCGTCGGCGACGAAGTAGTTGACTGGACGCAACTGTGTGTTGCCGCGCTGGTATCCGCCGTGGTCGCCTACGCAAGCATCGACTTTTTCATGCGGTTCGTCAGCCGGATCGGCTTGCTGCCTTTCGCCGTGTATCGTCTCGTGCTTGCCGCGGTGATTCTATATGTGCTGGCCTAGGGTCACTGCAGTCCTGCTGCTATCCGGAAATTGCTGGGCATCTGGCGAGTACGTGGTTGCGGGCGGCCTGGAAGGAGATTCGGCCGATGGCCTGGCGGCAGCCCTGTTCGGCGACCTGGCGGTTGGCGAGGAAACCTGGCTGTCTGCCGGTGTTGCGCGCAGCAGTGTAGACCTCCCGGTACGCGACGAACTCGAAACCTGGTACGCGGATGTCGGGCTGGATCATTTCTTCGACCCGGCAGGTATCCGCCTCGGGCTCGCCTACTGGGGTGACAACAGCGTGCTCGACTCGACGGATGCGCGCGCCTCGCTGTACTTCCGTGGCGGCAGGGGTTCGCTCAGTTTCGACTACGAATTTCGCGATTTCGAGCTGGAGCTGCCGGAATTCGATTTCTTGCGCCGGCGCAAGGTGAACTTCGACGCAAACGGCATTGGGCTGGGTGCGCGCCTGGATCTGTCGGAAAGCGTCGACGTCAGGCTCAAGGGCATGAGTTACGACTACAGCGTCAACCTGCGCCTCGACCCCAACCGTGACATCGTCGACCTGATTTCCGTGACGCGGCTCAGCCTCATCAATACGCTCGTCGACTATCGGGCCAGCCTCAGCCTCGGTTTCGATTTCGGGCTCAAGCGCCTGGAGTTCGAGACCGCCCAGTGGGAGGGCGCGGTCGCAGGCAGCCGGACGAACTCCTACTCGGTCCGCTTCCTTACGCCGATCGGCAATCGCAACGATATCGAGTTCGGGTTGGGTTACGACGACTCCGAGAATTACGGCGAGGTGACCGTGTTCTCCGTCTTCCTGTATTTCTACGGCGGCGGCTGAAAGCCGGCGCGAAACGCTTCGACGGCTGCAAGCCTCTCGCGACGAATTGCCTCGCCGATCCTCTTGCCCTCATGTTCGGCTGAAATTGCGGCCGCGTCGATCCCGCTGGCTGCAACAAAAGCCCCGCGCAACAGGTCGACCTGCGTGTAGTGCCGGTCTTCGAGTCCCTTGCGGCCCCGCGCATCGGCTTCGCAGGTCAGCAGGAACTGTTCGAAACGACGCGGCCGCCGGAACGCGTCCGTGGCCTCCAGCATGCGCAGTATGGTGGCCGCGCGCAGCTCGAAAGCGCGGTGGCAATGCGTGTGGTACTCCGAAACGAGGATTCCCAGGTCGCGACACGCGTTCGGCACCGGCAGGCGCTCCGCCAGGTGGCGGATGAGTTTCACGCCGCGCCGCTCGTGCCCGGGGTGGCTCGGCAGGCTGTGCTTGCGCGTCGTGCCCTTGCCGAGATCGTGTACCAGCGCCGCAAAACGCACCTCGAGATCGGGCGAAATCTCCTCGGCCTGATCGAGCACCATCATGACGTGCTCGCCCGTATCGATCTCGGGATGCCACTGCTCGGGTTGGGGTACACCGAACAGCCTGTCGACTTCGGGGAACAGGGTATTCAGCGCGCCGCATTCGCGCAGGGTCTCGAAATAGATGCGGCTGTCCGAACCGATGAGCGCCAGCTCGGTCTCCTTCCACACACGGTCCGGAACCAGTGCGTCGATCTCGCCACTGGCCGTCATTGTGCGCATAAGCGAAATAGTCTCCGGCGCGATCACGAACCCGAGCGACGCGAAGCGAGCCGCGAAACGCGCAACTCTGAGCACCCTCACGGGGTCCTCGGCGAACGCGTCGGAGACGTGTCGCAGAATGCGGTCCCGGATATCGGCAACGCCACCGTATGGATCAACGATACTACCGTTAGCATCCCTGGCAATTGCGTTGACGGTCAGGTCGCGCCTTCCAAGGTCGTCCTCGATCGTGACGCCCGGATCCGTGTGAAACTCGAAGCCGTGGTAGCCGGCCGCCGTCTTTCGTTCCGTGCGCGCGAGCGCATACTCTTCGCCGGTTTCAGGGTGCAAGAAAACGGGGAAGTCCTTGCCGACCTGCCTGTAACCGGCCCCCCGCATCTCCGCCGGTGTCGCGCCTACGACGCACCAGTCCCGCTCTTTTACGGGGAGTCCGAGCTGCTCGTCACGAACAGCGCCACCAACGAGGTACACTTGCATCGCGCGATTCTAGCAAAACGACCTTCATACGCTGCCCGTGATTTCGAAATCTCTGCTCAGAACAGCCGCCTTGCTCGGGCTTTGTTGCCTGTTGCCGGCCTGTTACTACGTGCAGGCGACGCGGGGCCAGATAGAGGTATTGAGCAAGCGGGAGCCGATTGACGAAGTCCTGGCGAGTCCCGACACGGCAGACGAACTGAGTCGCCGGCTCCGGCTGGTCCAGGAAGCGAGACAGTTTTCCATCGACGAACTTGGCCTGCCCGACAACAAGAGCTACCGGGCCTATACTGACCTGGAACGCGATTTCGTAGTCTGGAATGTATTCGCCGCGCCCGAATTCTCGCTTCACGCGCGCGAGTGGTGTTACCCGATCGTCGGCTGTGTCAGTTACCGCGGCTATTTTTCCGAGGAAGCCGCAAACAAGGAGGCCGACAAGCTCAGGCGAAAGGGATTCGACGTCGCCGTCGGCGGTGTTCCGGCCTATTCGACGCTCGGCAACTTCAATGATCCGGTCCTGAACACGATGCTGCGATGGGATGACGTGAAACTTGTGTCCACCCTGTTTCACGAGCTGGCACACCAGGTTCTCTATATCAAGGATGACACCGCTTTCAACGAGTCCTTCGCGACGGCCGTGGAGGAGATCGGCATCGAAAAGTGGCTGGCGGCAAACGGCAAGCAGGAAGATATGGCGCGTTACCGGAAGCAAAAAGAGCAGCATCGCCGGTTCGTCGAACTCGTCAATGCGGCGAAACTCGACCTGGCCGATTATTACGGCCGCGACATCGACCCGGACGCCATGCGTGATCTGAAGTCCGCACGCTTGGAACAACTGTCGTCGGACGTGCGCGCCGAACTGAGGGCGGCTGGCCGCAACGAAAATCACTGGCTGACTGGCGATCTCAACAATGCACGCCTGTTGCCGATGTCGCTTTATGACGGACAGGTACCGGCGTTCCTCGCGCTGTATACGGATTGTGGCTCCGAGCTGGGGTGCCTGTACGATGAAGCCGGGAAGATTGCGAATCTCGATCCGGAGGCGAGGCAAGCGCGCCTGGACGCGCTCAAAGCCCGGCAGGAGGGTTCGCGCGGCGACTAGCGGCTTGCCAGCCGCTGATCGGCGGGCAGAGGTTCGACTTGCGGCAGGCGGTCAGACAGTCGCCGCATCTCGCCTGTCAGGCGCCAGTGGAAAATGGTCTCTGCGGCCATGACGCGGCGCACATACTTGCGGGTCTCGTTGAACGGGATATTTTCGATCCAGACGCGCGCATCGACGACGCCCGATTGCGGCAACCAGCGGTCGACACGATGCGGGCCGGCATTGTATGCAGCCGTGGCGAGTACGTGGTTGCCGTCGTAACGTGCGGCCATGCTGCCGAGGTATGTCGTGCCCAGGCGGATGTTGTGATTGGGGTCCGTGAGCGTATCGAGCCCTGAGTAGGCCAGCTTGATTTGCCGTGCGACCTGGCGGCCCGTAGCGGGCATGAGTTGCATCAGGCCGATCGCCCCGGCATGCGAACGGACGTCCCTCATGAACAGGCTTTCACTCCGAGCGATGCCGAGCGCCCAGGTTGTGGGAATGCTGGCCGACGTCGCGTGCTGTTCGAAAGACTGTCTGAACGGCAGCGGGTATCGCAATGCCAGGTCGTCGTAGTGCCCCACGCTTGCGGCCGTTGCAATTGCCCGAGAATGCCAGCCCCAGCGGTGCGCAAGCACGGCCGCCTGGGATTTTTCCTCGGCGGACAGGCCGGCCACGGCGGCGTCCCACTCGGACCGGCCGCGACCGTCGAGCCCCACCAGGAACAATTCGCGAGCCCGCACCAGGTCCTGGCGGCGGGAGAGTGCCTCGATGATGGACTCGTCGGGCCGCAGGGCGTCGTGCTCGAATGCGTAGGCGACACCGAGTTCGTCCGCGGCGAGGAACCCGTAATAGCTGCGTTCGGCGGCGAGTGGTTCGAGCGCGGTCCTCGCTGCTACGTCGCGGCCACTGCGAGCCAGCGCAATTCCGCGCCAGTACCGCCACTGTTCGAAATCGCGTTCGTCCGCGGTCATCATTGCAACGTCATTCAGGAGATCCGCCCACTGTTCAGCGCGGAGGCTAACGCGTGCACGCCACCGCATGACCTCCTCGTCCTGCGCTTCGAGCGGCAGACTCGTCAGCAGGTCGTAGGCGCCGGGAAGATTATCGCGGGCCGTCCACAGCGCGATGTGACGCCGGGTGGCATGGCGAAGCCGTGCCGGAAACGCGTAAGCGCTTTCCAGGCGCTTCCACAGTTCCAGCGCCTTCTGCGGATCGCGATACGTGATTCGCTCGATCGCGTATGCGAGCTGTTCGCGCGATAGTGCATTGTCGGCGCGTTGCCTATGCGTATCGACGAACTGCTCCGGTCTCGATTGCGCCTGCAACCAGTCGTTGGCCTGTTCGAGCAGCGTCTCCTCCAGCGACCGCGCCAGCCACCGCGCCCGGGTGAATTCGCGGGCCTCGATTGCAAGCGCCAAACGCGCCCGGTAGTCGTCGTCCGTCAGCTGATCCTGCTCGCGCATGTAGGCGAACACGGGGTCGCATTCCTTCGCCTGGCTGTGACCGGTCAGCCACAGGTCGCGGCCCCTGTGAGCGATGCGATCGCCGTTTCCGGCTTCGATCTCGGCATGCAGCGCAATGCAGTCCAGCCTCGCCACTCCGAGTCCCTGGTAGTACGCCCGGTAGATACGCATAAACCGGTCCAGCTGCTTGGAGCCCGCGAGATGCAGGGCATAGCTGTAACGCAGCTCACGCGCCGGCTTGAGGGTTCCGTGCCGCTCGAGAAAGGCCTCGAGGATGTCACGGTCTGTGGTGCTGATGGTGGCCCTGAACCAGGCTGCGCGCAGGTCCGGCCACAATACATATTCCTGCAGTAGCGCGCGGTCCTCGGCACTCAGCGCATCGACGGAATCCCAATTGCCACGTTCGACATCCGCATAGACCTGGCGGAACAAATCGCGTTGCTCGTCGGCGCCGGGACTGGCGATGGCCGGTCCCTGAAGCAGCAGTGTCAGCGCGGCGACGATGCCGGCTACGAGCTTCAGGAAGGTTTTACGGGGCGACATCGTTATTGCGCAATCCCTTGTGCGATGAAAGAGGCCTTGATAATGAGACCTTACTCAGCGGCGAAAAGTTGCGCAACCGAACGCTTCGCAAAATAAAGGCCGGAACGCCTTGCGGCGCCCCGGCCCTGGTATCCGGCCGCCTGCCGGGCGTCAGCGAATCTGCAGCATCAGTGCACGATCGCCGCGCTGCACGAGCAGGAAGAGGATTCTGCTGCTCGAAGCGATATCGTCGAGTTCGCTCAGCGACCTGACGGGCCGCCGATTGATCGCGGTAATGACATCGCCGGCGCGCAGACCCCGCTGCGCAGCAGGACTTCCTGGTTCGACGGCGGTCACTTCGACCCCGCCGTCGCGCGTGGTCGAGGATTCGGCGAATTGCGCCCCAACGAGGCCCGGATGAATCTCCGCGCCGACGCTTGCCGCCGCGCGCTGCTGACCGAGTGCAGTGGTCGCCCGGCGCTTGTCGTTCTCGCGCATGAAATCGATCTCGACCTCGTCGCCCGAACGCATCAGGCCGATCGTATTCCTCAGTTCCGCCGCGCCGGCAATCTTCTTGTCGTTTACACCGATAATGATGTCGTCCACTTGCAGTCCCGCGTCTTCCGCCGCGGAACCCGGCTCGACCCGCGTAATCAGGGCGCCACTGGTGACCGAGGAGCTAAGCGCCTCGGCGACTTCGGGATTAACGTCCGCGATAGAGACGCCGAGCAGCCCGCGCCGGACCTCGCCGAAATCGAGAATCTGGCGCATGATCGAACTCGCAATCTGCGTGGGCACTGCGAAACCGATACCGACGTTACCACCCGTGCGGCTGATGATCGCCGAATTGATGCCGACCAGTTCGCCACGAAGATTCACCAGCGCACCGCCGGAGTTACCGGGGTTGATCGAGGCGTCGGTCTGAATGAAGTCCTCGTAGCCGTCGCGACTGATGCCGCTACGGCCCAGCGCGCTGACGATGCCTGACGTCACCGTATGGCCGAGGCCGAACGGGTTGCCAATCGCGAGCACGAAGTCGCCGACTCGCACTCGCTCGGAGTCGCCGATCGGCATGTCGGTCAGTCCACTGGCCTCGACCTTGATGACGGCAATATCGGTAGCGGCATCCGAGCCGACTACCTCTGCATCAAACACTTCGCCGTCGATCGTCGAAATCTGGATCTGGTCCGCCTGGTCCACCACGTGGTGGTTGGTGAGGATATAGCCGTTTTCCGCGTCGATGATTACGCCCGACCCGGCGCTGGCAACCTCGCGTTCCCCGCCGCCCGGCATGTCGGGCAAGCCAAAAAAGCGCCGAAATGCCTCATCGCCAAAATGCCCGCCCGCGGATACCGTCTGGCTGACGCGGATATTGACGACAGCCGGGGACACCGTTTCCACGAGTGGAGCGAGGCTCGGTAACTCCTCGTCATTGACCATCGCCGGGAGTGCCGCCCATGTCGTTGCAGACAGAATCAACAGCAGGCCTGCGGTTAATATTCGAAAGTTCCTGATCATTTATTGCTTGCCTCGAGCTTACAGACGCCGCATGTCATGCTACGGCAGTTCGGCTGAATCACCGGTGAATACGGAATTATAGGCCTAATGCCGTCGACACGAACAAGGCAGTTTAGTTCCGGCAGGCCTCGTGACCTTTTGATGCGCGGGCGCGACCGTTCGTCGCGCCCGGCACGGCAGCCTCAGGCTGCTTCTACTTCGATACGGCGCGCCTGGATTTCCGGCAGCTTCGGAATCGATACCTCGAGGATACCGTTCCTGCACTGCGCCTTGATGTTCTCGGCATCGGTCGTATCCGGGAGGGAAAAGCGGCGGAAGAAACGCCCACTGACGCGCTCCATCCGCTGCAGCCCCACGTCCTCGCTCCGCGATTCCTGCAGTCGCTGGCCCGCGATGCTCAGTACGCCCGCATCCATGCTGACCTCTATGTCAGCCGGATCGACACCCGGTAAATCGGCGCGCAGCACGAAACGGTCTTTCTCTTCGATAACGTCGACCGCCGGTAGCCAGTCGGAAACGGCGGCCTCGCTGTCGCCGGCCGGCATCCGCCGGGCGGCGAGCCGGTCGAGGTCCCGGTTCAACATGTCTACAATGCTCCAGGGCTCAAATCGTGTCAGGTTCATGGTTCTTGCTCCTTCAGTTACGGTTCGTGGCGCCGCTGCCGGCCGCCATCCAATACCTGTTGAGCGCTTATCTGTGGGCTCGCAATAGCAATTCAAGGCGCCGGAAAACGCGTATTCGGGCCGCCAAATTGTCCTATTTGAAGCGTCGATTGACTTGACTTACTGGCACTATATGTAGTGGATGCGGGATTTCACAAAAGTGTCACTTTTTTTTGTGTTTTTTTAATGTAAAGAATTCGGTAAAACGCATAAGTTATTGTTTTAACAAATATAAAAGCTCAAGAAAAAAATCGGCCAAAACCTTGACAGAGGCAGGCTACGGGCATAATCTTGATGCAACTCGGACACAACATCTTGTGTTCAATCAACGAGGGTCTGGAGGCCACCTCTGACGCTCGCCGCCAAAAATAGATAAGCGGCGAGAGGGTATCTATTCCCTCGCAAAATTGGGGCAACTCCTGGTTTCGGGTCTCCGAAGGGAGTTAAGGGGAGTATTTTTACCAATGAAGTCTGCCGTTCATTTGGATGCGCACACGGTCGCCGACATCGAATTTCAGCCAGCATCGCTCGACATCTGGGACGCAAAGTACCGGCTTATCGCGAAAGACGGGACAAAGCTCGATGAGAAGATAGACGATACTTACAAGAGGGTCGCGAGAGCGCTCGCGAACGTCGAACCGGAATCAAAACAGGAACACTACTTCAACGAGTTCCTGTGGGCACTGAGAAGCGGTGCGATTCCGGCGGGGCGCATCATTTCCAATGCGGGTGCCCAGGAACACAAGCCGGCCACCTCAACCATCAACTGCACGGTATCCGGCACCGTCGGCGATTCGATGGACAACATTCTCAACAAGGTGCACGAGGCGGGCCTGACGCTGAAAGCGGGATGCGGCATCGGCTACGAATTCTCGACGTTGCGGCCGAAAGGCGCATACGTGACCGGCGCGGGTGCGTACACGTCCGGTCCTTTGTCGTTCATGGATATCTACGACAAGATGTGCTTCACGGTGTCGTCGGCGGGTGGCCGGCGTGGCGCGCAGATGGGTACCTTCGATATCGGCCATCCCGACGTCATGGATTTCATTCGCGCCAAGCGCGAGGACGGGCGCCTGCGGCAGTTCAACCTGTCGTTGCTCATTACCGATGAATTCATGCAGGCCGTTATCAATGAAGACGACTGGAAGCTGGCATTCCCGGTGACGCAGAAAGAGGTCGAACAGGACGATCTCGATATCACGGACGAGCATCAGTTCGTCTGGCGGGAATGGCCGGAGGCCGGCAACTACGTCTCCAATGCCGAGGGCCTCGTCGCCTGCAAGATCTACAAAACATTGCCGGCAAGGCGCGTGTGGGACGTCATCATGGCGTCCACCTACGATTTTGCCGAACCGGGCTTCGTGTTGATCGACAAGGTCAACGAAATGAACAACAACTGGTTCTGCGAAAACATTCGCGCAACCAATCCCTGTGGCGAGCAGCCCCTCCCGCCTTATGGTTCCTGCCTTCTCGGTTCAGTCAACCTGACCCGATTCGTGGTCGATGCGTTCACCGAGGACGCGCGTTTCGACTGGGCGGCGTTCCGCAAGGTCGTGAAAGTCTTCACGCGAATGCTCGACAATGTGGTCGAGATCAACGGCTTGCCATTGCCGCAGCAGCGCAACGAGATTCAGCGCAAGCGGCGGCACGGCATGGGGTTCCTGGGACTGGGCTCGACGATCACGATGCTGCGCATGAAATACGGTGAACAGAAGGCCGTGCTGTTCACGGAGGACGTGGCGCGTGAGCTGGCGCTGGCTGGCTGGGAGGAAGCCCTGGAGCTCGCCAAGGAAAAAGGCCCTGCGCCGATCATGAACGAGCAGTTCGAAGTAACAGAAGAGATGCTCGCGCATCGGCCGGAGATGCGTGGCGACGGTTACCAGGCAGGTGACAAGGTTCCCGGCCGGATTCTCCACGCGCGCTACAGCCGTTACATGCAGCGCGTGGCGACGGAAGCGCCCGAGCTCACCAGGGAACTGGCGGAAGTCGGCGCGCGGTTCACCCACCACAGCTCGATTGCGCCGACCGGCACCATATCGCTGTCGCTGGCCAACAATGCCTCGAACGGAATCGAACCGAGCTTCGCGCACCATTACTTCCGTAACGTGATCAGGCAGGGCAAGAAAACGAAGCAAAAAGTCGACGTATTTTCTTTCGAGCTGCTCGCCTATCGCGAACTCATCGACAAGGAAGCGATGTCGCCGGGAGTCGAGGACGGGGGGGCTGGAAACAGCCTGCCGGACTACTTCATCACCGCGGAAGATGTTTCGCCGACCGAGCATGTCGATATCCAGGCTGCGGCGCAGAAATGGATCGATTCGTCGATCTCGCAGACCGCCAACGTGCCGACCGATTATGCCTACGACAATTTCAAGGATATCTACCTGTACGCCTACAAGCAGGGCCTCAAGGGCTGCACGACCTTCCGGTTCAATCCGGAGGCGTTCCAGGGCGTACTGGTGAAAGAGAAGGACCTGAAGAAAACGGTTTACACATTTACGCTGGACGACGGTTCGACCGTCGACCTCAAGGGTGACGAAGAGATCGAATACGACGGTGAAACGCACACCGCGGCAAATCTCTTCGATGCGCTTAAAGAGGGTTACTACGGAAAATTTTGATACAGGTTGCAGCGACCAGCGCCTGTCGAGGAATGCAGGAAATGAAGATTGAAAAGAAAATAGTCGGTTATGCGGTAAAGCAGCCGGTGCCGGAAGAGAAGAACGAACGCCCCGAACTCCGTCGCGAGGGTGGCGGCGGCAATCGGGCCGAAGTCATCAGGATGCACGAGAAGCTCGAGCGCCCCGAGATGCTGATCGGCTCGACGTACAAGGTCAAAACGCCCGTGTCCGATCACGCCATGTACGTGACCATCAACGACATCATCCTGAACGAAGGAACCGAGCACGAGAAGCGTCGGCCGTTCGAGATCTTCATCAATTCCAAGAATCTCGATCACTACCAGTGGATCGTGGCGCTGACGCGGATCATATCAGCCGTATTCCGCAAGGGTGGTGACGTCGCATTTCTTGTAGACGAACTCAAGGCGGTATTCGATCCCCGTGGTGGCTACTGGCAGCGCGGTGGCAAGTACATGCCGTCCATCATCGCGGAGCTGGGCTATATCGTCGAGAAACACCTGATTTCCATTGGGCTGATGTCCGGCCAGGAACTCGACGAAGGCCAGCAGAAGCTCATCGCGGAGAAGCGCGCCGAATTCGAAGAGTCCAGAAAGCAACAGGATGCGTTCTCGAAGAGCGAGTATCCCGAAGGCGCGCAGCTCTGCAACAAGTGCAACACGGCAGCGGTCATCATGATGGACGGGTGTATGACGTGTCTCTCCTGCGGCGACTCCAAGTGCGGCTGATTGAGCGCGCCTGAGGCGGCGCTCTGCAGCGTCAAGCAAAGCGCGGAATCTGCTCACGTACTGACATGTACGCTGCGCGATTCGCGTTGCAGTTTTCTTGCAGTGCATCCACCTCAGCCACGCTCAACGGCTGCGAGGTACTCGCGCCTGACCGGGCGTGGTAAATTTGCGCCGTGACCTTATCGATACCTGATTTCTCGAAGACACATGTTGTCGTTGCCGGCGATGTGATGCTCGATCAATACCTGTTCGGTGCGACAAGCCGCATTTCGCCGGAGGCGCCCGTGCCTGTCGTGCACGTGCAGCAGACCGACGACAGGCCTGGTGGGGCGGCGAACGTCGCGGTGAGCCTAGCACCGCT
>Ga0224504_10000917_pt1 | contig 13264 bp, 9 predicted proteins | sample SF_Oct11_sed_USG_3_FD_170160 | JGI IMG/M metagenome (GOLD analysis project Ga0224504, IMG submission 170160) | Sediment microbial communities from San Francisco Bay, California, United States - SF_Oct11_sed_USGS_24 | ecosystem: Environmental > Aquatic > Marine > Sediment | place: USA: California... | reverse complement strand
ATCGCTCTCGGCATCGCTCTCGGCATCGCTTCCGGAGCGGTTGGGCGCGGTGCTTCGCGTGGCGGGGCGTTTTCCCTTGCAGCGGCAACCTGGCTGGCAAACTCGTCTTTTGCGACGGGCGCGGCCTCGATTGCCTGGGCGGGTGGCGCCGTCGTGGCGACTGCAGGTTGCGCGTCAGGGCGCAGCAGCAGGCCGAGCAACACAACCACATTTATGGCGAGCAGCAGTCCCAGCCCCCATAACCACCGCGGCGGCTTTTCGCGACTATTGCTCGTCGGAACACCCGTGAACTCGGCTGAGCCCTTCTGCTGGCGATCCGTTTCCGACTTTCTCAAGGCATCGAGTATGAATGACATCGCTTATTCCTGTGCCAGCCGCGGAGTAGATAGTCGCGGCGTTCCTTCTACCGCGAGCAGCGAATTGATGATGATCTGGGTTTGTTGACCGGCCAGTCCGTCGACATCGAGCCGGTGTTCGCGCTGAAAGAGGCGCACAAGATCTTCGAGTTCGGCATCAAATAATTCCGAATTGGGGTCTGCACTCGCATAGCGTGCGTCGATTGTCGCCAGGCTGTTTCGTAGCCACGCAACATCGGCGCCCTGGGAGCCGCGGCCCAGCGATATCGCTGCGCCGGTTGGTGGACGCCAGAGCAGCATGAAATTACCAAACCAGACCCTGGTGATTTCAGCCACCGGGTGATTCACGCGGACGCCGCCGATCGAAAGCTCGGCGCTGTCACCAAAGATCGCTGTGAGAACGACCGAGTGACTGGCGCCGCTCTCGTCGACAAGGGTCAGCATGGCTGGGCGGTCCATTTGTCGTAGCCCTGCCCAGGAACCGCGCTGGTAGAGGCAGGTTAGCCCTGCGTCGCCCGCCTGCGCGCAGCCGCTACGTCCGCCGGTGCGATATTCGAGGCCCCAGGTTTCGAATAGCGCGGCCAGGGCGTAATCCGCGTTTGTCAGATCAGCCGCCAGCTGCAGCTGTTCGTCGAGAGTGGGGCCGGGCTCCGGCTCTTCGGGCGGTGGGGTCTGGGCATTGGATGCCACGACCGGTTCGAGTAACGGCTCCGGTTCGGTGGCAGGGAGCTCTTGCGCAATCGTTGCGGCGACAATTTCCGGTGACGCGATACGGTCATCCTGTAACACCGACCAGACGCCTGCAGCGATGATCGCTATCCCGACGAGACCGGCCGCTATGGCGCTGCGCCGTATCCAGGGCGAGTACTCAAGCTGACCTTTGACTTCTGCCGCAGCCTGCCGGATAAGACGCGCGTTAATGCGCCTTGATTCCTGAGCATAGCCGCCCAGCAATGCCCGGTCGCAGATAACGTTGATCAGACGCGGGACCCCCTGAGACAGGCGGAAAATTTCGCGCTTGGCGCCGGCGTCAAATACCTCGCCCAGCGCACCGGCCACCTTGAGCCGGTGTTCGATGTAGCTTGACGATTCTTCACGCGACAGCGGCTCGAGGTGATAGCGTCCCGTGATGCGCTGCGCGAGCTGGCGCAGGTCGTTGCGGGCGAGCAGGTCACGGAGTTCTTCCTGGCCAATCAGGATTATCTGCAACAGTTTCTGTTTGGCTGTTTCGAGGTTGGTGAGCAGGCGTACCTGTTCCAGCACGGCCGGCGTCAGGTTTTGAGCCTCGTCTACAACCAGTATGGTCCGTCGGCCTTCTGCGTGCGCCTTGAGCAGGTGTTGATTGAGTGCGTCGGTCAGCGCCTTGGCGCTTCCCCTGTTGTGCGGTACTTCAATATGCAGTTCCTCGCAGATCGTAGCGAGAAACTCAATTACGGATAGCTGTGGGTTCAGGACTACAGCGACATCCGCATTGTCCGGCATGCGATTGAGTAGCAAGGAGCGGACCAGCGTCGTCTTGCCGGTTCCGACTTCGCCCGTGAGCTGGATGAACCCGCCACTTTCGGTAACGCCATAGACGAGATGCGCGAGGGCCTCCCCGTGCCGCTCGCTCAGGAACAGGTAACGCGGGTCAGGCGTTATCGAAAACGGTTTGTCGTTTAGTCCGAAAAAGCTGGTGTACATGGTTCCTTGCCGGAAGCCAGGCGAACTCAGGATTCTACCCTAGAAGCGATCTCATAATCAGTGTTGGTCGAGTGTCCGCGCGCGGGTGAGAACATCCTTGCCGAACCGATCCCGGATTTCGTCCACAGTCTTGTCCACGACTGTCTCGGTTTCGCCGGCTGTAAACAGGTCGGGCTGTGCGGCCGGTGCGAGGTCGCTGCCACCTACACCGAGCAGCCGGATCCTCGCATCCGGGTTGCGACCAAGCCAGACGCCGAGCAGGTCACAGGCAACAGCAAAGATCTGATCGGTACCGTTGGCGGGCGGCCGAACCCTGCGCTGCCGCGTGTAGGTCTTGAAGTCTGACTGGCGAATCTTGATATGCACCGTATTTGCAGCGAGTCCAGCTTTCCGTAAGCGTGTCGCCGTTCGTTCTGTCAGCCGCAGGAGCTCGCGCTCCATCTCTTCGCGGGCGGCGAGATCGCTATCGTAGGTTTCTTCTGCGCTGATCGATTTTTCAGTACGAGACGGGACAACGGGCCGCTCATCGATACCGGCTGCACGGGCGCGCGTCTTCTGGGTGTAACGGCCGAAGACGGGTTCGAGAACCCGGTCGTCGGCCAGCCGCAGGTCGCGCACCGTGCTGATCGCCGTGCCTGAAAGTCGTTTCAGCGTCTCGCGACCAATTCCCGGGATGACAGATATCGACAGAGGATCGAGTTTCGTCCCGTAGTCGGCCGGCAGGATCACCGTGAGTCCGTCGGGCTTGTCGAGATCAGACGCGATTTTCGCGACAAGCTTGTTCTGCGCGACACCAACGGACGCAGTAAGCCGCGTTTCCTCGAGGATCTTCAGCTTGATCGTCTTCGCTATCTCGACGGGTGCGCCGAACAGGGCCATGCTCGCTGTCACATCGAGAAACGCCTCGTCGAGCGAAAGACCCTCGACCAGTGGCGTAAAGCGGCGAAACACCTTGAAGATCTGCTTCGATACGGCCTGGTAATGGGCCATGCGTGGTTGTACCCGTAGCAGATCAGGGCATCGCCGATATGCGTCGCGCATTGGCATGGCTGAGCGAATGCCGAACTTCCTGGCTTCGTAGCTGGCCGCGGCGACGACGCCGCGGTTGGTACTACCACCAACGACCAGAGGCTTGTTGCGCAGTGCCGGGTTGTCACGTTGTTCGACTGACGCGTAGAAAGCGTCCATATCAACATGCAGGATACTGCGCGCTGACGATGCCATGATTTATTGTCCGCGTTCTACGATATACCGCGCCAGCCATTTGAGCAGGGCGGCAGCGTCGCCAAAGGGTGCCAGATGGGTCATGGCACTTTGCAGTAATTCGTCGCAACGCTTGCGCGATTCGTCGACACCGAACAATGCAGGGTAGGTCGCCTTGCCCAGCTTCTCGTCCGATCCCGACGGTTTGCCGATGACGTGCGTCTCACCCTCAACGTCGAGAACGTCGTCCTTGATCTGGAAGGCAATGCCGATGTCCTTTCCAAAATCGTCGAGCGCAGCGGCACTCGCCGCATCAAGATTCTCGCTCAACAGGCATGCCGACACGATCGACGCATGAATCAGCGCGCCTGTCTTCAGCGCATACATGTGTTCGAGCTCTCCAGCCGTCAGCGTTTTGCCTTCGGCCGCGAGGTCGATCGACTGACCACCGGTCATGCCGATCGAGCCACAGGCATCGGCGATCAACCGGACGAGCGCGGTTGTTGCCTTAGCTGGCGTGTGTTCGATGCGGGCAAGCACGGAGAAGGCAAGCGGTTGCAGCGCGTCGGCGGCGAGAATGGCCGTTGCCTCGTCGTACTGGATATGGACCGTTGGTTTACCGCGGCGCAGGTCATCATCATCCATCGCCGGCAAATCGTCGTGCACCAGTGAAAATGCATGGATAAGTTCGATGGCGACCGCCGGCCCGTCGAGGTGTTCGGGGTCGACACCCAGGCATTCGCCAGTTGCGTAGGCCAGGAGCGGCCGCACCCGCTTGCCACCGTTAAACACGGCGTAGCGCATGGCATCGTGCAGGCGTTCAGGTGCGAGCGCAGCGTGCGGCAGCGCCTCATCGAGTCGGGCGTCCACGCGTTGCTGATAGCTCTTCACGCGGTCTATGAACTGCTGGGTCAACGTGCTGGTTCCTGCATCTTCGAGCCATGTAGCCTACACCGAAACGAGTCGCTGTGCGCGCGCCTCGCTGGGCTATAATTCGCGTCCTTTGTGAACAGATTGAAGGACCATCCAGGCATGCAGGGAACGGCGATCGCACAGCCAAATATCGCGCTCATCAAGTATTGGGGCAAGCGTGATGTCGCGCGCAACCTGCCTGCGGTGGGTTCCATTTCGATCACCCTGCGTGAGTTGTTTACTCGCATGCACGTCGAATTTGATCATTCCCTTCCTGCGGATGTACTGCAGGTCAATGGTGCAGCTGACGACAAAATGTTGCCGCGTATTGCGGACTGCCTGGACCGGGTTGTCGGCGCCGATCGACCATGCGCTCGCATCGCAAGTACCTGCAATTTTCCGATCGCGGCTGGACTTGCCTCTTCGGCGTCCGCGTTCGCGGCAGTCACCGTCGCAGCGGCGCGGGCGGCGGGGAGTGTGCTCGACGTCGATACGCTCGCGACCCTTGCGGGACGAGCCTCGGGGTCGGCGGCGCGTTCTCTGTTCGGCGGGTTCGTAGAGTTACAAAACCTCGAAGATGATATTCGCTGTCGAACGATTGCGCGGGCAGATGACTGGCCGCTTTCTGTCGTCGTTGCGATCACCGAAAAAGGACCAAAAGCCGTGGGTTCCACCGAGGCCATGGAAATCAGTCGGCAGACGTCGCCTTTCTATTCATGCTGGGTGGAACAACAGGCGCACGACCTCGATACAGCGCGCACGGCAATCGCGGCACGGGATTTCGAAAAACTCGCGGCAATTGCCGAACACAATTGTCTGAAAATGCACTCCATAATGTGGGCGGCACGGCCGCCGATGGTGTACTGGAATGCGGCGACCATGCGTTGTCTGCAAACGGTCCGGCAACTGCAGGGGCAGGGCATTGGCGTGTTTTTTACCATTGATGCAGGACCGCAGGTGAAGGCAGTTTGCCTGCCTGAGCATGTCGATGACGTCGAAGCGGCTCTGCGCGCAACCGCAGGAGTTACCGGCATCATGACGACGGGACTTGGTGGGGGTGCGAGGCTGGAGGATAGCTCGTGACCGTCGTGGCAAGCGCGCCGGGGAAGATCGTGTTATCGGGCGAATATGCGGTGCTCTTTGGCGCACCGGCTGTCTGCATGGCCGTTAAGCGGCGAGCGATCGCGACAGTGGCGGATAGCGTCGACGGCGAGTGCCACGTGACGACGCCCGGTTTTACCGGTGAAGACTCATTTGGCGTGGTCGATGCCGTCTATGGAGATTCCCGCCCTGCCAGGACTATCGATCTCGATTCCCGGGCTTTCTCAAAAGACGACCGAAAGCTGGGCATTGGCTCCAGCGCCGCGCTGACGGTCGCGTTAGCGGCTGCCCGCCGTCGTTCCGTGGATGTGTTTACGGCGGCGCGGGACGCCCACGCCGTGCTGCAGGGTGGAGCGGGCAGCGGGATTGATGTAGCGGCGGCGGTGCATGGCGGGCTAATCGAATACAGAATGTCGTCGCGGACCGTGCGCAGACTGTCCTGGCCGGACGGGCTGCGAATGCGGGTTCTCTGGACAGGCGTGCCGGCGAGCACGGGCTTGAAGCTGGAGCAACTTGCGACACAGTCAGCACGGCCGTCGCGGTCTGCCCTGGAGGTGGCTGCCGCTCGAATGGCAGATGCGTGGCGCAGCGGCGACGCGGACAGGATCCTTTCCGAGTACAAGGCTTATATAGGCGTGCTGCGGCAGTTCAGTGTTGACCACGACCTCGGCATATTCGATGCTGGCCACGAGGAACTGACGGACGCAGCGATGGCGAGCAACCTCGTCTACAAACCAGCGGGTGCCGGCGGCGGCGACATCGGCGTACTTTTCGGTCGCGATGAGACGGAATTCGATGGGTTCGTGGCCAGACACACTGAGCGTATTCATGGCGTCATATCCTGCGGCCTGGATCCGGACGGCGTGCGCCTGGAGCGCGTATGAACGACTCCCGTATCGCTGGCTTCTATCGGCTGCGCATTCCTGATCGCATTGCGAAACTCGAGGAACTGGGTTACCTGTCGGCCGCCAATGCGGCGCGCCTGCGTGATGGCCGCCACGTACTGGCATCCGCGGCAGCCGATCGCATGATTGAAAACGTGGTGGGTGTATTCGGCCTGCCGTTTGCAATTGCCCCGAACTTCGTCGTCAATGGCCGCGAACATGTCGTACCTCTTGTGGTTGAGGAGCCTTCCATTGTTGCCGGATTGAGCAGTGCAGCGGCAGTGGCGCGCCCTGCCGGTGGCTTTGAGGTGGAGAACGAAAGTTCGTTGCTCATCGGCCAGGTGCACGTGACGGGAGTGCGCGATCCCGACCACGCCATCGCAGCGATCGGCAACTCGAAGGCCGGATTGCTTGATGCGGCCAACGCTGTACACCCGCGACTGACAGAGCGTGGAGGAGGTGTACGCGATGTCGAAGTGCGCCTCATTGCGCTGCCCGATGGCAAACCATTGATCGCCGTGCACCTGCTGGTCGACACCTGCGACGCCATGGGCGCCAATCTGGTCAATACAATTTGCGAAGCGGTCGCGCCGGACATTGCCGCGCTGTGCAAGGGAGAGGTTGCTCTTCGAATATTGTCGAACATGGCGGACCGTTCGCTGTTCACCGCTCGCGTGCGGTATTCATTACCAAACGACGTACGTGACGCTATCGTGACGGCAAACGCTATCGCGACGGTTGACCCTTACCGGGCAACGACCCACAACAAGGGCATCATGAACGGCGTTGATGCACTCGCGATTGCGACAGGAAACGACTGGCGGGCTATCGAAGCGGGAGCGCATGCCTACGCCGCGGCGACGGGCAGGTACCAGTCATTGACCCGCTGGAGCGTTGCCGAAAATGGCGATCTTGTGGGCGAACTCAAAATGCCGCTCAAGGTTGGGACCGTCGGCGGCACGCTGGCGAATAATCCGGCTGCTCGCCTGGGGCTGGCTCTGGCCGGTACGGATAATGCACGTGAGCTTGCGGAGTTGATGGCGGCGGTTGGTTTGGCACAGAATTTTGCCGCGCTGCGGGCGCTTGCGACCGGCGGTATCCAGGCCGGTCACATGCAGCTCCACGCGCGTAGCGTCGCCGCCTCGGCTGGTACGCCCGATGCAGTGTTCGACATCGTTGTCGAGCGGTTGATCGAAAGCGGGGAGATAAAGGGCTGGAAGGCGCGAGAGATCCTGAGCGCATTGGAGGACAGCGACAGGGCTGAATCGACCGCGAATGCTGCCGGAAAGGTCATATTGCTGGGCGAACACGGGGTTGTGTATGGCCGCCATGCGCTGGCATTGCCCATTCCGGACGCCGTCAGCGTTTCGATTTCCGCAGCCGAAACGCTGTCCCATGATTTACCCGATGAGCTGGTCGCAGTTCTTCTGCGAGAAATGGGTATCGAGAACACGAATGTGCGTATCGATATCAAATCGCGGCTTCCTTTCGGCAAAGGTCTTGGCTCTTCTGCTGCCATCGCCGTTGGCATTGTCAGAGCGTTCGACGAGCACCTGGGTCTCGGGCTGGATGACGAGCGAATCAATGCGATTGCTTTCGAAAGCGAAAAGCTCGCACACGGAACACCGTCCGGTATCGACAACACGCTGTCCACGTATGCTCAGCCGACACTGTTTTGCAGGGAAGACGACCGTCTGCAGGTCCAAACCCTTGACCTCGATATACCGCCGTCGCTGCTCATCGCCTGGGGAGACGAAACCGGCAGGACCAGCGAGATGGTGGCAGGCGTTCGTGCCCGCCGGGAACTAGCGCCGGAGCATTTCGATGCCGTGTTCGATCAGATGGACAGGTTAAGCCGGCGGAGTGCGCACTACCTGCGCGCTGGTGCCTGGACAGAGCTGGGCACCGCTATGAACATCTGTCACGGCCTGCTCAACGCCATTGGTGTTTCGACGCCCAACCTCGAACGCATGGTCATGTTGGCCCGGCAAAGCGGTGCGGTTGGCGCCAAGTTGACCGGCGCGGGCGGCGGCGGATCGATTGTCGCGCTGTGTCCTGGTTGCCTTGACGAAGTGCGGGACGCGCTGCAACAGGCGGGCTATAGTACGCTGGTGCTCGCCATGGGTGACTCGTCGTGAACAAGCAAAACAGAATCGTTTCGTCGGAGAGTGAAGAACTCATCCTGGTTGATCGCGACGACAACCAAATCGGCTACGCGTCTAAAGCGGATGCCCACGATGGCAGCGGTATCCTGCACCGGGCTTTTTCTCTTTTTCTTTTCAATGAGGCTGGCGAATTGCTGCTGCAGCAACGAGCACCATGGAAACGGCTGTGGGGCGGTTACTGGTCGAACAGTTGTTGCAGCCATCCGCGACGCGGCGAATCGCTCGCGGTGGCGACCTCGCGTCGATTGCTGGATGAACTCAATTTTGATGCTGAGCTGGAGTATGTTTACCAGTTTTGCTACGAAGCGGGGTTCGGTAGTGCTGGCTCTGAGAACGAGCTTTGCCACGTATTCCTGGGCTGGGCGACGGCAAACATTCAGCCGAACGAAAGTGAAATCTCGAGAATTCGCTATATAACTGCCACCGACCTCGAAAAAGAGCTGGAGCAGCATCCCGACAGCTTCACGCCCTGGTTTAAACAGGAATGGGATGAGTTAAACAGGAATCATGCGGAGCAGCTGGCGAGCTACTGCGCTGTTTAGGCAATGTACTTGTAGTACTCGATGCCGAGATCGGCAAAATGGCGCTCATTCGAGCCGCCAACACGATCAATGACAAACTCATTATGGGGCACATAGTCGAGACCGCTGGCGCGTCGCCCGTCATGCAGTGCCTTGTACTGCTCAAACGTCAGATCAACCGCAAACTGCATGGCATCGGCAAAGCGGATCTTGCGAGTCGCTTCCTTCCAGCCTTCGGCCATGAAGAACGGGATCACCTCAGCTGCGTCACCGCTGCCGTATCCGAGGGTCAGTACTTCCTGGCCCGCCGCGAGGGAATTCTCATCAAGTGCCTGCTCGAAACCGGCGGCCATCCAGGCGGGCAATGCCGCCGTGTAGAGGTTGCCGAGGTCGAGCATCGTGTCGCTGCCGAGTTTCATCTTGTCCAGAATCTCGCGGCGGAAGTGGCGTGACGCGCGGAATGCGCGCAGCGCGGCCATGGTCAGCGGATACGCCTCGTAATTGAGGGTGTCGGGCTGCGCGAGGCGCGTGATCTCAGGCTTGGACGCCATTTCCTCAAGCATCAACGTCACATCGACGCCGGCTTCGTAACAGTAGGACGCAAGTTCCGCCCTGTCTTCGCTGTTGCCGTGGCCCAGCGCAAATAGATAAGACACCGCCCAGCCCGTTTCGGGCATGCGGCGATAAGGGCGATGCATGAACACGGTGCGCAACGAGCGCAGGTACTCGCTCGGGTCCAGTTTGCGCTTCTCGTACATGTCATTCAAAGCATGCAGCGTCTCGTCGATGTAGCAGGTCGTGGAGTACTTGCCGTTGAACACCGGAAAGTCCTGGACCTGGTGCGATTCCGAGCGATCCTGTCCGCAGAAACGTGCCATTGGCTTACGGAAGTCCATGACCCGGTAGTCAGAAGCTGACCCGGATCCGATCAGGTCCACAACGCATAGCTGCGGATTCTCCTCGAGCAGCATGGCCACAGCACCAGCACCCTGAGTGGGTTCACCCGAGCTGCCGCGCGCGTATTCGGCGATATCGGCGCAGACAACGATTGCCTGGCTACCGGCGCCATCGAGTGCGAGATGGCGAATTGCGCCCTTCATGCCGTAGACGCCGCCGAGGCAGGCGTGTTTGAACTCCGGGACTTCGCAACTGCGCGAAATGGGCGGCTTGCCGCGAGCCATCAGCGCCTCGTCGACCATGCCCTTGATGATGATAGCGCCGGCCGAGTTGTCGGTGCTCGACTCGGTGCCCAGCCCGAGGAACTTGACCCGGGTTGGATCGACATCGTACTGGTCGATCAGTCGTAGGACGGCATTGGCCGCCATCGTATAGACGCTATGGTTGGGCCCGCGCACCCGAAAACTGCGCCCCACGACTTCCCGAATCTTTGGCCACTGGTTTTCCGTCCAGTCACACCAGTCTTCCAGCCATACGCGGTACGGCGGGATATAGGCGGCGAGGCCGCTGATTCCGATGGGTCGTGTGTTTAGGGGCTGATTCATTTAATAAGTTCGCTATAGCCCGGCGATTTTAGTGCTACGGGCCTTGTCACTCAACACTTTATTCAACCAATATCGAAATCGGACCGGATACGAGCGGTGGCTCGTGCGGGATATGCAGGTGATCTCCCGGCCGCACGCGCTAATTAGCGGTGGCAGGAAACAGATGGACATAATTCTTCTTCGCATCAATGTGCCGCAGTGATGATCAAACGGAAATGAGCGCGAACAGCAGCGCGCCCAGCATCGTCATCCCAGCGCCAGCCGTGTAGGTGCCCGACAGGATGACGTATTTAAGAAAGGTGATGAAGTGCCCCTGGGCGTAGACTCGCCGCATCGCCTTGTAAAGGTACACGGGAACGTAGAACGCGGCCGCAACAATCGTCAGGATCTTGAGGGCCTCGGGTAGATGCACGAGTTCCGCGAAGCGGGCAAACAGCACCTGGAGCGTCAAGATCAGGAAAAAGAAGGAGTGAAAATGCACGAAAAACAGCAGGTGTTCGACGAAGTAGCGGCGTGACAGCGGATACAGGCCCTTCAACACCAGCGCCATTATCGGCATAAGCACAATCAACGCGATGGGAATATTGTCCAGAACCAGGTTACCGAGCGTCTTGCCATCATCGGCACCGATGCGTTCGCAGATTGTTTCCAGCCGGTCTCGTGTTAATCGCCGCTGCAGCCAGTCCGGCATGTCGTCAGTACCGCTGAAGGTGCATTCACCGGTTGCAGGATTGACGTTGAAATTGAGCCCGCCCTCATCCTCAGGGTCTTCAGCGGTGATACCGAACACAACGTCGCCGACCTGATTTGCTTCATCGACATCTTCCGCGTCAATAAGGCCTTCGTCCCTGAGTTCTTTCAGGACCTCGTTGACCTCGGTCTCTGTAGCCTCCTGCTTCGCAGCTGCCTCCTCCTGCTGCGCGACCACCTCTTCGGGCGATGGCTGCGGCGGGGGCTCGAATAGCAGGCTGAGATCGTCTTCAGGGTCGAAAAACGCAACCACAAAGAAAATAACGCTGAGCACGAGGTACATGCGGAACGGTGGCATGTAGCGCGCGCGACGACCCTCAAGATAGTCGAGCGTCAACTTGCCCGGCCGGATCAATAGTGGAATCAGCGTGCGCCACAGCCTCGAGTCAACTTCGAAAAGGTCGCCGAACGCATCCTGCAGCAGTTCCCACAGGCTGATGAGCCGGCCGCGAGCGCGCTGACCACAGGTTCCGCAATATTGTCCGCTAAGTTCCGTACCGCAGTTAAGGCAGTTTGGATGATCTGGTAGTGGCGAGCGCGTCTTGGCCATGCGTCAGGTTTTTGCGATCTTCTTCTTGCTGGATTTCTTGCGAGGCGCTTTTTTTCTGGTAGCCGGTTTCTTTGCGGCCGGTTTTGCGGCCGGCACTATGCGCTGCAGTTCGTCCGACGCGAAATCGTCGACGTCGAGCAGGGCGGCGACCTTCTCATGGTAGTCACGCAGGCTGTTGGCCTCCGCCTTGCTAATGACCTGAGCTTTCTCCGCCTGTCCGATCTGCAGGCCGATGTAATCCGATGCGATCAGGCCTTCTTTGCTCGCCTGCCGTAAACGCTTTTCGAGCGGCGCGTGTTCCTTCGCCAGTTCGAGTGCTTCCTGCAGCTTGCCGAGTGGGTTGCCCGGCTCCAGCGTTGTGTATGCAAACTCGCTCAGTCGCTCACGTGCCTCGCCCGGAGACGTAATCAGATCGACGACCTTGCGTCCGATCTCGTCAGACGGCGTCTTATAGGTACGGCCCCGCGGGAAGATGAAGAAACGCAGGAACCACGCTACCGGTCGATTCGGGAAATTCAGCAGGAACGCGTGTAACGCCTCCTGCGCCTGGTACATAAGTGTTCGCACCGACCATTCGACGAGCGGCAGGTCGGTCGCTCTCCGGCCCTGATTTTCAAAGTGCTTGAGAACGCATGACGCGAGGTACATGGAACTCAGGACGTCACCCAGTCGCGCCGACAGCAGCTCGCGTTTTTTGAGCCCGCCGCCGAGTGTCAGCATGGCAAAATCAGACGCCAGAGCGAACGCTGCGGTGTAGCGATTGATGTTCTGGTAATAGCGACGGGTTGGCGTATTCAGTGGCACCCTGCTGAATTTCGCATGCGTCAGCGCCAGAAATAGTGACCGGGCCATATTGCTGATGGCATAGCCGATATGACCGAACAATGCGTCGTCGAACTCGATCAACCCGCGGTCATGATCTTCGTCACTGGCGGCCTGCAATTCGCGCAGCACGAACGGATGGCAGCGTATCGCGCCCTGGCCGTAAATGATCAGGCTGCGAGTCAGAATGTTGGCGCCTTCCACGGTTATCGCGATCGGTGTGGCCATGTACGCGCGGCCAAGATAGTTGTTCGGGCCCATCATGACCGCTTTGCCGCCGTGCACGTCCATGGTGTCGTTGGAGATCTTGCGGCCCAGCTCGGTGCAGTGGTACTTGAGGATGGCTGATGGCACCGCCGGCTTCTCGCCCTGATCGATCGACCCTGCGGTCACCGACAAGGCGGAATTGACAATGTAGGTATGGCCTGCGATCCGCGTCAGCGCCTCGCCGACACCTTCGAAATTGGCGATCGAGGTATTGAACTGTTTGCGAATGGTGGCGTACGCACCCGTGGCATAACTGGCAGCCTGACCGCCACCACACGATGCGGCCGGCAGCGAAATCGCGCGACCAACCGACAGCAGCTCGACCAGCATCTTCCAGCCTTTGCCAGCCATTTCGGGGCCGCCGATGATGTAATCGAGGGGTACGAAGACATCCGTGCCCGAGGTCGGGCCATTCTGGAATGCAATCGTCAGAGGGTAGTGCCGGCGGCCGACCTCGACACCCTTGGTGTCGGTCGGAATTAGCGCGGCTGTAATCCCGCATTCTTCCTTATCACCCATCAGGTGATCGGGGTCATACAGTTTGAATG
>Ga0224504_10000916_pt1 | contig 13302 bp, 11 predicted proteins | sample SF_Oct11_sed_USG_3_FD_170160 | JGI IMG/M metagenome (GOLD analysis project Ga0224504, IMG submission 170160) | Sediment microbial communities from San Francisco Bay, California, United States - SF_Oct11_sed_USGS_24 | ecosystem: Environmental > Aquatic > Marine > Sediment | place: USA... | reverse complement strand
TATTGATGAAAAAGAGAAATCGGCTATTAATGATATTAAGCAAATTAAAGTAATCTCAAAAATGGGTATAGCAATTCCTATTGGCGATTTAGTAAAAGTTGAAGAAAAAATAAGAGAAAAAGCTATTTATCGTAAAAACCAGAAGCGGGTTGTTTATGTGGTTGCTGATATGGCTGGAAAATTAGAAAGTCCGGTATATGGTATTTTAAATATGAGTGATCGTTTAGATGAAATTACCGTACCTGCAGGCTATAAACTAAATGAAGAATTTAACCAGCAACCTCAAAATGAAGACGATTACACCATAAAATGGGATGGTGAATGGCAAATTACTTTTGAAGTATTTAGAGATTTAGGTGCGGCTTTTGCCATTGCTATATTTGTAATATATTTACTAATAGTTGGATGGTTCCAAAATTTTAAAGCACCTTTAGTTATGTTAGTTGCCATTCCGCTTTCAATGGTTGGAATAATTATAGGCCATTGGGTATTAGGTGCATTTTTTACGGCCACTTCTATGATTGGTATGATAGCACTTGCAGGAATTATGGTGCGAAACTCGGTATTGCTAATTGATTTTATTGAATTGCGTTTGGAAGATGGAATTCCTTTAAAACAAGCCGTTATTGAAGCAGGAGCTGTTAGAACCACCCCTATTTTATTAACTGCTGGTACGGTGGTTATTGGAGCATTTGTAATTTTATTCGATCCTATTTTCCAAGGCTTAGCCATCTCTTTAATGGGAGGAACCATTACTGCTACCGTTCTTACATTATTAGTAGTGCCATTGGTATATTATATGACTGAAAAACATAAACACAAAAAATAATGGTATGAGATTATTAATGATTACAAGTGTAAAAGAGTTTGAAAAAGATGTATGTAAACTCTTTAAGAAATCAAAAATTGAAACATATAGTACCTTAGATATTCAAGGTAATAAAATTCAAAAACCTATCAACATTCAAGACAATTGGTTCTCGGCACAACGAGATACTATGGATTCTAAATTATTTTTTACTTTTACATCTAAAGAACTTATTGATGATATATTAAAAGAAGTAGAAACATATAATAAAGAAAAAGCATCTAACAACCCTGTAAAGGCTATTGTTATGAATGTTGAAAAACATGTATAATTAAAACAACAAAAAAATGAGAAAACGATTAATGAATATTATTCCCGGATCCTTTATTTTAATTAGCTTAGCATTGGCTTTAAAAGTAGATATGAACTGGTTGTGGTTTACAGCTTTTGTAGGCGCCAATTTATTACAACGTGGATTTACCAACTGGTGTTTACTTGAAACAATTTTAGGTAAATTAGGTGTAAAAGATTAATTTGGTGTAATTTTGAAAAAAATTAAGTTACTATTAGAAAATTTCTAAAACATATTATATCAAGTGTATTTATAATAACTGTACTGCTTCCTTTTGCAGTACAGTTTTTACACGTTTATGAGCACCATCATCACAATTGCCATGAAACCAATCTTCATATTGATTCTCATGAATTAGATTGTTCTGAATTTCACTTTAACATAAATCAACATACCATTGATTTTTCTTCTGACCAATTTCTTTCAGTAAACAACATTTTAAAAAATAATATTATCTCTATTGAGGAGCATATATATTCTGAAAAGCCCAATTCTAAATCATCGCGTGCACCGCCTTTTTTATTTTATTAATTACATTTTAAATAAATAAATAAATAACAATAAAAAATATTCTTATGAAATTATACTTGACGCTTATATTTATAGCTCTTTCATATATTTCAATTGCCCAACAAAAAATATCAGGCATCATTACTAGTAATCAAAATCAACCACTATACGGTGTTGAAGTTTTTATTGAAGAACTTCAAATAGGTACTTCAACCAATGAAAATGGTTATTATGAATTAACAAATTTACCAAACACCTCTTCACAAATAAAATATCAATTTTTAGGATATAACACTCAAATTAAAATAATAACACCACAGCAGACACCCATTGTTTTAGATGTTATTTTAGACGATGCTGTATTTAAAATGGATGAAATTATTATTTCAACCCCTTTTAATAAATTACAGTCTGAAAATGTTATGAAAGTAGACAAAGCTACGATTCAACAATTAAAAACCAAAGGTGCTGCTACGTTAGTTGAGGGGGTAAGTTCTATGCCTGGGGTATCACAACTTTCAACAGGTATGGGAATTGGAAAACCTGTAATTAGAGGTTTAAGAGGAAATCGTGTGCTGGTATACGCACAAGGAATACGTTTAGAGAATCAACAATTTGGAGATGAGCATGGACTGGGTATTGACGATTCAAGTGTTGAAAGTGTTGAAGTTATTAAAGGCCCGGCATCGTTATTATACGGCTCTGATGCACTTGGTGGTGTTTTATATTTTAACCCTGTAAAATTTGCTGATGTAAACACCTTTAATGTCAATGCCAACCAAACCTATTTTACAAATACCCAAGGTAGCGGTACATCTTTTGGTGTAAAAAAATCGTATGATTCTTGGAAGTTTTTAGCCAATGGTGCTACTAATTCACATAGTGATTATAAAATACCAAATAAAAACAGGGTTACAAACACCCGCTTTCAAGAACAAATATTTAATGCTGCTATTGGTTTTAACAGCAACCTAGTTTCAAGTACTGCTCGTTTTAATTTTAACCAGTCAAAGGTGGGTATTCCTCATGAAATTGGAGATCAAAGTACAGCTAAAACCCCGCATTTACCCTTTCAAGACTTAACCAATAAAATGGTAAGCTTAAATACTATTTTCTTTTTAAACAATTCAAAAATAACCACGGTTTTTGGTTACACAAATAACAATAGAAAAGAGTTTGAAGAGCATGATGATCACGATGAACATGAAGAGCTCCATGATGAACATGATGCTGATGAAGATGATGATCACCACGAAGAATCACTACACCCTTCTCTTCACTTAAAATTAAATACTTTTAGTTACGATGCAAAGTGGCATTTGCCTAAACTAAATAAGTTTGAAGGAATTGTTGGTGTTCAAGGGTTATATCAAGAAAATTCAAACTTTGGAGAAGAAATTTTAATTCCTGACGCTACAACAAATGATGTTGGTTTATTGTTTACAGGTACCTTTGATTTTAAAAACAATAATAGTTTACAAGCAGGGCTTAGGTTTGACATTAGAGATTTAAAAACCAAAGAACACGTGGTTATACACGAAGATGAAATACATACGTTTGAGGCCCTTAACAAAAACTATCAAAATTTTTCAGCTTCCTTAGGTTATAAAACCACTCTATTTAAAGTTATTACAAGTCGTTTTAACACTGCCACAGGTTTTAAAGCGCCTAACTTAGCCGAATTAACTTCAAACGGTGTACATCACGGATCTAACCGTTTTGAAATTGGAAACCCCAATTTAACAAGCGAACGAAATGTACAATTAGACATAGCAATGGAGTACGACACCAAGTATTTTGAAATATTTGCAAATGGGTTTTATAATTTTATAAACAACTATATTTTTATTAGTCCAACTGGTGAAATGGAAGATGGACATCCTGTTTATAAGTACACACAAGAAAACGCCAATTTATATGGTGGTGAATTTGGATTTCACTTACACCCATACCCTGTAGATTGGATACACTTGCAAAGTAGTTTTGAAACGGTGGTTGGAAAACAGAGCAATGGTGATTATTTACCATTAATTCCTGCAAATAAATTTATAAACACTGTTAGAACTGAATTTGATGTAAAACAGTGGTTACGTAACGGTTTTGCTGCTGTTACTGTTGAAAGTAATTTAGATCAGCAAAATGTAAGCGGATTTGAAGCTCCTTCAAAAGGTTACAACTTGTTAAATATTGGTGCAGGCGCCACTTTTAAAGTTTCAAAAGTAAATTTTGATGTAAGTTTAAACCTAAACAATGCACTTGACAAACAATATATTTCACATTTATCACGATTAAAACTTGACGAAATCCCTAATATTGGAAGAAATTTTATAGCCAGTGTAAAATTTAACATCTAATTATTTAGAATTAAAATAAATTAAACTACTTAAAACAATCTATGCCACTTGCATAGATTGTTTTATTTTTTATACATTATTTTTATATGCATTTTAAATAAACCCTTAAACATGTTAAACAAAAAAAACACTGAATCAATCGATTTATCAAATCCTGGGAAACGCTTAGTTGTTGGGATCCAATTTTTATTTGTAGCCTTTGGTGCTACTGTATTAGTTCCTCTATTAATAGATATTGACCCTGCGGTAGCCCTGTTTACAGCCGGTGTTGGAACCTTAATTTTTCATATAATTACCAAAGGAAAAGTACCTGTTTTTTTAGGTAGCAGCTTTGCTTTTATTGCCCCTATTATAGCGGCAACAAAATTATATGGTTATGCAGGTACACTAGGTGGTATTATTGCTGTAGGTATTGTATATGGTATAGTTTCGGTTATCATAAAATTATGGGGCTTAAATTTTATTAAAAAAATATTTCCTTCAGTGGTGGTAGGTCCTGTTATTATGATTATTGGATTATCGTTGGCCTCGGTTGGTGTAGATATGGCTAAAACAAATTGGATGATTGCAATGGTTGTTTTGGGTACTGCTATTGTAATTGTAATTTTTGCAAAAGGCTTGCTAAAATTAATTCCTATTTTTATTGCTATTATTGTTGGTTACGGTCTTTCAGTTTTTCTTGGCTTAGTTGATTTTTCAATGGTTAAGGAGGCTGCCTGGTTTGCTTTACCAAAATTTACAACTCCTGAATTTAATTGGGCTGCTATTATATATATGATTCCTGTTGCGGTAGCACCAATTATTGAACATATTGGTGATATGTATGCTATTGGTGGTGTTGCCGATAAAGAATTTGTAAAAGATCCTGGATTGAATAGAACAATTCTTGGAGATGGTGTTGCAACGGCATTTGCTGGAGCATTAGGTGGCCCGCCAAACACAACTTACTCTGAAGTTACTGGTGCGGTTGCATTGACAAAAATTACAGATCCAAGAATTTTACGTATTGCTGCTGTTACTGCTATAGTATTTTCGTTAATAGGTAAAATTAGCGCGGTGTTAAAAACAATTCCAGAGGCTGTTTTAGGAGGTATTATGTTATTACTGTTTGGAATGATTGCCAGTATTGGTATTAAAACTTTAGTAGATGCTAAAACAGATTTTTCTATTACAAGAAATCAGGTTATTGTGTCTATAATTTTAACCGTTGGTATTGGAGGTGCACAAATTAGTTATGGAAACTTTTCATTGGCTGGTATTGGACTTGCTTCTATTGTTGGCGTTATATTAAACTTGATTTTACCAAACAAAACCAACAAGTAAACAACACTTCTTTTTCACATAAAAAAAAGGCCTTTTGATATATATCAAAAAGCCTTTTTTTTTATTGTAATGTATAAAGTATTTACATTAAGAATTTAATAATAAACAACACTGCAATTACATACATAATAGGTTTTATTTCTTTGAATTTACCCGTTAGTAATTTTAACAATACATAAGAAAGCATTCCAAATACAATACCTTCAGCAATACTATACGTTAAAGGCATCATAATAATGGTAAAAAATGCAGGTATAGCTTCTGTATAATCGTCTAAGTTAATTTTAGTAATTGGAGTAATCATAAACAAACCAACAATTACCAATGCCGGTGCAGTTGCAGCCGCGGGAATAATCATAAACAATGGCGCAAAAAACAGCGATAAAGCAAACATAGCAGCCACTGTTAAAGCGGTCATACCTGTTTTACCTCCTTCAGCAACTCCAGCAGCACTTTCAACATAAGTAGTAACTGTTGATGTTCCAAGTATGGCTCCAAAAAAAGTTCCTATTGAATCGGCAAATAAGGCTTGTTTTACTCTTGGCACTCTTCCTTGCTCATCTAACATTCCAGACTTTGAAGAAACCCCAACCAACGTTCCTACAGTATCAAACATATCAACAAATAAAAATGTAAATAACACAATTACCATATCTATGGTAAATACTTGAGAGAAGTCGAATTTAAAAAAGATAGGCTCAACTGATGGTGGCAAACTCACAAAAGTAAATCCTTCAGGAATTACGGTAACACCAACAAACAAACCTATTAAGGTAGATGATAAGATTCCTAATAAAATAGCCCCTTTAACTTTTTTTACTAAAAGCACCCCTATTACAAGTATACCTGCCATACCAACTAACACCGTAGGATTTTTCATATCTCCTAAAGTAACTAGTGTTGCCGGATTGTCTACAATTAGCCCTGTACCTTTTAAACCTATAAAAGCTATAAACAAGCCAATACCAACAGATACCGCATGTTTTAAATTTAAAGGAATTGAATTAACAATAAGTTCACGAACATTGAAGGCTGTTAAAATTAAAAACACAATACCTTCTAAAAATACGGCTGTTAACGCAAATTCCCATGAATACCCCATTCCTAAAACAACGGTAAAAGCAAAAAATGCATTTAATCCCATTCCTGGTGCCAATGCAAAAGGCAATTTAGCAACCAATGCCATTACCAATGTTGCAACTACTGCAGATAATGCGGTGGCTGTAAAAACAGCATCTTTATCCATACCCGTAGCACTTAAAATATCGGGGTTTACCGCTAATATATATGCCATTGTCATAAAGGTGGTAATACCTGCTATAATCTCAGTTCTTAGCGTTGATTTATTCTCTGTAATTTTAAAATACTTATCTAACATTATAAAAAAAATTTATTAAATATTCCATTTAAGGGCTATTGTAGGCCTAGCTTTAAATTCGTCAAAACCTGCAAAATTATTTGAAACTTCAACTTCGCCACCCAAAGAAAAGGATTTATTTAGGTGATACCAAATTTGTGGTTCGGTTAAAAATACATTTTTTCCACTTAACCCCTTTTCAGACCAAAAATCGGCAAAACCAGTAAACGTTAATTTATCGCTAATAATATTCCAATACCAGGTTCCTGTTACTTGGTAGTTTGCTTTACCGGCATTTTCAAATAATTTATACCCTGCATAGGTTGAAAACCCCCAAACAGCATTAGATTTCCCGTAATTAGCACCAAAAATATAGGCATTGTTTAAGGTATAACCATCTAAACCGCCCTCTTGGTCTTCAAATGTTCCTAAACCACCATTAAATTCAACGTGTAAACCAACTGGCATTTTTTCAGTTTTAAACACACGCGCCAATTCAAAATAGGCTTGGTTCATTCCATCTCTACCATTAAAATCAAAATCGGTAAACGTAAATGTGTTACCAAATTTATCAACCTTAAACATTTCAAATGTTAGGGTTGCATGTTCTCTTACAAAATCATAATGTAATTGAAAATTTTGAGCACTTAAGGTAAAAGTTGCAAAAAACGCAAAAATTGCAATTTGTTTTTTCATTATATAAAGTTTAAAAATTTAAAAATTTAAAATTAATGAAAAAAGACTGTTTAGTTCTTTTTCAAAAACAACGGTTATTAACACTTGCCTATTTTTTAGTAATACTAGCTACCTTATTGTATTACTACGCTTTAACAGTTAATAAAAATTAATTATTGGTACACTTTTTAAAGTGTTAATAAGTTTTTTTTAATGATGCTTATTATAATTTTAGTTTTACGCTATTAATAGTTTCCAATTTTAAAATAGTGTACTTTCTATTTTTAAAACAGGGGTTTGTTTAACGTTTCAATAATTATAAAATAAAGCTCCATTATAATGTAATCAGCAATTGATTTGTACTATAAAAAAAAGCCTAAGAAATTAATCTTAGGCTTTTATATTTTTAACTTTCAGTTATTTAATCTATTGTAAACAATAAATCTCCTTTTGAAACAGTATCTCCAGAATCGAATTTAATATCGCTAATAACACCATCTTTTTTAGCTTCAAAATTATTCATCATTTTCATAGCTTCAAGTACTACTATAATTTCACCAGCTTTTACGGTGTCACCATTGTTTTTCTTAAATTCTACAATCATTCCAGGAATTGGCGCCAATAAAGAATTTTCAACACCTTCTTCAACTACTTCTTTTTTCTTACGTTTTGGTCGTGCCATAGGCTTACCATTTGGAATGGCAACATTAAATTTCTCTCCATCAACAATCACTTCCATTTCTGTCATTTGAGAATTTCCGTTTTTGTTTGCAGTAAGTTCACCAGACAAGGCTTTGGCAATTAATTCTGATTCTTTCTCTACTTCAGCCATTGTTTTAGCTTTTACATCAGCAGGTACTTCTTCTTTTCCATATTTCCATTTCAAGAATCTTTTTCCTGTTATAGGATACAGGGCACACAATACTTCATCATCAATATCTTGTGTAAGATCTTTAAACTTTTCTTTTACCTCACCCATTTCAGGTTCTAGTATTGAACCAGGACGTGCTGTAATAGGCTCTTCTCCACGAGGATACTCTTTAAGTGCTTTCTTTTGCACTTCAGCATTAATAGGCTCAGTTGTTTTACCGTACAAACCGTAACAAAGATCTTTTACCTCTTGTGTTATATTTGAATATTCACCTTCATACGAATCAAATAATACATTGTTTACCGTTTGCACCCCAACTATTTGTGATGTAGGTGTTACCAATGGAATGTTACCCAAATCTTTACGTACTTTTGGCAACATTTGGAAAACATCTTCTAGTTTATCTAAGGCATCCATTGCTTTTAACTGGTTTACCAAGTTAGAAAGCATACCACCTGGTGTTTGGTGAAGCAGTACATTAATATCTGTAGTAGCATATTTAGGGTTATTATCTAAATGCTTATACTTAGGAATATACTTTTCCATTTCATCAGAAATAGCGGTAATTTTTTTAATATCCATACCAGAATCACGGTTGGTACCCAACAACGACATAATTAGCGGCTCAACAGCAGCATGAGAAGTACGGTAAGCGTAAGGGCCAATACAAGTATCAACAATATCTACTCCTGCTTCTATGGCTTTAAAAATAGCCAAATCACCCATACCTGATGTAAAGTGTGTATGTAAGTTTAATGGTATATCTGTAATTTTTTTAATTTCACGCACCATATTATAAATATCGTAAGGTGCAATTAAGCCAGCCATATCTTTAATACAAATAGAATCTACTCCAAAAGCAACCAATTCTTTTACTTTATTTAAGTAGTACTCCATATTGTACAAATCACCACCTAAACGTGGTTGATTTAAAGTATAACATACTACCCCTTGAAAATGCTTATCGTTGTCTTTAATTACTTGTGCTGCCGTTTCAAAGTTTCGGTAATCGTTCAATGCATCAAAACAACGAAAAATATCCATTCCGTTATCTATAGATCGTTGTACAAATGCTTTTACCACATCATCGGCATAGTTACGGTAACCAACCACATTTTGCCCACGCAACAACATTGAGAATGGTGTTTTAGGCATTACTTTTTTCAAGGTTCTTAAGCGCTCCCAAGGATCTTCACCTAAAAAACGGTGCATGGTATCAAAGGTAGCACCACCCCAAGTTTCAACTGCATTATAGCCTGCATTGTCAATCATTTCCGCAACTGGCAACATATCTTCAGTACGACCACGTGTTGCAAATAAAGATTGGTGACCATCACGTAAACTAACGTCATTTATTTTAATTGGATTGGCTGCTTTCATACGGTCTGCACCATATTCTAACTTAGCCATTTCTAATACTCCGTGTTTATCGAAATTCATCTTTTTAATGTTTTAATATTTTTATAGAAAAGGTTTTACACCTGGTGTTTTTCCTTTTCGTTGTAGTGCTTCTCTCCCACTAATTATTCTACTTATTCCCATTTTTCCCCATACACCGCTAGGCGCATCATTAGTAGTACTGGTTTGCATTTGTGTGTAACAGCTTACTGCTATTACTGCTGCTTTTCTCTTTTTTTCTGTTAGTGTCATAATAAAAAAAATTAAAGTGGAATGTTTCCGTGTTTTTTAGGTGGCAATACTTCTGATTTTGATACCAGTGTTTCTAATGCCATAACAAGACGTTCTCTTGTTTCACTTGGTAAAATTACTTCATCAATATATCCTCTTTCAGCGGCTAAATAAGGCACACTAAAAGCGGTTTCGTATTCGTCAATTTTTTCTTGTGTTTTTGCTGCTTTATCTTCGGCTTCACTAATTTCTTTTCGGTAGTTTGAAATAACTTCAACAGCACCTTTAGCTCCCATTACAGCAATTTCAGATGTTGGCCATGCAAACACCATATCGGCACCTAAATGACTTGAACTCATAGCAATATAAGCTCCTCCGTAATTTTTTCTACATACTACTGTAAATTTAGGAACGGTAGCTTCTGCATAAGCATATAAAAGTTTGGCTCCGTGTCTAATAATACCACTTAATTCTTGACTTACACCAGGTAAATAACCAGGTACATCTACAAATGTTATTAATGGAATATTAAAGGCGTCGCAGGTTCTAATAAACCTACTTATTTTATCTGAGGCATCAATATCTAAACAACCTGCTAAAAACATAGGTTGATTTGCTACAATTCCAACTGATTTATTATTTAATCTACCAAAACCTACAATGGCATTTTCGGCAAAGTGTTCGTGTACTTCAAAAAACTCACCATTATCTAAAACTTCCTCTACAATAGTTTTCATATCGTACGGTGCTTTAGAATCGTCAGGTATTAGCGTATCTAATAATTCACAACTTCTTTTTGGATCATCACCCGTTTCTAATAATGGTGCTGTTTCCATATTATTACTAGGTAAGTAATCTAACAAATCTCTTATTTGCTCAATACAATCGGTATCATTTTCACAAGCAAAGTGTGAATTTCCACTTTTTGAATTGTGCACCATTGCGCCTCCTAATTCTTCAAATGTTGTTTCTTCCCCAGTCACGGTTTTAATTACATAAGGACTGGTTATAAACATATGGCTTGTTTTTTTAACCATAAAAACAAAATCGGTAATGGCTGGAGAATACACTGCCCCACCAGCACAAGGGCCCATAATTGCTGAGATTTGAGGAATTACCCCTGAGGCTCTTGAATTTCTAAAGAAAATATCTCCATACCCTTTTAAAGCATCAACACCTTCTTCAACACGTGCACCACCTGAATCATTTAATCCTACAATTGGTGCTCCGGCTTTAATTGCTAAGTCCATTACTTTACAAATTTTAGCGGCGTGCATTTGTCCTAATGAGCCACCTCTTGATGTAAAATCTTGCGAATATGCAAAAACAGATTTTCCGTTTACCAATCCATATCCTACAATAACACCATCAGACGGTATTTCAACTTTTTCTAATCCAAAATTTGTTGATCTATGTTTGGCAAAGCCATCTATTTCGTGAAAAGTATCTTCGTCAAACAATAACGTTATACGCTCACGCGCTGATAGCTTCCCTTTTTTGTGTTGTTTTTCGATTCTTTCCTTTCCACCCATTTCAGCAACTGCTTCACGTTTGGATTTTAATAAGGCTATTTTCTCTTTAACTGTCATATGTCTATTTTTTCACTTAAAAAATATTGCTTTTTTTGAGTTTAGATTCTCTATTCAAAAATAAGTATAGAACCAAATAGAAGAACTGACATTTATCATATTTTTATTCTGAAAACCTATATTGCCGATATTTTTTTTAAACATTTTATTGTATTTTATTCATTTTACAGACTTATTAATAGTTATTTAATAAAAACAGTGATAAAACTTACTTTAATTTAATATTATATACAATATTATTAAATAATCACATTTTTTAAACACAAAAGGTAAATGAACCTAAAAAAGCCTAAAAAACACTTCCGTTTATTAAAAAAAAAGTGCCTTTTACAACGTTTTCGAAATTAAATTAAAACAAATAAAACTTCTATTTGATTGGTTAAAAAAAAAATGAAAAAAATTTATTTTTCAATCAAATACAGCCAATAAAACTGTTTAAAAGCCTACATATTTCAAAAAAAAACTTTAAAATTTGTGTTCAAATCTCTTATTTCAGCAATATTTGTTACAAAACTTTGTATTTATCATTAAACAGTGTTTTAGGTAGCTCTCTGTTTTTATTTATTATTTCTATTTGTTATCTTTGAAAAGCTATGAAAAACATTAAATTACTTCCTACCATACTTTTAAAAAAAGTTACCCATCGCAAAGCGGTACAGTTATTACTACTTTTTGAATACAACAACGTTTTAATAGACCAAGTTAAACTGCTTAATGGTTATAAATGGAGTAAAACATTAAAAGGCTGGTATACTTTATATAGTGAAGAAAACATTGCAAACTTAAAAAAGGCTTTAAAAAATCATGTGCGGTTTCAATTAGACGCTTCGATATATAAAAAAACGCATAAAAAACCTATTAGAAAAGCCAGAATAATTTCAGATAAGAACAAACAAATAATTGAATTATATAAAAAATATTTAACCGGAAAGCGTTATAGCGAAAGCACCATTAACACTTATTTTACTTTTATAGCCGATTTTTTTAATTACATACAAGATATGCCAATTGAAACTATTACAAACCGTACTGTTGAGCTATTTATTGAAGATGTTTTTATACCAAGAAGTTATAGTATTAGCAGCCAAAGGCAATTAATTAGTGCCATTAAATTGTTTGTTGCTTTTTATCCTGAGTGTAACATTGATGAGCTAAAACTTGTACGTCCAAAGCGAAGTAAAATTTTACCTATAGTATTAAGTAAAGAAGAAATTATTGATTTATTACGCGCCACAAAAAACATAAAACACAGAGCGGTACTGGCTATGATTTACAGTGCGGGATTAAGAATTAGTGAAGTATTACAATTACAATTACGCCATATTGATGTTGACCGCCGACAAATTATTATAAAAAACAGTAAGGGTCGACGCGACCGAAATATTATTTTGGCCGAGAGTTTTATTCCTTTATTACTTAATTATTTTAACACTTATAACCCGGTGGTATATTTTGTTGAAGGCACCCCTGGCCACAAGTACAGTGCTGAAAGTGTAAGGGCTTTTTTACGCAGATCTACAAAGGCCGCTAACATTAACAAGCGTGTAACGCCACATACTTTAAGGCACAGTTACGCTACCCATTTATTAGAAAATGGCATTGACATACGTTATATACAAGAGTTGTTAGGGCATTCAAAACCAGAAACCACTATGATTTACACACATGTTAGCAAAAAGGATTTATTAAATATAAAGAGCCCATTAGACGTGGCATTAAAGAGCTTAATTAAAACCGATAAAAATAACACAAATATACGTTTATCCGGTAATTATTAGGGGTAAATAGGTTATATTTGAACAGATATAACAAGTTGTACATAATTAAAAACGAG
>Ga0224504_10000915_pt1 | contig 13307 bp, 11 predicted proteins | sample SF_Oct11_sed_USG_3_FD_170160 | JGI IMG/M metagenome (GOLD analysis project Ga0224504, IMG submission 170160) | Sediment microbial communities from San Francisco Bay, California, United States - SF_Oct11_sed_USGS_24 | ecosystem: Environmental > Aquatic > Marine > Sediment | place: USA... | reverse complement strand
GAATCGCTATCCGCTCAGTCCGGGTGGTCCGCTAAAACCGGCGCGCGCTCTTCCGCCGCCTCCCCCACCTCCGGCAACGGCAGGCCCTGCTGGTAGGCCAGCGTGCCGGGGTGGACCGGCAGGGCGCCCTCGCCGGCTGCGAGCGCGTGGGCACCGGGGATCGGCGCGCGATGCTCGGCCAGGGTGCGGCTGACCAGATAGGCGTGGCGCTCGGGGAAATCGGCGCGGGCGACCAGCAGGTGGCCGCCGAGCCCGAACAGGCCGGCCAACGCCACCCCGCCGAAGTCGGCGAAGGGCGCGCGCCCCTGAAGCAAGGCGGCCGCATCCGTGGCGGAGAGGATCGCGACGTCGAGCTGGGCGGTGCTCAAGAGGCTCGCCAGGCGCCAGGGGTCGGGGGCGCGGCTGGCCCGCGCCCTGCTCTCGGGCAGGTAGGCGAGGAGCGTCTCGGCCACCTGCTTGCCGAGCGGATAGCTCGGCGCATCGGCCCGGCTGGTGCCGATCAGCAGGCGCCGCTTGCGGTAAACCACCCACTGCCGATAGGGCGTGTGCCCGGAGGTCAGAACGAGCGCGGCGCTCGCCAAACCTATCCCGAGAAGACGGCGGCGGTTCACGGCGCTTCGCTCCGGCCCAAACACACCAACTGGCCCTCACCCTGCCCCTCTCCCGATGGGAGAGGGGACGCTGCGGCGTGAACCGGTGCACTACTCCCCCTCTCCCATCGGGAGAGGGAGGGGCCCGGCCGCCCGAGGGTGGCCGGGAGGGTGAGGGCACGTTGTTCAAGGGGACACTGCAGCATCGGCCGAGCCCCGCGCGCCATCACCTGCCCTCGAAGACCGTGAGCGGCAGGATCGCCGAGACCGTGTAGTTGGGCACGTCGACGACCTGGCCGATGCGCAGGTCGACCGCGACGCTGCACAGGATGTAGGCCTGCTCGCGGGTCAGGCCCTTCTCGCGCACCAGGTAGTCGATCATCTCGATCAGCGCGTTGCGCGCCGCCAGGGTGAGGTCCTCGTTCAGGTTCTCGAGATCGGTGATCTTGCGCGAGTCGAGATAGCTGACGTAGGGCGGGATCATGCCCTTGGCCTTCAGGGGAAAGCCCAGGGTGGCGTAGAACTCGCCGGGGGCGAGCGCCTTCAGCTCCTGGCCGCCCTCGAAGTGCGGCGAGGTGATGTCCTTGCCCTTGCCCCTCAGGATCTCGGTGGTCACCGTCACCTTGGCGCCCATCTCGACCGCCGTGCCCGAGACCTCGCCGTCGCCCTGGGCGAAGTGCACGTCGCCGACGAAGAGGCCGCAGCCCTCGACGAAGCAGGGCAGCAGAAGGGTCGTGCCGATCTGCATCTGCTTGACGTCCATGTTGCCGCCGTTCTCGCGCGGCGGAATGGTGCGCAGGCACTTGTCCTTGTGGCTGCCCTGGGGGCCGCAGACCGCGTCCGGCTGCGCGCCGATCGGCTGGGGCATGAGGGCGACGCCGCCGGCCTCGGCCAGCGCGCCCTCGCGCGCCAGCCACTTGTCGACCTCGGGCTCGCCCGGCAGCACGCCGACCGAGCCCATGAAGGGCGCGAAGGGCACGCGGATGCCCGGCATCTGCTCGGAGACCGCGCCCAGCCTGGACAGCCGCCAGTTGACCACGTGCGGCTCGGTGAACAGGTCGCGCAGGAAGCCGAAGCCGGGCACGATCACCGTATAGCCGTACTGGTCGGGCTCGATGTCGATCAGCGTGACCGCCAGGACGTCGCCGCGCAGGGCGCCGTTGATATACACCGGCCCGGTCATCGGGTGCACCAGGTTGAGGTCGATCGCCGTGACGTCGTCGGCGGTCGAATCCAGCGCGAGGTCGCTGTCCAGCGCGTCGCGCGTCTCGAAGGTGATGACGTCGCCGGGATCGGCACGCGACACAGGCTCGATGGCGGAATGGTAGCGGTTGAAGCAGTTCGCATCGTCCCGGCAGTGCACGCCCGCCTTCGGCACGAGAATCCGCTTCTGCCATGTAACGTCCGTGGTATCGGCCAGCGCCGCGGCGCCGAACGCGACAAGGCCGGCAAACCCCAAGGCTAGAGAAACAATCTTCGGCATGACATCCTCCCTGACAACGATTGTGCGGCGCCCCGGCGCCGGTTCGCCCGCGGTCGCGTGTTCGTCCCGCGGGCCTTCTTGATTGATTCAAACTGTAGGGCATCCCGCGAACGACGATCAAGTGGCCGTTTTTCGGTGGGCGTCCTCGCGCGGCGACGGCAAAGGTTCGCAGGCGCCCCGTGGTCGGGTAGGATCGGCCGGCAATCGATCGAACGAGCGGAGGCGGCACATGCGATTCCTGTTGGCGAGCCTGGTGTTGGCCCTTGGCATCGTGACAACCCCGGCCCATGCCGGCGGCGCCGGGGAGCTCAAGATCGGCATCACGCAGTTTCCCTCGACGCTCAACCCCAACATCGACGCCATGCTGGCCAAGAGCTATGTGCTGGCCATGGCGCGGCGGCCGATCACCGCCTACGACCAGGACTGGACGCTGATCTGCCTGCTCTGCACCGAGCTGCCCACGATCGAGAACGGGCTGGCGGTGCGCGAGACCACGCCCGACGGCAAGCCGGGCATCGCGGTCACCTACGAGCTGCATCCCGAGGCCACCTGGGGCGACGGCACGCCGGTCACCACGGACGACGTGATCTTCACCTGGGAGGTCGGGCGCCATCCGCTCTCCGGGGTCAGCAGCATCGAGGCCTACCGGCGGATCCTCTCGATCGACCGGATCGACGACAAGCGCTTCACGGCGCACGTCGACCGGGTCACCTTCGACTACAACGCCTCGGCCAGCTTCGACCTGCTGCCGGCGCACGTCGAGCGGCCGATCTTCGAGGCGGGTCCCGGCGAATACCGCAACCGCACCACCTTCGACGCCGACCCGGCGAACCCCGGGCTCTATTTCGGGCCCTACCGGATCGTCGAGGTGGTCTCGGGCTCGCACATCGCGCTCGAGCCGAACCCGACCTGGTACGGGCAGGCGCCCGCGTTCGACCGCATCGTCGTGCGGGTGATCGAGAACACCGCGGCGCTCGAGGCCAACCTGCTGTCGGGCGGCATCGACATGATCGCCGGCGAGCTGGGCCTGACCATCGACCAGGCGCTCGCCTTCGAGAAGCGTCATGGCGCGCGCTTCGACATCAGCTACAAGCCGGGGCTGATCTACGAGCACATCGACCTGAACCTGGATAACCCCCTTCTAAAGGACATTCGGGTGCGCCGGGCGCTGATCCACGCGCTCGACCGCGAGGTCCTGAACCAGCAACTCTTCGCCGGGCGGCAGCCGGTCGCCCACGCCTCGGTCAGCCCCCTGGACTGGGTCCATACGGACGAGATCCGCACCTACCCCTACGATCCCGAGGCGGCCGCCCGGCTGCTCGACGAGGCCGGCTGGAACGTCATGAAGGGCGGCCTGCGCCACAACCAGGCCGGCGAGCGTCTGACCCTCGAGATCATGACCACGGCGGGCAACCGGACCCGCGAGCTGGTCGAGCAGGTGCTGCAGAGCCAGTGGCGCGAGGTCGGCATCGACGCGCGCATCCGCAACGAGCCGGCCCGGGTCTTCTTCGGCGAGACGGTGCGCAAGCGCAAGTTCCCGCACATGGCCATGTTCGCCTGGATCTCCAGCCCCGAGAGCGTGCCGCGCACGACCCTGCACTCGAACGAGATCCCGAGCGAGGCCAACAACTGGGCCGGCCAGAACAACACGGGCTATAAAAGTGCGGAGATGGACGGCTTGATCGACGCCATCGAGACCGAGCTCGACCGCGACAAGCGCGCCCGGCTCTGGCACCGCCTGCAACGGCTCTATACCGAGGACCTGCCGGTCATTCCGCTCTACTGGCGCGCCAACCCCTACGTGCTGCCCAAGTGGCTGAAAGGCCTCCGCCCCACCGGCCACCAGTTCACCACGACGCTCTGGGTGGAGGAGTGGCGCCGCGGCGACCGCTGAGGGCTCTCATGATGGCAGGCACCGGAAAGACACCAGGATGACAGACACCAGGATGACACAAAGACACGAAGAACCCACCAAGAAAGACATTTATGAGCCGGTGCCGCCCGACACCGAGCGACTCGCGTCTCAGGTCGTCGACGCTGCATTCAAGGTTCACTCGGCGCTTGGGCCTGGCTTGCTCGAATCCGTGTACGAAACCTGCCTCCTGCACGAGCTGAAAGGCCGGAACCTGAAATCGCAGAGGCAAGTGGCGCTGCCGATCGTCTATGAAGGCCTGCGTATTAGTTCAGGTTTGCGCCTCGATCTGTTGATCGAGGAGCGGGTGGTCGTGGAGTTGAAGGCGGTCGAAAAGATTCTTCCCGTCTTCAACGCCCAGTTATTGACCTATCTGAAGCTTTCCGGACATCGACTTGGCTTGTTGATCAACTTCAACGTACCGCGCATCAAGGATGGCATCAGGCGAATTATCCTGTGAGATCGCAGTCGCCGCGAGATCGCGACAACCTCGTGCGTTGTTCCCTTTGTGTCTTTGTGCCTTAGTGGTGAAATCATCCTCTCCAAGGTCGACACACCACGCGCGGCCCGATAAGCGCCGGCAATTGGATCCAGAATGACCCGTTACATCCTCCAGCGCTTGGTCGAGTCGGCGGTGGTGCTGCTGATCATGTCCTTCGTGATCTATGGGCTGATCGGGCTGATGCCGGGCGATCCGATCGACCTCATGGTGAGCGCCGACCCCGACCTGACGCCGGCCGACGCGGAGCGCCTGCGCGCGCTCTACGGCCTCGACCGGCCGATCCTCGAGCGCTATCTAAACTGGCTCGGGGCGGCCTTGTCCGGCGACATCGGCTATTCCCGCATTCACGCCCGGCCGGTCATGGCCGTGCTACTGCCGGCGCTCGCCAACACGGTCTGGCTGATGGGCCTCAGCTTCGCCCTGGCGCTGGCGATTGCCCTGCCGGCCGGCATCCTGGCCGCGCTCAGGCCGCGGTCCGCGGTCGACAACGCGATCAACCTGCTGGCCTTCGCCGGCATCTCGATCCCGCCCTTCTGGCTCGCCATCCTGCTCATCATCCTCTTCGCCGTGATCCTCGGCTGGCTGCCGGCCGGCGGCATGGGCGGCGGCGGCCTGGGCAGCGCGATCGCCCACCTCGCGCTGCCGGTTGCGACCCTGACGCTGGTCACGGTCGGCGGCATCGTGCGCTTCGTGCGCGCGGCCATGATGGAGGCGCTGCGCCAGGACTACGTGCGCACCGCCCAGGCCAAGGGCCTGAGCGCGCGCCAGGTGGTGCTCGGCCACGCCTTGAGGAACGCCATGATCCCGGTGGTCACCGTCCTGGCGCTCAATTTCGGCACCTTGTTCTCCGGCGCGCTCATTACCGAGACCATGTTCGGCTGGCTCGGCATGGGCAAGACGATCTACGACGCCATCATGGGCAACGACTTCAACCTGGCCCTGGTCGGCCTGCTCTTCGCGACGCTGACGACCCTGCTCGCCAACCTGGCGGCCGACGTAACCTACGCCTGGCTCGACCCGAGGATCTCGTACAAATGAGTGGCGGGCAAATGAGCGACGGGCAAATGAGCGGCGGGGAGAAATTCGACCTGACCGCCGGCGCCGCCTATGCCGCCGGGCCGCCGCAGACCGTACGGGCCATCCTGTGGCGGCGGTTCCTTAGGCACCGCCTGGCGGTCGCCAGCCTGATCGTGCTCGCGCTCCTGGTCCTGGCCGCCCTGGCCGCGCCGCTGGCCGAGGCCGCGTTCGGGCTGGACGCCACCAGGGTGAGCCTGCTGGAGCGCTTTCAGCCGCCCTCGGCCAGGCACTGGCTGGGCACCGACGAGCTGGGCCGCGACCTGCTGCTGCGCCTGCTCTATGGCGGCCGGGTGTCGCTGCTGGTCGGCCTGGCCGCGGCCTTCTGCGCGGCGCTGATCGGCACCGCCCTGGGCCTCCTGGCCGGCTACTACGGCGGCACGCTGGACGCCCTTCTCATGCGCCTCGCCGACGGCGTCATCGCCTTGCCGCTGCTGCCGCTGCTGATCGTCCTGGCGGCGGTGGACCTGACCAAGCTCGGCCTGCCGGCGGCACTCGCCACCTCCGAGGACGTCAGCTTCTACCGCATCGTGATCCTGATCTCGATCGTCGGCTGGACGACGGTGGCGCGCCTGGTGCGCGGCGCCACGCTGACCATGCGCACGCGCGAGTTCGTGCGCGCCGCCGAGGCGCTGGGCGCCCGCGCGCCGCGCATCATGCTGGTGCACATCCTGCCCAACGTGGTCTCGCCCATCATCGTCGCGACCACGCTCTCGGCCGGCGGCATCATCCTGCTGGAATCGGTGCTGAGCTTCCTCGGGCTCGGCATCCAGCCGCCGATCGCCTCCTGGGGCAACATGCTGACCGGCGCGCAGGAGCTGATCTGGTCGGACCCGGCCCTGGCCGTCTGGCCGGGCCTGCTCATCTTCGTCACCGTGATCGCCTTCAACTTCCTGGGCGACGGCCTGCAGGACGCCCTCGACCCCCGCGCGATCCAGGAGTGATACCGGAGGTCATTGATACTGAACTTCGGTATCGGGGCTGACCGGTAGAGCAGGAAATCACCCGACCGCTCGTTTAATACCTTTGGCATAAGAAGGGGTCATGACCCGAAGTTCCGGCTCGCGGCCCTCGCCGTTTCGTCGGAGGCGGCGTTCTCCTCCGGCAGGGATACGGTTCGCCGTGCGGGAAAGCGGATCGTGACACTGGTGCCGGTCCCGACCTCGCTCTGCAGGTCCAGGGACCCGCCGTGCATTTCGATGAAGGCCTTGCAGAGCGGCAGGCCGAGCCCGGTTCCTTCGTACTTGCTGTTGGTCTGGTTGGCGATCTGCCCGAAGGGCGCCAGCGCGGTGGGCATGTCCTCCGGCGCGATGCCGATGCCGGGGTCCGACACCTCGATGAAGCACCCCTCGTTCCGGTCGACCCGGGACCGGACCGTGATGGCGCCGCCGTCGGGCGAGAATTTCACCGCGTTGGACAGCAGGTTCATCAGGATCTGCTTGAGCTTTCGGCCGTCGGCATAGAGCGGCGGCAGCGTCTCGGGAACGTCCATCTCGATCGCCAGGCCGGTGCCGTGCGCCCGGCCGCTCATCAGCGTGACGCAGGAGCGAATGGTTTCGGTGACGTCGATTGTCCCCTCGTGCAGCTCGTCCTTGCCGGCCTGGATCTTCGACATGTCGAGAATGTCGTTGATCAGCTTCAGCAGGTGCTGGCCGGAATCGTGGATGTCCTCCGCGTAATCGCGGTAGCTGGAGATGCCGATGGCCCCGAGGATCTCCTTCTTGATGATCTCCGAGAAGCCAATGATCGCGTTCAGGGGCGTGCGCAGCTCGTAGCTGATGTTGGCCAGGAATTCCGACTTGGCCCGATTGGCGAGCTCGGCCTCCTCCTTGGCGGCGAGCAGCGAGTCCTCGGCCGTCTTGCGTTCGGTGATGTCGGTCTGGATGCCCACGATGCCGCCGTCCCGGGTTCTGCGCTCGCGGATGGTGATCCAGCGACCATCCGCCAGGTGAACGTCGAACGAGCCCTCGAACCGCCGGCGGTATTCGATGCGCTGGCGGATGTAGTCCTCTCCGCCGGTCCCGTCCTCTGCGATCGCGCCCAGCTCCACGTCCAGGCGAACCAAGTCTTCGTAGAGAATGCCGGGGCGAACCCGCGTCTCGGAGTAGCCGTAGAGATCCAGCCACTTCTTGTTGCACAACACGAGGCGGTCCTCGGAATCGTAGAGCACGAAGCCGTCGGAGATGCTCTCGATGGCGTCCGAGAGCAGTTCCTCGGCCGCCTTGGCCCGCGCCTCGCTGCGGCGCAATGCCGTGTCCGCCCGTTCGCGTTCGGCGATCTGTTCCTCCAGGTCCGCCGTTCTGGTCCGAATGCGCTGCTCCAGCAGGTCGTGCGCCCTGCGAAGCGCTTTCTCGGCCTGTTGGCGCTGGTCGATCTCGTGCTCGAGCGCGGTGTTCTTCGTCCTGATCCGCTCCTCGTCGCCCCGCAGCTCGGCATACTGCGTCTTGAGAATGCGGTCGGCGCGCCGGACGATCAGGAACAACGCCCCATACATCACGCCCAGAGACAGCAGGAGTCCGGCCGCGAACTCGGCCGTTCGGCGATTGATCCGGGCGACCAGGGGGGTGACGTCGGCGTAGAGCTCGAAGACCCCCTCCACCTCGCCGTCGCCACCGCGGATCGGCAGATAGCTTTCGACCAGATCCCGGTTCGTGGCGATCCCGGAGATCGAGCTTATGGCGTTGCGGAACGAAAGCTTGCTCGCCGGCGTCCCCTGCCGCGCCGACGCCAGGAATCTCAGGTTGCCGCTCTTGTTCTCGCCGATCTCGCCGGGTTGCGAGGAGTAGACGATAAGCCCCTCCAGATCGTAGACCCTGATCTTGAGGATCGGCAGCCCGGCCGTTAGCTCCTCGACGGCATTGCGGAACTCCTTGATTTCCGGGCGCGCCCGCAAGTCGTCGCCGCCGAGCGCGGACGCCGAGCCCACATATGAAGAGAAACGCGGCCAGACGGCGTTGGCGAAGGACTGCGCGAGCATCAGGTTCTGCTTTTCCGTCCAATCGATCAGCCCCCGCCCCGCATGCCAATGGTGGTAGGCCCCCAGCGCGATGGTGACCACCAGCACGAGAGCCGCACTCGTCATCGAAAAATGGCGAAGAAGACCGAACATCGACGCTCGCCCACACGTTATGCGTGAGTCAATTCTTGGAAAATGATCCCGCTGCTAGCGTTGATGGTGTAGCAAATTCGTTAAGACACAGTGAGTCGGGCGGGACGACGGCACCACTGGACCGTTGACGGCCCCGGGGCGAATCGGTGTATCACATGAAAAGCCACAGGATGTGGAGGTCGCGTGCTCTTGCGCTGCAACAGAGTGAGCTACCGGGCGGCTCTCCTGGCCGCGGGCGTGCTGGCCGGCTGCGCCTCGCAGCAGCCGGCGCTCTATCCCAATGCCCATTATCGTACGGTCGGCGCGGCGGCGGCCGAGGCCGATATCGAGGCCTGCATATCGCTGGCCGAGGCGCACGGCAACACGGCGGATCAAAGCGGCAAGGTGGCGACCAACACGGCGGTCGGCGCGGGCGTCGGGGCGGCCGGCGGGGCGGCGGTCGGCGCGGTCCTCGGCAACGCCGGGCGCGGCGCGGCGGCCGGCGCGGCGGGCGGGGCCGTGACTGGCCTGATCCGCGGGCTTGCCAAGGCGAGCGAGCCGGAACCCATCTTCAAGCGCTTCGTCGAGCAATGCCTCGCGGAGCGGGGCTATCAGACGATCGGTTGGAAATAGCCCCAGCCGCCATGCTTCGAGACCCCGCCCTCACCCTGAGCTTGGCGAATGGGGGCGGCTCCTCATGCTTCGTCCCTCGACAAGCTCGGGATGAGGAGGCTCAGCATGAGGTGAGGTGCTGATATGAAACACCCATCCTCATCCTGAGCCTGTCGAAGGATGAGGAGCGTTCGAAGAACGCGTCTCGAAGGAGAGCCATGAATCACGGCTCTCGGGCTTTGGTGTCAGTCCGCCTTGGGCAGGGCCGTCTCGACCAGCTTGGCCCAGTAGCTGGCGCCGATCACCGCGACTTCGTCGTTGAAGTCGTAGCTCGGGTTGTGCAGGGTGCAGCCGTCCGGCCCGCCCTCCGCGCCGTTGCCGAGCCAGATGTAGCAGCCGGGCCGCGCCTGAAGCAGGAAGGCGAAGTCCTCCGAGCCCATGTGCGGGTCGGCCTCGGCATCGACCCGCTCGGCGCCGACCACCTCGGCCGCCACGCGGGCGGCCAGCAGACTCTCGGTTTCGCTGTTGACCAGCGCCGGGTAGCACCGCTCGTAGCGCACCTCGGCGCGGCCGCCGTTGGCCTCGGCGATGCCGGCGGCCAGGCGTCGGATCTCGGCCTCGACCCGGTCGCTGAGCGCCGGCTTGAAGGTCCGCGCGGTGCCGCGCAGGACCGCCTCGGCCGGGACCACGTTCCAGGTGTCGCCGGCGTGAAACTGGGTGACGCTGACTACGACCGTGTCGATCGCATTGCTCCGCCGGCTAACGATGGTCTGCAGCGCCGTGACGATCTGGCTGGCGATGACCACCGGATCGATGCCCAGATCGGGCATGGCCGCATGGGTCCCCTGCCCGCTCACCGTGATCTCGAAGTTGTCGGAGGCAGCCATGGCCGGGCCGGTCCGCACGGCGATCTCGCCGACCGGCAGGCCCGGCGCGTTGTGCAGGCCGTAGACCGCCTCGGCCGGGAACCTTTCGAACAGTCCCTCCTCGACCATGACCCGGCCGCCGCCCTCGTTCTCCTCGGCCGGCTGGAAGATCAGGTAGGCCGTGCCGTCGAAGTTGCGCGTCTCGGCCAGGTACTTGGCCGCGCCCAGCAGCATGGCGGTATGCCCGTCATGGCCGCAGGCATGCATCTTGCCGTCGTGACGCGAGCGATGGGCGAAGTCGTTCGCCTCGTGAATATGCAGCGCGTCCATGTCGGCACGCAGGCCGATGCGGCGGCCGTTGTCGCGCCGTCCCGGAAGCACGCCGACTACGCCGGTCGTTGCCAGGCCCCGGTGCACCTCGATGCCCCATTCCGCCAGCTTCCCGGCCACCAGGTCCGAGGTGCGGCGCTCCTCGAAGGCGGTCTCGGGATGGGCATGCAGGTCGCGCCGCCAGGCGGTAATCTCGTCGTGGAACTCGGCGATGCGGTTGACGATCGGCATGGCGGCCTTCCCCCTTGCGGCTGTTCGCTGCAGAGGGTAGTGCCGCCGGCGCGCGGGTTCAACGGGACATCAGCACCGGCACGGTCATGCTCTCGAACATGGTCCTGGTCACGCCGCCCAGGACCACCTCGCGCAGGCGCGAGTGGCCGTAGGCGCCCATGACCAGGAGGTCGCAGCCGAGGTCCGCCAGACGCGAGAGGATCGTGTCGCCGACGTTGATCTCCTCGACCTGGGTCTGCTGGACCTCGACCGTGACGCCGTGGCGCGTCAGATGCAGGGCGATGTCGGCGCCCGGCTCCTCGCCGTGCAGGTCGACGCCCGGCCGCGGGTTGACCGACAGCACGGTCACCGCTTCGGCCTGCTTCAGGATCGGCAGGGCGTCGTTCACCGCGCGGGCCGCCTCGCGTCCGGTGTCCCAGGCGATCATGACCCGCCGGCCCAGGGTCTTGCCCGCGCCGATATAGGGCACCACCAGGGCCGGCCGGCCGGCCGACAGCACGACGTCCTCGGCCAGGTGGCGAGGCAGGGCGGGCGGCGCCTCCGGCTCCTCCTGCCCGAGGACCACCAGGTCGGCGTGACGCGCGTGCAGCGCGACCACCCGGGCCGCGTCGATATCGAGGCCGGTCACCAACCGGCTCGCGCCGGGCCGGCCGCTGCGTTCCAGCGCCTCGTCGAAGCGGGTGGCCACGGCTTGGCCGCGCTCGAGCACCTGGGCGCGCTGCACCTCCAGCACCTCGACCGGCATCTGGCCACCGATATAGGTCGGCATGGAGGTCTCGACCGCCAGGGCCAACCCGGTCAGATAGGCATCCTGCGCCTCGGCCAGGACGATGGCGGCGGCCACGCGCCCCGCGCAGGTCTCCGAATCGTCCAGATGCACCAACAGGTTCTTGTAAGCCATGGCGGCACCTCCTTCGCTCGGCCGTGGCGCGCGGACCGCCCGCGCACGCGCCGACCTTGCCATCAAGCCCGACCCTGCGATCAAACCCCAATCGTCTGGCGGGGGCAATGACCTGGGTCAAAATTCGCGCCCGGCCTCAAAGGGGGATTGGCGCGAAACGCCAATTGCTTTAGCAAGACGGCCGAAGGAGCTGAATTCGGTGTCCAACGGCAAAATCCACCCGGTGATCCTGTCCGGCGGCGCGGGCACGCGGCTCTGGCCGCTGTCGCGGGCGCTTTATCCCAAGCAGTTCATCGCACTGGCGGGCGAAACCAGCCTCCTGCAGCAGACCCTGGCCCGCGTCGCCGGCCCGGACCGCTTCGCCGCGCCGCTGGTCGTGTGCAACGATGAGCATCGCTTCCTCGTCGCCGAGCAGCTGCGGGTCCTGGGCGTGGCGGCGGACGAGGTCCTGCTGGAGCCGGTGCCCCGCAACACGGCGCCGGCCGCCTGCGCGGCCGCGCTGCGCCTCGCCGAGCACGACCCCGAAGCGCTCCTGCTGCTGCTGCCCTCGGACCACCATATCGCCGACCGCGAGGGTTTCCTCCACGCGGTCGACCAGGCCGCGGCCGCCGCCGCCGACGGCTGGCTGGCCACCTTCGGCGTGGCCCCGGACCGGCCGGAAACCGGCTACGGCTACATTCGAAGCGCCGAGGCGCTGGCCGGCCTGGCCGGCTGCCACAGGGTCGCCCGCTTCGTGGAAAAGCCGGACCGGGAGACCGCCGAGGGCTATCTGGCGAGCGGCGGGTATGCCTGGAACAGCGGCATGTTCCTGGTCTCCGCCGGGCGCCTGCTCGAGGAGATGGTCCGCCTCGCGCCGGCCATGGTCGAGGCCTGCCGGGAGGCGCTGGAGGCGGCCGTCCAGGACCTCGATTTCCTGCGCCTCGACGCCGCCGCCTTCGCCCGGGCGCCGGCCGTCTCGATCGACACCGCGGTGATGGAGAAGACCGACCGCGCCGCCGTCGTGCCGGTCGACATCGGCTGGACCGATGTCGGCTCCTGGGACGCGCTCTGGCAGGTCGCCCGGAGCGACGACCAAACCGACGAGCACGGCAACGCCTGCGAGGGCGACGTGGTCGCCGTGGACAGCCGCCGCAATGTCCTGCGCGGCGACGGCCGGCTGCTCGCGGTGTTGGGCATCGAGGACCTGGTCGTGGTCGTCACCGCCGACGCGGTGCTGGTTTGCCCCCGGGGGCGGGCGCAGGACGTGGGCGGCCTGGTCGACCGGCTGAAGGCCGAGGGGCGCAGCGAGCCCGAGGTGCACGCGCGGGTCCACCGGCCCTGGGGCTCCTACCAGGGCATCGACGCCGGCCCGGGCTTCCAGGCCAAGCGCCTGACCGTCGATCCGGGCGCCAGCATCTCCCTGCAGCGCCACCGGCACCGGGCCGAGCATTGGGTCGTGGTCCAGGGCACGGCCGAGGTGACCCGCGACGACGAGGTCTTCACCCTCGAGGCCAACCAGTCGGCCTATATCCCCCTGGGCGCCCGGCACCGCCTGAAGAACCCGGGCGGCGAGCCGCTGCACATCGTCGAGGTGCAGTGCGGCGACACCCTGGACGAGGACGACATCGAACGCTTCGAGGACATTTACGGCCGGGAGTGAGCCGAGAGGTCCCGCGCCGCTTCCTCGAACAGCCAGTCGCGGAAGGCGCGGACCTTGGGCCGCCGCAGGCCGCCCGGCG
>Ga0224504_10000913_pt1 | contig 13329 bp, 9 predicted proteins | sample SF_Oct11_sed_USG_3_FD_170160 | JGI IMG/M metagenome (GOLD analysis project Ga0224504, IMG submission 170160) | Sediment microbial communities from San Francisco Bay, California, United States - SF_Oct11_sed_USGS_24 | ecosystem: Environmental > Aquatic > Marine > Sediment | place: USA: California... | reverse complement strand
GAGTAGAGGTCGTACTCGCCGTGGTCGCCCGGATGGCGGTAGACGTAGGGGTTGCCCCAGGGGTCGATCAGGCTCTCGGCCTTCTTCAGGTAGGGGCCGTTCCAGCGCTCGGCCCCGGCCGGCCGCTCGACCAGCGCGCTCAAGCCGACGTCGGTCGTCGGGTAGGCGCCGACCTCGAGCCGGTAGAGGTCCAGAACCCCCGACAGCTTGTCCACCTGAAGCGCCGCCGTGTCGCGCTGCGCGCCGCCCAGAAACTTGATCACCTGCGGCGCCGCCAGGGTCGCGATCAGACCCAGGATCACCAGAACCACCAACAGCTCGACCAAGGTAAAACCCCGGGGCCGCCGCCGCTGTTTCGCCATGGCATCGTCCTCCGCGCGCACGGCGCGCTCTTCCACACAGTCGACCAGCTCAGCCATGACACGCTCCCATAGGATCCGTCGGCGCCATCCACCAAGACCTTTCTATCACCTCAAATCGGGCAGAAAAATGGCCCTTCCCGATGTCCGGACGGCGCCCCCTTCAGGGGCAAGCTCTGCCGCGGCCACACCCCCCAGTCTCGCCCAAACCCGCTTTCCGCCGGGTTAATGCCGGATTTCGTCTCACCAGCGGAAGCTCGGGACGACCCAATCGGGCCAAGTCTCCGGAGCCGCACCGAGCGACCGCAGGGCGCGGGCGCAGCCGCCCGGATCGGTGACCCCGGCGAAACTCTCGTGGTGGATGCCGCCGGCAACCAGGACCGTAGCAAGTCCGGCCCTTCGGCCGCCACCGATGTCGTGCTCCAGTGAGTCGCCGACGGCCGCGACCCGTCCCGGCGGCAGATCGCCCAGCGCCGCCAAGGCCGCGACATAGATTTCCGGATTCGGCTTGCCGATCCACCGGACCCGGCCGCCCAGCTCTTCGTATCGGCGCGCGATCGACCCGGGACCGAGTAGGAGCCCTTCCGGGGACACGCGGACCAGGTCCGCGTTGGCGCAGACCAGGGGTAGACCGCGCCGGGCGCCGTCCTCCAAGAAGGGCTCGTAATCGGCCAGGGTCTTCTCCGGCGCCTCCGAGCCGCTGACCAGGATGAAGGCGGCCTCACCGGCCGTCGCGACGAGCTCCAGGTCTAGCCCCTCCACGACCGAGCGGTCGTCATGGCGGCTGAACAGCAGGCAGCGCCGGCCGAGCTCGGCGAAATAGGGGTCCGTCCGGTCCCGGAAGGCCTGCCAGACGACCTCGCCCGAGGAGACCATCGCAGTATAGTCCGCGGCCGAAAAGCCGATCTTGGTCAGCAGCGCGGCGTTGGGCGCGGCGCGCCGGCCCGAGTTGGACAGCACGACGACCCGCTTGCCGAGCGCAGCCAACCGCGCGAGGCACTCGCGCGCGCCCGGATAGGCCGTGACGCCGTCGTGCAGCACGCCCCACTGGTCGACCAGGAAACCGTCGAAGTCCGCCTCGATGCCGCCCAGGCCTTCTGCAAATCGTGGTTCCTCCATGGGCGGCACTCACGGTGCTCCCTGGTAGGCCAGGAGCTCCTGGTCTAAGGCGCCGAAGGTGCCGGCGCCTTCGACCCGCGGGAAGGAAATGTACCTCTTCACGGCTGCGGTCCTTCGCGCTTGCATCAACCGGTCTTGGAAAGCGATCGCCGCGCCGTGATCTGTTCGTTGTCCGGCGATAGCGTGCGCGACCTGCGATTTACCATCGTTTCAGAGAATCCCCCTGTCAAGGACGCCGGTCGCCCGAGCCGAGCGCCCTCCGCGTGCAGGCAGCTCGGCGCACCCGTGGCAAGTGCCGCGCGCTGACTGCGACTGGCCGTCATGCCTCTCGTTCGCGAGCACGGAAACGGCTAGATATTCCTGCCGGCCGTGGAACGGCCTGAAGCAAACAGCATCAGGGAGGCTCGCATGTTGGACTGGCTGACGGATCCTCAGATCTGGGCCGCGTTGCTCACCTTGACCGCTCTCGAGATCGTGCTCGGGATCGACAACGTCATCTTCATCTCCCTCGTGGCCGAGCGGTTGCCGGCCGAACAGCGGGCCAAGGCGCGGGCGATCGGGCTCGGCGCGGCCCTGCTGATGCGTCTTGCCCTGCTTGCCGCCATCGCCTGGATCATTGGCCTGACCGCCCCGGCCATCACGGTGTTCGACTTCGCCCTGTCCTGGCGCGACCTGATCCTGCTTGCCGGCGGCCTCTTTCTGCTGGTCAAGGCGACGCTCGAGATCCACCGCAGCGTCGAGGGCGAGGATCATGATGCGGATCAGGGCCGGGCGCCGGGGAGCTTCGGGCTGGTGATCGCCCAGATCATGCTGCTCGACCTGATCTTCTCGCTCGATTCGATCATCACGGCGGTCGGCATGACCAGGCATCTTCCGATCATGATCACTGCGGTGATCATCGCCGTCGCGGTCATGTTCTTCGCCGCAGCGGCAGTCAGCGCGTTCATCGCGCGCCATCCCACGACCAAGATTCTGGCGCTCAGCTTCCTGCTGCTGATCGGAATCGCCCTGGTGGCCGACGGGCTGCATTTTCACATCCCGCGCGGCTACCTCTATTTCGCGATCGCCTTCTCCGTTCTGGTGGAGCTGCTGAACCTCTCGGCGGCAAGGCGGCGGAAAGCGTCTCGGCGATGAGCGGGCCGGGGGGTCGCGGCGGCTTCGCCACGGACCATCGCGGTGCGCCGCGGCAAGGGCTGCACACGCGAACCGCAACGCGGCTTAGGGACGCATGCGCTGCTCTACGGCGAGCTCCCGCAGACGGCTCAACAGCGGACGTACCGCCGGCGGCGCGCTCGCGTCGTCGAAGGCGAAGGACTTGGCCGCGGCCCCCTCGCCGATGGTCAGGCTGTAGGTGAAGACGTCGCGCTGAGGGCCGGGCCCGCCCGTGGCCTGTGCGGGTTTCAGTTCGAGAACCCCCGAGTCGCGTATCAACGCCAACAGCTTGTCGCGCACCTCGTCCGGCAGCTCGTCGGTCTCCACGCGGTAGCCGAGCGGCTTGGCGGCGAAGAGGCCGCCGTAGCCGCCGGAAAATTCGAACTCGATGTGCATCGCCTGATCCCTTCCCCGCGTTGCCGCCCGCAGGCCGGGCCTACCTGGCCGCGATCGACCTGCGCGACACCGGCGGGGCCGGGCCCCGGGTCAGCTCGGCAGCCCGACCTCCTTGAAGGCCAAGCGTACGGTCTGCGTGGTGCCCTCGGGCACGACGCCGTCCCCGACCAGGGTCCGCGCCGACTCGACGATAATCTCCACGGCATCGTCGAAGTCCGCCGTCGGCCACAGGTTCTGCAGCGCATGGTACCAGATCTTGGCGGCTTTCTGGGTGCCGATCTGGTCCGTGGCGGCGAGATAGAAGGCCCGGTTCATGATGCCGCTGTTGATGTGCACGCCGCGATTGTCGTTTGGACCGTTGTAGTAGTCCTTCATGTGGGCCGGCTGCGGATCCTTGCCAAGGAGCGGGTTGTCGTAGGCCGTGCCGGGCGCCTTCATGGACCTGAGCGCCTCGCCGTAGAGCGTCGGCCCCATGATCTCGTTGCCGATCAGCCAGTCGGCATCGTCTACCGTCTGATTGAGTTTGTACTGGGTGATCGCGGTGCCGAAGACGTCCGAGAAGTGCTCGTTCAGCGCGCCTGACTGGCTGTAGTAGTCGAGGTTCGCCGTGAACTGGGTCACGCCGTGCGCCATCTCGTGCGCCATCACGTCGAGCGACTGGGCGAAGCTCGTGAAGATCTGGCCGTCGCCATCTCCGAAGGCCATCTCGTCGCCGTCCCAGAAGGCGTTCATGTAGTTCTCGCCGACATGGACGTTCAGCCGGAGATTCATGCCCGCGTTGTCGATCGAGTTCCGGCCGAGTTCGGCAAAGTAGCCGCGGACCGTTTCCGCGTAGCCGTAGACCGTGTCAACATCGTCGTCGCCAAATTCGGGATCGCCCTCGCCGCGCGCGAGCTTCACCCGAAGCTCCCACTTGTTCTGGCAATCATAGACCTCGCGCGCCGCGGTGACCGGGGCCGGGGCGGTGGCCATCGCGATCCCCGTCAGCATCTCGGGTACCTTGGGCGCTTGCACGCCGCGCTTTTCGCGGCTCAGCTTCGCTTGCTGAGCGCTGGTCCGGGCGGCCTGGCGGACCGCCGGGTCGCCCTTCTTCGCCATGTTCCCGAGAACATGCGGCGGAATGTAATGGCAGTTGCACTTGTGGAATGTCATCGCTTGCCCTCCCATTGGCTGTCCAAGCCATCGGCCGCAGCGGGCAAAGAGCTGCTAAGTTCCCACGTCCTTTCAGTGCTGGGCCAATGGATCTGCGTCGGTGCTGTTGTGTGGTGTGATCCGGATCGTCACCGACGATCGATACGATCTTCGCACCGTGTCAAAGCTGAAAGTGTGAGAAAACTCACAACGTAGCATAGTGTAGCATTGCCGGAGGACGCCGTCGACCCTCGAGGCCGCACACTTTGGGCGGCCGTTTAGTGACGGCAATGTTGCCGCGGCGGTCTCGAGAGGGGCGCGTGACACGGCCGGGCCAGGGTCCTCCGGCGCGACCGCGGGCGAGGACGCCTCACACGATCTCGATCTCGACCGTGCCGACGCCCTCGACGCCGCCGGTCACGCGGTCGCCGCGGGCGAGCGGTCCGACGCCCGCCGGGGTCCCCGTGAAGATCAGGTCGCCCGGCAGTAGCCGGAAGGTGCGCGACAGGATCGAGATCAGGGCCGGCACCGGCCAGATCAGCTCCGACAGGTCGCCGGACTGCTTCGGCTCGTCGCCGACCCGCAGCCAGATCGGCCCGGACGCGGGATGGCCGATCGCGCTGGACGGCTGAATCGCGCCGCAGGGCGCGGAGCGGTCGAAGCCCTTGGCGACTTCCCGGGGACGGCCCGCCCGCGCCACACTACCGGCCGCGGGCCGTCGGCGCAGCACGAAAGTACCGCGGTTCCCCGCCGCAGCCTCGAGGACCCGGGCCAAGGGCCGGTCCCCCGCCGCACGCCCCTGCCAAATCGCTGCGAAGCCTTTGAGCAACAGCCTCGGGTGGCCACAATCGTATGATCGGTTCCACTGCCCGGAATTGCTGTGGCCTGCGCGGGTTAACCTGACAACGCTGGAGTTAATCCTGAGACACGCCCTGAAAACCGAAACCTTCTACCCTTGCTCTGCAATCATCATAGGAAATGGTGACAGACCGGCGGTGCAGTTCACCGAGCGTCATTTCCGAAGGGTGTTGCGGCAAGCTCACAGGCGTTTCCAGACAATCGTGAAATATCCGCGTGACCACATCAGTCATCCGCTGACAGCTGGTGTGGTAGAGCAATGCCTTCTCTTTGCACGACATATCGGGAATGATCACGACATACCCGCATTTCCACTGCAAGCGGTCGACAGCAGCACGCTCTTTTCCATCGTCCAGGAAAAGAATGTTTTCTCGAACGACCTTGCACTGTCCGTTTTGCCGTCGGCATTCCGCGGAGAAGTCAGCAGGATTCTCCACAAACTGACTCATTTGACCCTCCGAAAATTCGTGATTTTGGGAATTCATGGCCGATGGATTTGCTGTACCAGCGCGACAGAGAGGTTCTCCCATTTGCGCGGCCTGATCCAGCCGTGATCGGAGCGGGTAGAATGCCCGTGGCGCTGGAGGCCTACGCAGGTCAATGCGACAATACCATCGATCGGGTTGGCTTTTTTTGATTTATGTCAATGTGCGGAACGCCAACTCCGGCGACATGATATCATTGCACTGAATGCTTCATTCGGCGCTGTCCCGACGGCGAGGGCAACAACCGTGCTGGCATACCCCATGAGGTTTCAAGAGTTGCTTGATATCCGCTTCTCTTCCCCGACCTCACCAGCGGGAGGGGGAATGGTTTTCCTGTCCTGGAAAGAACTTGGTTTGTCAGTTGGGCTGAAACGTCCGCCCGAGGCGGCTGACTCATGAATACTGACGCTGCTAGACGTCTGGCAAATCCGTCAAGATCGGAAGACACCTCCGGTCTTCCGTCGCAAAACAAACGTCGAAGAGTGATTCAATGAAGAAGCCTGGAAGCCGCGTTTCGTCCGAGAAGGCCGGGCGCAAGCTCAAAGCCGACGCTCCGAAGGCCCGCGGCTGGGGTGGACCGGGGGGGCGGCTCGACCCCGAAGTCGAGCGGTGGTTCGCTACCGAGGGAGCTGCCTTTCCATCGTCGCGGTCATCCATCATCCCGATGCTCCAGGCGGCGCAGGTGGCGCTCGGTTATCTGCCGCTCGATGCGATGCGGGCCATCGCGCGCCACCTCGTCGTGCCCCCGGCGCTGGTCGAGGGCGTGGCCAGTTTCTACGCGCAGTTCCGTTTCAACAAGCCCGGCAGGCACCGTGTCACGGTGTGCACCGGCACTGCCTGCTACGTCCGCGGGAGCGGGAAGCTTCTAGACGACATCCAGGCGGACCTCAAGATCGCGTCGGGCGAGACCACGGCCGACGGTGCCGTATCGCTGGAATCGGTTTCCTGCTTCGGCGCCTGTGCGCTCGCCCCCGTCGTGGTCCTCGACGACAAGGTTCTGCGCCAGCAAACCAGCGTATCGATGAAGAAGGTAATACAGGACATTCCCTCCGGTCCATCGAAGGGCAGGTCGCGCGACGTGCGCTCTTCCCCCGCCGCCCGAGGAGCGCGCAAATGACGAAGCTCGCGCTCCGTGCCGACCTCGACGCGTTGCGTGCCCAGCTCGCCTCGTCGTTCGACCCTCACAAGCGCCGCGTCTTCGTGTGCAATGGCACCGGGTGCAAGGCATGCGGCGGAGACGAGATCCTCGGCGGCATCGATAAGGCGCTGAAGCGGGCAAAGCTTCACGATCAGGTCGAGGTGGTGATGACTGGGGGTTGCGGCCTCTGCGAAAACGGCGCGCTCGTGGCGGTGCACCCTCCCGGAACGTTGTATTGCCGCGTCAGCCCGGACGACATCCCCGATATCGTCGAGAAAACGCTCGCGCGCGGCGAGGTGATCGAGCGGCTGCTCTATGAGACGCCGGGTAGCGTTGCCGAAACGGCGGGGCCGCGGATCTCCGCCGAGCAGGAGATCCCATTCTACCAGCACCAGATGCGCATCGTGCTCGGAATGAACGATCGGATCGACCCTTCGAAGATCGAGGACTACATCCGAGAGGGGGGCTACGCGGGGCTCGCCAAGGCGTTGTTCGAGATGAGCCCGGATCAGATCATCGACGAGGTGCAGCGCGCGGGGCTCCGTGGGCGGGGCGGCGGCGGCTTCCCCACCGGACAGAAGTGGAAATTTTGCCGCGCCGCGGACGGTGACATCAAGTACGTCATATGCAACGCCGACGAGGGGGATCCGGGCGCGTTCATGGACCGCTCGCTGCTGGAGGGGAACCCGCACTCCGTGCTCGAGGGGATGGCAATCGGCGCCCGCGCGATCGGCTCATCGCAGGGGTATATTTATATTCGCGCCGAGTATCCGCTCGCGAACGAGCGGCTACGGATCGCGATTGATCAGATGCGCGAGTGGGGACTGCTCGGCGAGAATATTCTCGGATCGGATTTCTCGTTCGATATCGTCATCAAGGAGGGGGCCGGCGCATTCGTCTGCGGCGAGGAGACCGCACTCATCGCCAGCATAGAGGGGCGCCGCGGGATGCCGATGGCGCGCCCGCCGTTCCCCGCCGTCAAGGGGCTCTTCGGCAAACCCACCAATATCAACAACGTCGAAACGTGGGCAAACGTTCCGCACATCATCACCGGTGGTGCGGACGAGTACGCGGCTCGCGGAACCGAGCTGAGCAAGGGGACCAAGATCTTCTCGCTCGTCGGACAGGTTAACAACACGGGCCTCGTCGAGGTGCCGATGGGGATGACGCTGCGCCAGCTCGTCTACGAGGTCGGCGGCGGGATCAAGGGCGGTCGCGCGCTCAAGGCGGTGCAGTCGGGCGGCCCCTCGGGCGGCTGCATCCCCGCTCATATGATGCACCTGCCGATCGACTACGAGTCGCTCGCGCAGGCCGGGTCGATCATGGGCTCGGGCGGCCTTGTCGTCATGGACGAGACCACCTGCATGGTCGATCTGGCGCGCTACTTCGTGACGTTCACGCAGAACGAGTCCTGTGGGAAGTGCGTCCCGTGTCGCCTCGGCACGCAGCAAATGCGGATGATCCTCGACGACATCTGCGAGGGGCGCGGCACGGAGGAGAGCATTGCGCAACTCGAAGCGCTCGGCGAGGCGGTCGGCAAGGGGTCGCTCTGCGGCCTTGGCCAGACCGCGCCGAACCCGGTGCTCACGACGATCAGGTACTTCCGCGACGAGTACCTGGCGCACGTGCGCGAGAAACACTGTCCCGCAGGCGTCTGTGAGTCGCTCTTCGTTGCAACCTGCTCCAATCGTTGTCCAAGCGAGGTGGATATTCCCGCCTACCTCTCCCTCGTGGCGGAGGGCCGTAGCGAAGAGGCGCTAAGGAGCCACATGGAGCGGAACCCCTTCCCGTCCGTGTGCGCGCGTGTGTGCCCCCACCCATGCGAGGAGCGCTGCCGGCGCGAGACCTTGGACAGGCCGGTGGCGATTCGCGCGGTGAAGCGCTTCATGGTGGATGACACGACGAAAGTCAGTGTGCCGGTGATGGTCCGGCCGCGCGAGGAGCAGCGGCGTACGGCGGTCGTCGGCGCAGGTCCGGCGGGACTGACTGTGGCGTACTTCCTGCGGCGCCTCGGGCACGAAGTTACCGTGTACGAGGCGATGCCCGAGCCCGGAGGGATGCTGCGTTACGGAATCCCTTCCTACCGGCTGCCGCGCGAGGAGCTCGAGCGCGACATAGAGCGCATCACGAGCATGGGCGTGAAGATCGTCTGCGATGCCGCCATCGGCAAGACGCTTTCAATAGCGAAGCTGCGCAAAGAGCACGACGCCATCTTCGTCGGCAGCGGCGCCTGGTCGGACGTGACGATGGGCGTCCCCGGCGAGGAAGGGCGCGGCGTCGCCTCGGGGATCGAGTTCCTCAAAGAGGTGGAGCTCGGCCCGGTCGGCCGGATCAGTGGCGACGCGGTCGTGGTCGGCGGCGGGAATACCGCGATCGATGCGGCGCGCACCGCACTGCGGTTGGGTGCGAAGAGCGTCACGGTTGTCTACCGCAGAACCCGCGAAGAAATGCCGGTTCAGCCCGAGGAGATCGTCGAGGCTCTGGAGGAGGACGTGAAGTTCGAATTTCTCGTTGCTCCCGTCGAAGTCATCCGCAACGGCAGCGAGTCGCCGGTGGCGATCAAGCTGCAGCGGATGCGGTTGGGGGACTTCGACGACAGCGGCCGCAGACGGCCGATGCCGATAGAGGGTGAGTTCATCGAGATTCCGGCGGCGCACATCATCCGAGCGATCGGCCAGAAACCGATCGTCCCAACCGGCGGACCACCGGTTTCGAAACGCGGCACGGTCAACGTGGATCAACTCTCGCTCGCGACGGAGCTCGACGGCGTATTTGCCGGCGGCGATGCCGTGCTCGGTCCGGCGACGGCGGTCGAGGCGATCGCACACGGGCGGCGGGCAGCGGAGGCTATCGAGCGCTACCTGCACCCGGGCAAGCCCGCGCGGTTTCCGTGGAACGCCCCACGCACGCTCGACACGGCCTTCGATCCCACCGCCGACCCGTCGACAGCGACGCGCCTCCAGACGCCCAAGCTGTCGCCGGTGGAGCGGAGGACCGGTTTCGACGAGGTGGAGTTGACGCTGTGCGCCGACGAAGCCTGCCTCGAGGCGGGCCGCTGCCTGAGGTGCGATTTCGGCAAAACGGTCGTTTTGCGGGAGGAGGAGTAGCCATGCCGAACCTGACGGTTAACGGCCGCACGGTCACGGTCGAGGCAGGAAAGACGGTGCTCGACGCCTGTCGCACCGCCGAGGTCTACGTGCCGACGCTCTGCGACGATCCCGAACTCGAGCCCTACGGCGCGTGCCGCCTGTGCATCGTCAAGGTCGAGGGTATGCGCGGCCTGCCCACCGCCTGCACCACGCCTGCCGCCGAGGACATGAAGGTCACGACCGAGGATCCCGAGATTCTCGAGGTGCGCCAGTGGACGGCGCAGCTCCTGCTCGCCGACCATCCGCTGGATTGCTTGACCTGCGCCCAATGCGGGGCCTGCGGGTTGCAGGACGTGGCCGCGCATCTGGGGATTCGCGACCGTGTCCTGCGGCCGATGGAGCGCGATGCGAAGATCGACAACTCGAACGCCTGCTTCGCCATCGACATGCGCAGATGCATTCTCTGCGGCCTCTGCGTACGCGCCTGTGACGAGATACAGCACCTCGGGGCTATCGACCTGGTGAAGCGCGGCTACGCGAGCGCAGTCGAACCGTTCGGCGGCGGCCCGATCAAGGACTCCATCTGCGAAACATGCGGCGAGTGCGTGGAGCGCTGCCCCACCGGGGCGCTTACCGCGCGGCAGTACTTGCGGCCCGAACGCGAAGTCTCCACCGTCTGCCCGTATTGCGGCACCGGCTGTCGGATTATCCTGGGCGCCCGAGGAGACACCGTCGTGAGCGCCCGCGGCGACATGGACGCCCCGATATCGCGCGGGCGTCTGTGCGTCAAGGGACGGTTCGGATCGTTCGAATTCGTTTCCCATCCCGACCGTCTCAAGACACCGCTCATACGGACCGCCGACGGCTTTCGCGAGGCGTCCTGGGAAGAGGCGCTGGCCCTCGTCGCCCGCGAACTGAAGAAGTACCGCGGCGACGCTTTCGGGGGACTGGCCTCGGCCAAGGTCACCAACGAAGACAACTACCTGTTCCAGAAGTTCGTGCGCGCCGCCATGGGCACGAACAACGTCGATCACTGCGCGCGCCTGTGCCACTCCTCCACCGTCGCGGGGCTGAGGCTGTCGTTCGGTTCAGGGGCGATGACAAACCCCGCGGATGACCTCTTGAACACCGAAGTCATCCTCGTGACCGGATCGAATACCACCGAGAACCACCCGATCATCGGGCTCAAGATACGCGAGGCGGTTGCGCGCGGCGCGAAACTTCTGGTCTTCGACCCGCGCCAGATCCAATTGAGCCAGCTTGCCACGGTCTGGGCGCGGCAGAGACCGGGCACGGACGTGGCGTGGATCAACGGGCTCATCCACGTCATCATCCGTGACGGTCTGATGAAGACCGAGTTCATCGAGGCCCGCACCGAGGGCTTCGAGGCGGTCGAGAAACTCGTGGCCGCGTATACGCCCGAGCGGGTCTCGGAGATCACCGGAGTCCCGGCCGGGCTGATCGTAGAGGCAGCCCACGTCTACGCCACGGCGGAACGGGCGTCTATCGTCTATTCGATGGGCATAACCCAGCACACGACCGGCGTCGATAACGTCCGGTCGCTTGCGAACCTGGCGATGATAACCGGGCAGATCGGCCGGCCCGGCACCGGCGTCAACCCGCTGCGCGGCCAGAGCAATGTTCAGGGCGCCTGCGACATGGGCGCACTGCCTAACTTCTATACCGGCTACCAGGACGTTGCGGACGCCGAGGTCCGCGCCAAGTTCGAGAAGGCCTGGAACGCCGCGCTTTCGGAGACCCCCGGCCTGACGGTGACCAAGATGCTCCCCGCGGCCCTCGAGGGGAAGATCAAGGCGCTCTACGTCATGGGCGAGAACCCTGTTCTCTCCGATGCCGACGTCACTCACGTCGTCGAGGCGCTCGAGAATCTCGAGTTCCTCGTCGTACAGGACATTTTCCTGACTGAAACGGCGAAGCTCGCAGATGTCGTGCTGCCGGCTTCCTCCTATGCAGAGCGCGACGGCACCTACACAAATACTGAGCGCCGCGTACAGCTCACGATGCCGGTCGTGCCTCCGCCGGGACAGGCGCGGCGGGACTTGGAGATCATCTGCGAGCTCGCCACCGCCGTCGGTTATCCGATGAGCTACGCGTCGACGGCGGAGATAAACGACGAGATGCGGAGCCTCACGCCATCCTACGCGGGCATATCCCATGCGCGGCTGGAAGCGGGGGAGCAGCTTCACTGGCCCTGCCCAACGGAAGACCACCCGGGAACGCCGATCCTGCACCGCGACAAGTTTGCGCGCGGCCTCGGCCAGTTCCACCCGGTCGAGTACAAGCCTGCTGCCGAAGAAACCGACGCGTCATTCCCGATCGTGCTGACAACGGGCCGGATGCTGGAGCACTACCACACGGGGACGATGACCCGGCGGAGCGATGGCCTGAACGGCCTCGTCCCCGGGCCGTTCGTCGAGGTAAACGGTGCCGACGCGAAGAAAATCCGCGTCAAGGATGGCGAACGCGTGAAGGTGACCTCGCGCCGCGGCTCGATCGTCCTTCCAGCCAAGGTAGGGACCAGGGTGGACACTGGTGTCCTGTTCATCCCGTTCCACTTCTGGGAGGCGGCGGCCAACGTTCTGACGAACCCAGCTTCAGACCCGACGGCAGGAATCCCGGAATTCAAGGTTTGCGCCGTGCGGCTAGAGCGTGCGCCGGAACTGGCTGGAAGCAGGTGACGGCACTGCAAGGCGATTACCGTCTCGGGATACCCTGGTCATAATCCGCCCTCATCCAGGGGCGCATTTGTGGGGTTCTAGCGGGAAAGAAGATCGCCTGGCCACCAACCCACGGAATTATTGGGTCGTCTATGAAGATTCCGCCTCGGTGAATGTTCAGGCGGTTTGAGGGGCAAATGGTGTTCTGAGGATCGCCGCGAGCAAGGCGCGCAAAAGCGCCTCTAACCATCTGAGGAGAAGGCTGAAATTGTAGCCGGCGGCGGCGAGCACGGCGGAGATATCGAGGCCGGGAGCGAACCGGGCGGGGGCGCGCGCTTCACGATCCGTCTGCCGGTAGGGGGCCGTGACGGAAGGCCCTATGCCCGCGGTACTACACGATCTCGATCTCGACCGTGCCGACGCCCTCGACGCCGCCGGTCACATGGTCGCCGCGGGCGAGCGGTCCGACGCCTGCCGGGGTCCCGGTGAAGATCAGGTCGCCCGGCAGCAGCCGGAAGGTGCGCGACAGGATCGAGATCAGCGCCGGCACCGGCCAGATCAGCTCCGACAGGTCGCCGGACTGCTTCGGCTCGTCGCCGACCCGCAGCCAGATCGGCCCGGACGCGGGATGGCCGATCGCGCTGGCCGGTTGGACCGCGCCGCAGGGCGCGGAGCGGTCGAAGCCCTTGGCGACCTCCCAGGGGCGGCCCATCTTCTTCGCCTCGGCCTGCAGGTCGCGGCAGGTCAGGTCGATCCCCACGGCATAGCCGTAGACGTAATCGAGCGCCGCACTCTCGGCGATCTCCGCGCCCTCCCGGCCGATCGCCGCGACCAGCTCGATCTCGTGATGGAGATCCTGGGTGAAGGGCGGATAGGGGAGCTTGGCGCCGCTCGGCACGATGGTCTCGGCCGGCTTCATGAAGA
>Ga0224504_10000912_pt1 | contig 13337 bp, 11 predicted proteins | sample SF_Oct11_sed_USG_3_FD_170160 | JGI IMG/M metagenome (GOLD analysis project Ga0224504, IMG submission 170160) | Sediment microbial communities from San Francisco Bay, California, United States - SF_Oct11_sed_USGS_24 | ecosystem: Environmental > Aquatic > Marine > Sediment | place: USA... | reverse complement strand
GCCATGATTCTCGTCGCATTGATAATCAGCTCCGTGGTCGTTCCGGCCGGCAGGGCGATGCCGGTTCCAGCCGCTTTTATCTCTCGATGGAAGACACGTTGATGCGGATCTTCGGTGACCCCGATCGCACAAAAAATATGCTGACAAAGGTTGGTATGCGTGAAGGAGAGTCGATCGAGAGTGCGTTACTCACCCGGCAGATTGAGAGAGCCCAGCGTAAGGTAGAGGCGCATAACTTCGATGCACGAAAATCCTTGCTTGAGTTTGATGATGTCGCGAATGATCAACGCACAGTGATTTACAAGCAGCGTAACGAGTTACTGGAAGCGGATGATCTTGGTGACGCTATTGCCGGTATCCGAGAAGAAGTTTTGAATGAGCTGGTTTCAGGTTATCTGGGTCCCGATACGGCGCCGCCTGATGAGTGGGATATCGATGGCCTTGAGAATATTCTTCGCCAGGAATTTGGCGAACAGCTGCAGTTAAAGGAATATGTTGCAGATTTGAAAACGCCCGATGAAGCGTCTCTGAGGCAGTATATTGTTGAGCAACTGGTTGCGGCTTACGAAGAAAAGTCTGCAGTTGTAGGTCCGTCAGTGATGCGTCAGTTTGAAAAGGTTGTCATGCTGAGTCAGCTGGATTCTCACTGGAAGGATCATCTGGCAGCAATGGACTACTTGCGACAGGGTATTCACTTACGCGGATACGCACAGAAGAATCCTAAGCAGGAATATAAGCGTGAAGCTTTCGAAATGTTCAGTGAAATGCTGGAGCAGGTAAAGCACAGCGTTACCAGTATCGTGTCACGGGCTCGCGTTCGCACAGAAGCAGATATCGCCGCCATGGACGCACAGCGAGCTGCAGCGGCGCAAATGCAGTATCAGCATGCCGAAGCACAAACCTTTGCTAATCCTGCGGGTGAAACTCCTGAAGAGGAGGTCGAGCCTTCTGCCGCCGAGTTGGAAGGCGATGAGCCTTTCGTCAGGGATGAGCCAAAGATTGGGCGCAATGATCCTTGTCCTTGTGGCTCAGGCAAGAAATTCAAGAAGTGTCACGGCGAGCTGCTTTGATCCAGTCCTGAGGGATGAGCGGAAATTCCAAACCTGCGATTGAGGTCGCGGCGGGCATCCTGAATGCTGCTGACGGCCGGGTTTTAATAACCCGTCGTCCGGAAGGTAAGGATCAGGCGGGTTGGTGGGAGTTTCCGGGCGGCAAGATTGACGTTAATGAGAGTCCTTTGGAGGCTCTGAAGCGAGAGCTCAACGAAGAACTGGGCGTTACGGTTGAGACCGCGGTGCCGTTTATGCGCTTTCTGCACAAATATCCTGAGCGGCAAGTCACCTTGCATATTTTCAGTGTTGGTCGTTATACAGGCGATCCAGAAGGTTGCGAGGGACAACAGCTGCGGTGGGAGAAGGTTGATGCGCTGATGCAAGCCGGGCTGTTACCTGCAGATTTACCTATCGTTGAGAAGTTGCTAGCTACCGCAAGGTAGACGTCAGCAGATAGTCAGATCAAAGGTTACGTTGTCTGCCATTTGCTTAGCCGGTAATACGGGGTCAGACCAGTCTTTAAAGCGGATGCTGAACCGGTGGCGCCCACCGCTGATCTCAGGAAAGCAGATTGAACCCGCAGGCAGCGTGATGCGCACCAGGCCTGCCAGCGTTCCGCGTTCCAATCCGTAGTGGAATACACCATTTACCGCGACCTGTTCATGGGATTTACCGCGACTTCTTAAAAGCCACAGCAATTCAGAAACGCTGTCACATAAAGGCAGCAATTTTTTCATCCATGTTTCGATGTCGTTGCGACGTCTTTCATAAGGCTGGCGCAGCCAGTGACTGAATGCAGGCAAATCAAATTCACAGGTACCGCCGGGAATAGCGCTTCTGTGTTTGATCGCATTTAGAAATTCACTTTCCCTTAATTCATTGAGGTATTGCGGGCCGATTACCACGAGCGCTTGGCGTAATTCACGGAGATTATTCAGGACGGTGTTTACACGTCGCTGATCAATGTCAGGCGAATTCCGGTAGCTGTCAAAGACGCCGATCTGCCGTTCCACTTCCTTGAGCATATCGCCGCGCATATCGCCGCGGCCAAGAATCGCAGAAATATCCAGCAGATTAGCTACAGCGCTCCGGCTGGCCCACTGCGATTCACGTTCAAGGTGGAATCGGAGCTCCCTGTAAAGTGATTCCACACGCAAATGAGTGCGCATACGTTCACTTAACGGGTACTCATAGTGCACCGTACCGGAAGCCGGTGTTGATTCCGTCATTTGTTCGGCGGTTTCGGCCATCGGAGGGTTTAAAAGACCTGTTACAGAAAGTTTATATCGACTGCTATTCTGCTCTACCGCGCGCGTCGCCGCAAATGGATCAGGCGATTTCTGAGAGTTTGAGATAGTGTGCGTGCAGTTTTTCGACCTGAGCGCGCGTTTTTGCCTCGCTGCCGCTATTGTCTATGACGTCATCTGCAGCCTTTAGTCGATCCTCTCGGTTCATCTGGGCCTCTAGAATGCGCTCAATTTGTTCCGAGGTTTCCAGGTCACGTGCTGATAGACGTTCGCGTTGCATAGAGGCGGGAATATCTGCGACCAGTACCCGATTAACCAGCTGATCAAATCCGGTTTCCAGAAGTAAAGGCACTTCCCATATTTGATAGGGTCCGCTTGCCTGATGTGCGGCGACCAGCATGCTGTCACCGATCAAGGGGTGGAGAATATTTTCGAGTATCAGGCGCTTATTCGGATCGCTAAAGACGAGTGACCGCAGCGCCTGCCTGTTTAGCCTGCCATCGCTTTCAAGTAGTTCCGGTCCGAATTCATCGACAATGCTGGCAAGACCCGGTTCGCCGGGCTCAACCACTTGTCTGGCTATTTGATCGGCATCAATAACCGGAACACCCAGATCCGCAAACTGATTGGCAATCGTGCTTTTGCCTGAGGCGATACCGCCTGTCAGTCCTATGCGCAATGGCTGATCCTGCTTTTTGTTCATGATGTTCAGAGCAGGGCATTCATTCCTGAGATGCCCAGATAAGCTTCGAGTAGTTCAGTGCCCCACAGAGCTGCAATAAAGCCTGCGATGGCTAGATACGGACCGAAGGGTATGGGTATCTGCCGATCATGCCCGCGAAAAATAATCATACCCATCGCTGAGACAAGGCCGACACCGGCCGACAGGATGATAATTAGTAACAGCATTTGCCAACCTAGCCAGGCGCCAAGTGCGGCCAGTAGTTTGAAATCACCATAGCCCATGCCTTCCTTACCCGTAGAAAGTTTAAATCCCTGATAGATGCTCCAGAGCGAAAGGTAACCTGCAATAGCACCGATGATGGCGGATTTCGGGTCAGTAAAGACCGGGCTGCCATCTGGGCCGGTAATCAGGCTAAACAATAAGCCAAGCCAGAGTAAAGGCAAGGTAATACGGTCTGGCAGCAGTTGCCGGTCGAGGTCAATGACGGTAAGCGCAATCAGCGTCCAGCAAAGAAGCAGGGCGCCCAGACAGGTAATTGAGTAACCGTATTTCCAGGCAACGACAACCGACAGGATGCCTGTTATGGCTTCAATGATGGGGTATCTGACAGAGATGCTGATACCACAGTTGGCACATTTACCGCTCAGAATCAGATAGCTGAGGATCGGGATATTTTCCCAGGCGCGGATCGGGGCTGTACAGGCAGGACACGCGGAGCCTGGCTTAAGCAGGTTGAAAGTTTCTTTTTTACTTTCTTCATGGGGCGCATCGTTTTTCTGGGCTGAACACTGTTCGTACCAGTCTGCTTCCTCGCGATCCATCATAACGGGAACCCGATAGATAACAACGTTAAGAAAGCTGCCCACGAGCAAGCCGAGCAGGCCCGTTACTGCCATCATTAAAGCGGGGCTTGAATTCAATATCTCGGCGAAAATAAGGCGGTACTCCATGAGGTTCGGTCAGTCGCGACCGACATTGTCATGTTTGCACGTTTTAAAACTGTGTCAGATCACCGCGCCCATCTTGAAGATTGGCAGATACATGGCGACAACCAGTCCGCCCACCAGCACACCGAGGATAGCCATGATCATGGGTTCCAGTAGGCTGCTCATGTTATCAACGGCATTGTCTACGTCTTCTTCATAGAAGTCCGCGACCTTTGCCGACATCTCATCAAGGGAGCCTGATTCTTCACCAACGGCAATCATCTGCACGACCATGTTCGGGAAAAGCTCAGTATTTTGCATGGCCCGTTGCAGTCGTTGACCCGTTGAGACTTCATCACGCATGGCCATTACGGCATTTTCGTAGACGATGTTGCCGGTAGCGCCAGCAACAGACTCCAGGGCTTCAACAAGGGGTACGCCTGCAGCAAACATTGTAGACAGAGTGCGAGCAAAACGAGCGATAGCGGCCTTGACCAGAATGCTGCCAATAATAGGCAGCTTGAGCATGATTCGATCTTGTGCTTCGCGAAGGCGCCTTGAACGTTTGTATAGGGCGAGATAACCAGAAACCGAGCTGATTAGGATAATAAGGATTAGCCAACCCTGGTCGCGCATGAATTCCGAAAGTGTAATCACCATACGAGTAAATGCAGGTAAATCAGCGCCAAACCCTTGGAACAGGCTCTCAAATTCAGGGATCACGAAAATCAAAAGTATCGTTGTGACGATAGCTGCAACAACAACGACAGCCGCCGGGTAGGTCAAAGCCTTCTTGATTTTCTTTTTTATGGCTTCAGTTTTTTCTTTGTAGGTTGCAATTTTGTCGAGCAGGGTTTCCAGTGCACCGGCCTGTTCGCCTGCTTCAACAAGGTTAACGAATAGATCGTCAAAATAGAGCGGGTGCTTTGCCAGCGCTTCAGCAAGTGCTGTACCGCCTTCGACATCTTGTTTAATGGCAAGAATCAGCTTTTGCATGGCCGGGTTGTCATGGCCCGTGCCAACAATTTCAAATGCCTGAACCAGAGGTATGCCTGCAGCCAGCATCGTGGCCAGTTGTCGACTGAATATCGCAATATCTGCAGGTGTGACTGTGCCGCGCTTCTTGAAGAGGACCGTCTCTTTCCGAACTTTTAGCGGAACCACGCCCTGCCGTCGCAGTTCTGCGCGCACTGCGGCTTCATTGCTAGCAAGGGTTTTGCCCTTGATGCGCTTTCCGCGATTGTCTGTACCTTCCCAGTTAAACTGAGACTGACCAACTGCCAAAGTCTGTGCCATAGCTAGGTTTCCAGGCTTAAATCCAACAACAATAACTACTCAATTGTAACGCGATTGATCTCTTCAAGACCGGTAACCCCGTCCTTGACTTTCTGCAATCCAGCGCCTCTCAAATCTTGTACGCCTTCACCTTTTGCTTGCTCTGCAATCTGCATCGCATTACCACCTTCCATGATGATGCGCTGAATCGGTTCAGTAATAGGCAGTACCTGAAAGATACCGATACGGCCCTTGTAGCCGGCGTTGCATTGTTTGCAGCCGACGGGACCAAAGATCTGAAGTCCGGCATCAATGTCATGTTCCGTGAAGCCTTCCTGCAGAAGGGCTTCACGCGGGATATCCCGGATTTCCTTACAGTTGTCGCACAATTTGCGAGCGAGGCGTTGCGCAATAATCAGCTGCACGGTACTTGCAATCGCATAAGGCTTGACGCCCATATCCACGAGACGCGTTAGTGTTCGGGGTGCATCGTTTGTATGCAGGGTAGATAGAACGAGGTGACCGGTTTGCGCGGCTTTGATAGCAATTTCTGCCGTTTCCAGATCGCGAATCTCACCGACCATTACGACATCAGGATCCTGGCGCAGGAAGGCGCGCAATGCCGCTGCAAAAGTTAAACCTACTTTAGGGTTGACGTTAACCTGATTAATGCCCGGGAGGTTGATTTCAGCCGGGTCTTCCGCGGTCGAGATATTGCGGTCTTCTGTATTCAGGATGTTCAGGCCGGTGTATAGCGACACCGTCTTACCACTGCCCGTCGGTCCCGTGACGAGAATCATGCCGTATGGCTTGTTCAGCGCATTCATATACAGATTTTTCTGATCTGCCTCATAACCCAGTGCATCGATACCGAGTTTGGCGCTGCTTGGGTCAAGAATACGCAGTACGATTTTTTCTCCGAACAATGTCGGGCACGTGTTAACACGAAAATCGATAGCCCTGCTTTTAGACAGTTTCATCTTGATGCGACCATCCTGCGGGATGCGTCGTTCAGCAATATCCATGCGTGACATAACTTTAAGTCGAGCACAGACCTTGTTTGCTAATGCCGTAGGCGGCGAGGCTACTTGAGTGAGTACGCCGTCAAGGCGCGTACGTACACGAAAGATTTTTTCATAGGGCTCGAAGTGAATATCCGAAGCGCCGCGCTTGATCGCGTCGAGCAAGATTTTATTGACGAACCGCACGACTGGCGCATCGTCAACATCATCTCGGCTGACATCATCATCAAGTTCATCTTCGCCCCCGGAGATATCGAGTGACTCAAGGTCGAAGTCGTCATCGTCGAAATTTGACATTGACGTGTCGATTGCTTCCAGCGCTTTGGTGACCTGCTCAGTCAGTTTGTCCTGTTCGACGACCACCGGATCGATACGGCAGCCCGTTTGAAATTTAATTTCATCAACCGATGCAAGATTGGTTGGATCAGAGACGCCCAGGAACAATCGTTTGCCGCGCAGCACGAGCGGCAGCACCTGGTGTTTGCTGATCAGTTTCTGGTTGACGGACCGGACGGCTTCAAGATCGAGTTCGAGCACATCAATGTCCATGAGTGGGACACCAAACTCATGGGAAGCGGCAATTGCGATTTTGCGCGCATCAGCCTGTTTCTCCTCGACGAGGTAGGAAACCAGGTTGATCTTCTTGCTGCGAGCCTCTTTAATGGCTTCAAGAACGGTGTCTTCGTCGACAATACCGTCCTGTACCAGGCGGCGTGGTAAACCCGACAAAGTTGCAGTGGTTGCGCTAACGGCCATTGACTCCCTGTGCCCCAAAAATAGCCCGATCAATCAGGCGTGTAGACGCGGTAATGTGACATAGTCTTACTGATTATGGTGCCTGTTAGCAACCGAATACAGCGTAATTTGGCTATTTTTTGTCGCTAAATTAAGGTTTCGTGACGCAGTGCCAATACCGGATAAAAAAAGGGAGACCGAAGTCTCCCTTTTTCTTTGTGGTTCGCTGGTGAGCGAACCTGCCTGAGCTTGGCTTATCGACAAGCGGCTGGCAAATACTTCGATTCGATGTTTGTCGCATCAGCACCAGAGGCGCCTGTTGCAGCTTCAACACCATTACCCACGTCAGCTGAGTAACCGCACACCCAGATAACATCCATGTTTGGGCTGACCAAAGGTTTGATAGACAGGATGTCATTGGCGGCAGCGGCGTTTATGTCATTGCCGTAGGTGATGTTGATTGTGCCGTTATCAATAGCGATGCCTGCAACATATTTGCCTTCCGGTGGGTTGGCTGCGTCCATGCCAGCCTCATCCAGACCTACAGGCCATACGCCATCATTGGCAAACGTTTCAGCAACTGAAGCTTTAGCTGCAGAAGCCAGTGTCAGGCCTTCTGAAACCTGTGAACGGACGGTGTAGTCCTGATAAGCCGGGATCGCGATCGCGGCAAGAATACCGATAATCGCAACCACGATCATCAGTTCGATCAATGTAAAACCTTTTTGAACTTTATGCATTGAGATGCTCCTGCAAATGCTTTGATAAAAAACTGCGGCAAAAAAGCCGACTGGGTGTAATCAAAGCAAGAAGCTTGCCAACATTTGTTCGTGACGGGCTAACCAATTGAAATTGTTGTGATATATATTTTCTTCGGCCACAAATGCTTGATCTATAAAACATAATGCCGGCAAAGCGTTAGCCCGGTTTTACGCGTTACGTCAGAAAGTGACAATTTTTGTAACCAGGGTGGACGCAATAGGGTTTGGTTTTAGTTGGCGTGGACTACTCAATGCCGAGTTTCTGCATTCGGTAGCGTAGGGCCCGCAGCGTCAATCCTAGTGTTTTGGCAGTGGCTGTCTTGTTATAACGATGGGCTTCGAGCGCCTTGATGATCGCATCGCGCTCCACGTTTTCAAGTTGGTCGCCCAGCAATGCGGCGTTTGTTGTGGGTGTCGGCGAGATGTCCGGCTCAACAGGCTCTGCTGTGCCATTGCCAGCGATCTTCTGTATCTGGATATCGGTATCAGCGATCGGCGCGTCTCCGCAAAGCGCGACTGCTCTTTCAAGAATGTTTTCCAGTTCTCTGACGTTACCGGGAAACGGATAACCGGCCAGTTTTTGCAGGGCAGATTCGGTAAGCACGGGTGTCGTAATGCCAAGCTCTTTAGACAGCTTTTTAAGAATGAATTCAGCGAGCAGATTAATATCACTGGTGCGTTCACGCAGCGCCGGAACCTTGAGCTCAATAACATTGATTCGATAAAACAGGTCTTCGCGAAACTGGCCTTTTTGTAACAGGGCGCGCAGATCTTTATGGGTTGCGCTCAGGATACGGACATCGACCGGGATCTCTTCGGCGGCCCCCACTGGCCGCACAGATTTCTCCTGAATAACGCGCAGTAACTTCACCTGCATGGGTAAAGGCAGATCCGCAATTTCATCCATGAAAAGCGTGCCACCTTCAGCAGTCTGAAACAGGCCCTTATGGTCGCTGACTGCGCCGGTAAAAGCGCCTTTGCGGTGACCAAAGAATTCGCTTTCCATTAATTCAGAAGGGATAGCCCCGCAGTTCACCGGGATGAAGGGGCCGGCAGCCTGTGCGCTCTGTTCATGGATCATGCGTGCGACAAGTTCTTTGCCGGTACCTGATTCTCCGGTGATGTGCACCGGCGCCCGGCTGCGGGATACTTTGTCGATCATTGACAGCAAATCACCGATAGCCGGTGAGGCACCTATCAGCAGTGCCTTGCCACTTGAGGTGTCTTCCGCGCTGGGCAGGCGCAGGGCGCTGCCGATCAGTTTGCGCAGGTCGGTCAGGTCCAGAGGCTTGGAAATAAAATCAAACGCCCCCAGCTTTAGTGCCTTGACTGCGGTTTCAACATTGCCGTGCGCGGTGATGACGGCAACTGGTGTGGATGCTTCATTTGACTGTATCCATTCAACAAGCTCCAGTCCGTTGCCGTCGGGCAGGCGCATGTCAGTCAGGCAAAGATCGAAATGCTGTTTTTCGAGCAAGGCTTTACCGCTGGCAACATCACCACAGGTTTTCGTGTCGATGTCCATCTGGTTCAGCGTCATGGCGAGGAGTTCACACAAGTCAGGCTCATCATCAATGACAAGTGCTAACGGTCGTGATCTGTTTGGCATCGTCATGAAATGGTTCCCCAGCGCTTCGGATCTGCAAAGACGATTCTGAAAACACTTCCGCCTTCCTTGTTGGCTTCATAAAGCAATGTAGCGCGATTACATTCGCATAATTCGCGTGAAATGAACAAGCCCAGACCTGTGCCGCCGATGCGTCCCGTTGCGAAGGGTTCAAATAATTGCTCACGCATTTCATCACTGATACCTGGCCCCTGATCTATCACTTCAAGGTAAGGACGGCGGTTTCCGGGCAGTCGTCCAAAGCGGATAGTGAGAGAGGCTGTATCGTTATCAGTAGCACCATATTGCAGGGCATTTTCACAAAGGTTTCTGCAAATCTGATGCAGATGACCAGGATCCATCCGCACTTCAGTGTTATCGCTCTCCACTATTTTGATTGTTTCATCCGCTAAGGTATGACTGCTTCTGAATTCAGCGACAAATTCCTTAACCCAATCATGCAAGGCGATGGATTGCGGGTTCGTAGGTTCACGTCGTGATAAGCCCATGACGTTATCGACGATTTCACTTACGCGCCGTGAATTTTTGTCGATGATTTTAAGCAAACGCTGTTCGTACTCACCGATGTTTTCTGATTCTTCAAGCAGTTGTCCCGCGTGACTCAAAGCGCCAACGGGATTGCGAATTTCATGCGCGATACTGGCGCTGAGCCGGCCCAGAGCTGCCAGTTTTGTTTGTTGCACTTTTTCAGCGATGAGGCTGGCGTCTTCAAGAAAGATAACCACCGGGCCCGTATCGTTATTCACGAGTGGCGCAATGTGTACATTGATCGGGGCCGAGCCATCTGCAGAAGTCATGCTGGCTTGTGATTGATCCCTGATATCACCACGGCGCCAGTCGATTAGAAGACGCTGCAATTTAGGCGAAACGCTGCCGAGATTTCGCCGGGCACTCTTGCTCTGTGGTATACCCAGATGCTCAGCAGCAGACTGATTGATCAGACGAATTTCATCGGTTTGATCAATGACAACAATGCTCTCGCGCAGATGCTGAATAATATAGTCGTTCAGCTGTGCCATGTTGGCGAGGTCAATACCTCGTTGTCTGGCCAGGGCTTCACTTTCATGAAGCCGCCGGGCCAGCGGGTTAGCTGCGAGCGCGATGGTAAAAATAATAGCGCCGAGCACACCGGCCGGAGCGAAAGCGCTGGCATCGTTAAAACCGGATAGATAAGCAGCCGTTTGCTCGCCCAATATGGCCAGCGCGGCGATTGCTGCGCCCAGATAGGCGTGGCGACCGCGCAGGTTCAGGCTGGCAGCGCCAACAAAAACCACGAGCAATGCGCCGATACCGCTCGAGATGCCGCTGCTGGTATGCATCAATAGGGTAATGCAAATGATGTCGATTAATAGCAGCAGCGGGACCAGCGGCAGGCTGGCTTGCTGCCTGTACTGCATATAAATAAAGCCCACCCAGGCAAGCACCGCATAAACAATAGCGGTCGACAGGAAAATGGTGGGATAGCGTTGCCCGAATAGCGAGGTGTCTGCGAGAGACAGTCCGCCAATGATTAATGCGACGGCAATAAGGCCACGCAACAAGCTCACGAGCCGCTGCAAACGTCGAGACGTATCTGTCGCAAACGGACGGCTCAGGTTTTCCAGCGATGTCTTCAGCTGGCCCTGGATAGTTTGTTCGGAGATTGCGGTTTCCACGTACTTATATATAAGACAACAATGTTCACCCGGCAGACAGGATTATGTCTGATCGCGCAGACGTTAGTGTGAAGCGTGTCGCAGAAATTAAGCAAGTCTCCGTGGACGGGCAAGTTCTAATGTGCTGATTATGACCTCAAATAGACCTTAAAATCGGCGATCAGACTGATTTTATGGCTCAGGCCATGGTTTTTACTTGGCCTTGTCCGTCAATTCCCTCACAATATGCGGCTGCGGAAAATCCGCTGGCTTTCTTTTGGGTTGGATTGATGAATCTCCACGAATATCAGGCAAAACAGCTTTTTGCGCGTTACGGCGTGCCCGTAACAAGAGGTGAGGTAGCAACAACACCGGCACAGGCGGCGGCAGTAGCCAGCCGGCTCGGTGGCGACCTTTGGGTAGTAAAGGCACAGGTGCATGCGGGTGGCCGCGGCAAGGCAGGCGGCGTCAAGCTGGCACGCAGTGCTGAAGAAGTGCGCGATGCGGCGGCAGGCATGCTGGGTGGCACGCTTGTGACCAAGCAGACAGGTGCTGAGGGTTTGCCCATTAACCAGGTGTTTGTCGAGGCGGGCAGCGAAATAGAGCGTGAGCTTTATCTGAGCATGCTGGTCGATCGCGGACAGGAACGTATTGCGTTCATGGTGTCTCAGGATGGCGGCATGGACATTGAAGAGGTGGCTGAAAAAACACCTGAGCGCATTGTGACGATCGATGTGCATCCTGCCGCAGGGTTGCAGCCTTATCAGGCTCGTCAATTGGGATTTGCACTCGGTCTGAATAATGAGCAGATGAAGCAATTCATCAAACTGGTGCAGAACCTCTACAAATTATTTGATGAGTCGGATGCGAGTCTCGTGGAGATCAATCCACTGATCGTCAATAAAAATGGTGATCTGCTGGCGCTTGATGCCAAGATCAATATCGAAGACAACGCGTTGTTCCGTCAGCCAGAGCTGCAGGCTCAGCGTGACCCGTCGCAGGAAGACCAAATGGAACGCTCGGCCTCCGAGCATGACCTAAACTATGTTTCTCTAGACGGGAGCATTGCCTGCATGGTCAATGGCGCAGGACTGGCCATGGCCACGATGGACCTGATCAAGTTGCACGGTGGTGAGCCGGCTAACTTCCTTGATGTGGGTGGTGGTGCAACGCCGGATCGCGTAGCAGCAGCGTTTAAATTGATCTTGTCGAATCCAGCCGTTAAAGCGATTCTCGTTAATATCTTTGGCGGTATCGTCCGTTGCGACGACATTGCCAACGGCATTATTCAGGCCGTTAAAGAAATTGACGTTGCTGTCCCGGTCATTGTGCGACTGGAAGGTACGAATGTTGATGCCGGCAAGGCCCTGCTCGCTGAAAGCGGTCTGGATATTACACCTGCCGAAGACCTGACCGACGCTGCCCGCAAAGCCGTCGCAGCCGCTTAACTCGGTCTATCCCCGAAGGATTAGTAACTCATGAGTGTTCTTATTAATAAAGATTCCAAGATCATCTGCCAGGGGCTGACGGGTCGACAGGGCTCATTTCATGCCCAACAATGTATCGACTACGGAAGCAACATCGTGGCTGGCGTTACGCCGGGTCGTGGTGGCGAGCAGCATCTTGGTGTACCTGTGTTTAACACGGTCAGCGAAGCGGTTGCAGAAACCGGCGCGACGGTCAGCATGATTTTTGTTCCGGCACCGTTTGCCGCTGACGCGATCCTGGCTGCAGCTGCAGGTGGTATCGAACTAATCGTCTGCATCACCGAAGGCATTCCCGTGCTCGACATGGTGCGCGTCAAAGCCGTACTGAAAGATTACGATTGCCGTCTGATCGGGCCGAACTGTCCCGGCATTATTACGCCAGGTGAGTGCAAGATAGGCATCATGCCGGGTTTCATTCATCAGCCCGGTAAAATTGGCATTGTGTCCCGTTCCGGTACGCTGACCTATGAAGCCGTGTATCAGACGACCTGCAATGGTTTGGGTCAGACGACCTGTATTGGTATTGGTGGTGACCCGATTCGTGGCATGAACTTCATTGATTGTCTCGAGCTGTTTCAGAACGATCCGGCAACCGAGGGCATCATTATGGTTGGCGAAATCGGTGGAACTGATGAAGAAGCCGCTGCTCACTACATAAAAGAGCATGTTACGAAGCCGGTGGTTGCCTACATCGCAGGTGTGACTGCCCCTCCGGGTAAGCGAATGGGCCATGCCGGTGCCATTATTTCCGGTGGTGAAGGCACTGCAGATGCCAAATATGCCGCACTTGAGGCCGCTAACGTCAAAACCGTGCGCTCACCGGCCGAGCTTGGCAGCGCCATGCAGGAGCTCCTGGGCTAACTTCATTGCGGTGCCGGAGTAAAAA
>Ga0224504_10000910_pt1 | contig 13353 bp, 16 predicted proteins | sample SF_Oct11_sed_USG_3_FD_170160 | JGI IMG/M metagenome (GOLD analysis project Ga0224504, IMG submission 170160) | Sediment microbial communities from San Francisco Bay, California, United States - SF_Oct11_sed_USGS_24 | ecosystem: Environmental > Aquatic > Marine > Sediment | place: USA... | reverse complement strand
TTTAAAGCCTCTTTTTACTCTTGCCATTGCTTTTCTCCTTGTAAGTCAGTAAAGCGGTCATTGCCGCCACCCGGATCTGCAGGGGGAGATATTAAGCCCCACAGTTCACGAGTTGTGTGGATACTGCGCGTCCCTTACAGGTAAGGGACCAGGCAGCGGATATTCTTGACGTCGGACTTGTCTACCAGAGTCGATTGACGCAGATCACGCTTACGCTTAGTCGATTTCTTGGTCAGAATGTGACTGGTAAACGCCTTGTTGCGCCGGATCTTGCCGGTTCCAGTCTTACGGAAGCGTTTGGCTGCTCCGCGATTGGTCTTAATCTTAGGCATTACGTTTCTCCTTATATATTTTGATTCTGTAACGACCTTAAGCCGTTATCTTTATTTCTTAATCGGGCTGATCACCATGCTCATGAAACGTCCGGACATATTCGGTCTGCTTTCAACCTGCCCAAGCTCCTTACAATCTATAGCGACTCTTTCGAGGATGCGACGACCGAACTCAGGATGTGTCACTTCACGGCCACGGAACATGATCGTAACCTTGACCTTGTTACCTTCGCCGAGGAAACGCAAAGCGTTTCTCACCTTAAACTGGTAATCGTGGTCATCAGTTTTGGGACGCAGTTTGACTTCCTTGAGCTCAACCCTGACCTGCTTTTTCTTTGCTTCAGCAGCACGCTTGCTCTGCTGATACTTATATTTGCCATAATCCATAATCCGGCAAACAGGGGGCTTTGCGGTCGGCGAGACTTCAACCAGGTCAAGGCCTTGTTCTTCTGCGGCTTGTAAAGCAGAGTTTAGGTCCATAACCCCCAGCTGGTTGTTCTCGTCATCAATAACGCGAACTTCGCTGGCACGAATTGCCTGGTTGATATTTGTTGTGTCCTTACTTATGACGCACCTCCTAGTGAAACTGTCGACATTCTTCTTGAATGAATTGCACAAAGTCCGCTGGCGTCATAGGTTCCAGGTTTTCGCCGGAACGGTGACGAGCGGTAACGGTACCGGCGGATACTTCCTGATCGCCGATGACCAACATATATGGAACTTTTTCCATCTGGGCTTCGCGAATCTTGAATCCCAGCTTTTCATTACGTAAATCAGCCTGTACGCGAACACCTTGCTCACGCAGTTCTTCACAGACCTTATTGACATAATCGGCCTGGTTATCGGTCACGTTGAGAACTTTTACCTGAACCGGAGAAATCCAGAGAGGGAAGTTGCCCGCGTAGTGCTCAATCAACACGCCAATAAAACGTTCAATGGCCCCCAGGATAACCCGGTGGACCATGACCGGCCGATGTTTCTCGCCGTCACTCCCGACATAGTTGAGGTCAAACCTCTCCGGGAGGGTGAAATCGCACTGGATTGTAGCACACTGCCACTTCCTGTCAAGAGCGTCCTTCAGCTTGATATCGATCTTCGGACCATAGAAAGCGCCGTCGCCTTCGTTGATCTCATAAGGCAGGCCGGTGTCATCAAGAGCACTCTGCAAAGCCTTGGTTGCGCGCTCCCAATCTTCGTCGGAGCCGATGGCTTTTTCAGGGCGCGTTGAGATTTCCAACTCATATTCGAAACCGAAGATGCCCATGACATACTGGACAAAGCTCAAGACGTCTTTTATCTCAGCATCGAGTTGCTCTGGCATGCAGAGGATATGAGCATCATCCTGGGTGAATCCGCGTACACGCAGCAGACCGTGCAGAACGCCACTCTTCTCGTGGCGATGAACCGTTCCCAACTCAAAGTAACGTAAGGGAAGATCCCGATAAGAGCGTCTCCTGGACTTGTAGATCAACATATGAGCGAGACAGTTCATCGGCTTAATGCCATAACTCTGCTCGTCAATCTCTGTGAAATACATATTCTCGCGATAGTTATCGAAATGCCCCGAAGTTTGCCAAAGCTCGGTACGCAGGATCTGCGGACCCATGACGATATCGTAGCCACGTTTTACGTGCTCACGCTTTTCAAAATCTTCAATCAAGGTTCTCAACATAGCACCCTTGGGATGCCAGATCACCAGACCCGCGCCAGCTTCTTCGCTGAAAGAGAAGAGATCGAGATCACGGCCAAGCTTGCGATGATCACGTTTCTTGGCTTCTTCGATACGATGCAGGTACTGCTTGAGTTCTTTTTTATCGGTAAACGCTGTCGCGTAAATGCGCTGCAGCATGGCGTTCTTTTCATCGCCACGCCAGTAAGCACCGGCAACGCTGGTTAGCTTAAAGACCTTAAGCATGCCCGTTGCAGGGATATGGGGCCCACGACACAGGTCAACAAAGGTGCCTTGACGATAAAGTGTGACTTCCTCCACGTCTAGGTCTTCAATCAGCTCAACCTTGTAGTCCTCCCCCATCTCACGGAACAGTGAGATCGCCTCGGAGCTTTTAACGACCTGGCGTTCGATAGGCAGGTTGGCTTTGGCCAACGCCTTCATCTTCTGCTCGATCGCATCAAATTCTTCGGGGCTGAAGGTATGCTTATCACTGAAGAAATCGTAATAGAAGCCCGACTCGATCGCAGGGCCTATGGTCACCTGAACGTCCTGACCGTAAAGCTCTTTAACCGCATGGGCCATCAGGTGGGCAGTCGAATGACGGTAGATCTCAAGACCCTCGGGGGTATTGAGGGTCACCAGACGTAAATCAACGTCGGTATCGATAGAAGTCGTCACGTCGACCAAAGTGTCACCAAGAAAAGCAGCAACTGTCTGGCGCGCAAGACCCTCACCAATGGAACGAGCGACGTCAAGCGGCGTTGTTCCGGCAGCGACTTCCTTAACAGTTCCGTCTGGCAATGTTACGTTCAGCATCGACATCTTGATTTCCTTCTGGTCACTTTGCACTAACGAAAAGAGGCATCCATGGATGCCTCTGCCTGCCTTGAGCGATTTTGGTAGACGCGCGCGGGATTGAACCGCGGACCCCTACAGTGTCAGTGTAGTGCTCTCCCACTGAGCTACGCGTCTTCACTCAAAATGCTGCATACATTTAACAAAGGAGACACGCCCTGTCAAGCACTTTTCAGCGTAATTTCCAGTGTTTGTTAAATATAACAGAGGTACGCAATCCTGCCTGGACAATATTATATAAATCTCCGTTTATGGCCGGTCATGCACAGGGCAGAAACTTCAAAAAAAATGGCTTGTGCTAAAAAATGCGCAAGCCAATGAACTACCCCGCAGCAAGCTGCGGGGAATAAGACCCACCTATTGATTCAACATTCCTGCTGCTATAGGAGAGTTTGAGCGAGGGTTGATCCGGGAACGCTCTCTGGAAGGTCGTGAGAAAGCCAAAGCTCGCGGTGTTGTCTTCGGAGCGAAACCAAAGCTTACATCTCAAGAGATCGTCGAACTTCAAAGGATTACGAAACGCCAGGTTGCAGTAAACGTGAAATTGCCGAACACTATGGCGTCAGCACATCCTCTGTATATCGACTGTATTATGAAAGCAGGCAGGCATTGTCTGCATGAAAACAAAAGTCCATCCGACGATGATCCGGTGGACTTGATTTTGAGGACTAAAGAGCTTCTTAAATATGTCGATCAATAAGAAGCCGGTTTTCTTCTCAGATGTTGTGACTTACAGGAAAGATTTCTACGCTATCGGTAGACAACACTCCAAAGCGTGTTATGAGTTAAACAACTCTGCTGCCTTTGCTTTTCCCACCTTCATAAGGCACAGAGAACTTGCCCTACTCCCATCCCCCCTCCGGAGAGTGGGGCTTTTTTTGTCAGTTGCCGTTATAGAGAAAAGGCCACCCGTTTCCAGGTGGCCATCGTTTTGTGTATTAAAGAGCTTACTGAATACCTCTATCAATAATAAGGTGTTTTTCCTCTTACAAGTCATGGCATTTGAGAATTAAAAAGCGGGGCCGAAGTGACCCCACATTAGAGATTATACTATCAAGGGCCTTTACTCTCCTTTACGCTTGCGCCTGTACCAAGTTAGCCCCGCTAAACCGCTACCAAGGAGAAGAATGGTGGAGGGTTCTGGGACGGGGTTAGGTTGCCTGGTTAGTAACATACTGCTATGAAATTGAGTGTGAAGATCAATATATTTACCTTCAGTACTATATGTATAGGTATAGGCCAATCCTGGTAAATTTGTGTAGGGTGGAAGGGTGACACGTTCCTCTGCAAGATAGGAGGAACCATCTTCATGGCGAAATTCATGTTCATAACTACCCAATGCATAAATATCTCCAACTCCATTCGTGAGACCCCAGTCCCAGACATGGCCGCCGAGAATAGGATCGAGAGGTGATAAAAATTGACCCGAAAAGGGAGCAGAAGGAGAGCTTTCAGAACTTATATCGCCAGCGTTAAGTGACCATGATTTTACTTTAGTATGTGACATAATTGTAGTTTAAGACCTCCTCAGCATTAAGAGTCATTGACCTCGACGAGTTAGCGGATGATACGGAAGAAGTTGAGCAATGAAAAAGCCTTGTATAGTTTGGCGTGTTCGGCGGACAAAATAACCTGGGATGACATGGTGTGTCTCTTGTATTTAGGTTATACATCGACGGTTACGATTTCAGTGTGCAGTCAAAGAGATTTGCGGAGCACTTTAAAAAGCATTGTTGCCTACCTCATAAAACCTCAGACACGAGGAGCTTTGATTTCATTCAAAGGGTATCAAACAGTCGCCTGGAGAAACTACCCATACACCAACCTTTAAAAGGTACTGGGAGAAAAGACGCTTTGAGGGTAATTGCGACCGCTTTACCTCTTTAGCGTCAGAAAATATTCAAGGAGGGTTGCTGACAACACTCGTTGCGAGCAATTCTGCGAGCGTTTTTAGTTTTTGAAAATTATTGGGTATACAATTTTGCCCTTGTGTGTAAATATTAAAAAACCTTTTCTCATGAGGAGAAGTGTATGCCAGATTGTAGCGACCTGAGAAGAGAGGGTCTGACCCGTATCGATGTGGTTTTGGCAGATGGTACTTATCACCTTTTTTCCCCACTAGTGCTCGATACTCTACTCGAGCACAATCGCGTGTTAAAGTTTAAACGAAAAAGCGGTTGGGTCACTGTTGGAATTGATCCTGTTCGAACTATGTCTAGACGTGTGGCTGCTTGCCTGTTCGACGGGGTTGAACGACGTGCTAGCCACTGAGCAACTCAAACGTCCGTTGAATAGCACGGCAATTATGAGTTAAGGCAACTTGCTTCACCTCACACATCGATTTATTCTTTCCCAAGAACATAAACCCGTCCCTTACAAGAGGCGGGTTTCCTTTATAATGTGTCGGGTACATATGGGTGGTTAGCATTTCTGGGGGGAGTTCAAAAAGATGGCTGTCTGTAAATGGTGTGGTACGCAAGGCATTTTTGTAAGAACAGACGAAAATGGACTATGTAAAAAGTGCGAACAACATGCCCCACTGAGGATCATCCCGGCCGCTCAATACATCAAGCATTTTTACGATAATGCCCATGAGGTAAAGACGGTAAGCTCTAAAGTTTCAAATTTCAACGGAGCTATTGCTCAGGCAGAACTTCTCTAGCCATATGAAAAAAATGAATACCAACCTGCCACCCGTTACCTTCAACCATAATTAAAAGAATATAATGCATCGAAAGATGAAGTTACTGTGGATGAAATGCAAAAGATTTGCGAGAAAGCGCTGGATAGAGTTAACGCAGCAAAGAGCCCTAAAGGGATAAATGCAGCGTGTAATTCTGGGGTCAAAAAACTGCTGGACATCTCTGATCGGCTGTTTGATCAAGGCCTACTGACTGAATGTAAAGATAAGCTTGAACGAGAGCAGAGAAATATTGACCAGACAGCAACATAGCCACTGCCACTTCTCGGGTCCTTCTGAACCATCCCCCTGAGGGTAACGCGCAACCTCGGGCTTTTCTTAGCGGTAGAACACTGTAGGGGTTAACATAACATTTTTAACACAGAAGCCTGTTCTGAGCGGGTTTACAAAGGCCCAGCATGTTAAATGGTAGTCCTTTTGTGGTTTTACTTTTTGTCGTGATTTATCAGCAAACAGTCGGTTATGGAGTAACTGCGGACATATACCTATAACCGCGTGAGCTGTCAGCCTAAACTCCTTGTGGCGTGGATGGCAGAAAGCTCCTCCAGAGGGATTCTGGGGGAGCTTTTTATTTATGGTAGATGAGCAGAAATAAATTATGGTTTGAGTTGCTCAGTGGCTAGACCGTCGTTCAAAACCGTTAAACAACTGAGAGGCCTCAGGTACGGATTTAATTCGGATAGGATCAACTCCAACCGTGACCCAGCCGCTTTTTCGTCTAAATTTTGTCAGTTTATTTTTTTTGAGCAGAGCATCTAACATTGCTGGATGACAAAAGAGAACTGTTCCTTTTTTTGTCATTACTTCGATGCGACCCAGTCCCAATTGTATATGGTTAAAATTCGCAGTCATAGTGGCCTCCTCTGAAAGAAAAGGTCTTTTAAAAATGGTAATCAAGCAAGGCAAAATCAAAAGATGCGTTCGCAACAGATTGTTACTACTTCTCAATTATATCAGAATTGCGAAATGGAAGTAGCTTTGCTCCTTTTGTTTTTACCTCAGAGTGATTCTGGGGGGGGTGTCAACTAAATTCAACAACTACAAAGGTTTAACTATATATCTATCATCCGGTGTCAAAATCACTCTGTACACATAAGTGTCATTGTCACAACAAACTTGATACACAAGGCCTGCTTCTGTTTGTCTTATATAGTTAGCTTCATTGCAAGACCTGCAAACATAACCATTCATAAGAATTACTCTTACGAGTTTCCGTTTCTCTGCATTACTTGTAATTTTCTTAATAGCAAACAAGTTTACCGGGATAAGGACCACGATAAGTATCAACACTAATTTTTTCATAATCCACCCCCCTTTTTTTATTTTTAGAAGATTATAGCCTACCAATATTTAATATCAACAAGGCGGTGCAGATGACAAAAAAAACCTCAGAGTGATTCTGGGGGATTTTTTTGTAAAAACAAACACACAAGTGCTCGCAAAGTTGCTCGCAATTGGCTTTTTACGCAAAAAAACAGGGACGAAGCATTAAGCTAAGTCCCTGTTTTTATTATGGTGCAGGTAGTTGGGATTGAACCAACGGCCCTCCGCGTGTGAGGCGGATGCTCTCCCACTGAGCTATACCTGCATTATTTGTCTATTAACACCGCCTGAAACGGAGAATTTTTATAGCAGGATCAGCACAGAGAGTCAATGGAGAACACAAGCCGCGACAAAGCTTACAGCTAACTTTACGATTCTGCCCTCACCCCCCGAACGGCACTAATTTCTCTATCCTGTTTATGAGTTTCTGGTATTTTTCAGGAATGGACACCATGCGACGCTCAGCATCGAGGACCAGGTGCCGGGTTTGCCCTTCGGCGACAAGGACACCGTCCTGATTCGTCGCCTTATATGAGAATTCGAGCAGCCTCCCTCTCCCTCTCTGCAATGTCGTGGCAATAGTGATGCGGTCTTCATAGAAAGATGGTGCACGGTATTCGACTGTCGCCTTGGCAACGATAACGAAAAAGCCGTCCCGCTCCATGTCGCTATAAAAGCAACCTTGCTGACGCAGAAATTCCGATCGACCTTCTTCGAACCAGGTCAGATAATTGGCGTGGTGAACAACGCCCTGTGCATCTGTTTCGGCATAACGTACGATCAGGGTAAAATCGCGGGTCGGTGTCCGGTCAGGCATTGTTTATGACTCTCCGTGTCTTTCAAAAAGATATTACGGGCCATGCGATATCCGGCCTCAGTGACCATGTGTCCTTGCAATACGGATTCTATCTGAGCTTCACTTTTGCCTGGCAGAACAGGGGCGAAATTAACCAGGGCATCGGCATCCCAGATAATACGGAACTCCGTGGAGTCGATCGCACCAGAGGTATGATGATTTCCGACAATCTTTACAATTGAGCTTGCAAGAACATCTTCAGTGTTTAACTTCGCAAGGATTTCTGCTGCGACTGGTGGGCCTTCTATCTCTTGAAAGTTACCAGCACTGGAGCCGTGGACACGTTCAGCTTCCGGGATACCGATATCGTGCAAGTAGGCGGCGGCTAGCGTTTGCACCGGATCCGCATCAATGTAGGACAAAAGTTCTCGCGCATAGAGAGAGACCTGCAAGGCATGGTCAATGCGTCGCTGGTCATCACCGAAGTACTCTTCCATAGCAGCACGAACGCTCTCCAGAAAGGCGTCCTCTTCCGTGCTGACTTTAACAATAAGGTTAAACATTCAGGCCCCCTTTCATCGGAGCAATGGAATCGCCCAAAAGAGTAGCGACCGGACATGAGAAAGTCCAGACGAAAAAAAACCGCCGATTGGCATCGGCGGCTCTTTCAAAAAGCTCATAATTTCAGTCTGCCCTGGCACGGGAACGAATCTTCACTGCGAAAGCAAACACACTCCTGTGGGGACAGTCACTGAATTATTTTTTATCACCACGGATACTGATGCAGACCGTTTCGAAAGGAATATCGCGACCACTGTTCGCAAGAGCCTGCTTGGCCATCATGACCAAACCGTTACAACATGGAACTTCCATATGAACAACAGTCAGACTCTTGATGTTGCTCTCTGTAATCATCGCTGTGAGCTTGTCAACATAAGGAGACGTGTCATCGAGCTTCGGACAGGCAATCGCCAGAGCCTTACCCTTGAGAAGGTCTTCCTGGAAGTCAGCGTAGGCAAAAGGTGCACAGTCGGCAGCAAGAACAACATCAGCACCCTGAAAAAAAGGAGCCGTCGGGGGCACCAGATGCAGTTGAACAGGCCATTGCGCCAGACGGGAAGGTCGCGATCCGACATCGGCACTCTCTTCTGCAGGAGCTTTATCAAAGTTCATCGCGCGCGCCGAGGGGCAACCTCCGCCAGCGGGTGGTGCAAAGCTTTTGACAGCCGCTGAAGGGCAGCTGCCTGCCGGGGTTGCTGGCTCTTCATGATGAGAAAGCGGTTCACGGCCAATCTCCTTCAAATGATCATTGACTGCTACTTCATCATACTCATCGGCTTCACGCTCTTCGATTGTAATGGCATCCATCGGACAGTCTCCGAGGCATGCACCGAGCCCATCGCAGAGGTTATCGGAAAGCAGTTTGGCCTTGCCGTCAATAATCTGAATTGCACCTTCGGCACAAGACGGGACACAATCGCCACAACCATTGCATTTATCCTCATCAATTTTGACCATTTTACGAATCATCTGTTTATCTCCTGCTTAAGTATGGTTAGTTGTAAATTTCGTTATTGTAGAGTCTACTTTACCGGCATGCAGACAGCACGGCCTTGACCGGGGTCAAGAGGCTAGAAAAAATAATGCCAGAGGAGATCGAGCCTGCCTCGCTTGATCAGGTACTGGCCTGAGAAGCGCATAATTTCACGAACCTTATCCCGGTGACCCGGCTTGTAGCAGTGCACAGTGCAGTGTTTACAAATCGGCTTCTCTTCCAGAGGGCAACGAAGACGACGTTCAAAAGCATAAAGAAGGAAGTCGCTGCACTCCTTACAGACAGGATACTTGTGCAGTGATAAAGATAGCAAGTCGGGCTCTGCAGTAATAACGGCGGCTCGATCAGAGGTGTGCCTGTTCGCACAATAAACAGCAGTAAACTGCAAAAGGACCTTAAGGTCCTTGAGCTCTTTGCGAGTCAGGCTGGTGATATTGTCGTTCATCAGTTCTTTCTTTCCCTTTGTAGGAGTCTTTCTTCGGCAGAAAGGGAAAATTCTTTAGTCCTTTGGCAAGGTCTCAAACAAACTCTGTTTACCCTCTCTATACTCTTCATCGCTTATAGCGCCACGATCATGCTTGCGCTTGAGAATTTGCAATTCCTCTTCCTGAGAATGGTAAACATCCCCTTCCCCACGTTGTTCATGAGGGCGCTGTAGAGTATGGCTCAAACGTGCAGCTTCGGCCTTGATATCGACCAGGGTCATTTTCAGTTCTGCGTTACCGTACCAATGTGTGTAAGCAGGGTTTTGGTGGAAGGCTCCTTTGACCGTTTTGGCGAGGTCATATTTCTTCATTTTAAAGAAGAGCCTCTCAATGTGTGAGATGTCTTCGTAGAGCATCTGGCCATCGAGAACCAGTTCGCGACCACGCAAAGGATGTTCTGGGCGTTCCTGCACTGACGGAGCGAGCAAATCGCGGTCAGCAAGATCACGGACAATGGCCTCAGCTTCCATGATCAGTTCTTTACTCTGTGCCAGGATGGCATCTGCGCTATTCAACTCACGTTCGGAGAATGATTTACTGTGACACTCTAAACAGATACCGATCATCTCCTGACGACGAACTTCAAAGTCTTTGCCGGAGGACTGAGTCATGGCTGGCGACATGGTAATACCGAAAGAGATGTCGTGAGAGCCGTTCGGCATATGGCAGCGCTGACAGGTTGGCCCGGCTTCTTCACCAAGGGCCTCAGCCAAGACACCATGCCGAGACGTTTGCCACATCTCCCACTGGGGATGGTCCGGGCCCATATGGCAGGTCGCGCATGATTCCGGGGCGCGTACGGAAGCAAGGTCCGTTATATGGTTGGTGTGACATGACGCACAGGAATTTTCAACCTGGTGGCAACGGTTGCAGCCAAGGGATCTCATCTCTGCCGTCTGGGTCAGAAATCGTGCACACTGTACGGTCGTTTTCGGCTTCGTACTTCCCTCTTCATGACAGAAAGCACATTCTCTAGGGTCGCGAGTGTCGAGGTTACGGGTACAGCCCCACCCGGCGTGCAAACCCATACCGTGTTTACTGGCGACATGTTCATGAAAAGCCTTTTCATGGCAACGGCCGCAGACCTTGGCATCAACAGCAGCATCGCCGTTAATAATGGCCTCATGGTCTGTGCCATGACAACTGGTACAGTCCAGCTTTGCTGCGTGTGCGCTCTCCTGCCATTGAGTCACTGCAGCAGGGGTCTCTTTTTTGTGACACTCAACGCAATCCTCAGCAATAACCATAGAGGTGACACTAAGGGCCAGGCCAATCAGGCAGAGCAAACGAAAAAAACGACTCATTGATCTATCTCCTCCAGGAGCTTCTGGTATTCGGACGGCGTAACCAATTCCTCATAACGCCAACGGCGCAAGTTCCATCCTGCTTCATTATAGGTTGAGGCAGAGTGGCTCTTCAGACCACCACCGAGATAAAGAGCGCGGTTTACAGAAAGCAGGAACTTTCCATCTGCAAGTTTCTGTATTTGCGACTTTTTACCCCAATCGGCAAGGAGCTCCAGACCACGGTAAAGACGTCCATCGATGAATCGATAGTTCTCTGCTGTCAAAGGCACCACAGCTTTCCCTTCAGAAGGCCAAAGGTTGAGAGTCTGTAACCCTTCTTCTGACAGGACATTCACTATATTACCTGACGGCTCCCAATTGAGAGACATGGCCTGCAAAGGGGTTTTGAGAAGTTCTCGCGGCTTTTCGAATTGCCAGTTCTGATATAAGAGCTGAAAATAGGGCGAAAACTCAGGCGGATCGTGAAGGCGAAGAAAGACAAGCTCATCGCCCTGAGGCGAAAACGAGACTGGCAGCAGTTTATGAAGGAGAGGCTTAACCTGCTCTGCCAAGGGTGGCCTCAAAGTGCTGTCAGTGAGAAGTGTTTCCACCAGCGTATCATCATCTATCCGGTAGAGAAGTTGCCGCAGGTTGCCGCCGAAAGAATAAACCTTCAGCACAAACCCGACCGCAAGCAGGTCACCACGACTGCTCCAGTATAGTTGACTCAGAGCAACAGGGATTACAGCTTCATTCATAACCATACCGCCTGTGGAATACACAAGCAGTTCGGTCTCGAAGTCGGCACGCTCAAAAGCCGCCGCCAGCGACAGCCCATCAGGACTCCAGGCCAAAGCAATGGGCTTTGCAGACGAAAGCTTTTTCTTGTCGCCTGAGTCTGGATCAAGCAGGTATAAACTGTCGTTGGTGAAGGTTACCTTTGTACCATTTTGGTTTGCGGAGAAGAGCCCCGAATCATCAATATCTGCCAGAGGGCGCAAGGGATGATCAGGGATTGATCCTGGTGGTGTGCCCGTGGCACAAGCTGCCGCAAAGGTGAGAATGATCAGGGTGCTAAAGAGAAGACGTTTCATGGGATCAGGATAACAGATATGAAAGATAAAGCGTTGACTAAGGTCAAGAATCTAAGACTGGTGGTTGGACGCTGGGGGGTGGCAAAGATTTTGCCAGCCTCCAGTCACGAGCAGCCGTCAACCACCACTACCCCTCTTTACACTTTTCAGACAGCTCTTCCAGACGCTCAAAATCCAGGATTTTCACTGTCTTGCCGGAGACACTGATCAGGTCGTCTTCAGAAAGTTTTCGCAAAGTTCGTGAAAGTGTTTCACCAACAGTTCCCAGGTTGGAAGCCAACTGGCTCTTCGAGATGGGCAGGTCTACAGATGCTTTCACACCTTCTGAGAGAGTCATAAGATAACGTGCAAGACGTGACGGGACATCTTTGAAGGTCAAGTCTTCTATCTGGTTGGCGAACTGCCTGAGGAACTTTGAAAGGCCAGCGATCATGTTGATGGAGATCCTGCCATTATCCATCAACAGGTTAAGAAACCCTTCCTTAGGAAGGAACAGCAATTTTGAAGATTGTAGTGGTTCAGCGTAGGCCGGATACAAACCATCAGCGAAGATAGCGGCCTCGGCAAAAGTGCCGCCAGGGTGGATAATATGAAGGATACGCTCCTTACCCTCCGGAGAGAGCTTGTAAACTTTAACTTTACCGTCCAGGACCACAAAAAACCCAACGGCCTTCTCGCCATCAGAAAAAAGCAATTCGCCTCGAGAAGAATCACGGACCCGCGCGATCCCCATTAAGGCCTCTATATCAACGTCGGAAAGACCAGCAAAGAAAGGGCAGGTTTTAAGTATTTGGGAGTAGTTCATCGATGGCCTCTGATAGGTAGTAGAAGTAGTTTTACCCAATCATTTTAACTGTATTGATTGATTCAGCCAACCGCTAAAGAGTGAAGCAAGGTGAAATCTGACAAAAAATGATATCATTTATAAAATTAAACAGGTAACTCTTGGAGGACAAATATGAAATTCTTCTTAATACCAGCTCTTGTATTGCTTGCACTTTTGAGCCAGCCGATCTCTTCATTCGCCCTGGATGACAAGCTTGCTTTTTCAGGCCTTAACTCGACTCGAGCAATTTACGATGTCAGTAGTAATGATGAGAAGAAACTGCAGTTCATCTTCAAGGTGATTCGAGATACTTACGATGGGGCCACTCAGCAGGGAGTCAAACAAACCACTATCGTCAGTATGCGGGGCCCAACGGTGAGATTGCTTGTTCGGGGACGTCAGGGAGATAAAGTTTTGCAGCAAGAGAC
>Ga0224504_10000908_pt1 | contig 13369 bp, 12 predicted proteins | sample SF_Oct11_sed_USG_3_FD_170160 | JGI IMG/M metagenome (GOLD analysis project Ga0224504, IMG submission 170160) | Sediment microbial communities from San Francisco Bay, California, United States - SF_Oct11_sed_USGS_24 | ecosystem: Environmental > Aquatic > Marine > Sediment | place: USA... | reverse complement strand
GATCAGTCACGGCCCAATATCGCACAGCCCCGGACCCGAACCAGGCCGCCGCAACAATCCGCCCAGCAAAATCCGCTTCCCTAGCGAGAATTTTGCAAGCAGCTCTACTGTCCCTAAATTACTGTCCCTAAATTACGCTGTCCCTAAATTACGTCCCTAAATTACCCAGCATCCCGTCGCGGAGCGGTTTGACGGGTCCGGGTCCCGCGGTCATGATCCTCGGCACCTGCAACTCCAGGACGGCCGGGAGCCCAGCCGTGTCCGAGCCCTCTATGGTGCTTCGCGTCGAGTGCTACGCCGGCCACCGCGGCGAGGAAACGCCGCGCCGCTTCTTCCTCGGCGAGCGGGCGGTCGAGGTGGCCGAGGTGCTGGACCGATGGCTCGCCCCGGACCACCGCTATTTCAAGGTCAAGGGCGACGACGGCGCGGCCTACATCCTGCGCCACGACGGCGCCGCCGGGCATTGGGAGCTGGTGATGTACGACCGGACCGGATCGGCTATCTGAACTCGACGCCGATGCGGTCGCCCCGGCGCCACCGCACTTCGCAGCGGCACTCGGGACCGTCGAGGGGCTTCAGCGTGAACAGGGTGGGACAGGGCTGGTCCGGGTCCGTGATCCTGAGCGCCCCGCCGCGCTCCGAGCGGTCGAGGATCACGCAGGGGATCTGCCTATCCCCGTCCAGGATCAAGGCCGCCTGGTAGACCTTGGCGCGGGCGGCCCCGCGGCGTTCGATGTTCCCGGCCGCCGGCATCGGCGCCGGCCGGGGGCCCGGGGCCGGTTGGGGTGGGGCCGGTTGCGCCGGGGGCGGCGCGACGCGAGCCCCCGCGGCGGGCCCAGCGGCGGGCCCAGGGACGGGCCCAGGGGCGGGGGCGGCGTCCGGCACGCCCTGGCCGGGAGTCCCGGCGACGGCCTCCATGTGGCCGATCAGCTCGCGCGCGCTGAACGGCTTGGTGAGGAATTTCTTGACGCCGAGGGACGCCGCCACGAAAGGCAGGTTCAGGTCCATGACGCCGGATTGCATCACCACCGGGATATCGATTCCCTCGACCTTCAGGAGCCGGACGACCTGGCAGCCCTCCATGTCCGGCAGGTCGGCGTCCACGACCATGACGTCGTAGCGGTTCTGCTTGGCGAGCGCGACGGCCTGAGCACCCTGCTCGGTCGTCTCGCAGGTATGGCCGGCCTCGCGGAGGGCGGCCTCCACGATCGGCGTCAAGACCTCATCGTCTTCTACAAGCAAAACGTGCATAGTCAAATACCAGACGCCCGGAATCAAGCGCGGGTGGGCGGATAGATAAATGCTATCGTTTGTAGGTTAACAAGTTGCAACCAGCCGGACGTAGATCCGCTATGGCGCTATTGGCCGAGGTCCGGCTCTCCGCAGCGCGCCAGGATCGCGGCGCGCGCCCCGTCGCGCAGCCGCAGCGCCGCGGCGAAACCCTCGCCGTCCGGCGGAATCGGCCGGCCGACGTGCAGGCTGATCGCGCCGCGCCGCGGAAACCACTGGTCGCCGCGCAGGATCGAGCGGGTGCCGCGCAGCGTGACCGGCACCACCGGCAGGCCCGCCTCGACCGCGGCCACGAAGGCGCCCAGACGGAACGCCATGAGGCCCGGCATCCGGCTCAGCGTGCCCTCCGGGAAGAACAGCAGCCGGCGCCCGGCGCGGGCCGCCGCCAGGATGATTTGGGTGTCCTGGGTGCCGCGTTCCGGCTCGGCCCGCTCGACGAAGAGGGCGCCGATGCGCGGCAGGAAGCGCCCGGCGAAGACCTGGGCGGCCAGCTCCGTCTTGGCGACGAAGGCGGTCTCGCCGGGCAGGGCCGCGACCAGCACCAGGCTGTCGAGGTAGCTGGCGTGGTTGGCCACCAGGATCGCCCCCGCCGCCGGCAGGTTTTCCAGCCCCGTGACCGCGAGTGGCGTGCCCATCAGCCGCAGGGCGAGGCGCGCCAAGGGCCGCAGCAGCGCCCAGCGCCAGGCGCGCCGAGGCAGCAACACGACCAGCGGCCAGGCGATCCCGGCGGTGACGGCGAGCACCGTCCACCAGTAGCCGGCGTAGAGCAGCTCGCCGAGGCCGGCCAGGGCGTGCCGGGCGCGCGGCCGCAGCCCGGCAAGGGTGAGGCGGGCGACCTGCCACCACAGGGCGCGCGGCCGGGCGCCGATCCGGCCCTCCTCGTAGAGCCGCCGGGCGGCTGCGCGGCGCAGCTTGCCGCTCGAGGTCTTGGGCACGCTGTGGGGCGGCGCCAGGACGACCTCCTCGGGCGGCTCGTCCAGCACCGCGACCGCGGCCGCCACGACCCGGCGGTGCAGCTCGGCCAGGGCCTCGGGCTCGCTCGCCCGGGTCTCGGCCAGCACCACCAGACGCTCGGTGCCGCTCTTGGGATCGTGGCTGCCGAACACGACGGTGCAGCCCCGGCGCAGCCCCTCGACCTTGCCGACGACCGCTTCGACCTCCTGGGGATAGATGTTGCGCCCGGCGCGGATGACCATGTCCTTGACGCGCCCGGTGACGAAGATCTCGCCGCCGGCGACGTAGGCCAGATCGCCGCTGTCCAGCCAGCCACCGGCGAAGAGCTCGCGGGTCTTGGCGGCGTTGCGGAAGTAGCCGCGGGTCGCCGAGGGCCCGCGGAACTGGAGGCGGCCCTGGCGGCGCTCGCCGAGCTCGCGCTGCCGCGCGTCGACGACGCGGATCTCGTGGCCGGGCAGCGGCTGGCCGCAGGAGACGAGCTCCAGCGCGTCCGGCTCGGTCTCCGACGCCGGCAGGGCCTCGCCGCTGCGGACCAGGGGATCGCGCCGGATGCGGTCGACGATCGGGCGCCGGCCGGGCGGCGGAAAGGCGAGGCCGACCGAGGATTCGGCCAGGCCATAGACCGGGGCCATGGCCTCGGGCCGGAAGCCGTAGGGGGCGAAGCGGGCGGTGAAGCGGCGGATCGTCTCGGCGCTGACCGGCTCGGCGCCGTTGGCCACCATGCGCAGCGAGCTCAGGTCGAGGCCTTCGAGCGCGCGCTCCCTGACCTTGTGCAGGCAGAGCTCGAAGGCGAAGTTCGGCGCGGCCGACAGCGTGGCGCGGTGGCGATGGATGGCCCAGAGCCAGCTGTGCGGACGGGCCATGAAGCGGAGCGGCGACATGATGACCGCCGGCGCGGCATAGTAGAGGGTGCCCAGCCAGGCGCCGATCAGCCCCATGTCGTGGTACAGCGGCAGCCAGCTGACGAAGACGTCGGACGAGCCCGCGTTCATTCGCTCGCCCATGGCGCGGATGTTGCTCAGCAGGTTGTCGTGGCTCAGCACGACGCCCTTGGGGTCGCCGGTGCTGCCCGAGGTGTACTGGATCAGCGCCGTGGACCCGCCCGTCGGGGCCTCCGGCAAGGCTTCGGTTCCGTCGGCCGCCAGCTCCGCGACGGTCGCCAGCTGCCGCAGGTCGCCCGAAAGGGGCTTGAGCAGGCCGGCCAGTTCGCGCGCCTCGGGCGTGGCGATCAGGATCTCGGCGCCGGCGTTCAGCAGGATGCCCGCCTGGCGGCGCAGGTGCTCCTCGATCTGCGAGCGGCGCAGCGGCGGGTAGATCGGCACCGGAACGCCGCCGGCATAGAGCGCCCCGAAGAAGGCGTGGAAGAAGTCGGCGCCGGTCGGCAGCATGACGGCGACCCGGCCGCCCGGCGCGAGGCCCGCCTGGCGCAGGCCGCGGGCGACCTCCTGGGCCCGCTCGGCCAGGCTTCGGTAGGTGAGTGTCGTCTCTTCGCCCGCGCCGCCCGGAAGCAGGACGTGCGGCCGGTCCGGATGGGCGCTCAGGTGCCAGTCCAGCACCTCGGTCAGGGTCCGCGCGTCATGGGGGGCGGCCTCGACCGCCTCCAGGGCGGGCAGGCTGGCCTCGTCGCGGACCCGCCCGGCCTCGCCCGGCTCGGCTGCGAGCACCGCGTTCAGCAGGTCGCGCGGGGTTTCCGCCTGGCCCAGCAGCTCTTCGGGCAGGCGCACGCCGAAGGCGCGCTCGATGCGCAGCAGCAGCTCGACCCGCCCCAGGCTGTCGAACCCCAGGTCGCGGTCGAGCGCACTGTCAAGCGTCACGCTGAGCGTCTTGGCCCGGCGCGGGTGCAGCTCGATGGCGAGGTCGCGCACGACCCGCAGCAGCCGCGACCCCGCGTTCTCGGCGCGCGGCGGCGGCCCGGAGGCCCCCGCCGTCTCGACCCTGACCTGCTTGCTCACGGACATGTCGCGACCCGCAGTGATACGAACAAGGAACAGGACGGATCGTTTCTCGACCCGCCGATGGTCTCACGCACCCGCTTCGCCGAACGCCCAGGCGCCGTAGCCGACCACGCCGTCGCGCGGCCCCGCGGTGTCGCCGGAGTTGCGCAGGTCGAGCTGTCGCACGGTCATGGCGCGGGGCCTGGCGGTTTGCACCAACCCGGCGATCGGCAGGTAGCCGCAGGCGTCCTCGGGGCCCAGGCCGGACACATCCAGGGACTCGATGGCGGCGGCGGTCTTGGCGTCGCGTTGGCGCGCGGTCTCGTAGTCGAGGTAGTGCGACAGGTCGGAGCTCACTACGATCAGCGTCTCGCCGCCGCCCCAGAGCCGCTCGAGCACCTCCGCGACCTCGCCGGGCCGGGCGCGGCCGACGACTAGCGGCACGATCTCGATCGCGCCCAGGACCACCTGAAGGAAGGGGATCTGCACCTCGAGGGAGTGTTCCGGCGCGTGCGCCTCCTCGGCCACCACCACCTGCGGCAGCCCGCCGATCGCGTTGAGTGCCGCCCGGTCCACCGGGACCGACCCCAAGGGCGTCTCGAATTCCGTGGCCGCGGGGGCCGCGATGCCGGTGAAGGGTAGGTAGTGCGCCGGGCCGAGCAGCACAACGCGCTTGATTCGTTCCGCCCACGGCACGATCGCGGCGTAGACCCGCGCGGCGATCTCGCCCGAGTAGATGTAGCCCGCATGCGGTGCGATGATCGCCTTGGAGGGGCGCTTGGAGGGGCGCTCGGAGGCCATGCCGTCGGCCTCCGCCAGGAAGTCCTCGATGACGGCGGTCAGGACCGCCGGATCCTCCGGATAGAAGCTGCCCGCTACGGCTGCTGGGCGCAACATGACCGCGCCTCCAATCTCCCCCGGCGCGCCGATTGCGGCGCGTGCTCCCCCCGCCTATATGTCATGTAGGACGGGCGCGGCGATCTTGTACCCCCGCGGCCCGTCGGTGGCCTCTCGAATCGTGCCTTCGGGGCCGGCCAAGATGCTCGAAGAGAAAACCAAGATCGAAACGAACGAGGGCGCGCCCGCCCGCTACTGGCACGCGCTGGACGACGGGCGCATACAGTGCGACCTCTGCCCGAGGTTCTGCCGGCTCAACGACGGGCAGCGCGGGCTCTGCTTCGTGCGCGGGCGCCAGGGCGATCGGCTCCTGCTGACCACCTACGGCCGCTCGTCCGGCTTCTGCATCGACCCGATCGAGAAGAAGCCGCTCAACCACTTCCTGCCCGGCACGCCGGTGCTGTCGTTCGGCACGGCGGGCTGCAACCTGACCTGCAAGTTCTGCCAGAACTGGGACATCTCCAAGGCGCGGGCCTTCGACCGCCTGCAGGACCTGGCCACGCCCGATGAGATCGCCGAGGCGGCGGTCCGGAGCGGCAGCCGCTCGGTCGCCTTCACCTACAACGACCCGGTGATCTTCCTGGAGTACGCCGTCGACACCGCCAAGGCCTGCCGGGCGCGCGGCATCCGGACCGTGGCGGTGACCGCCGGCTACATCTGCGCGGAGCCCCGCGCCGAGTTCTTCGCCCATATGGACGCGGCCAACATCGACCTCAAGGGCTTCACCGAGGCCTTCTACCGGAAGCTCTGCAGCGGCGCGCTCGCCCCGGTGCTGGAGACCCTCGAGTACCTCAAGCACGAGACCGAGGTCTGGTTCGAGATTACGACGCTGCTGATCCCCGGCGAGAACGATTCGCCAAGGGAGATAGAGACCATGAGCGCCTGGATCCTGGAGCACCTGGGGCCCGACGTGCCGCTGCACTTCACGGCCTTCCATCCGGACTGGAAGATGCTGGACAGGCCGTCGACGCGCGCCGCCACCCTGATCGAAGCGCGCCAGATCGCCCGCGCCGCGGGCCTGCGCTACGTCTACACCGGCAACATCCGCGACGAGGAGAGCCAGAGCATGACCTGCCACGCCTGCGGCCAGCGGCTGATCGGCCGCGACGGCTACGACATCACCGGCTGGCGCCTGACCCCCGACGGCCGCTGCCACGACTGCGGCACCCTCTGCGCCGGCGTCTTCGAGGGCTCGGCGGGAAGCTGGGGGGCAAGGCGCCGGCCCGTCGTCCCGGGCGGTCTGCGGACCTGAGCGGTTCGATCAGGCTCGGATCGTCGAGTTCGATCATGGTTCGGGCCAGAGCAGGTCGGCGGGCACCTCGAGCGCGCCGGCCAAGCGCCGGGCGACGGCGAGGGAAGGGGTCTTGCTCCCCGTTTCCAGCTCGGAGAGGTAGCCCTGCTTGATGCCCGCGGCCTCGGCGACCTCCGCTTGAGTCAAGCCGCGCCAGGCGCGCAGCACGCGCAGGGGCGGCTCGCCGTCCAGGATCCGGTCGGCGACGTCGGCGGGTAGCAGGATCTCGCGACCGGCGGCCAAGTCGGCGCGGGTTCGGCGGATCGCGGCGCGGTCCCCGGCGTCCTCGGCCGCCTCGACCAGGGCCTGATAATCGTCCCAGGGCAGGACGGCGTACTCCGGCGCGCCGTTGGCGCCGGCGATGACCTGTGGGGAGCGTGTCTTGTCGTTCATCGGTATGCCTCGTCGCGTTTTCTCACGTCCAGCACGATCAGGATCTCAGCGTCGTGGTCGAGATCGAACAGCACGCGCCACTTGCCGACCCTGAGCCTGTAGGCGTCGATCCCCTTCAAGGGCTTCACCTGGGGCTGATCGCCGGTCGGGTCGGCGGCGACGCTTGCGATCTTGTCCCGGATCTGCCTGCGGTGATCGGCCGGCAGACGTTTCAGGGAGCGGAGGGCGGCGCTGCTGTAGGCGATCTCGAACACGATCAGAATATCACATTAAGAGATAAATAATTCAAGATAAGAATCTCTGTTAGAGATATCTTGTCGCTCTCATGCTGGAAACAGACTCTGCTACTCAGACAACCGGTGACAGGATGCCGCGCTCGAGCAGCGGATCTCCGGTGGCCTGTCTATCAGATCCAGGCCCTATCGACCGGCGGCCCCCTGGGCGTCATGCAGGCGACCTGCGAAGGGCGAATCGGCACGCGTCCGGCCTGCCACGCCGGCGACCGTGGCGCCCGGCGGCCTTTCGATCTGACCGCCGGTATTACAGCGTGCAGGGCGGCCGGCCCGGCTGCGGGTCGGGCACGGGCAGCTCGCGGCCGCCCATGTCGGCGAGGAACTTCTGGAAGCCGGCGGACTCGTGGACCAGCTGATAGGCGATCTGGCGCAGGCCGCGGGTCGTGCGCTTCTTCAGGGTCAGGCGCGTGCCGATGTTCTTGAAGCAATGGCGCAGCTCGGCATCGTCGATGTGCTCGAAGTCGATCAGGATCGGCCCGTAATGCTTGACCGGCCAGCCGAGGGCCTTGAGGGAGCGGATGCGCTCGCGGATCTTGGTGTCGGTTACCTGGATCGAATCGAGGGTCACGGTATCCATCGCGCCGGTTACGGCGCTTCCGACGAGCGCCAGCGGGCCCGGACCCGAGATGTCCTTCTCCAGGTCGCTGTCCGGCTCGGAGGCCGCGTTCACGCTGATGACCGCAATCGTCTTGACCTTCCTGCGGTTCAGCAGGCGCAGGACGCTCCACTCGGGATCGGTCGAGCGCAGCGCCAGCAAGGGTGCGCGCAGGCCGAGGTTGTCGACCGGCCCGCCGTCGGCGAGGTGGACGTAGTACTCGGTCGTCGGGTCGGCCGCGCCGTCCTTGTCCCGGTAGGAGCGCGCCAGCCGGGCCAGCTCGTAGCGCTCCCGATTGGCGTCGAGGTCGCCGCGATTTCCGGTCTCCTCGCCCAGGGCGACGCCGACCCAGACGGGCTCCGGGCAGTTCGCCTTGTCGTAGTTGCGCAGGCGGACGACGCCGAACAGGCCGTGGACCGCCGAGGACGCCATGACCGCGCGGGCGAGCGGATAGTCCGTGAGGTCGGAGCAGATCAGGTCGAAGTGTTCCTGGGTGAACTCGAAGCGGGTCCCTTTCGTCGTGTCGTTCGCGTTGATGATGACGAAGGGGCGGCCGCGCCGCGTCAGGTCGCCGAATTTCCGCCGGTCGAAGATCTCCTTGTCGTAGAACTCGGCGGTCAGATCGCTCCGGTTGAAGGCGATCGAGGCGAGGCGGAACCAGTTGAGCGGCGAGAAGAACACCCGGCGCAGGATCGCCCCCTCGATGTCCCGCTCGAGGACTTGGCGCGTGAAATGGAGCTCGGCGTCCGGCCAGTCGTCGAACATCTTTTCGCGAAAGAGCCCGTAGTAGGCGGCGGTGTAGCTGCCGCCGGAGTTGGACGAGACGACATCGACCTCCTGCAGCAGGCTGCGCTCCCGGCCGTCGACGGTGATCATCGTGTTGCGCAGCTTCTCGAGCACGCCGTAGGCCAGGGCCGCCGCCCGGGTGCCGCCGCCGGAGAAGGTCAGGATGACGAAGACCTCCTCGGAGTTCCCGGACGTGTGCTCGGCGAGCTTGTCGTAGCGATAGCCGGCCTCCGGGTCGCCGGCGGGAAACGGCTCGTTCTCCAGGAAGCGCACCGTCTCGCATCCGGCGAGCGCCACGGCCAGCCCTAGCGCCAAGAGCGTCTTTCGGATCTGCACCGTACCCTCCCTCAGGTCTGGTGGTCGGGGACCAGGCGGGCCACGGTCGACTTCTGCGTGAACACGACCACGAAGGGATCGGTCGCCGTGGTGTTCTCGACCAGGTGGGTCTGCGAGCTGGGCCCGTAGTTGTCGGGGCCGGCGAGCGAGAACTTGTGGTGTCCCGTGTCCACGATGAAGGTCTCGCGGGTCCTCGCCGTGACCCGGCCGTCGACAATTACGTCCCGCGGGCGCGGGTAGATCACGATGACGAACTCGTCCATGGGGGCGGCCTCCCTGCCTCGAACGCGCCTCCGTCCGGCGGGCCGTTGCCGCGTCCCGGACGGCGCGTTCGCGAAGGTATCATCCCATCTTGCCGGACTGTGCAAAGACCGTCTGTGACTAACCGCACACATTGGCTTTTCGCGGCGGCAGGACAGAGCGCGAGTCCGACCTGCTAGGTTTGCCGTTCAATTTCGGGAGGCACCGTCATGACCCATGAGCCGCCGCGCGATCTGGTCGGCTACGGCGCCCGACCGCCCCGGGTCGAATGGCGGGGCGGCGTGCTGGCGGCCGATCGGCTTGCCGGCGCGCCCGTCGTCACTGTCCGGCGAGGCAGGTGCCCAGGCTCTCGTAGGCCAGCTTCTTCCGGCGGTCCGCGTTGCCCTGGAGGACCACCTCGGTCGCGCCCTGCACCTCGGCCTTCTGCGCGGCGGCAAGCTTCATCTCCGCCAGCTGGCGCTCGACGCCGGACAGGTCTTCGTCCAGCTGCTGGTTGATGGCGCCGGCCTTGTCCGCGAACTGATCGTAACAGGCCTTGGCAAAACACTCATAGCAGACCGGCTCTGCCGCCAGGCCTGCCGCCGAGACCACCGAAAGGGCTATGGTTATTACGAGAATACGCATAATACGCGCTATTCTAATATCTTCTGGAGTTCTTATCAAGACCAAATTAAGATTTTGTGTCAACGACATATAAAGATGTCCGGTTCTTGTAGCACAATAGATGTCCGCTTCTTTGGTTGGAGGCCTGTGGGTAACCGGCTTGCCGTAGCGACCGTCGAGGGCACGGCCCTCGAGGAGTGGGGCCGGCCCGACGATCTCCAGATCGGGCGCGGGGGTGGGCCGCCACCCCCGTTCGATGCGGGGCGGGTGAATTTGCCTGCGACTTCAGGTTGGTCTAGACTTTCCGCAATCGGGAAAAAGGCCAGCAAGGCCAACGAAGAAAAGCACGCGCCGGGCTTGCCGGCGCGGGAGCATCTAGGGGAGGTAACCATGGGTAAGCTGAAACTTGCCGTCGGCGTCGCCGGCGCGCTCGTCGCCTGTGTCGCGAGCCTGTCCGCCCTTGCGGCAGAAAACATCCGTATCGGCCTGATCGAGCCGCTGTCGGGGCCGATCGCGGCGGTCGGGAGCGAGGCGCTCGACAACTTCAACCACGCCGCGGACCGGGTCAACAAGCGCGGCGGCGTGCTGGGCGGCCGGAAGCTGGAGATCATCGGGCTCGACAACGCCATGAAGGCGGAAAAGACTACCGAACAGCTCAAGAAGGCGGTGGATATGGGCCTGAGCTACGTCATTCAGGGGGTCGGCTCCAATCACGCGCTCAACATCATCAAGTTCCTCGACAAGCACAACAAGCGGCACCCGGGCAAGGAGATCGTGTTCCTGAACCACTCCGCGGTCACCACGGCCTTCACGAACGAGTTGTGCTCGTTCTGGCACTTCCGTTTCGATGCCAACGTGGACATGAAGGTGGCGGCGCTGGTGACACAGATCAGCCGCGACCCCAGCGTCGAGAAGCTCTACCTGCTGAACCAGAACTACGCCTACGGCAAGTCGTTCCAGGCAGCCGCCAACAAGCTGCTGAAGCAGCGCGCGTCCAACGTGGAGCTGGTGGGCGACGAGTTGATCGTGCCCTTCGGCAAGGTCCTGGATTTCACGCCCTATATCGCCAAGATCAAGGCCTCGGGGGCCGACACCGTCCTGACGGGCAACTGGGGTCCCGACCTGCACCGCTTCGTCAAGGGCGCCGTCGATTCCGGCCTGGGCGCCACCTTCTACACCGTCTACGGCGGTATCCCGAGCTCGATCAGCGGCTACGGCGACGCCGGCAAGAAGGTGAACCTGAAGCAGGTCACCGAGATGCACGAGAACCAGAACGGCCTCCCGGAGGACCTGCGCGACTACATGAAGAGCTATATCGAGGCCTACGAAAGCACCTGGTACCCTGACAGGTATCGCTGGCTCATCGGTATGCTGGCGGCGGCCATCGATGCGGCGGGCACCGCCGACCCGATCCCGGTCGCCGGGAAGCTGGAGGGCATGACCTTCCCGGGCCCCCTGGGCGAGGTCCAGATGCGCGCGGACGACCATCAGACGCAGATGCCGCTGGTGGTCAGCACGCTGACCTCCGACGTTCCGAAGCACCTGATCTACAAGGGCAAGGATTTCGGCATAGGGTTCAAGACGGACGGCGTCGTGACGCGCGCGGACACCACCTTGCCGACGAGCTGCCAGATGGACCGCCCGAGCTGACCGAAAGGTCCGGCAGGTAGGCCGCGGCCGGCCCCGCCAGCCTAGTACCAGGAATCAGGGATGAGTGATACACCCCCCTCCCTAGCCCTCCCCCGCAAGGGGGGAGGGGACTCCAAGGCAAGCCGATGGATTGCTCCCTCCCCCTCGACGGGGGAGGGTTGGGGTGGGGGTGACTCGCGAATTTCCGACGTCGGGTACTAGGGCGGGGCCGGGCGTCGCGGGCGCGCCGCGGGGGGCCGCATGGAAGTCTTCGCCTTCTCCCTGTTCAACGGGGTCCTCTACGGCATGCTCCTGTTCATGCTGGCGAGCGGGCTGACGCTCATCTTCAGCATGATGGGGGTGCTCAATTTCGCGCACGCCAGCTTCTTCATGCTGGGGGCCTATCTCGCCTATCAGATCAGCGCCTACGTCGGCTTCTGGCCGGGGCTCGTCGTGGCGCCGCTCATCGTCGGGGTGGTCGGCGCCGCGGTCGAGCGCTGGGGGCTCAGGCCCGTGCACAAATTCGGCCACGTCGCGGAGCTGTTGTTCACCTTCGGGCTCGCCTTCGTCATCGAGGAGGTCGTCCAGCTGATCTGGGGCAAGGTGCCGATGCCCTACGACATCCCGGCGTCCATGAACTTCGCCGCCTTCAGCTGGCAGGGCCTCGACTACTCGGCCTATCGCCTGTTCATGCTGGTAATCTCGGTGGCGATCTTCGCGGCGCTCTTTCTGTTCATCGCCAAGACCCGGATCGGCCTCATCATCCAGGCCGCGCTCACGCAGCCGAACATCGTCTCCGCGCTGGGCCACGACGTGCCGAGAATCTTCATGTGGACCTTCGGCTTCGGCTGCGCGCTGGCCGGGCTCGCGGGGGTGATCGGCGGCAACGTGCTCGGCACCGAGCCGGCCATGGCGATCACCCTGGGCCCCATCGTCTTCGTGGTCATCGTCATCGGCGGCCTGGGCTCGCTCTGGGGGGCGCTGATCGCGGCGCTGTTCATCGGGATCGTGGACAATCTGGCGATCTCCTACGACCTCTCCGCCTATCCCCTCTTCGCCGCCTTCGGCGTCGAGCGGGACGTGGCGGGCTTCATGCAGGACCTGGTGCGGCTGACCACCGCGAGCATCGCGCCGGTGCTGCCCTATTTCCTGCTGGTGCTGATCCTCATCGTCCGGCCGCGCGGCCTGTTCGGGACCCGGGACGTGTGATGGCCGGCCTGGCGCGGCGCTCGGGCATCTGGCTCGCGGCCCTCGGGGTCGTGCTCGTTCTGCCGTGGATCTTCTCCTCGGGCTTCGCCATTACCACGCTCAACCAAATGGGCGTGCTCATCATCTTCTCGCTCGCCTACAACATGCTGCTCGGCCAGGGCGGCATGCTGTCCTTCGGACATGCGGTCTACTTCGGGCTCGCCGGCTACAGCGTCGCCCACGTCTTGAACGGAATCGGCGCGGGCACGCTGCCGTACGTCCCGGTGAGCCTCCTGCCCCTCGTGGGCGGCTTGGTCGGGCTCTTGTTCGGCATCCCCATCGGCTTCGTGTCCACGCGCCGGGCGGGCACCGTCTTCGCCATGATCTCGCTGGGATTCGCCGAGATGATGACGGCCTTGACGCTGATCCTCGTGGTGTTCTTCAACGGCGAGGAGGGCGTCCAGACGGACCGCTGGGCGGGCCCCGAGCCCTTCGGCATCACCTACGGCCCGGACGTACAGGTCTACTACCTGATCGCCGCCTGGTGCCTGCTGGCGACGCTGGCCATGTACGCGCTGACCCGTACGCCCTTCGGGCGCATGACCAACGCCGTACGCGACAATCCGGAACGCGTACAGTTCATCGGCTACAGCACGCACCGGGTGCGCTGGCTGGCCTTCGTGCTGTCGTCGTTCTTCGCCGGCATGGCGGGCGCGCTGCATGCCTTGAACGTGGAGCACGTGGGCTTCGAGACCGTGGGCGTGGGCCAGTCCGGGCTGGTGCTGTTCATGGTGTGGATCGGCGGCGCCAGGGCCTTCATAGGCCCGATCTTCGGCGCGGTCGTCATCGCCTTCCTGAACAGCAACCTGAGCGGCATTACCGAGGCCTGGCTGCTCTATCTCGGGATCATTTTCATGAC
>Ga0224504_10000907_pt1 | contig 13375 bp, 13 predicted proteins | sample SF_Oct11_sed_USG_3_FD_170160 | JGI IMG/M metagenome (GOLD analysis project Ga0224504, IMG submission 170160) | Sediment microbial communities from San Francisco Bay, California, United States - SF_Oct11_sed_USGS_24 | ecosystem: Environmental > Aquatic > Marine > Sediment | place: USA... | reverse complement strand
GTTGCGGGGATCGACGAGGCGAAGGACGAGCTCGAGGAGATCGTCGAGTACCTGCGCGACCCGCAGAAGTTCCAGCGCCTGGGCGGCAAGATCCCGAAGGGCTGTCTCCTGGTCGGTCCGCCGGGCACGGGCAAGACGCTGTTGGCGCGGGCGATCGCGGGCGAGGCGAACGTGCCGTTCTTCACCATCTCGGGCTCGGACTTCGTCGAGATGTTCGTCGGCGTCGGCGCGTCTCGGGTGCGCGATATGTTCGAGCAGGGCAAGAAGAACGCGCCCTGCATCATCTTCATCGACGAAATCGACGCGGTCGGCCGGCACCGCGGGGCGGGCCTGGGCGGCGGCAACGACGAACGCGAGCAGACGCTGAACCAGCTGCTCGTCGAAATGGACGGTTTCGAGGCGAACGAGGGCGTGATCCTGATCGCGGCGACCAACCGTCCGGACGTACTCGACCCGGCGCTCTTGAGGCCGGGGCGCTTCGACCGGCAGGTCGTGGTGCCGAACCCGGACATCCTGGGCCGCGAGAAGATCCTGAAGGTGCACATGCGCAAGGTGCCCTTGGCGCCAGACGTAGACGCGCGGGTGATTGCGCGGGGCACGCCGGGCTTTTCGGGTGCGGACCTGGCCAACCTGGTGAACGAGGCGGCGCTCCTGGCGGCGCGGACCGGCAAGCGGGTCGTGACCATGCTCGACTTCGAGGCGGCCAAGGACAAGGTGCTGATGGGCGCGGAGCGGCGCTCGATGGTGATGACCGAGGAGGAAAAGGAGCTGACGGCCTACCACGAGGCGGGCCACGCGCTGGTCGGCCTCTTCGTTCCGGGTAACGACCCGCTGCACAAGGTGACGATCATCCCGCGCGGCCGGGCGCTCGGCGTAACCATGAACCTGCCGGAGCGCGACCGCTATGGATACAAGAAGAACGAGATCACGGCGAAGCTTGCGATGATGTTCGGCGGTCGCGTGGCCGAGGAGCTGATCTACGGCCCCGAGAACGTGACCACGGGGGCGTCCAACGACATCCAGCAGGCGACCAACATGGCGCGGGCCATGGTCACCGAGTGGGGCATGAGCGACAAGCTCGGCCGCCTGCGCTACGTCGACAATCAGGAGGAGATCTTCCTGGGTCATTCGGTGACGCGCAGCCAGACGATCTCGAGCGAGACGGCGAAGATGATCGACAACGAGGTGCGGCGGATCATCGAGGAGGCGGAAGCCAAAGCGCGCGAGGTGCTGACCACGCATATGGAGGACCTGCAGAAGGTCACCAAGGCTTTGCTCGAGTACGAGACGCTGTCCGGCAGCGAGGTCAAGTCCATCCTCAACGACGAGCCGATCGATCGTTCGGATCCTACCGGGACGACCGGCGAGAGCGGCCGGCGCGCCTCGGTGCCCTCCAGCGGCAAGGCCGCCAAGGGCCCCGGCAAGGACAGCACCGGCGGCCTGGAGCCCGAGCCACAGCCTGGAAACTGAAGCGAAACAAGGCGCAGACCCGGATCTATCCTCAAGCAGTAAGTGATGGGCGCGGATCGACGGACCAAGGGTGAGGGCCTCTACCTCAGGCCCCTGGGCCTGGTGCCGCGGTCCGGCGCAGTTGAGGGCTTCGTTCCGCTGGCGGGCGGGCCGCTCGGCTTCGCCGCCTGCGAGGTGATCCTGCGCGCCGGCCCGCGGACCATCGGCCGCGAGATCCTGCCCGTGGCGGCCCTGGACGAGACCCTGCGCGCGCGCGACCCGGCCTTGGCCGAGGCCGCCGGGGTCCGGCTCGAGCGCCTCGGCCGGGCCCGGTCGCCGCTTGCCGGCTTGCCGATGGACCGCCCGCAGGTGATGGGCGTAGTCAACGTGACACCCGACAGCTTCTCCGACGGCGGGGACCGCTTCGACCCGGGCCGGGCGGTCGCGGGCGGCCTCGAGATGCTGGCGGCCGGCGCGGCCCTGCTCGACGTGGGCGGCGAGTCGACGCGGCCGGGGGCCGAACCGGTGCCGCGGTGCGAGGAACTGCGCCGGGTCGTTCCGGTCGTGCGCGGCCTCGCGGACCAGGGGGCCGTCGTCTCGATCGATACCCGCCATGCCCGCGTCATGGCAGAGGCACTGGACGCCGGGGCGGCGGTGATCAACGACGTGACGGCGCTGGCCGGCGACCCGGAGAGCCTGGGGCTCGCGGCGCGGGCCGGCGTGCCGGTCGTGCTCATGCACATGCAGGGCGAACCGCGCAGCATGCAGGACGGTCCGGCCTACGACGATGCCGCCCTGGACGTCTTCGACAGCCTGGCTGCGCGCGTCGCGGCCTGCGAGGCGGCCGGGATCGACCGCGCCCGCATCGTCGTGGACCCGGGCATAGGCTTCGGCAAGACCGTACGCCACAACCTGGAAATCCTCGAGCAGCTGGCGATCTATCACGGCCTCGGCTGCGCTCTGCTGCTGGGGGTCAGCCGCAAGGGCTTCATCGCCCGCGTGTCGGGCGACGTGCCACCCAAGGCGCGGCTTCCGGGCTCGCTGGCGGCAGCGCTGGCCGGGCTGGAACGGGGCGTGCAGCTGCTGCGCGTCCACGACGTGGCCGAGACCGTGCAGGCGGTCGCGGTCTGGTGCGCCATCGCTTCGGTCCGACCGGAAGTAGCGCGCACGGCGCTGTCCTAGCACCAGGGGGCATCTAATGCCGCGACAAAAGGTATGGCCTTCTGCTAGAAGAAGGCCGAGGTCGGGGAGGGCGCTGCAATCTGGAGTCGGTCGAGCATGGCGCGCAAGCTTTTCGGAACGGACGGCGTCCGGGGCAAGGCCAACCGCGAACCGATCACGCCCGAAACCGTGCTGGCCGTGGCCATGGCGGCGGGCGCGCAGTTCACCAGGGGCGACCACCGCCATCTGGTCGTGATCGGCAAGGACACGCGGCTGTCCGGCTACATGCTGGAGCCGGCCTTGACCGCGGGCTTCGTTTCGGTCGGCATGGACGTTGTCTTGCTCGGCCCCCTGCCGACGCCGGCGGTGGGCATGCTGACCCGCTCGCTGAGGGCGGATCTGGGTGTCATGATCTCGGCCTCGCACAATCCCTATGCGGACAACGGCATAAAGATCTTCGGACCGGACGGTCACAAGCTGTCCGACGAGGTCGAGCGGGCCATCGAGGCGCGCATCGACAAGGGCGTGTCGGGCGATCTCGCGCCCTCCGCCGAGTTGGGCCGGGCTCGGCGGCTCGACGACGCGCTCGGCCGCTACATCGAGTTCGTCAAGAGCACCTTCCCGCGCCAGCTGCGGCTCGAGGGCCTGAAGATCGTGGTCGACTGTGCCAACGGCGCCGCCTACAAGGTCGCACCCAAGGTGCTCTACGAGCTGGGCGCGGACGTGGTCGAAATCGCGGTCAGCCCCGACGGCTTCAACATCAACCGAGACTGCGGGGCGACCGCGCCCCGGCACATGCAGGAGGCGGTTGTCCTGCATTGCGCCGATCTGGGCCTTGCCCTGGACGGTGATGCGGACCGCCTGATTCTGTCCGACGAAACGGGACGCCTGGTCGACGGCGACCAGCTGTTGGCCTTGGTCGCTCGGTCCTGGCAGCAATCCGGGCGCCTCGCCGGCAACGGCATCGTGGGCACCGTCATGTCCAATCTGGGCCTGCAGCGCCACCTCGAGGCCCTCGGTCTCGATCTGGTGCGCGCGCCCGTGGGCGACCGCTACGTGGTCGAGCATATGCGCAAGCTGGGGTGTAACGTCGGCGGCGAGCAGTCGGGCCATATCGTCCTCTCCGACTACAGTACGACCGGCGACGGGCTGATCGCCGCCTTGCAGGTGCTCGCCGTGCTGGTCGAGGCTCGGCGGCCGGCCAGCAAGGTCCTCCAGGTCTTCCAGCCGCTGCCCCAGCTGCTGAGGAACGTCCGGATCGGCAACACCGCCCCGCTCGAGGATTCGCGCGTGCGCTCGGCGATCGACGCGGGCGAAGCCGCCCTGGGCGGGCAAGGCCGGCTGTTGATCCGCAAGTCGGGTACCGAGCCGGTCATCCGGGTGATGGCCGAGGGCGAGGACGAACAGCTCGTGGGCCGCGTGGTCGAGGGTATCGTTGACACCATCGAACGGGTTGCCGGGTGAATGCGCAGGTCACGGCGATCAAGGAAGGAAGAATGAACGGGCGCGTTCTCATCGTCGCCGGATCGGACTCGGGCGGCGGCGCCGGAATCCAGGCGGACATCAAGACCGTGACCGCGCTGGGCGGCTATGCGGCCACGGCGGTAACGGCCCTGACGGCGCAAAACACCGAGGGTGTCTTCGGCGTCGTGCCGGTCGACCCGGATTTCATCCGCCAGCAGATGACCCTAGTGCTGGACGACATCGGTGCCGACGCGGTCAAGACCGGCATGCTGCACGACGCCGCCGTGATCGATGCCGTCTCCGACGTTCTCGACGACCTGGACGACCGGATCCCCGTCGTCGTCGATCCGGTCATGGTCGCCCAGAGTGGCGCTTCCCTGCTCGAATCCGAGGCGGTGCAGACGCTCGTCCGTCGCTTGGCCCTGCGCGCCACGCTCCTGACCCCCAACGTGCACGAGGCCGAAAGGCTGACCGGCCTGACGATCTGTTCCGTGGCCGACATGAAACACGCGGCGGGCATGATGCTGACCATCGGCTGCAAGGCGGTTTTGCTCAAGGGCGGTCACCTGGGCGGCGACACGGTGGTCGACGTGCTGGCCCGCGAGGAGGAGGTCGTGCAGTTCGAGAACCCGCGGATCGAAACGCCGCACCTGCACGGCACCGGCTGCACCCTGGCCTCGGCGATCGCCACGGGGCTCGCCCAGGGTTTGAGCTTGCACAACGCCTATAGCCGGGCGCGCGCCTATCTTCAGGAGGCGATTCGCACAGCTCCGGGCCTGGGCCACGGCGCCGGCCCGGTCAACCACGGCCACACGGTGCGGCCCTTCGACGTCTGAAGCGGGGCTACTCGTCCAGGTCGTCGGTGTCCGACTGGCCGGTCACGCGTCGGCGGATGTGCGACCAGGATATGCCCACGGCCAGAATCGTGGCGAGGGTGACCAGGATCACGTAGGTCATGATCTTGTCGCTGCCCGCGTTGAGCAAGCCTTGATCAATCATCACCCAGACGATCGCGCCGAAGAAGGCGACGGCCAACGCCAGGCCGATCGCGCCGATCGAGCGCCAAGTCGCGCGCATGAAGATCACGTAGAGGATCAGCAGGACCACGCCGGCGAGCGCCTGGAGGGCCAGATTGCCGTCGCCCGGCGCGGTCACCCAGCGGTAGTACGAGACCTCCGTCGGATTGAAGGTCGCGAAGACCAGGACCAGCGCGACGAGCCAGCGGATCAGAAAACCAGTCGCATTGAACGCGGGGCGGGCCATGGTGTTGCCTCGGAAGTGGACGATGCTCGGAAGGCTTTACCCCGCCTCGCCGCGGAACGGAAGCGGGAAATTCGCCGCGCGAGACCGCCGCGCCCCCGCATCTTCAGCACGCCGGCGGGTGTCGAATTCATCGCCGTCCGATGATAGTATTCTGGACCTTCTGGGCGATCGGGCGCCGCGGGCGAACCGAAACCGATTGGAGGCGTGTCATGGTCATGAAGTCCATTCTTGTCTCTGTCGAGGAGAGCGATGCGCTGTCCTCGGTCCTGACGACGGCGCTGCTCGCCGCCCAGCGGTTCGGCAGCACCATCGAGGGTCTCTGCCCCAGGTCCGCAATGGGCGCCTTCGTGGTCGTCGAAGGCATGTCGGCGGCGACTTCCGCTGCCTTGGAGAGCTTCGAAGTCGAGGAGCAGGAGCGCATGCGGCGCGCCCGCGAGCTGTTCCGCAGCTTTATGGAGGACCGGGGCGTTGCTTGGGATGGCCCGGGAAAATCTTCCGAGGAAGTCTCCGCCGGATGGCTGGAGGAGCTCCCGCCCGGCGATGAGGCTGTCACCCAGCGTGGCCGGCTCTACGACCTGATCGTGGCGGGCCGGCCGGCGCCCGGGGCGGCCGTGCCCCGAATGAGCACCCTGGAGGCCCTGATCTTCGAGAGCGGCCGGCCCGTCCTGATCGCGCCGCCCGCGCCGCCCGAAGCGCTCGGCGAGGTGATCGTGGTCGCCTGGAACGGCAGCACGGAAAGCGCCCGGGCGGTCGCCCTGGCCATGCCCTTCCTGGCCCAGGCCAGGAAGGTGTATGTGCTCGCCGTCGAGGGCGGCTCCGTGCCGGGGCCCAACGCCGGAGAGCTGGCCGAGCATCTCGTCCGCAACGGCCTGCCCGCCGAGGCGACCGGCATCCGGCCGGAGGGCCGCTCGATCGGCGAGGCGATTCTCGAGGAGACCTCCTCGCTCGGCGCCGACCTGCTGGTCAAGGGCGCCTATACGCACAGCCGGCTGCGCCAGATGATCTTCGGCGGGGCGACCAGCCATATCCTGGCGGAGGCCGGCCTGCCCGTCCTGGTGGCGCACTGACCTTCGGTATCAGACCAGGGGGAAGTGGCTTTCGGGGCGGCTCGCCAGGAGGTCCGACAAGATGGCCAGCGCCTTGTCGACCTGCGCCCGGCTGCGGGCCGCCTGCAGGCAGACGCGCGCAGCGTGGGGCACCGGCTGGCGGCCGACCGCGAAGACCTCGGCCGGGGCGATGCCGACGCCGCGCGCACGGGCCTCGGCGGCAAAGGCCTCGCGCCGCCAGGGCTCGGGCAGCTTGAGCCACAGGTGGAAGGCGTCCGGATGGGTCTCGACCTCCGCGCCGGCCAGCGCGCCCGCGGCGATCTTCTGGCGCGCTCTGGCCTCGGCGCGCTGCCACAGCGCCATGTCCCGGGCCTGACCGCTGCGGATCAGGCGCGCGGCCACTTCGGCCATCAGCGGCGACGCCATCAGGGTGCTGGCCCGCAGGCCGGCGCCGATGGCATCCAGGAGGCGCTTGTCGGCCCTCAGGTAGCCGATACGGAGGCCGGGCGCCACGCTCTTCGAGAGACCGGTTACGTAGACCGAGCCCGCCGCCGCGAAGCTCGACAAGGGCGCCGGCGCTTGCTCGGGCAGGAAGCCGTAGACGTCGTCCTCGACGATAGCGACGTCGTGTCTTTCGCAGATTCGCGCGACCTCCCGCCGCCGTTCCGCCGGCATGACTGACGCGGTCGGGTTCTGCAGCGTCGGGATGCAGTAGAGCACTTTGGCCCCGGTCGCCCGGCAGGCGGCGTCCAAGGCCTCGGGCAGCAGGCCGTGTTCGTCCAGCGGCAGGCCGTGCAGCCGCAGCTCGAGCAGCGCGGCGATCGATTTGATGCCGTAGTAGGTCAGCTCCTCGGTCAGCACCACGTCGCCCGGCCGGGCGAGAGCCGCCACGGCCAGCAGCATGCCGTGCTGCGCCCCCGCGGTGACTACGACGTCGTCGGGCGTGGCGGCGAGCCCCCCCTCGCTCATCCAGTGCGCCCCGGCGGCACGGTGCCCGGCCAGGCCCAGACCCATGTCATAGGCCAGAAAGCGCCCAAGCTGGCCGTCCGCGCCGATCTCCGCGACGGTATCGGCCACGAGTTGTTGATCCGGGGGGCTGGGCGGCAGGTTGAAGGACAGGTCGACGAAGCCGCTTTCCGTCTCTTCCTTGGCCGGCAAGGGCATGTCGGTCGGCACCCGCTCGCGCACGAAGGTACCGCGGCCGACCTCGCCGGCGATCAGGCCCCGGCGCTCGGCCTCGCCATAGGCGCGGGTCACGGTGCCCACCGTGACGCCGAGCCGCCAAGCCAGCTCGCGGTGGGTCGGCAGGCGCTCGCGGGCGGCCAGGCGGCCCGCGCCGATGTCCTCGGCCAGGGCCTCGGCGATGGCGATGTAACGCGGGCCGCCGTGTCCTTCGAGAGAGGGGTGCCAAGTTGTCATGGTGACAATGTAGCTGTTGACGGTGACAATTCGCAAGAATTATCATCATAATACGAAATATCAATATATTGTATTGATACAATTCGGAGGGTTCGATGCATACAATCCCTCGACAGCCCGATCTGCAGGACGGACTGACAGCCCTCGGTCGTCGCTGGACCCCGCAGCGCTTGGCGTGGCGTGCCCTCGAGATCCTGCTGCTCTGGCAGGAGCGGGCGGCACAACGCCATACCCTGGCCACGCTCGACGACCGCTTGCTCGAGGACATGGGGCTCAGCCGCGGCGCGGCGGCCGTCGAGGCCGCGAAGCCCTTCTGGCAGGCGTAGGCTCGTGTCGGGCGGGTCGATCCGCACAGCGGCCGCGGCCCCGGCGGGGGGCCGCCCGGCGGTGCTTGGCGCCGCGCTGCTCGCCGTGGCCTTCTGGGGCGCGACGCCGGTCGCCACCAAACTGGCGGTCTCGGGGCTCGATCCGCTCGCCGTCGGCCTGTTGCGCACCCTGCTGGCCGGCCTACTGGCCGTGCCCTTACTGGCATTGGCGCGTCTCGCGCCGCCCAGGGCGCCAGCCGGGCGGGCGCTGCTCGCCGTCTCGGCCCTGGGCGGCTTCGTGCTGTTTCCTGTGCTTTTCAGTCTCGGCCTCGGCCGGACCAGCGCGGCCCACGGGGCGCTGATCCTGGCCGTGCTGCCGATCTTCACCGGGCTGATCGCCGCCGCTCTGGAGCGCCGCCGGCCCAGAGCGCGCTGGTGGCTCGGCGCCGGCCTGGCCGCGGCCGGCACCGTGTGGCTGGTCGCCGGGCGCTTCGGCCTCGCGGCCCCCGGCGCGAGCCTGACCGGCGACCTGCTGGTGATCGCCTCGGCGCTGGCCGCCTCGACCGGCTACGTCGCCGGGGCCAGGGCGGCGCGTGGCGCGGGCACCTGGGCAGTGACCTTCTGGGGCCTCGCCCTGGGCGGTTTGGTCCTGCTGCCGGCGTTGCCCTTGGTCTTGGAGGCGGAGCAATTGCTCCAGGCCGACGGCGGCGTGTGGCTCAGCCTGCTCTACCTGGCGGGTGTCTCGTCGATCCTGGCCTATGCCGCCTGGTACTGGGCGCTCGGCCAGGGCGACATGGGGCGCACCGGAACGATCCAGTTCGCCCAGCCGGTGGTCGGCTTGGTCCTGGCCGCGCTTATCCTGGGCGAGGCGTTGACTTGGCCGCTGCTCTTGGCCGCCGTCGTCATCATCGGCGGCGTGGCGCTTGCGCAAGGCGGCGCGCGTCCGGCGGAAAACTAAGGAGGAATTCGATGCCCCAGACCCTGCCAATCTATCAAGTCGATGCTTTCGCGTCCGAGGTCTTCGCCGGCAATCCGGCTGCGGTCTGTCCGCTCGATGCTTGGTTGCCCGACGCGGTCATGCAGGCGATCGCAATGGAGAACAACCTGTCCGAGACGGCCTTTATCGTAAAGAACGGCGCGGACTACGACCTGCGCTGGTTCACCCCGGCGCTCGAGGTCGACCTCTGCGGCCATGCCACTCTGGGCAGCGCCTATGTCGTCGCGACACATCTGGAGCCTGGCCGGGACGAGATCGTGTTCCATTCGAAGAGCGGGCCGCTCACGGTGACCCGCGACGCCGACCTTTTCACCTTGGATTTTCCCTCGCTGCCGCCCGAACGGCTCGTCGACCAAGGGGCGGTCGAGGCCGCCCTGGGGACCGCGCTAGAGGAGCTGTGGCGCGCCGATAAGAACATGGCCGTGCTGGCCGACGAGGCGGCCGTGCTGGCGGCGGATCCGGACCTGGCCAAAGTCGCGGCGCTGCCCGGCGACGGCCTGATCGTGACGGCGCCGGGCCGGGAGCGCGACTTCGTCTCCCGCTACTTCGCGCCCCATGCCGGCATCCCCGAGGACCCGGTGACCGGCTCGGCGCACTGCGTGCTGACGCCCTATTGGACGAGGCGCCTCGACAAGGCGCGCCTGAGCGCGCGCCAGGTCTCGGCGCGGGGCGGCGAGCTGGTGGTCGAGGACCGCGGCGAGCGGGTGCACATCTCCGGCCGAGTCGCGCCTTATCTGGAGGGGCGCATCCGCGTATAAAGGGCGCACCGCAGAAGAAGGAAGGAGGGCATGATGGCCCGTGACGTCCAACCGCCGGCGCTCGATCCGCAATCCGTGACGTCCCGCCAGGGGTCTTCCTATCCCGAGCCGTTCAAGGGACCGGTCGAGGGGCGCGTCAAGCGCGCCCTGGGCGAGGCCCTTGGCCTCACGAACTACGGCGTCAACCACGTGCGCCTCGAGCCGGGCGCCTGGTCGGCGCAGCGCCACTGGCACAGCCACGAGGACGAGTTCGTCTACATCCTCGAGGGCGAGATCACTCTGGTCACCGAGCAGGGCGATCAGGTGCTTGGCCCCGGCATGGTGGCCGGTTTCCCCGCGGGCGTGGCCGACGGCCACCACCTGGTCAACAAGAGCGACCGGCCGGCCGTCTACCTCGAGGTCGGCGACCGTTCGCCCAACGACGAGGTGCACTACCCCGACATCGACCTTTTCCTGCCGAGCCGGCGGAACGGCCAGGTCTTCACCGACAAGAAGGGCACGCCCTACCGATGACCGGGCCGGCGGCGCAAGCGATCTCGATCGACCCGGCGCAAGGACCGGCGGAGATGGCCGCGGTGCGCGAGCTGTTCCTCGAGTACGCGGGATGGCTCGACTTCGACCTCTGCTTCCAAGGCTTCGAGCAGGAGCTGGCGACGCTTCCGGGCAAATACGCGCCGCCGGAAGGCGGCCTGTGGCTCGCCAGGGTTGGCGGCGGGCTCGCCGGCGTGGTCGGTCTGCGCCCGCTGGACGAGGGCGTCTGCGAGCTGAAGCGGCTCTGGGTCCGGCCGGCCTTCCGCGGCCACGGCCTCGGCCGCCGCCTGACCGAGACCGCGATCGCGGCGGCGCGCGCCGGCGGCTACCGGGCCATGCGGCTGGATACCATTGGCAGACTGATGCAGGAGGCCCGCGCGCTCTACGTGAGCCTGGGCTTCCATGAGACCGCGCCCTACTACCGCAATCCACACCCCGGGGCCGACTACCTGGAGCTGACCCTCGACGCTCGTGGCGCCATGGAACGTTAGAAGCTTGCGGGATTCGGTCTCTGCCGTGGCTAGGCGAGCTCGCCCCGGAGAGCCGGGCGGCAAGGCCCGAGGCTCGGGCGGCGCAAGACAGCGGCCTTGCGAGCCCGAGCCTGTAGGGTCTCGATTGCGATGCGGGTCTGCCTCCGTGCGGAGATCAGGCCCCTCGACACTTGGTTCCTATGCGCCTTGTTCCGAGCTTTGCAGGTTGCGCGTATTGAACGCTCTTTTCTTCTCGGCGTTCGCGACCAGCCAGGACAGACCGAGGACGACCAAGGCCACGACGCCGATGATGAGGGCGAGCTTGGAATCGTCCAGGGCCAAGCCTCCGGGCGCGCCGGCGTTCGACTCGCCCGTCAGCAGGAAATTGGTGGCGGCCATACCGGTGTAGTGCATCAGGGTGACGGAAAGCCCCATCACCAGCGCCGTCATCATGCGGTGATCCGGCTTTTCGTTCTCTCTGGCTTCGACGGTGTAGGACATCAGCCGCAGGGCCAGGCACGACAGCAGCACGGCGACAACGATCGAGGCGCCGAACCAAATCGGATCGTAGCGGATCACGGTGTCCATGCGCATGGCCGCCATGCCGGTGTAATGCATGAGGCCAATGCCGGCGCCGAGCACGGTGCCGCCGAGAACGAGGCGCCCGACGCCCCGGGATTTCCGGCTCACGAAGTTGAAGGCGAAGCCGCTCGCCGCCATGGCGAACACGGCCGACAAGGCTGTGATCAGCAGGTCATAGCGCGCGGTTCGGCCGTAGCCCATCTCGAGGGCCAGCATGGCCACGAAGTGCATCGTCCAAATGCCGGTGCCCATGGCGACCGCGCCGATCACCAGCCACTTCATCCTCGCCGCTGGGTTTGACGCTGCGATGACACGTTCGACCAGATGAAACGACGTATAGGACGCGAAGACAACCACCGCATAAGACAAGAAAACAAGCCAGATGTCGTATGACTGGCCAATGACGGCTGCGTCGCTGTGCTGCTCCATTAGGAGAAATTCCGACAACATCTCATACATCTCCCAATACTGTTCAAGGCGGGATCACCGCATTCCTTCGTACGGTAGCCGGTGGCCGCGATGCCGCCTTCTGTGCGTTACCGATGGAGACAGGTTGCTCTCGGCTCTGTGACGTGTTTCCGCCGACGGCAAAAGCACCGGCCGATAACCCAACCTGCCCTTGGCAAGCCTCCATTCGACAAGAGATATGAAATCTTGCTGAAATATTACTTAGGAATGATTATCATTCACAGGTCATTTGTGTAGAATATCCACGCTGGGTCAGAGCAGTCTCAATATTGGCGGACCCGGCGCGCGCGCGGCCACCCATGGCGCCGTATGCCCTTGGAGGGCCGGTTCACGCCGCCGCGACGCGCACCCCCGCGCCCTGCAGCAGCATGATCTTGTTCAGGAGCTTGACGCAGGCGTAGACCGCCTTGATCGAGGGCGCCGGGATCCCGGTCAAGCCGCCGAGCTCGAGCACCGCGCCCATCAGCGCCTCGACCTCGAGCGAGCGGCCGAGCTCGACGTCCTGCAGCATCGAGGTCTTGTGGGCGCCGACGCTCTCGGCGCCGGCGATGCGCTTCTCGATGGTGTGCCTGAACGTGATGCCGAGCGCTTCCGCGATCGCCTGGGATTCGGCCATCATGGCGGCGGCCAGGTCGCGGGTGTCGCGGAACTGGCAGATCTCGGCCAGGGTCGCGTGGGTCAGCGCGCTGATCGGGTTGAACGACAGGTTGCCCCAGGCCTTGAGCCAGATCTCCGAGCGGATGTCGTCCAGCACGCGCGAGCGGAAGCCGGCCTTGACAAGGAGGTCGTAGAGCCCTTGAACGCGCGCGCTCTCGCTGCCGTCGAGCTCGCCGATCGGGAAGCGGTCGCCCTCGACGTGGTGGATCACGCCGGGCTCGGGCACGTCGGCCGCCGGATAGACGACGCAGCCGACGATGCGGTCGCCGTCGATGTTCTTCGACAGCACGCCGGTCGGGTCAAGGCTCTCCAGGCGGTGGCCGTCGTGGGGGCCGCCGTGCTTGTGGAAGTACCACCAGGGAATGCCGTTCTGCACCGTGACGATGACGGTCTCGGGGCCCATGAGGGCCGGGACCTGGCGGGCCACCTGCTCCAGGTAGTGGGCCTTCAAGGCCAGGATCACCAGGTCCTGGGGGCCGGCCTCGGCCAGCTTGTCGGTCGCGGTCACGTTGCGCGCCACCGCCTCGCTGCCGTCCTCCCAGATCAGCTTGAGGCCGTTCTTCCGGATCGCCGCGAGGTGCGCGCCCTGGTCGACCAGCGTGACCTCCTCGCCCGCCAGCGCGAACCTGGCGCCCATCAGGCCGCCGATCGCGCCGGCCCCGACAATGCAGATCTTCATGTCCGTCTCCCTGTTCTCCTTGTTCGGGTTCTACTGCTCAAAGACGTTGGCGAGGGTGCCGATGCCCTCGATGGTGACCTCGACGGCGTTGGAGGGCGCCTTCATCGAGCCGATGCCGAGCGAGGT
>Ga0224504_10000906_pt1 | contig 13378 bp, 8 predicted proteins | sample SF_Oct11_sed_USG_3_FD_170160 | JGI IMG/M metagenome (GOLD analysis project Ga0224504, IMG submission 170160) | Sediment microbial communities from San Francisco Bay, California, United States - SF_Oct11_sed_USGS_24 | ecosystem: Environmental > Aquatic > Marine > Sediment | place: USA: California... | reverse complement strand
AGCGGCATGCCGCCAACAGGTGCCTCGGGTGCCGTATCGATCGCGGTATCGTCCAGGGATTCGTCGAGAAACCAGTGAACGTCCTTCTGGAATATCTCGGCGATGATTGTCAGCAAATGTTCCGACGGCACTCGCTTGCCGTTTTCGATCATCGAAAGATAGGAAACCGAAGGGCCGGCCTCCCGATCGATCTGTACGCATCGCACCGAGAGGTCTTCGAGCGTAAGATGATTGCGCTTCCTGAGCATGCGAATCTTGGTGCCGAGGAAATGCGATTTTCGCCGCAGGCTATGTGGGGAAGACATAAGGCATCTGTGAAATTGACATTGTGAAATTTTTGCTGTGAAATTTCATAATTCGCCTGCGTACTATAGCGCCTGGAAGCGGCGCTTTCACGTAAATTGAAGACTGGATACGGGACAGGGTGTTCGTCATGAATCGAGAAGAGCAGATCAGCAAGCTGGAGACCGAATGGGCCGAGAGCCCGCGGTGGAAAGACATCAAACGAGATTACAGCGCTGCAGACGTCGTAAAGCTTCGCGGATCGGTACATATCGAATACACGCTGGCGCGCCGCGGCAGTGAGAAGCTCTGGAATTATGTTCAGGAGGACGAGCCACTGTGTGCGCTCGGTGCAATCACGGGCAACCAGGCGATCCAGGAGGTGCAGGCCGGGCTCCGGGCGATCTATTGCTCCGGCTGGCAGGTAGCCGGCGACGGCAACAGCGCGGGCGAAATGTACCCGGACCAGAGCCTGTATCCCGTCGACTCGGTGCCGAAAATGGTGGAGCGCATCAATAATGCGTTCGTCCGCACCGACGAAATACACTCGCTCAACGGCGACGACAGCATCGACTGGTTCGCGCCGATCATCGCTGACGCCGAAGCCGGTTTCGGCGGCAACCTGAATGCGTTCGAACTCATGAAGCACATGATTCGTGCAGGCGCAGCCGGTGTTCACTTCGAGGACCAGCTGTCGTCGGCCAAGAAATGCGGCCACATGGGCGGCAAGGTGCTCGTTCCGACGCAGGAAGCGGTTGCAAAACTGTGTGCTGCCCGCCTCGCAGCCGATGTGTACGACATCCCGACAGTTCTGATCGCTCGCACGGATGCCGACGCGGCAAATCTGATTACGTCCGATTCGGATGAGCGGGACAAGAAATTCATCACCGGCGAGCGCACGCCCGAAGGTTTCTTCTGCACCAACGCCGGGCTCGAACAGGCGATCGCGCGCGGTCTTGCCTATGCGCCGTATGCGGACATGATCTGGTGCGAGACGTCCAGGCCGGACCTCGAGCAGGCGCAGCGATTCGCCGACGCAATTCATGCGGAGTTCCCGGATCAGCTGCTGGCGTATAACTGCTCGCCTTCGTTCAACTGGCAGGCAAATCTCGATGACCAGACGATGAAGGTCTTCCGTGAGGAGCTGAGCAAGATGGGCTACAAGTTCCAGTTCATCACGCTGGCCGGCTGGCACGCCCTGAACTCGAGCATGTTCCGTCTCAGCCGTGCCTACAAGGCCGAAGGCATGTACGCCTATTCGCTGTTGCAGCAGCGCGAATTCGCCGACGAGCAGCATGGTTTCCGTGCGGCCAAACACCAGTCTTTTGTTGGCGCCGGCTACTTCGACGCCGTGCAGAATACGATCATGCACGGGCTGTCATCGACGACGGCCCTGGAAGGCAGCACCGAGGAAGAACAGTTCGTCGCGTAGCAAGAAGAGCGTCATGAGCAACGGTGACAAGGGCCGGAAGCAGGTCGGTGGTCTCCGCATCGACACGGCCTTTTTCGATTTTGTCGAAACCGAAATCCTGCCCTCGATAGACACAGAGCCGTCCCATTTCTGGTCCGGTTTCGAGGCATTGATTGACGAATTGACACCGGTCAATCGTGAGTTGCTGGACACGCGGGACGTCCTGCAACAAAAGATCGACGACTGGCATCGCGCCCGCCCGGGCGACGATTACGACCATGCCGAGTACGTCGCGTTCCTGAAGTCCATCGGTTATCTCCAGGAGACCGGCGAGAAATTTACTATCGGCACCGCGAACGTCGATGCGGAAATCGCCGGGATTGCCGGCCCGCAGCTGGTCGTTCCGGTCAGCAATGCTCGCTTTGCCCTGAACGCCGCAAATGCCCGCTGGGGCAGCCTGTACGATGCGCTATACGGCACCGACGTGATCAGCGAAGACGATGGCCGGGAACGCGCCGGGAGCTACAACCCGACCCGAGGTTGCGCGGTCATACGTTACGCGCAGAGCTTTCTCGACAAGGCGTTGCCTCTCGACGGGACGAGCCACGCGGATATATCGGACTACGGGCTCGCCGGAGACGAGTTCGTAGCGGCCGTCGATGGCAAGCCCGTCAGCCTCGCAGATCCCGCCGCGTTCAGGGGACACGCCCGTGACGGCGACGCCGTGACCTACCTGTTCTTACACAACGGCCTGCACATCGAGATCCAGACGGACCCGCATCACCCGATCGGCCGCGAGGCTGCCGCGCACGTCGCGGACGTCGTACTGGAATCGGCGATCACGACGATCCAGGACTGCGAAGACTCGGTCGCTGCGGTCGACGCCGATGACAAGGTCAACGTCTACCGGAAATGGCTTGGCCTCATGCAGGGAACCCTCGAGGCGACGTTTTCCAAGGGCGGCGAGACGCTGACGCGGCGTCTCAACGCGGATCGCGAATACACGGGCGTCGATGGCGAGCGCATCGTTCTGTCCGGCCGCAGCCTCATGCTTGTCCGCAACGTCGGCCACCTGATGACCAACGGCACAATCCTCGACCGTAACGGCGACGAGGTGTTCGAGGGCATCATGGATGCTGTCATTACGACGGCATGCGCGCTGGCCAATCGCAATTTGGAAGACTGCCTGCCGAACAGTCGCCACGGCAGCGTCTATATCGTGAAGCCCAAGATGCATGGACCGGACGAGGCAGGCTTTACGGATGCCCTGTTCTCGCGCGTCGAAGACCTGTTCGGGCTCGAACGCAACACACTCAAAGTCGGCGTCATGGACGAGGAGCGCCGTACGACGGTCAACCTCATGGAATGCATTCGCGCCGTGAAGGACCGCCTGGTCTTCATCAACACCGGTTTCCTCGATCGAACCGGGGACGAGATTCACACGAGTATGCAGGCCGGCCCGATGAAGCCCAAGGAGGAGATCAAGCAGGAGCCCTGGATCACCGCCTACGAAGACTGGAACGTCGACACCGGAATCCGCTGCGGCTTGCCCGGGCGGGCACAGATCGGCAAAGGCATGTGGCCGAAGCCTGACGAAATGAAGCAGATGATGGCCACCAAGCAGGCGCATCCGGAAGCAGGCGCGAATTGCGCGTGGGTACCATCGCCGACGGCGGCGACGCTGCACGTCATGCACTATCATTACGTGGACGTGGCGGCGCGCCAGCGTGAGCTCGCTGCGCGGCCGCTTGCGAGCCTCGACGACATACTTACGCCGCCACTTTGCGATCCCGCAACGCTGGATGCGCAGACTATCCAGAACGAACTCGACAACAATGCGCAGGGCATCCTGGGATACGTCGTCCGCTGGATCGACCAGGGCGTCGGCTGTTCAAAAGTACCCGACATCAACGATGTGGGCCTCATGGAGGATCGTGCGACGCTGCGCATATCGAGCCAGCACATGGCCAACTGGCTGCTGCACGGCATAACCAATGAAAAGCAGGTGCGCGAAACTTTCGAGCGCATGGCGGCCATCGTCGACGATCAGAATGCCGGCGATCACGTCTATGTCCGGATGAGCGACGACTACGAGGGCAGCATCGCATTCCGCGCCGCCTGCGACCTGGTCCTGAAGGGTTGCGAACAGCCGAACGGCTATACTGAACCTTTGCTACACGATTATCGTCAGAAGCTGAAGGCCAGCCGTTCGGGGTAACACCATCGCACTACGACTTCTCCTCGCCGCGTTGATCCTGTTACCGGTCGCCGCGACCGGGGAGGATTACGTTACCGTCGCCGTGGCAAGCAATTTTGCTGCTACTGCGCGCGATATCGCTGCACGGTTCTCGCAGGAATCGGGTTTCGATGTCCGTATCACCACGGCTTCGACGGGCAAGCTCTATGCCCAGATCGTCAATGGCGCGCCGTTCGACATACTGCTGGCTGCGGATGCAGAGCGTCCGCAACGCCTGGAAGCGGTGGGCGCAGGCGTTCCCGGTACACGGTTTACCTATGCGCTCGGTGCGCTCGAATTGTGGTCGCGACGGGTGGAAGACTGCCGCGAGGCATTGCGAAGCGCCGGCGGCGGGCTCATCGCGATCGCCAACCCCGAGACCGCCCCCTACGGGGCAGCGGCCAGGTCATACCTGCAACGGTCGGGGCTCTGGGAGTCGCTCCGTGACCGTCTTGTCATCGGCGAGAACATCGCGCAGACCCTGCAATTTGCGGCGTCGGGCAATGCGCAGCTCGGGTTCATTGCCCGCTCGCAGCTGCGGGCGGCCTCGCTGCCAAGTGCGTCCTGCAGCTGGCCGGTACCCGAAACGATGCACGCCGCTATCGACCAGCAGGCGATACTCCTGAAGCGGGGAGCGGATGCAGCGGGCGCGAAGCCGTTCCTGCGGTTCCTGCGCGGCGACGAGGGACGTGCCATTATCCTGCGCCATGGATACAGGCTACCCGAGGTAAAGGACTGATGGCATCGACATTGGGACCTTTGCTGCTGTCGTTGCAGCTCGCCGCATTGACTACGCTGATCCTGATTCTCCTGGGAACGCCAATTGCCTGGTGGCTGTCTCGCACCCATTCACGCCTCAAGCCCGCAATCCAGGCCATCGTGGCATTGCCGATCGTTCTGCCGCCGACGGTAATGGGTTTTTACCTGCTGATCGTGCTCGGACCCTACGGTTCGATCGGCCGATGGTGGGTCGAGGTTACCGGTGATGCGCTGACGTTTTCGTTCACCGGGCTGGTCATCGCCTCGTGTTTTTACAGCCTGCCGTTTGCGGTGCAGCCGCTGCAAAGTGCGTTTGATACGCTGGGCACCCAGGAAGTCGAGGCTGCGCGAACCCTCGGTGCCTCCAAACTCGACGCGTTCTTTACCATTGCCGTACCGCTTTCGGTGCCGGGGTTCCTGACCGCAACGGTGCTCAGCTTCGCGCACACGCTGGGCGAATTCGGCGTCGTCCTGATGGTCGGCGGTAATATCCCCGGAGAGACCCGAGTCGTATCGATCGCGATCTACGATCATGTTGAATCGCTCGACTACGCCAGTGCTCACCAGATGTCGATCATCCTGGTGACTTTTGCGTTCGCGGTGCTCCTGTCCATGTTCCTGATCAACCGCCGGCTCGAGGGACGATCACGGTGAGCAGGAATATTTCGGTACGCTACGAACTGCAGCGCAGCGCATTCTCGCTGGACGTGGATGTTGAAATACCGATGCGGGGTATCACCGGGGTGTTCGGCGAATCCGGTGCCGGCAAGACGGCGTTATTGCGATGTATCTCCGGCCTCGAGCAAGGCGCGACCGGCCGTCTCGTTATAGCAGACGACGTCTGGCAGGACGCGACGAAATCGCGTCCGGTCCATGACCGGGAGATCGGCTACGTGTTCCAGGAACCGCGACTGTTCGCACACCTGAACGTGCGGCAGAACATCGAGTACGGTCAACGCCGCGGCCGCCGCGAGGATGTCGGTTTCGACGAGGCCGTAGAACTTCTGGGTCTCCGTTACCTGCTGGACCGCAGGGTCGACACGCTGTCCGGTGGTGAGGCACAGCGTGTCGCGATCGCGAGGGCGCTGCTGAGATCCCCGCGGGTCGTGCTCATGGATGAACCGATTGCGTCGCTCGATCGGGCACGTCGCGATGAAATCCTGCCGTTCCTCGACAGGCTGCATGCCGCCCTCTCCATACCGGTTATCTACGTCAGCCATAGCGTCGAGGAGGTCATTCGTCTCTGCGACTACCTGCTGGTCATGGAGCGCGGTCGAATCGTTGCATCAGGCGATATCCAGGAGGTCCTGTTACGCGCCGATTTTCCCTTGCTCGGTGGCGAGGAGGCGGGCGCGATCATTCATGCCAAGGTGGTCCTGCACGATGCCGTTGACGGCCTGACAAAGATCGCATTCGACGGCCTCGAAATGTGGGTGCCCGGCCGATACGAAACCGGGGCCCCGTTGCGCCTGCGTATTCGCGCAAACGATGTCAGCATCTGCCGCGAAGACCCGGGCACGTCGACCGTGCTCAACGTTCTGCCGGCTACCATAGATTCGATCCGCGGCGACAGCGAGTCGTCGGAACTCGTGCAGCTTGCTCTCGGTTCCGAACACATCCTCGCGCGCGTTACACGCCGGTCGCGGGCGCAGCTCGATCTCAGGCCGGGCGAACAGGTACTCGCGCAGATAAAGTCCGTTGCCGTCAAGAACGCGCCGACAGCAGGGCGCTGATCAAAGTACGGGGGAGGCCAGTCGCGCGATTCGTGTGGCGACCTTGAACAGGTAGTTCTTGTTTTCGTATTCGCCCTGTTCCATGCGGCGGGAGTTTTCGAAGTCCTCCTCGAACATGGCCTCAACGGCTTGCGCAAACCCCCGTTCCGCCACCAGGACCGTGATTTCGAAGTTGAGCCGGAACGAACGGTTGTCGAAGTTGGCGGTGCCGACAGCAGCGACCGAGTCATCGACAAGCATCACCTTGCCGTGCAGGAAACCGTCCTGGTAGCGGTAAAAGCTGACGCCGGTGGAACTGACTTCGTCGAAGTAGGAGTAGGCTGCGAGCTTCACGAGCGCGCTGTCGGATACCTCCGGAATGAGGATCCGTACATCAACGCCGCGAAGGGCCGCAAGCTGCAGCGACTGGACGATCGCATCGTCCGGCACGAAGTACGGGCTGGCAATCCAGATCCGGCGCGTCGCCGCGTTGATCGCCTGGGTATACATCAGCGATGCTGTTTCTACGTCGTCGGCCGGGCCGCTGGCAATGACCAGGGCCTGCGCATTGCCGTTCGCCGACCTGACCGGTTCCCATTCGAGCTCCGACAGTGTCTCGTCGGCTGCCCAGCGCCAGTCCTCGACGAATGCGATCTGGGCGCCGAGTGCGGCCGGACCCTCGACGCGCATGTGCGTGTCCCGCCACCGGCCGAACTTGGGCGACTTGCCGAGGTACTCGTCGCCGACATTGTGGCCGCCAATCCAGGCCTCGCGGCCGTCGACGACGACGGTCTTGCGGTGATTGCGGAAATTCAGCTGGAAGCGGTTGCCGGAACCCTTGCGGCTGTGGAAGGGCAGGATATTGACGCCACTGCCACGAAGCTCGTCGATATAGGAGTCCGGCAGGCCGAGGCTGCCGATCTCGTCGTACAGGAACCAGACCCGCACGCCGCGCCCGGCCGCCGCGATGAGGCGCGACTTCAATTCGTTGCCGATATCATCGGCGCGAACGATATAGAACTGCACCAGCACGTAGTCCTGCGCCGAGTCGATGCCCGCGAAGATGCTCGCGAATGTAGCCTCACCATCCACGAGCAGTTCGACGTCATTGGCGCCGGTGAACGGCAAGCGAGCGAGGCGTTCGATGCCCCGAACCACGGTATTGCCCCATTCGGTGCCGGCATCGAGCTGCTCGATGCCGAGCCTGGCGCGACGGGACAGATCATTGAGCCGGTCGTCGTCGGCACGCCTCGCGAGTACGTAACCGTTGAACTTGTTGCGGCCGAATACCCAGTAGGCCGGCACGCTGACCACCGGCACGATGACGAGTGACACGGTCCACGCGATCGATCCCTGCGGCGTCCGGACATTCATCACGGCGTGCATCGCCGACAGGATGCCGAGCACTTCAAATATAAGGACAAGGCTTACGATCACCGTCTTCTTCCGTTGTCTCAGGTTGTCAATGTGCCTGCGGATTCTTGCCATCGCCAGCTTCGTTTGTGAATCCCGGCATAGAGACTTCTACGTATGTGCCGAAGATATATTCTGTTAATTCAATAATTTACCATAATTACTCAATGCGTTATGTCTTTTACCGGCCACAATGATCCGCTACAATCCGTAAAACGCATTCCACCAAAATAACAACAGAGCAGGGGATCGCGTTTTGAGCACAGTACGGGCACGTCTGAAGAGTGGTCCGGCCATCGCCGGGCTCGCCGTACTGGTTGCGGCTCTCCTTGCGTCATCCATTGCCTGGGCGAGCGGCTGGCCGCCCTTCGCGGTGAACGATTCGATGACGGTCCAGCGCGGCGGCTCCGCTGATGAGCTCACGTCGGGTTCGAAGAGCGTGCTCGATAACGATTTCGACCTCGAGCGCGATCGGCTAACGGCGATCCTCACGAAGAACGTCAAGGAAGGTACGCTCGTGCTGCGAAGCGACGGTACCTTCCTGTACCAGCACGACGGTGGCAAAAAGAATGACGACGAGTTCAAGTACCGCGCATTCGACGGTACCGGATCTTCACGGGAAGCAACCGTCAGGATCACTGTCGAGGACGTCCCCAATTCGCCGCCGTTCGTAGTTAGCGATGTTCCCGACCAGACGGCAACGGAAGGAGTCGCGTATCGCCTGGCGCTTGCGGGAAATTTCGATGACCCCGACGAGGGCGATGAGCTGCGGTTCAGCATCAAAGGCCTGCCCGGCAGCGGCTCGCTGGAGTTCGATGAAGATCGAGCCATTCTCGAGGGCACGCCGGTCGTCGCTGACGTAAGGGAAGAGCCCTACACGATCGAGGTTACGGCAACCGACCGGCAAGGCGCTTCGGCCAGCCTCGAGTTTGATCTGTTCGTCCTGAGCAGCAATGAGCCACCCGTGGTTGTCGCGTCGGTCCCGGCCCAGGAAGCGATCGAAGGTATCGCCTACAGCCTGAACCTTGCAGCAAATTTCAACGATCCCGATGACGGTGACGTTCTGCGCTTCAGCAGCAGCGGCCTGCCGGCCAGCGGCACGTTGCAACTCGATGCCGCGACCGGGCTGCTCTCGGGCACCCCGATCCGCGAAGACGCTCGCGACGAACCTTACACGATTGAGGTGCAGGCAGCGGATCGCGCCGGAGCCACCGCGACCCTGAGCTTTCAGCTGCTCATATTGCGGGACAACCGCAGCGATCTCGTGCTGGGCATTGCACCGACCGCAAATCCGGTTACCGTGGGCGAAGATGCCCGCTGGGATATTGAGATCGAGAACAAAGGCCCCGCGGACCTGCTGGATGGCCAGCTCTTCGCCGGCTGGATCACGAGCGGTCCACCGCTGACGGTTACGGCGCCACAGGGCTGCATCGTTACGGATAACGGAACCAGCGCACCGGCCATGAACTGTGCGGTTGATCTCGTCACGACGGGCACGTCGCTCACGATCAGCGTACAAGGCGTGCAGGACGGCGACGGCGACAACTCGCTGATTGGTGTTGTTGCCGCGGACGACCCGAACCCCGACGACAACGAGGACCTCGCAAGCATGGCCGTGGTCGCCGAGTTCAGCGAAGGGCCCACGCAGATCGTCAACGTGCCCGGCACCGCGCTGCAGGCAGGGGACCTCGACGGCGACGGCGCAGTGGACATCGTCACGGCCGGCGCCGAGACCGTGGTCTTTTTCAACAACGGAAACCGCGCGGTGACGACGCCCGGCATCAGCCTCGGTCCCGACAGCGGCGGGTCTACGGTCGCATTACTCGAGTGGAACGGCGACGGCTCGCCGGACATCGCGGTCGGCGGCCTGAACGGCCGGTCAGTCGAAGTCTTCGTCAACGACGGCAGCGGCGGATTCGGAATTGCCGACAGCCTGCAGGGTGGTGGAATAGCAAATGTCAGCGACCTGTTCGCGACGGACCTCGACAACGACGGCGTTTCCGAGCTCCTGGTCACGGGTTCCGGAGGCACGGCGCTGCTGCGCCGCGCCGCGGCGGGCGGAATCGATGTGACGCCACTGGCGGCGGGCGCCGGGCGCGACCTTGCCATCGCGGACTTCGACCAGGATGGCGACCAGGACTTTGTCGTCGTTCTAGCGGCGGATCGCAGGGTTGAACTCAACTACAACAACGGTGACGGAACTGTCGCAAGCGTTACCTCGCTCGACCTTGGCAGCGTTGCCAACGTGAGCGCGAGCGATCTAAATGGGGATGGTGCCGCAGACCTGCTGGTAGCGACTGACGGTGGTGACATGAGCGCACCGCGGAACAAGGTGCTGTATCAGCAGGGCAGCGGCGAGTTCGCAGCGGGTCCGACTTTCGGGGCTTCGCCGGTTACGGCTCTCGTGACGGGCGACGTCGATGCCGATGGCTGGGTAGACATAGTTGCGATCAACGAGGCAGGCGTACACCAGCTGTACAGCGGCTCCCAGAACGGCGATCTGTCGCTGGCACGCGAGCAGATCGTCAGTGCCGGAATGCGCAGCGGCGTCATCATCGATTTCAACAGCGACGAGTCACTGGACCTGATATTGGCCGGGGTGGACGCCGGCGTGCTCGAGATCCATGCGAACAACGGTATCGGCCGGCTCGGCCTGGGTGACCGTATCGGACCGGAGATCGAACTGGTGGGCGAGGCCAGCGTGAACATTCCGGCAGGCCAGGACTACACAGATCCCGGGGCAACGGCGCGGGATGATATCGACGGCGACATCACGGACAGGGTCGAGGTATCCGGCAGCATCAATTCGACCGTCGTGGGCACCCAGACCATCACGTACAGCGTGGCAGATCGCGCGAGTAACCGGAGCAGCGTTACCCGCACCGTCATCGTCGGTGTCAACGAGGGCACCGGCGGTGGAGGTGGTGGACTGCTCGCGCCATTGTTCCTTATGACGCTGATGATCCTGTTTCTTGCGCGTCGTGCAATAAGGCTGAATTGACCGGTATTCCGTTAGCGGCCTCCACCTATTGACAATCCTGCTCGTCTGGGCAAATGTCCGGGCGACGCTCGGGCGTTCCCCGACACCACAAGAAGGAAAGACCGTTGCCAGACACCGATAATCGAGTGCCACGCATTCTTTTGTGCCTGCTGCCCGTGCTCCTCGGCTCGCTGCCGCAGGCCGGCCACGCACAGGCCACTGACGAGACCGATCCGCGCATCGAGGAGATCATCGTCACCTCGCGCTATCGCGCCGAGAAACTCTCCGCGATACCGGACTCGATCACCGCATTCACCCGGGCAGACATCGAGCGCCACCGCATTGAGCGCATCAACGGCGTCGCCGCGCTCACTCCCAACCTGCGGTTCTCGGACGACCAGGAGGTGGGAATCAGCACGCTGGTCATCCGCGGAGTACGGCAGAACCGCGGTACCGGGCAGCCGCCCGTGTCCTACCGCATCGACGGCGTCAGTGCGACGAATAACCTGCTCACCACCCAGGAATTGTTCGATATTGAGAGCGTTGACGTCCTGCGCGGCCCGCAGGGCGCGTTGTACGGGCGTAACGCGATAGGCGGGGCGATACTGATTTCGACGCGGCAGCCCGCCACAGACCCGGAGTTCGGTCTTCGCGTTTCCGCGGCCGAGGGCGACGACTACATTGTTGCCGCAAATGCGTCCGGGCCGCTGGGGAGCGACAAACTCCTGTATCGGGCCGCAATGCGACTCCAGGACCGCGACGGTCAGCTGGAGAACGCCTACCTCGATAACCAGTTAGTGGATTTCAAGGAATCGCAGTCGTTTCGTGGCCGCCTGCTCTACAGGCCCACCGACAGGCTCTCGATCGACCTGCGGGGGCAATACTCCGACCAGCAGGGCGGCTCCGGTTACTTCATGCCGGGCAGCGAGGGCGTGCTGCCGTTGCCGCCGCCCGCAGAGCCGATCTTCTTCGGCAACCCCACGTACGAGATCCAGTCGAATCGCATTGGCGAGTCTTTCGTGGAGTTCTCGGAGCTGTCGGCCAAGATCGACTATGAGTTTTCCTGGGGAACCCTCACCTCGGTCACTTCCTATACCGACGTCGAATCGGGGAACGACCAGGACCTCGACCAGACCCTGGTCGATGCGATCAACATCATCGTGATCGACGATTCGCAGACGCTCGCGCAGGAGTTTCGCCTGACGTCCAATGCCGACCAGCGCTTGCGGTGGGTCGCAGGCGCCTACTTCTTCGATCAGGACCGTTTTCGCTCTCTTGCCACGACGTTTCTCGGCTTCCCCGTCCCGCCGGCAGCACAGGACCTGAAGCTCAGGAATTATGCGACATTCGGCAATATGAGTTACGACCTGACCGGCGACCTCGAGTTGACGCTGGCGTTTCGCTACGACGAGGAGACGCCGGAAGACCTGACTCAGGGTCGCAGCGAAACATTCACGGAGCTGCAGCCGAAGGCCAGTCTTGCGTACAGTTTCCACGAGGGGCTGCTCGGCTATGTGACGGTGGGCAAAGGGTTTCGCGCCGGCGGCTTCAACAACCTTTCGGAAGGCAGCAACTTTGCGCCGGGGTTCGACCAGGAGTCGCTGATCAGCTACGAAACGGGCCTCAAGTGGTCGGCGTACGGTGGCCGCCTTCGCAGCGGCATGTCCGTGTTCTTCACGGACTACACGGACCAGCAGTTTTTCCTGTTCGACCAGACGGGCACGCAGGCCAATATCAACATTCCGAAGAGCGAGCTGTGGGGCGGCGAGCTGGAGGTGACGGCGTTACCGACCGATTCGCTGCAGGTCGATTTTGCGTTCGGCTACACGGACAGCGAAATCAAGGAGTACGAGGACATACAGGGCGTGCTCGTACCGGCGGACGCAATACTCGGCAGCAAGGTGCCGGGCGCGCCGGTGTGGACGCTGAACCTCGGACTGCAGCACACGGCTGCGCTATCGAGTTCGCTCGATCTGGTCAGCCGGCTCGACTACGAGCATCGCGACAAGACCTACTGGACGCTCGACAACCTGGATACCCAGGCGGCCTACGATCTCGTGAACCTGAGCTTCGCGCTGGAGAAGGAAAAGTGGGCGGCCCGGTTGTTCGTCAACAACCTTCTGGATGAGCAGTACATCGAGTGGTTCTTCGCGGCGCGCTTCATCGGCCTGCCGGCCGATATCGCGTGGCCGAGCGCTCCGCGGCAGGTCGGGCTGGAGTTTACGTATCGCTACTGATGCGGCAGCGACAACGGGAAAATTCAACTACGGCAATTACCTACGATCAGGTCGCCGCATGCGCTTGAGTGCACCTGGCGTTCCGCCTAGTATGGGGGTGGAGCTGATAGGAGAGGGTCATGCGACGACAACTAATAGAAGCGCTTACGTATCCCGGCATTCTCGTCAGGCAACTCATCGAGGAAGAAAACTACCCCCACAAGAGTTTCTTCGAGGCCACCGGTGAGCGCTGCCATACCTGTGACGGATCCGGAGACTGCGGCTGGGACAAGTGCCTGGAAGACTTCGTCCACCGCGACGACAAGACAACTGAAGAACTGGCCGACTCATTGCGCGAAGGCGTAAAAC
>Ga0224504_10000905_pt1 | contig 13394 bp, 8 predicted proteins | sample SF_Oct11_sed_USG_3_FD_170160 | JGI IMG/M metagenome (GOLD analysis project Ga0224504, IMG submission 170160) | Sediment microbial communities from San Francisco Bay, California, United States - SF_Oct11_sed_USGS_24 | ecosystem: Environmental > Aquatic > Marine > Sediment | place: USA: California... | reverse complement strand
TTTTGAGCCGGCCCCCCAGACCGCCGCGCTTTCGCCGCGGTTAGCCAGTTCGGCAAGGCGCTCGCCCCACGCCTTGAGTTTGTTCGAACTGTCCTGTCCGAACTGCCGAGACAACTCCGACAACCGCTCCAAATCGCCGGGATTCGGGTCTGAGGCGCCCGATTGGAGAGGCGCCGGTCGCGCTTCGATCATGAGATATTGGCCGCCGAAGCCGCTTCGCACCGCGAGCGGTTCGAAACCACAGCGGCGGAACAGCGCCGTCAGCGTTAGGGGGGTCCAGTACGTGCAGTGCTCGTAAATGACGTCCCAAAGGCTTCGAGCCTCCAACATCCACTGAGCATTGGGAACCTCGAAATAAAGGAGCGCGTCTCGATCCCCGAGCGCATGGCGCACATCCATCAGGAAATCGACCGGCTCGGCAATGTGCTCGAGGACATGCCTGCAAAGGACAGCGTCGACCTGCGGGGGCAAGCGCTTGGCGTCAAACAGGTCCGGTACGATCTCGATATTTGCGCCGGCCGAACTCACGGCAGTCCTGTCATGCACGGAGGGATCGAAGCCGATGCCTTGCCTGACACCCCGCCGACAGAGCAAACGGAGAAAATAAGCATCGCCACATCCTATCTCGGCAGCCACCTTGCCTTGTAACTTGTAAGTGTTGACGAGATGGTCCGCCATCTCTTCCGCGAACTCACGGAAGGTCTCGGAGAAGTGCAGCGCATTTTCATAGCCCGGCGCATATTCGACCGCGGCGGGACTAAACGCGCGATTGAAGATCAGGCCGCAGGAGGAACAGCAGGTCAGCTCGATATCGCCGCACGTGGCCGTTCTTGCCGCGTCTACATCCGGCCAGAGGACATTGCAGAACACCGGCACATCGGCGAATTCGAAAAAAACCTCGCCGGTCGGCGCGCCGCACATAGGGCAGCTATCGCCCATAGGCAATGAAGGGGCCTGAAGCGAGGTCGGTCCCGTCATCGGAGCGCAGCCAGCTCTGCGTTGAGTCCCAGGGCCTTGAGCTGCTCGCCGATTTCCCCGAGATAGATGGGATTCATGACAATTACCAGATCCGGCGGACAGTCGACCAACGATTCCGGAGAGACGACGGGATGCCCCGTGCCAGGCATGAATTTTCCCTGCTTGTACGGATTGACGTCAACCACGCAATGGACATCCTCGCCCACTCCCAAAGTGGTCAGGAATGCCACTCCTTTGGAGCCCCCGCCCCAGAGCACCACACGCCGGCCCTGCCGTCCGGCTTGTCTGACGACGTCACGCCAATGATCCATGGTCCGGTGCACGAGGGTCGGAAAGCCCGCGGCCAGCCCGCGCATTCGTTCCAGGTCGCGTTCGAGTGGGAGCGCCGGCTGAGTCAAGCCACTGGCCGGACGGCAATACTGCACGATGTACTGAGACTCGTAGACCAGCTCGAGGTCAGTCACTTCGAAGCGCTCCTGACGGAACAGACGCGCGTGCGTGCCGGCGCTGAAATAGGAGCAGTGCTCATAGTAGATGTCCCAGAAGGCACCTTCGCCCAACACACGTTCGGCATCGGGCGTTTCAAAGACGACGACAACGTCTTCGCGGTCCCCGATCATCTCCCGGATACTGCGCACGAACTCGGCGGTCGGCCCGATATGCTCCAGGGTGTGCCGGCACAGGATGACGTCCGGCTCCAGGTGTGCATATCGGGGACCGAAGAAATCGGTGATGAATTCAACTCGTCCGGCCGGTTTGTCGCTAAGTCGCTCCGGCCGGTAACCTGGGTCGATGCCAAGTCCGGTGCATCCGGCGATCTCGCACAGCTCCAACAGGAACTCGCCCTTGCCGCAGCCGATCTCGAGCACGTGCTTTCCCTGAAGATCGCATTTATTCGCGATCTGCACCGCCAATTCTCTTGCGAATGCGTTGAACGTGCCTGAGAAGTGCTGGGATTCTTCGAAGTTGGTGGAGTATTCCTGGACCTGCGAATCGAAGACGTCGTTGAAAAGAAATCCGCATTTCGTGCAGAAGACAAGCTCCAGGTTTCGCTTCGGGTACCCTCCGGCCTCCGTGGGCGTATTCATCAGAATGCAGCTGTGTACCGGGATGTTGTGAGCCGCATAGACTGTTTCGCTCGCTCGGCCACCGCAACATGGGCAAACCGACCTTCGGTCCTTGGCGGCGTCTCCAGGTGCCAAACCATCAGCGGGTACCGAGACATTTGAAGCAGGCATCAATTCGTCCTCAAGAAGGAAAAGTCAGCACAGTGGCTCAGGTTGGACACCGAGCCAACCGCAATCATTCGTGGGGCTGGTTGCCGTAGGCAATGCCCGCTTGCCGGACCCGGAGTCGCCGCCGTTACCCTTTCAAGCAAGAACGCTGCACGAGCGAATGGACGGCCCAGGCTTCTTTGGTTCTGCAATACGGCCTTTACCGACCCAAGCACGAATCTCGCTCACGCTTGAAAGTCAAACTGCCAATCATCTGAAAACCACTAAGGCCTTCTCGGCATGGTCAGTAAGCGTTGGGATCGACAAAACAGTTAAACGTCAGGATCATGATCTTCAGGTCGAATTTCAGGGACCAGTTGTCGACATAGAAAAGATCATGCTCCACGCGCTTTCGCATCTTGTCCAGAGCGTCGGTCTCCCCGCGCAGCCCGTTTACCTGCGCCCAGCCGGTGATTCCAGGCTTGATTCGATGCCTTGTCATGTAGGCGTCGATTTGCTGCGCATACTTGTCATTATGTTCGATAGCATGTGGGCGCGGCCCCACAATCGACATGTCGCCGGACAGAACGTTGAACAACTGCGGCAACTCGTCGAGGCTGGTCTTACGAAGCAGGGCGCCCAATCGCGTCACTCGGGGATCGTTGCGCTGCGCCTGGGTCAAGTCGGACATCACCTCCTGCGTATAGTGCATCGTGCGAAACTTGAGCACTTGGAAGGGCCTGTTATTGAACCCATGGCGCGCCTGCCTGAAGAATACCGGCCCCGGACTGTCCAGCTTGATGGCTAGCGCAGCCAAAAGCATTAGCGGCCCAAAGAAAATCAGCGCGGTACCCGCAACTACCACGTCCTCGAGCCGTTTCACAATAATCTGCGCAGAATCGAGCGGGCGGGCCATAACTCGGATCACGGGCAGCCCTGCGATCTTGCCCACCTCGCGTTGCGCCCAAATCTCGTCGACCTGGCCAGCGACCAAATTGAGGTCCAGCGAGACACACCGAATGGTCTGAAGCAGGGGCTCGATCGCCTGGCTATTTCTCGGGGACACGACCGCGACGGCGTTATCGATGCGCTGGTTGCTGCTCCAATCTAGAAAATCGTCAAACGCACCTTTGACCAGATACTGCGAGCGGAACCCGGTCTCGGCCGCTTTTTCAGGACGATCGAGGAAAACGCCCGCAATGATATCGGAGGCAGGCATGATGGCCGTCCACCGATCTAGGAATGCCTGCAACGCGTCGAGCTCACTTGCGGTTGAGAAAACCACGAAGTGCCGAGAGAAGGCACCTGCGTTTTCGAGTCGCCGGTACAGCTGGGCCACAACGGGCCGAGTGAGAACGAGCGCCAGGAAGGCCCCGCCAAGCCACATTCCCAGCCAGAGCCTGGAGATCGACTCCGACGTCTTGGTCGCGTAGCTGACCGCGAGGATCACGAACATCACTAAGAGCATAGCGGTGGCTGCCCGGCGTGCCTGTGCAAGCCAGTTGGGCAGAACCGAGTGCTGGTGCAGCTTTGTGTGCTTGAACACAAAATAGGCGATAAGAACTACCAGGATCGCCATAAGGCTGTGGGATCCCGCAAGGCTCCACGTGTCGAATCGAAGCCACTTCGCGACCGCGCCAGCGACAACGATGACGGTGAGATCAAAAATCTCCAGACACGCAACAAAAACGCCAACGGATATGCTTTGCTGCCTAAACGATGGCGCGTACAACCTCGCCTCTGACATGAGACATCCCCAACAACCCTTCCCAATTCGAAAGAAAGCCTCTACACGCTGCCGCTCTTTTCCGGCCCCCAGCCAAACGACGCGTCTGTCCAGAACTACTGAACGTGCTCTCTTTCAACCCCGTATAGTATCAGTGAACAAGATCAAACTTGCGCTACGTTTATGGTACATTTGTTAGGTGTGCAGTTCAAGGGTACTGTCTCATCGTACTGTCTCATCGTACTGTCTCATCGGGTACTGTCTCATCGCTTCAGGTTAACGGCGTTCTTGCCGGCGTAGAGTTTGCTGGACGCTGTGGGACGTGAATCATGGAGGGCTTCTTTGAATCAAGTGGTCCGACAATTCTCCAATCACCACGCGCTCCAGGACCCGGCTTCGCCCTATCAGGTCATGGCGGGCACGGTCACCCCCGCAAGCCTCGTGACCGGCATGAAATCCGACCTTACGGGCATGTCGTGGTCGATGAGTGCCACCACGTCTCCGCTGTCGGCTTCGAGGCCGTCGCCTGTGCGTCCAAGGCGCGATATGTGCTCGGGCTGTCGGCGACGGCGGCATGGAAGGATGGCCACCACTCGATCATCTTCATGCAATGCGGCCCGGTCCGTCACCGGGTCGACGTGCGAAAAGGGCCGCGGCTCGACCTTTCGATCGCAATGTCGTCTTTCGATGCACCGAGTTCCGTCTTGCGCGCAGCAGTCCCGACGAAACGCCTACGATCCAAGAGCTACAAGAGCTATACGCGGGTTTGATAAGGGACTCCGTACGAAATGATCTGATCTTCGGGGATTTCCTCACGGTTCCTCGAAGCCGGCAGGCCCCCAGTCGCGACCACAGAGCGCAAGGAACTCGTAGCCATGCTCGAAAGGGGCGCTTTCTCGAGAAGCTGGTTTCCCTTGGACTATGAGAGATTGCCCGGTGACGTGCCGCGCGCTGGATTCTCCCGCCGGGCTGTGCACTGATAATTTCTGCAGGCAAGGATAACTCCATGCATTCGATCATGATTGACCCCAGTACTTAATGCGGAAGCTGCGCACGAAGCGTGGTCGTTGTCCTCTGCCACGGGCAACCCCCTGATCTTGGGTGATGTGCCGTGCACGACGTCCGGTGGTATCAAGAGCGGTTCAAGGAACCTCGGAGCACGCCGTGCAGCCCAAGGCAAACCGCCGCCTCTCCGTCGCGCCGATGATGGACTGGACGGACCGGCATTGCCGGTTCTTCCTGCGCCTGATCAGCCGGCGCGCGCTGCTCTACACCGAGATGGTGCCGACCGGGGCGATCGTTCACGGCGACCGCGCGCGCTTCCTGGCCTTCCATCCGGCCGAGCGGCCGCTCGCCCTCCAGTTGGGCGGCGCGGAGCCGGTCCAGCTCGCCGAATGCGCCGAGGCGGCGGCCGCGGCCGGCTACGACGAGGTCAACCTGAATGTCGGCTGCCCCAGCGACCGGGTGCAGCACGCCCGCTTCGGCGCCTGCCTGATGGCCGAACCGGAATTGGTCGGGCGCTGCGTCGCCGCCATGGCCGCGGCCTCCGCCCTGCCGGTCACCGTCAAGACGCGGACCGGCATCGATGAGCGGGACTCCTACGCGGAGTTGAAGGGTTTCGTCGAGACCGTGGCGGCAGCCGGCTGCCGCAGCTTCACCGTGCACGCCCGCAAGGCCTGGCTCCAAGGCCTCAGCCCCAAGCAGAACCGCGAGCTGCCGCCGCTCGACTACGACCGGGTCTATCGCCTGAAAGAGGACTTTCGGGAGCTCGAGATCGTCCTGAACGGCGGCGTGCAGTCGCTCGACGAGGCGCAGGCGCACTTGGCGCGGGTCGACGGCGTGATGATCGGTCGCGCGGCATATCAGAACCCTTACGTCCTGGCCGAGGCGGACCGCCGCCTCTTCGGCGAGGACCCGCCGCCGCCCGGCCGCGAGGCGGTCGTGCGCGCCCTCCTGCCCTACGCCGCCGCGCAATGCGCCGAGGGCGTGCCGGTCAAGTCGATCATCCGGCACATCCTGGGCCTGTTCAACGGCCTGCCCGGCGCCCGCGCCTGGCGCCGTCACCTGAGCGAGGCCGCCCACCGCCCCGGCGCCGGCCCCGAGGTGATCGAAGCGGCGCTGGAGGTCGTGCTCGAGCGGCTGGAGGCACGCGGCGCGGCGGCCTGATCCAGGACCGCGACAGGCCGGATGCGGCGCGTGAACGAGGCGCTCGGCGCAAACTCCATCCGTTTGTGCCGAGCCCCGCTGCCGCCTCCGGGACGGCTCGACAATGGCCGATATTTTGGCGCGAAGTCACCTCGGCAATTTCACCTCTTAACAGAATGTAAACGCTCGCCTACTAACGTGTGGTAGTGCCGCGCGGATCGGGCTCGGCGAGCCATGGCGCGCCGCTTGCCCGGCGCAGTTCAAGGGGGAGGAACGATCATGCTTGGGACACAGGGACGCTCGAGCCTGGCAATGGCCCTCCTGGCCGCCACCTGCCTGACCCCCATCGCACCCGCACAGGCCGCCCCCGGCGACGCCGTGGGAGGCGAGGTCCAGGTCAACACCTTTACCACCAACGCCCAATGGGATGCGGCCGTGGCCGCAGACGCCGACGGCGACTTCGTCGTGGCGTGGACGCATGGGGACGTCTATACCTCGAGCACCGCAGAAGTCTTCGCCCAGCGCTACGATGCCTCGGGCGCCCCCCAGGGCCCCGAGTTTCAGCTCAACAGCTTCACCACCGACCGTCAATGGGCTCCAGCCGTGGCGATGAACGCCGACGGCGACTTCGTGGTGGTGTGGACGAGCGAAGGCCAAGGCGAACTGCCCGGGGGGTTTGGCATCTTCGCCAAGCGCTTCGACGCTGCTGGCCTCGCCCAAGGGCCGGAGTTCCAGGTCGATACCTACACCCAGGCCTGGCAGACATTCCCGGCTGTCGCCATGGACGCCGACGGCAACTTCGTCGTGGCTTGGGAGAGTCTGAACCAGGACCCCAGCGGATACGGCGTCTACGCCCAGCGCTACGACGCGGCGGGGGCGGCCCAGGGATCCGAATTCCGGGTCAGTACCTCGACCACGTACAGTCAAAGGCTTCCGTCCGTCGCCATGGACGCCGACGGAGACTTCGTCGTAGCGTGGGAGAGTTGGCACCCGGACGGCCCCTATTACGATGCCTCCAACATCTTCGCCCAGCGCTTCGACGCCGCGGGCGCGGCCCAGGGCCCGGAGTTCCAGGTCAACAGCTTCACAACGGGCTTTCAAAATCTTCCGGCCGTGGCCATGGACGCCGACGGCGACTTCGTCGTGACGTGGAACAGCCGCTATCAGGACGGGGACTCTTGGGGCGTCTTCGCGCAGCGTTTCGACGCCGCCGGCGTGGCCCAGGGGGCGGAGTTCCAGGTCAACACCTACGCTAGCTGGTTTCAAGCAATCCCGGCGGTGGCCATGGACGCCGACGGCGACTTCGTCGTGAGTTGGCAGAGTGACGGCCAGGACGGCAGCGGTGCCGGCGTCTTTGCCCAGCGCTTCGACGCCACGGGCGCGGCCCAGGGCCCGGAGTTCCAGGTCAATACCTTCACGACAGGCAGTCAAAACGTGCCCGCCGTGGCCATGGACGCCGACGGCGACTTCGTCGTGGCGTGGAGCGGCTTTGGGCCGGGCGACAGCAGCTATGGGGGAGTCTTTGCGCAGCGCTTCCAGGGCGAGGGTCCGGTGGCCGGGGACTTCACCGTGGACGGCCGGGCGGATATCCTGTGGCGCAACACGACCACCGGCAACGCGCTCCTGTGGCGGATGGACGGTTTCGCCAAGGAGGCCAAGGGTTCGATCGGCGCGCCCAGCACCGACTGGCAGGTGCGGGGCTTGGCCGACTTCAATGCCGACACCAAGACGGATGTGCTGTGGCGGAACACGGTCACGGGAAAAGCCGTCGTCTGGCTGATGGACGGCTTCACGAAGCTCGCTGGGCGGGGAATCGGCGGGGCCGGGCTCGACTGGCAGATCGTCGGCACGGGCGACTTCGACGGCGACGATCACGCCGACATCCTCTGGCGCAACACCACGACGGGCGCCACGGTGATCTGGCAGATGGACGGCCTGTCGAAGACCGCGGGAGGCGGGATCGGCGGGGTGCCGCCGGTGTGGGAGGTGGCCGGTGTGGGCGACTTCGACGCCGACGCCCGTTCGGACATCCTGTGGCGCAACATGAGCACCGGCGCCACGGTGATCTGGCTTATGGACGGTTTGACGAGGCTCGCCGCGGGCGGGATCGGCGGCGCCAGCCTGGATTGGCGGGTGGCCGGCCTCGGCACCTTCAACAGCGATGCGCGTTCGGACATCCTGTGGCGCAACACGGTCACCGGCAGCACCGTGATCTGGCAGATGAATGGCCTCGTCAAGGAGGCGGGGCAATCGATCGGCGCGCCACCCCCGGTGTGGCGCGTGGACGGCGTCGGCGACGGCGACGGCGACCGGCGGTCCGACATCATCTGGCGCAATACCGACACCGGCACCGCACTCGTCTGGAAGATGGACGGCTTCGTCCGAGAGGCCGTGGGCGGGATCGGCAGCGTACCCCTCGTCTGGGAGGTGCAGTAGCGCCGGGGCGCGTCGGCCGCGCGCGCTACCGGTGCAGCGTGCCGTCCGGGTGGAACGCGTTGAACACGAAGGCGAAGGTGACGTCGTAGGCGACGTCCTCGAGGCCGCCGGCGGACTGTCTCTGCGCCACAACGTTGCCGACATCGCGGCCCTCGGCGATCGCGCGGGCGTCGAGGGCCGAGTTCTGGCCGGACTCCCAGGTGAGGATCAGGTCCCCGGCCTCGATCCGGCCCTTCGTCCGGAGGCTGTCGAGGGTCCAGGCCTCGTCGCCGATCTTGATCACGCGCGCCAGCGCCGGGAGGTCGTCGGGCAGCGCGCCCACCGGGAAATAAGGCCGCGTGCGGCTGTCATAGCCCGTATAAGGGTTCATGCCGTAGGAACGCATCCCGGGGTTGTTCGGCACCAGGACCTTGCCCTGCGGATGGCGCGCGGCGAAGCGTTCCCAGGACTCCAGGCGCGCCGGAATGATCTTCAGCAAGGTTCCCGTGCGCTGGCCGACGATGGCTTCGCCCATGAACTGCTGCCACCAGCTCTCGGTCGCCCGGTCGTACATGACCAGGTCGGAATTGCGCAGCTTGCCGGTCGTGCCGAACTCCGTGGCCTGGCCGGCCACCCGGCGGTCGAAGACGATGGCCGAGTTGCACAAGGGGCAGTAAGTCACGGCCACCGGCACGCCGCCGACCACGTCGTTGACGATCTCGTGCCAAGTTAGGATGCGGAGCGGATAGGCCCGGGCGTCGCCCTCGATGGTGAGGCCGATGACGGGCTCGGTGGGCGCGAGGTCGGTCGCCTGCGACACCGCCACGAAGGCCGGGTCGTCGATCGAGGGAATCCCGTCCTTGGGCGGTCCGCCGCTCATGATGTCGTCGAGGTCCACGGAATGCTTCGAGAAGTCGGTGTTGGGCCAGGCATGGCGCCAGGCTTCGGGACCGGCCAGGGCGGCCGCTGCCGAGGTGAGCAACAGAGTCAGGCAGGCAACGAAGACCGCCCCGACCGGAACCGGGACACGGGGGGATGGTGAAGAGCTGTTCATGGCCCGAGCATTGCCCAGGGCGGTCCCGAAGGCCAGTCACAAGCGCTTGAGGATGCCGTGTGCCGCCGGTCGCGGTCGCGTGTTACTTCCGGTCGGCCTCGGCGGCCGGCGCGGCGGAGGCCAGACCTGCGGAGACGTCCAGGGCCTCGTCGGCGGCCGGCCTCGGGCTGCGCTGGAGCAGCCAGGCGAGGCCGCCCGCGGCGCCGAAGGCGAGCTGAAGCAGGCCGAAGAATATCGAGACCAGGGCGGCGTCGCCGGTCGCCACGCCGAGCAGGCCGAGCCCGACCACCATGCCGCCCTCGCGGACCCCCCAGCCGGCGATCGAAACCGGCAGCGAGGCGGCCAGAAGGACCGCGGGCAGCACCGCCAGGGTCTCGAACAGCGGGCAGGCGATGCCAATGGCCAGTGCCGTGAACCAGACGGCCAGGCAGAGGAACAGATGACCCAGCACCGATGCGCCGATCAGCTGGGCCAGGAGCGCCTTGTCGCGCCACAGAATTTCGACCTCCGCGGCGATGGTGCCGAGGTGGCGGCGCAGCGCCGCGAAGGGCAGCCAGCCGGAGAGGCGCAGCAGCAGGGGGGCGCCGGCGATGACCACGATGCCGCCCAGGGCGACCGCCATGGCGCTCCAAACCGGGACGCTCTCCGGGTGCCGCCAGACGAGGCCAAGTGCGCCGATCAGGGTCAGCACCAGCAGGCCGAGCAAGCCGAGCAAGCGGTCGATGATGACCGAGCGCACCGCCGCGCCCAGGGGCCTGCCCCGTCGGCGCAGCAGCCACATGCGCATGCCGTCGCCGCCGACGGTCGACGGCAGGACCTGGTTGAAGAACAGGGCGATCACGACGACGCCGACCAAGCGCCAAGGCGCCACGGCCCGGTCGATCGCGCCCAGGATCTTCTCCCAGCGCCAAGTGACCACGACGAGGCTCTGCAGACCGATCATGCCGGCGGCGGCGATAAGTGGCCAAAACGACAGCTCGGCCAACCGCGCCGCCATCTCGGCCAACGCCACGTCGCGCAGCACGAAGTAGAGCAGCAGTCCGGTGACCGCGACCTTGGCGCCTACGACCAGAGGTGTCTTGGACATGAAACCGGGCCCGTTGTCTCGGCGTTCCGCAGCAATAGCGCGCCCGCTCTAATATCAGATTAATGCTGAATCTGCCCGTTCGGATTTCACCTCGGCCCGGTCGAGCCAGGGCGCAAGCGCCCCCAGCACCTCCTCCAGGACGTCCGATCGTGCCCTGGCGTAGCTCTTGGCAGCCCGTCCCATGTCTGCCCGGCCCCCGGCGTCGGCCAGCAACCGGCCGACCTCCGCGGTCAGCTCTTCGCCGTCCTGGACCTGTCCGAGGGCGCCGACTGCCTTCATCTCCTCGGCGATCTGCGCGAAGTTGCTGGTGTCCGGCCCCGACAGGATCGCCGCACCCAGCTTGGCGGGCTCGATCAGGTTCTGCCCGCCCTTGGCCGCCAGCGAGCCGCCGACGAAGACGACGTCGGCCAAGCGGTACCAGAGGCCCAGCTCGCCCATGGTGTCGGCCAGATAGATCCCGGTCTCGGGGCCGAACCTCCCGCCGCGGCTGCGCAGCTCTGCGCGGAGTCCCGAGGCGGCGAGGTCCTCGGCGATTTGCGGCGCCCGCTCGGGGTGCCGCGGTACGATCACCGTGACCAGGTCCGGCATTCCGGCCACCAGCGCCTCGTGGACCCGGGCCGCGATCGTCTCCTCGCCTGGATGGGTCGAGGCGGCCAGCCAGCAGGGCCGCCCGACCAGGGTCTCGGCGAGCGCCGCCAGCTTGTCCATTTCTGCGGCCGGATCCGCGGCCGCGAATTTCAGATTGCCGAGACAGCGCGGGGTGGCGGCGCCCAGCGCCTGCAGGCGCTCGCGGTCCCGGGGCGACTGGGCGAGGACCAATGAGAAACCGCCGAGCAGGCGCCGGATCAGGGGCCGGAACCGGCCCCAGGCGCGATAGGAGTTCGCCGACAGGCGCCCGTTCACCAGGACCAGCTCGACCCCGCGCCGGGCCGCTGCGCTAAGCAGGTTGGGCCAGAGCTCCGATTCGAGGATCAGGGCGAGGTCCGGCCGCCAGTGCGCGAGAAACCCATCGACCGCTGCGGGAAGGTCGACCGGGGCGTATTGATGGATCACGCCCTCGGGCAGCCGCTCGGCCATGAGGCCGGCCGAGGTGACCGTTCCCGTGGTCAGCAGCAGGGCGAGGTCCGGCCGTTCGGTGCGCAGGCGTTCGATCAGCGTCAGGCAGGACAGCGCCTCTCCCACGCTGGCCGCATGCAGCCAGACGAGCGCTCCGGCGGGCCGCGCGCGGCCCGCGCGCCCGAGCCGCTCGGCGAGACGGTCCGAGTCCTCGCGTCCGTGCCGGGCGCGCCGGCGCAGATGGGCCCGCACCAGGGGTGCCCCCGCCCGCCCGGCCAAGCGGTAGAGACCCAATGCACAGTCTGCGGCAACGTCCTGCAACATGCCTCGCGCTTTCGGCGGACCGCCTGCCCCGTGCGGCTCGGCGCGCGGGCTGCGGTCCGCAATGTGGTGCCTATGTAGCCGTGCCTCGGCCCCGAGTCGATGGTATCGACGGCCGCCGACACATCAACCGCCTCGACAATGGCCGGCGGGCGACGCTGCAGGCGGGGATCGAATTGATCTCGCGGGATGCATGTCGGCACGCGCTTGCGTTGACAATCGGACCGCGTGCTGGCTTCAATGCTCTGGAAAGAACGAAAGATGGCCCGGGGAGGTCCGATGCTTCCACTCAGGGCGAAAATGAACGGGACAGAGGAGAGAGAGCAAATGCACAAGAGTCTGGGGAGGCGCTTTTCGCGCCGCAGCTTCCTTGCCGGGACCGGCGCGGCCGCTGTCGGGGTAACCTTCGCGCCCAAGGGAAGCTGGGGCGTCGAGGAACCGAAGCTGAACTTCTACAACTGGGACACCTACATCGGCGAGACGACGCTCGGCGACTTCAGTAAAGCCGCCGGGATCGAGGTCAAGATGGACCTCTACGCCGACAACGACGAGCTCTTCGCCAAGCTCAAGGAAGGCAACCCCGGTTACGACGTGATCGTGCCGACCAACGACTACGTGGAGCGTATGCTGGCGGCCAAGATGCTGTTGCCGATAAACCGCGGCTTGATCACGAACTTCAAGAACGTCGACCCGGCCTTCCAGGAGGCCGCGTTCGACCCGGGCCGCAAGCATTCCATGCCCTACATGTGGGGCACGCAGGGCATCGGCTATCGGAAGTCGGCGGTCAGTTCGCCGCCCGACAGCTGGAAGGTCCTGCTCGACTCGGACGAATACTCCGGGCGCATAGCGCTCCTCAGCGAGGGCATCATCGAGGCGGCGCTCAAATATCTGGGGTATTCCTACAACTCGACCGATCCGGGCGAGATCAAGCAGGCCGAAGCGCTGCTGATCAAGCAGAAGCCGCACATCAAGGTCTTCGCCGAGGACAACGGCCAGGACCTCCTGTTGTCCGGCGAGGTCGATCTGACCATGGAGTGGAACGGCGATATTCTCCAAGTCATGGAGGAGGACGACGACATCTCCTACGTCGTGCCGAAGGAAGGCAGCAACGTGTGGCAGGACTGCCTGTGCATCCCGGCGGGCGCGCCGCACCCGGAGAACGCCCACAAGTTCATCAACTACATCCTCGATGCCAAGGCCGGCGCCGCGATCGCCGAGTTCATCTACTACGCCACGCCGAACAAGGCGGCCCGGGCCCTGCTCGGAGACGACTACAACAAGAACCCGGCCATCTTCCCGACCGAGGAGACGCTCGCGCGTTGCGAGCCCAGCCTCTATCTGGGTGAGAAGGTTGAACGGATCCGCGAGGAGTCCCTGACGAGAATTTTCGCGGCCTGA
>Ga0224504_10000904_pt1 | contig 13403 bp, 10 predicted proteins | sample SF_Oct11_sed_USG_3_FD_170160 | JGI IMG/M metagenome (GOLD analysis project Ga0224504, IMG submission 170160) | Sediment microbial communities from San Francisco Bay, California, United States - SF_Oct11_sed_USGS_24 | ecosystem: Environmental > Aquatic > Marine > Sediment | place: USA... | reverse complement strand
GTCGTTTCTGGGCGGTGACGTACATAGACCGCAGGCAACTTTGATAATGCTTGACGAGCTTCGTGCGAGAACAACCCCATGGTCCAAACAAATACAAAAAGCATTCATTTGTGGCCTTGCACTTCACATTGGCTTTATTCCCAAACTACAGTGAGCAGTGTGCTTCAAGTAATGTCAAAGCTTTACGACTTGCGGCCCACTGCTAATCACAATGTTATCTACTGATGATAGGGGAGCGCAGAAAGCATTACTGAATGGTCCACTCATGGACCACTTCGATACAATCAATCTCAATAAGTGACAGCAGTGCCCATCAAACAGAATCAAGTAACTTGCTGTTATTACCGTTGCTATTTGTTGCAGACTGTTGAATGGACAGGATTCCCAAGCTGACTACGTGGGTTCGATTCCCATCACCCGCTCCATTTCAGTTCAGGAAGCATTAAAGCCATATTGCCAGAGCCCCGAATGGTTTGAACCTCTCTTTCAGGACCAACAACATGGACATTGCCCACTCTGGTTGTAAGCCGATCATACAGCTGATAATGTGGCCGCCATTGTCTGCACCCTTAAAAAGGAATTGTCATTGACCTCCATCAATCATCTTTTTGCACTTTCAGCACTGACCTTGTCAGTCACCACATTTTCAGAAGCTGTTGGCAGCGATATCAATCAGGATCGGTGCGGAATTGACCAACAGTCATTCATCGAGTGCAGCAGTGAGATTGTCTCATCTGTTTCCGATATGAATACGATCCCCCATACCGATGCTGTTTTTTCAGAAATCACCCGCGCTTCAAATCCACCTGAAGTTAAATTAATTGGTAAAAGTAGCCCGAACAGCATTTACATAGTGCAGTTGAGCGATTCGCCCGTATCAAGCTACCGTGGCAATGTTGCTGGCTTCCAAGCGACAAACCCGTCAGTCCGGGGCGATATCAAGCTGGATGCTTCTGCTCCGGCCAGCATTGCCTATAAAAATCACCTAAAAGGAATTCAGGCTCAGGCGGTTTCCTCGGTGGAATTGGCCATTGGTCGCAGCCTGGATGTTCGCTTTACCTACCAGCATGCCTTTAATGGTTTTACCGCCGAGATGAGTTCGGGTGAGGCCGCTGTGGTGGCCGGTCTGCCTGGCGTAGCCATGGTTGAAAAAGAAATCATGCACTATATCGATACTGACGCTGGTCCCCAATGGATTGGCGCTGACCAGGTGTGGGCAGGCACCTCAACAGGTGGATTGCCAGGTACCCAAGGTGAGGGAATTGTCATCGGTGTCATCGATTCGGGCGCCAATTTAGATCACCCATCGTTCGCCGAAGTAGGTCCAATGGACGGCTATGTCCATATTAATCCATTAGGCGCGGACAACTTCCTCGGCCTTTGTGATACGGACCCCGGCACCTGGGCCTGCAATGACAAATTGATCGGTTACTATATTTTCACCAGTGAGACCACTGAAGATACCGATGGTCATGGTAGTCACACAGCTGGTACTGCTGGTGGTAACCATCTAGCGGCCGGAACAGTTGACTTAGGTGCTTTCCCTTATAGCCCGCCAATTTCCGGCATTGCGCCTCATGCAAATATTATTGCTTACGATGCTTGTATTGATTCTGGCAGCTGTCCTGGTTCTGCGTTAATAGCTGCTGTTGATCAAGCAACGATCAATGGTGTAGATGTCATTAACTATTCAATCAGTGGTGGTGGTAACCCCTGGACCTCATCGATATCTCAAGCTTTCCTGGCTGCTCAAAATGCTGGTGTCATCGTAGTCGAATCAGCGGGAAATAGTGGGCCTGATGTAAGCACCACCACGAAAAGTTCGCCCTGGACGGTCGTTGTTGGCGCGAGCACACATAATCGTTCCAGTCAGAATAGCCTCAAAGACATGGGTGGTGTTGGAAATCCACCGGCAGACATCCCTGGTAGGGGCTTTGCTGCAGGTTATGGCCCGGCACCGATCGTCTACGCTGGCGATTTCGGTGACGCTCTGTGTCTCTCTCCTTTTCCTCCGGGTTCCTGGACGAATGGTGAGATCGTGGTTTGCGACAGGGGCAACATTCGTCGTGTTGAAAAGGGCTGGAATGTCCTTCAAGGTGGTGCAGGGGGGTTTGTGTTGGCCAATGCCAACCCTAATGACAGTCTGAATAGTGACACGCATCATCTACCGGCTATACAGATTGATTTCACCAACGCAGTGGCTCTCAAGACCTGGTTGGCGGATGATGCAGGTCATATGGCCACCATCAGCAGTGCAATCGTGGATACATCCACAGTCAACGGCGATATCATTGCGAATTTCAGCTCTCGTGGTCCATTGGCCACCATAATAGCTGATGACCTGATCAAGCCTGATGTGACCGCGCCTGGTGTTGAAGTTTTGGCCGCTTACTTTTCCGGTTCACTTGGACCAACAACGACAGCTGTTGAGTACAGTATAATTAGTGGCACTTCTATGTCTGCCCCGCACACGGCTGGATCAATGGCCTTGCTGCGCAGTCTCTTCCCGACCTATAGCCCGTCCGAGATAAAATCTATTTTGATGTTGGGCGCGTCTACTACAGACCTCTACAAAGAAGACGGTACGACCCCAAGTGACCCATTTGACCGTGGTGCTGGTCGAGTTGATTTAGGCTCATCACCAACAGTCGGCCTGACAATGCACATCGACAATGCAGACTTTACAGCAGCCAATCCGGCTTTAGGTGGAGATCCCAAAACCCTCAATCTGGCCAGTCTTGGCAATTCTCGTTGTCGGGTAACCTGCAGCTGGACGCGAACCGTAACCAACCGGTCTGGTATGTCGCGAGTCTGGGAGGCAAATCTGATCGATTTGCCAGTAAATGTTACAGGTTCTGTTCTACCGGACAGCTTTTCTTTGGCTGATGGTGACTCCCAGACCATTACCATAACGGTTGATGTGTCAGCTGCGACCAGCAACCAATGGTACTTTGCGCGATTGGCGCTTGCAGAAGCTCCAATAAAAAGCGGCTTGGCGATACCAACAAGCCATATGCCGATCGCCATCAAAGCTTTACCCGAGAACATTTTCAAAGACGGGTTCGAACCTTCTCCCGGTTATTAATGGACTGCCCATACAACCGCTGAAAACAACCTCTGGCGAGGGGGGACCTATGTCAACGGGCTTTTCGTGGCAGTTGCGTTTTTTGGTAGTGGTACAAATGTAAATCAGGTCATGACCTCTCTCTGAATAATGTTCAGGATTAGAATTGAAGAAAACGTGGACAGGAAGTATGAAGCCTCTTTTTGGGAATTCATCAAGGTATCAGTGACCGTTGACCAAGTAATGGGATCAGAGTCAAGTGCCAGAGTAGAATAGAGGCGGCATAAATTTACGCTGACCCCAAATATGGACGCGAAGACTCAAAGCTTAAAACAGTTAGTACTGTAGATATGTCAGACCTTACGGGACAGAAACCTGTTGAAATTCGTTTGTTAAGCTTCACGGTTATTACCTGATTATTGCGGCCGGATTAATCTCCACCGCGCCGTATTGTACTGGTCGTGTCCTGCACTGACGAACGAAGATGCACATCACGCTGTGGAAAAGGAATGGAAATGCCCTCAGCGTCAAAGCGTTCCTTTCAGCTGATAAACAGTGTCTTTAAGCATCGTCAACCAGTCATCGGCTTCGTTCGTCAACTCTTCCGCAGACAGGTGCTTGATGCGCAATTCCAGCACTTCAACCGGCACATCGCGGTTGGTTACCGTATCTTCATCAGTGGCCCGGGTGGCTGCCTCTGCAGCGAATGCCATGCCAGTGAAGCAAAACAGGCCAGCAAAGCCAGCTGCCAGCACCGCGCGGTGCATCATGGGTCTCCACAAACTCCTACAAATAGACAATTCAGTCACCACCCGTTGGTTCGAACTCAATGATCGAGCCATCAGCCATGGTGGCCAGAAACAGGTGACCATCGCGCATGACGTAGCTGCGTACCCACTCAAACTGTGCCAGGTAAGCGTCGTGCAAGGATCCGGGCGGGCACATCGCACGTGTTGTCGCAACCGGGCCAAATTTCAGACTATTGTCGCCTTCGGAGGTCCAGGAGCCTGAACCGCGATTACAATCAACCTGCATCTTCACCGTGCCGTCTGCGCTGAAATCCAGCGTGTACAAGGACGGGTCGGCTGGCACGTCTGTACTGTCGTCCATTGAAATGATCTGAACCAGTCGCCACGACGTGCCGCCAAGTCCATTGTCACCCGATTCGACCGGCGCCGCTTCAGAAATCACCTGGGTTTTTGCAGGTGGTTCGGCCACTACAGTAGCGGCCTGTGGCGGTGGAGCTTCTTTAGAGCAGGCTACGACGCTTGCAGCCAGTAACGCGAGCCAGGTTGCTCGGTTAAGGTTATACATGTTCAGGTTTTCCTTGTGGTCTGCTGTTCTTCCACTGCTTTCCTGCACCGGTTGGATTCAAGGGCGGGTTATGTCAAATCGGTAGTCTGGCCCGAATGTGCTTTTCTGAAAATTTGCAGGAACACTGTGTGTCGGGTTTGGCTTGATAAGAAATAATACATAAGGCATATGAGTAATGTCTAGAAAACGTATGAATTTCCGATAATCAGATAGAATGAGGTTTCTCTTGTGCCCTGCTCTTTCTTTTATAAATACCGCAAAACAGCATGCTAGAATAATCAGGAAAATGACGGTTATTATGGTCGTCGGTTGAGTGCCTTTTTACGCCCTGCCATCCGAAGCAGGCCCACAATAAAAATAGAACAAGTAGATACGAGCATCTAATATTTGACAACCATGAACAGCACCGAATCTTATCAGGCCATCCATGCCCACCTGCTCGACCAGTTTCCACCGGAGATACTTTTCGCCCTGATCATCGTTCTGATGGTGATGTTCATCGAGATTGGCTTCCGTATAGGACGTCGCCCCCAGGCCGAACCTGCCAAGGCGCAACATTCCCAGGTTCGTGCTGTCATGGGCGCCGCACTTGGGCTGACCGCCTTCATGCTGGCCTTCACCTTTGCCACCGCGCAAAGCCATCACGAAACGCGCGTCCGGGGCATGCTTGAGGAAACCCGGATGGCCAATGATGCATTTTTGCAGGCGGAGTTTATGCCGGAGCCTGACAGGGGTGAGGCGCGACGCCTGTTACATAGTTATATGAGCGATCGTCTGGCCATTCACGAGTTGGCAAGGCAAGGCCGTATAGAGGAAGTACTACCACTGATCGAACGCGCAGAGGACCTGCATCAAGCCCTGTGGAAACTGGCTGCACAGCGCACTGGCCTGGATATGCGGGAGGGCGAAACCCAGCAACTCCGGGCCCCGTTTACACAGTCCGTTATTGGTCTGATGGATGTACATTCCTCACGTCTCGAGGCTGTCATGCTGAACCGCATCTCTTACGTGATCTGGGTTGCCCTGTATCTCACCGGGGCGTTGGCTATGTTGATCATGGGTTATCAGGCAGGCCTGGTTGGAAAACGCAGCCCGTTCGCCACCGTGACCCTGGCATTCATCTTTGCGGTGGTGATGATGCTGATTACCGATCTTGACCGTCCCTTCATGAGCCTGTTCGACATCAACGACAGCGTGGTACAGAAAACAGTTGAGCGGATGGACTCACTGCTGGCGGCAGACAAGGAGTTTTAGCCCGAAGACCGCACCGACAAACCGAGCTTGACATGCGGCGCACGCTTTTGTTTTATTGACATTCACTAAAAGTCGAAGGGCAAAGACATTCATGAAAACACTAATGGCAATCGTGACTTTACCTTTCATTGTCTGGACTACTTCCGTGACGGCCGATTTGGCTGACGCCCGCTGTGATATTTACCCACGCGGATCGGACCATACCAGCAACATGATTTCCTGTAGCTTTAGCCAACGCCAGGGCTACGTCACCATTATCCGTGACGATGGTGTCACTCATGAACTCTCTCCGGTGGGTGATAGGCCCGGAAACTATACGGACAAGAGCGGCCGGGCTGTTTATCGTCAAAGCGGGCTGGGCGACCAGGGTCAGATATTCCGTTTCAAGGACGAAAGCGTCTATATCTACTGGGATGCTTCGGCATTGGAACCGCTGGCCGACGAGGACAACTGGACGGCACCATTCACGACCAATGATTACGACGCAACCACGCGATTGCGTTGCCGCGCGCTGGGTGATCGTGACTTCGGTGAATGCCCTGCAGGTATCCTTCGTATGGAAGATGGGCAAGCTTCAATCGTGGTGCAGAATCAACTCGGCGAACAATTCACGATCAATTTCATGAACGACCACGTCAATGCCAGTAACCGCGAAATCGAGGCCCGGAATGAGGGTGATATCTGGATCGTTACGATAAATGGTAAAGATGTTTACGAGGTCCCGTTGGCCGCCATCGAAGGTGGCTGACCTTGTGGCCGTATTTCCGTCCGGCTAAGGATCTTTCCAACAGGTGTGATTATGAATATCTTTAAACTAGTGCCCGTCTCGCTGATTTTATTCGCGGTTTCTGCGCAAGCAAATCCGGTCGATGGTGAGCTCACTGAATTCCATTCACCAGGCGGACTTGATGAGCAGTGCGTGCAGATCCATCCGATGCCCGGTGCCAGGTACTCTAAAAATGACCGCAAATCCGAGGCCGAATACTGCAAACTCGACCTGTATCAGCTGGCACTTTGTCCCAAGTTGTGGAGCACCAGTCCCGGCACCATCCTCTACGAAATTGATCTGGATGCATACGAAGGTAGTCCCAAGAAATTTGAACAGGAACATTGTGCAAGCGGCCACCATGCACGTGATGCGGCCCGCCACAAGCCGGCGATATTCAAGATCTCGGTCAACGACCGCGATACCAGCGCGACCTATGCGCCGTCCTCGTGGGTTTACTACCATTTCTCAAGGTTCTTTGACGTCGGCATTCACGTGCCAGTAGCAGTTTATCGCAGCATGGACGCCGAGCAGCACAACGCACGCGTCGTGAAGCCGGCTCTCGGGGTAACAGCGGGGCACCGTAATTTAAGGATGCTGGCCGCCGGTTGGCAGTTCCTCAATCGGCTTGAAACGGGTGGTGATACCCCCTTCGGGTCGCAGTCCGCCGCCCTGACCGATGACGGGCGCCAGGTGTTCGGCGTATTGCTGCACAACAAGGGCGACCGCTACGGACCTGAAGTTAACGGTACGCGGGAATCAGGCTGGGGCGTGGGGCAGAACCATGATTTCCAGATGACGGCCCCATACCTGGCCCTGCGCAGCGAACTCCCGGTCCAACAGGCGGCCCGACAGGCTATTCACGAAGCACGCGGTAACCAGCACATGGCGAAAGCTTTGCCAGCCGATGTCGCGGTCGAACAGGTGGTGTTCTGGATGAAGGATGTACTGGAAATTGCCTTGCTTGATACTTTGCTGGGGCAGCAGGACCGCATCGGCAATATCGACTACAACTGGCGTTGGTACTGGATCGAAGAAGGTGAACTCGAGGACAGGGCGGCACATGGCAAGGAGCCTCCCAAAAAAGCACAACAATTCAAGCCGGTACGTTTGCGACAATCTGCCATCAACGACAACGATGCCGGCGTGCGTCGTGGCTACGCGAACTTCGCGCAGAAATCGGCAATGCTGGAGGGTCTTCGGCACTTCCATCCCGGCTTGTACCAGCGCCTCGGTGAACTGGCGAACGACCTTGGCAGCAAGGGCCCCATCTACGGATGGTTGACCGGTGCTGCGGGGCTCAGTCAGAAGGAAGCCGATGCGATTGCCACTCGCGCCGTGCGGGTTTTCGGGTCGCTTAAGGCAGACTGTCAGAGCAGTCAGCTGAAACTCGACCTCGACCCGGCCCGCTTCCTGGGCGCAGACAATGCCTTCGGGAACGTGTCTTGTGACGTTAAAGCCCCATGAAGCCCATCCGCCTGGTTCTTCTCGCACTCTGCCTGCTGGCAGGCCCGGCCGCCGCGCAAACCCTTGTGCTGGTCTCTGATCTGAATGGGCGGTACGGCAGCACAGAGTACAGCCAGCGGGTCGCTGCGGCCGTGGAAGTAATCATAGAGCACCAGCCCGACGCAGTGATCAGTGCGGGTGACATGGTCGCCGGACAGCAAAAGCCGTTGCTGGACGGGCCGCAAATCGATCGCATGTGGAAGGCCTTCAACCGCACTGTTACCGACCCGCTGAAGATAGCCGGAATTCCGCTGGCCGTGACACCGGGCAATCACGACGGTTCCGCCTACCCCGAATTCCACCTCGAAAGGCAACACTTCGCCGAACAGTGGAATAATCGCAAGGCAGGGCTGGACATCCAGCCCGGCAGCGAATGGCCGCGTCGTTACGCCGCGCGTATCGGAGACGTGCTGCTGATCTCCTTTGACGGCACCCGGCCGGGCGCACTGCCTGCGGATGAGTTTGCATTTGTAGAAAAGATGCTGGCGAGTTATAGCAAAAAAGATGGACACACCGTGGTCTTATCGCACCTGCCGATGTGGCCGTTTTCGAAGGGCCGCGAAAAGGAAATTCTTAACGACAGGGAATTACTGGACCTGTTGCACCGTTTTAACGTGGACATCTATGTCAGCGGCCACCATCACCTGTTCTATGCGGGAACCGACGATGCCGGAATGCTGCACGTTGCACTCGGTGCGTTGGGCGGAAACATGCGACCCTTCAGCGGCGATACCAAACGCCAGCGACACAGCTTTGTGCTTCTCGAACTCGATGGGGCAGTACCGCAAATCACCGTATTGACATCTCCCAACTTCGCACAGCCGATCGACCTGGCTACACTGCCTGCCGAGATAAACGGCCCCCTGGGCCGGTTGGAGCGTATACAGCCCGGAGGTCGGAATTGAACCTGGCTGGTGTACGATCAGAAAATCCCGCACCGTGTTGAAAAGTATCTTCAACGGAAAATTCCCGTCACCGCATTTCAGTTGCCAACAAACAGTTCTCACACAATTATTGTAAAACGCTCCGTCTTTAAGAGAGGCAAATCATGACATTCGCAATAGCAAGCAAACAAGAACAGCGGCGATGATACCGATCAAGCATTTGTGATATCGGGGACAGTTTTGTGGCCATTTCAAGCCCTAATTAAAAGGCCGCGCGAACGCGGCCTTTGGGTCTTACTTAGCTGACAATATATGTGAAAATTAAGCCGCAGGTTTCATCAACGTCTTGAATAATGCACTTTGTTTGAACGATCGCCATTCTGTACAGTATTGAAACCTTCACCGGCCCTCTCGATGTAAAACTCAGCATCGCCAATATACAAACGTCCGTCGTTGACATATCCGTGCAGCTTGGTGCCCTGAACATTTGCCTTAACCCGACCCTCTTCAGATATGACCAAATTTACGTCAGCGCCATATTGCATATTGTAGCCCTTGAATTCACCCACCATCCACCTTGGAAGGTAGGAAGAATGACCGCTGTGACCGTAATCTTCATCGTGATAGCGATCCTCATGTTTGTTTTTGGAAGCAGAAATAGCCACTGCTGCAAGCAGTGCTATTGCCGCACCTGCCGCGACTGCATTTTTGCCGTTATGATCCTTGTGCCCATCGGTGTGGTGGCGTGTCTCGACGACGAAGTCAGCCCAGCAATTACCATCTACCCAAATCCCCCTTCGATCATAATCCCAGGTTCTGCCCTGTACACATTTGGACCTGGAGTGCTCCTTCGCTAACCTGACGTAACCATGAGTATCAACCCGACACATTTTGTATTCATGTTTTCTGCTTTTGCAGCTTACATTCTGGTCAGCGGTAACAGGCGTTGATACAAGTGCGGCACCAATTATCGTGACACAGGTCAGTAGTTTGATTTTCAATTGCATATTGCGGTTTCCTGTAAATATATTCATCAAGTGTCATCAGCCAAAAAACACCGGTCAAATAAGTACCAGCATAAGCAACTGACGCATTCATAATTAATATATCACTAAAATACTGGAAAATGTGGTGCCTTGATGCCGGTGATTAGCCCGTGTCGTTATCGGCACGCCTGAAATACAGCGGACTCGTAGAAAACCATGTTCAAGTCTGCCGCACTTCAGGTACTCGTCAAATTCTTTTATATGGTCCAAACAAATACAAAAAGTATTCATTTGTGGCCTTGCACTTCACTATGGTTTTATTCCCAAAGTACAGTGAGCAGTGTGCTTCGCTTGGCGGTAACAAGACTGAAGCTGATGATGCCGGCTTTGCTTACCTGGCATGTCTGGCAAATGATTCGGCAGCATTTGATCGCTATTCCGCAATGACCCGGTCAATGGCATCCAACTCATCAGAGAGCCAGTAGGAAAGAGATCAGTCGCTTGCTCTTGCCATGGCCGAGTGCGGTGATGTTGAGACGCTTTGGAAGTGGGCGATGACGTACGAACGAGCCAATCCCTACTTTGGAATTACCAAATGGCAACTCGCGCTCGACCCACTGTACCAGCACTATTTCGCGAATATTCCCGAATACCAGGAAATGGTTCAATCCCTGCAAAACAATAAGAGCGGATCGCAATAGTCTGGATGACTCCAGGCTGCATCATCCGTACTGATTTACTGCACTTCAATAAACATCAGGTGAAGAAATGCTATCCGGACCACTAAGAAAAATGCGCGTTGAACTGTGTAATGAAAATCACCCTGATGAAGTCAATTATTTTCTACCTGCAGGCCAACACGAACTGTTGCTAAAGCCGTATATAGGAAATTACCTGAAGCTCGAATTCCTGGGTAATATAACTTGCAAAAACTGCGGTAGGAAAGCCAGTAAAAGCTTCTCACAAGGGTTTTGTTTCCCGTGCATGAGGCGCCTGGCGCAATGCGATATGTGTATTCTGAAACCCGAGACCTGCCATTTTCATGAAGGCACCTACCGTGAGCCTGAGCGGGGTGAGCAGAATTGTTTTGTTCCTCACTTTGTTTATCTCTCCAATACATCCGGGTTAAAAGTTGGAATTACCCGTCATACCCAAATCCCCGCGAGGTGGGTTGATCAGGGGGCTGCACAGGCCAGCATCATGTTTAAGGTAAATAGCCGTCGTCAATCAGGCTATGTTGAAACGGCGTTCAAAGGTTTGATAGCGGATAAAACCAATTGGCGAACCATGCTGATGGAGAATCAGCCGGATATGAATTTACTGGCCAAAGCAGCTGAGCTTAAAGCCATGTTTCACGCTGATATAAGTCATTGTGTTGACATTTTCCCGGCCGATGAGATCGTAGATCAAAACATTGAGGTCACGAGTATCAGATATCCCGTCCTGGAGTTCCAGGAAAAAATTAAATCGCATAACTTTGATAAGAATCCAATAGTGGATGGTACGTTGATGGGTATAAAAGGCCAATACCTCATGTTTGATACTGGAGTTATTAATATTCGCAAATTCACTTCATATGAGGTGCGCGTTAGTGCCTGATTCTGAAAGGTAAGATTTAGGTCATGACGTCAACATACAGAGTCTCACACATAGGCGTAAGGGTAGTTAGCAAAAGTCAGGACACCGATTTCTATCGCCACTAAAATATGACGGGAGCCCTTATCAATTTCCAAGGAGTGCTTCTGTGAGGTGTTGGTTTGTGGTTTCGGATGCTTTTGGTTTTTCTAGGTGTATAGTATGTGTATAATAATGCTATGAGCTTAGTTCCCCGGTCTGAAATAAACGACATCAACTCTTCAAAGGGGTTGGAGTGTTGATGATCTTCATGGTGATAAGCCTTTAAATAATGTTGATGCATATGTGAGGCTAAGCCTGTAAACACTAGATGTGCATGCGAAGAACAAATCAACAGATCAAACAGAGATACCCGCTATTCAATTTTTGTATAGGTAGTGCTTGGAGCGAATTTGGGGTGTTTAAGGTGTTCGATCTGCGTTGCCCCGGAAACAACAGAGAAGAAAAATGAGTTTTGCAAAAAAAACCCTGCGCTACTTTATGCCCTTAGGCCTGATTGTTCTCGCCATCGTCGTGGTCATTGGAATGGCCACCATGGCCAGGAGCAAGCGACCTGAACGCCAGGACAGCGGGCAAACGGCCGTTCTGGTTGAAACTATTGAGGCCCAAGCACGTTCGCTTAACTTCATTGTTCAGTCGCAGGGTTCGGTTCGGCCACGGACCCAGACCAAGCTCGTGGCACAGGTATCCGGCATCATAGTATCGGTATCGAATAGTTTTGTGGCCGGCGGCTTTTTTCGCGCCGGAGAAGTGTTGCTGGAGATTGATCCCAGCGATTACCGGACCGCACTGAAGCGTGCTGAGGCAGCATTCGCTTCGCGCAAGGCTAAGCTGGCTGAAGAAAAATCAAGATCCGAGCAGGCGCTTAAAGACTGGCGCAATCTGGGCCGGGCCGGCGATCCACCTGACCTGGTGATGCGAAAGCCGCAATTGGCTGATGCCATGGCCAATGTCCAGGCGGCCGAAGCAGACATTGATAAAGCCCGACGTGACTTACAACGAACCAGAATCTCTGTTCCTTACGATGGCCTGTTGCGCGAAAGAAAAGTGGATATCGGGCAGTACGTAACGCCAGGCACGCAGTTGGGTGTCAGCTTTGCAGTAGATACTGCCGAAATTCGCCTGCCGCTCGCGGCAGACGATCTGGCTTTCCTGAACCTGCCGGCGTCAACAGCCACAGAAGTTGAAGACTACCCCGAGGTTAGCCTGACGGCAGAAATTGGTGGTGTAACACAAACCTGGGAAGCACGGTTGATACGTACCGAGGGAGTGCTGGATGAAAGCAGCAGGGTACTGTACGTGGTGGCCAGCGTGGTAGATCCCTATGGGTTTCTGGGGCAAAGCCCACAGGACGAATTGCGCATGGGTACGTTTGTTCGTGCAGCGATTAGTGGCCGTTACGTGGACAATGTCATTGTTCTGCCGCGATATGTTCTGCGCAATGACAATACCGTGCTGGTGGCCAACTCGGAACGCGAACTCGAAGTGCGCGCAGTCTCGGTGGCGCGTGCAGAGGCCCGCCAGGTCTATATAACCAATGGGGTCAGCAACGGGGAATTGGTCGTTACCACGACGCTGGATGCACCAATACCCGGTACCCGCCTGGTGCTTCGCGGTGAGGCATCCGCCGACATGCCGGCAGAAGCCGATACCGATACCGATGGTGGTGATGATCCATGACCTCGATGAACCTTTACTCGGCCACAATCGAATGGTTCGCACGGAATTCAGTTGCCGCCAATTTGCTCATGATGATCCTGCTGGTCGGCGGTCTTTATACCGCGATCAACATAAAAAAGGAGTCAACGCCAAAGATTGAAACTGATTTCGTCACGGTTTCGATGCCGTTTCTCGGTGCAAGCCCCGAGGATGTGGAAGAGGGCATCCTGATCAAGATCGAGGAAGCGATTCAGGATGTAGAAGGGATCAAGGAAATACAGTCCACTGCCCGGCGTGGCAGCGGCACGGTAAGGGCCGAGATTCTCAGCGAATAT
>Ga0224504_10000903_pt1 | contig 13408 bp, 17 predicted proteins | sample SF_Oct11_sed_USG_3_FD_170160 | JGI IMG/M metagenome (GOLD analysis project Ga0224504, IMG submission 170160) | Sediment microbial communities from San Francisco Bay, California, United States - SF_Oct11_sed_USGS_24 | ecosystem: Environmental > Aquatic > Marine > Sediment | place: USA... | reverse complement strand
GCTGGCCATCCAGACACTGCTGGTGACTACCTATCCATGTCTGGCTCACGAAAGTCCGGAAACTCGATTAGCAGGGCGTCCAGCTCCTTTCTTGCGGCATCGTTCAGGCCCTTGGCTTTCAAGTCTTCGACACAGGCATACCAGGATTCCGCAGTGGTTCTGGCATCGTCGTCGCAATGCTCGGCCAGCGCCTTCTTCTCGGCGGGTGATGCAGTCAGTCGAGCCTCACTGGCACGCATGCGCACCTGTTCTTCGGATTCCGTTACCAGGCTCGCGCCGTCTGAAGCGAAACTCTGTCTCTGAGGGGCGCTGTCCATCGCAGCCGGCGCGGCCTTCTCTGCGCGCGGGGGCAGCGCCTTTGCCGCGGACGACGCACCAGTGTGTTTGTTGAGTTTCCTGCTCACAACGTCAGCGTCTTCGGGTGCCACGGCCGTATTATCTGACGTTACGCGCTGTTCCACTTTCTCCGGAATCGGGTCCGACAAAACGGTTACATTCTGGTATTGCGAAATCTCCAGTATGAAAGCCAGGCTCAAACCGATCGTCGCCGCCCAGGCGAGCGGCCGTAGCCAGCCTTGGGTAAGCCCATAACGTCTGGGAGCGCTGCTTGCCGCCATCTTCAGGATGGTTTCGTCCAGTTCGGGCGGCGTCGTTTCTGTCGCGCTGCTGCGGTAGGCTTCGGAAACGCGAGGGTCGCTGTTGTTTGCTTCGGTAGTCATGATTGCTCTGCCGGTTCGTCGATCGCTCTGCGCAGCTTTTTGACGGCGTAGCGCAGACGGCTTTTTGCAGTCTCCCGGTTGCAGCCCGTTACGATAGCGATCTGGTCGAAACTGAGTCCGCCTTCCTCGTGCAAGAGGAAGGCGTCGCGCTGCTCTTCGGGAAGAGTCTTTAGTGCCAGCATCAGGCGTTCACGAGCGAGGCTTCGTTCCGTTGAGATTTCCAGTGTCTCGCCAGGGTCGCTGTGAAACTCCGGATCCAGCGCTGTGTTGTTCGAGTGTCGCTTGTTGCGGCGAATATGATCGATAAAACAATTGTGTGCCACACGGTAAAGGAAGGTCGTGAATTTCGCGGTTGGGCGGTAGGATTCACGCGCGTTGACGATCTTGCCCCATACCTCCTGAAAAATGTCTTCCGCGGCATCCCGGTGGCCGCAAAGTCGCAACAGGTATCGATAGATGGCGTCCTTGTGACGGCGGTAAAGGATTTCAAAGGCTGCAACGTCTCCATCCTTGTAGCGCAACATCAGGGCACTGTCTTTCGGTGTGTGAACCATGGCCGGAATATAGGCGAGCACCGGCTCGCTGCATAGGGTGGTGGCCCCGTTGGTTATGGTTCGTGCATTGGCAGCCATCCGTTCTCCTTCTCGCATTACTCATGTAAACGGACGCTTGATCGGCTGCGGGTTAAGAAAATTCGGATTGGGGCTTGCAATTTGTCTTCATAGTGTTATAGTCAACTATAACACCAATGCACCTTGACCCAGAACGGGGACCCCGGGCGGCCGGGAGATGAAAAATGAGCAAACTATCCTCCTATTTCAATGAAATTGTTAGCTTTGTCATCATGTTACTGATGTTGGTAGCGCTAATTTCCGGCCAGGCTAATGCGCCAGCCTATAAATTGGCTGTGCTGAATGCGGCCCATGACGACGCAGCGAAAATTAGTCATATCCGTCTCGAAGACGACTAGAGTAGCGACGGAGCATTTGCGCCGGTCCATGTGACCGGCGCCTTTTTAAGCGCCTCGGCGCGTGGCAACTAGCAGGAAACCGGTAACAATGGATCCAAAGTGGAATGAAGACCAGCCGATCTACCGCCAGCTGCGCGATCGCGTTGTCGCAATGATCCTCGAGGGCGTGCTCGGAGACGGGGATGCGCTCCCGTCCGTCAGAAACGTGGCGGCTGAGTATCGCCTCAACCCTCTGACAGTGCTCAAGGGATACCAGGAACTCGTGGATGAGGGCCTGGTGGAAAAAAAGCGCGGTCGGGGCATGTTTGTGAACGAGGACGCACGCACGCAACTCCTCAAGGACGAGCGTCAACGTTTCCTCGACAAGGAATGGCCGAAAGTGGTGGCAACGATAAAGCGCCTCGAGCTTGATGTCGCTGATTTGCTGAAACAAGAACCTAGTGAGGAAGCAGGAGGGGATAATGACTAGCTTGGTCACTGCCCGCGGTGTTTCAAAGCATTTTGGATCGGTTCGTGCCGTAGACGACGTCAGCTTCGAGATCGATAGAGGCAGAATTCTTGGCCTGATCGGTCCAAACGGGGCTGGCAAAACAACATTGCTGAAGGCTCTGCTCGGTTTGACGGACTGTGAAGGCGATTTGTCAGTACTTGGACTGGATCCGTTCAGGCAACGCAAAAAACTGATGCAAAACATCTGTTTCATTGCCGACGTTGCCGTTCTGCCGCGCTGGATAAAGGTAAGGCAGTTACTCGATTACGTTGAAGGCGTGCATCCCAACTTTTCGCGCAAGAGCGCCGAGACTTATCTGACGCAGACGCAAATCAGGCCGGAATCGAAGGTACGGGAGCTGTCGAAGGGCATGGTTACTCAGCTGCATCTCTGCATCATCATGGCCATCGACGCGAAGCTCCTGGTGCTCGACGAGCCGACACTGGGCCTGGACATACTGTTTCGCAAGGAGTTCTACGCGAACCTGCTGAATGACTATTTTGACGAGGAGCGTACGATCCTTGTGACGACCCACCAGGTCGAGGAAATCGAGAATCTCCTGACCGACATCATGTTCATCAACGACGGCAAGATCCTGCTTGACTCCACGATGGACGCACTGAGTGATACCTATGTCGAGGTCATGGCAACGGGCGAGGACGCGCAGAGAGCGCGCGGGCTCGGACCGATTGCGGAAACCGAGATGTTCGGCAAGTCGGTCATGTTGTTCGAAGGCGTGAGCCGCGAACACCTCGAAGGTCTTGGGGAGATTCGCATTCCATCGGTTGCCGACCTGTTTGTTGCCAAGATCAAGGAGGCGCGCAAATGATTGCTCAGCTGTTGACCTTGATCCGCCGCGAGTTCTGGGAACATCGTTCCATCTGGGTGACGCCGCTTGCGATAGGCATCCTCGTAACTCTCGGCGTAATGGCGATGCTGGTGTTCGCCTCCGGTTTTGCCAAAGAGCTGGATCTCGCCATTTTTGGTGCGCAGAACCTGACCGGCGACAACGAGCGCCGTATTGGCCTGATCCTGTTCTTCCTTGGCACGTCCTGGATATTTCTCATTGCCCTGGCGTTCCTGATCGTCTTCTACACTCTGGATTCGCTGTACACCGAACGTAAGGACAAGAGCATCCTATTCTGGCGGTCGCTACCAGTGACGGACGCCGAAACCGTCGTCTCCAAGCTGCTGACCGCGGTATTCGTTCTGCCGCTGATCATGTGCGCTGGCATTTTCGTGACGCATCTCATCAACCTGATCTTAACCAGCATCTGGGTTGCGGCAAAAGGCGGCGCAGCCGGCGCGCTGATCTGGGGCTCGGTGCCGATCATTGATACCTGGCTATTCACGCTTGTCGTCGTCATCAGTGGCGCCATTTGGATGTCGCCGTTCATCGGCTGGTTCCTGCTTGTTTCCGCATGGACCAAGCGCATGCCGTTGCTCGTGGCGTTCATGCCGATTATCGTCGTGCCGCTGCTTGAGTGGATCGTATTCCGGACGCGCTTTTTTGCATCAGCTGTGGGTGAACGCAATGATAATCTGCCGATTTTCCGCGGCATGGATGTCGAAGACTTTTTCGAGGACAAAGAATGGATGCATAGCATCCAGGAACTGCGACTGCTGGAGTTCCTCGATATCGGGAAGTTTCTGACTCATCCGGAGACCTGGCTCGGTATCATTGTTTGTGGATTGTTGACCACCGCCGCGATTTACGTTCGCCGCTTCCGGGACGAAAGCTGATCAGGCGGTTCCGGGTTTGCTGCGGATACCGAATTTCCGCAGCTTGCCGCGGAACTGGTGATAGCTCAGGCTCAGCAAGTCCGCCGCCATACGCTGATTGAAGCGCGCTTTTTCGAGCGCGGCACTCAATAAGTCCACTTCCGTATCGATCAATCGTTGTTGCAGGTCTGTTGGCAACAACGGTGCTTTTCGACGCGCTGTTACCGCCCGGCCTTTGGATCGGGCCTCGACCAACTTGAATGGAGAATCAAACGCATCAAGCACGATGTCGGCAATCGGATGTTCGGGGTCTCGCGAGCGATAGACTGATCGTTCGATCGCAAATTTGAGTTCTCGAACGTTTCCAGGCCACTTGTTGCGCAGTAATGCCGAAGACGCCCTTGGGCTGAAGCCTGGAAAAAGGCTCCATTTCAATTCGCTCGCCATGTTGATCGCAAACGCATGGGCGAGTGGCAAAATATCTTCCACGCGATCACGCAGCGGTGGCACGGATATCACGTCGAATGCAAGACGATCGAGCAGGTCCTTGCGAAACCGCCCCTCCGCCGCCAGCGCCTGAAGGTCAGCGTTGGTTGAGCCGACGATTCGAACATCGACCCGCAAGGTCTCGTTGCCGCCAACACGCTGAATTTCTCCGTACTCGATCGTCCTGAGGATCTTTTCCTGCATTCGCAATGAAATCGTTGCCAGTTCATCCAATATAAGCGTGCCGCCGTCGGCGCGTTCGAAATGGCCAATATGTGTTTTGACCGCGCCGGTGAAAGCGCCAGCCTCATGGCCAAAAAGCTCTGACTCGAGGATCGACTCCGTCAATGCAGCGCAGTTCACCTTGACGACCGTCTGCTCCCACCGATTTGAAAGGAAGTGGAGTCTAGAGGCGACCAGTTCCTTGCCCGTGCCGCGCTCGCCTACGACGAGTACGGGCTTTGAAAGCGGCGCAGCCCGCGATACGTGCTCAAGCATTTCGAGGAATGCCGGGGCTTCGCCGATGATAGGTTGGGATTCGGGTGCTGTAGCCATTGGTCAATTTAGCCATATTATAGTGAAAAAAACTAATACTTAGCTAATTACGCAAAATTCAAACCGTCATCCCAGGCCACCGATATCAAAAATAGTCTATTAATTACAGTAAGTTAAGTGGTTCAGTCGAGGTTGGCACGAAAGCTGCAATTATATTTGCAGGTTTCACAGGAAAGAGGACGAAACATGGGTATTTTCACGAGATTCAGCGACATCGTGAACTCCAATATCAACGCAATTTTGGACAAAGCCGAGGACCCCGAAAAGATCGTACGGCTGATGATTCAGGAGATGGAGGACACGCTGGTCGAAGTGCGTTCAGCTGCTGCCCGCTCGATTGCGGACAAGAAAGACCTGAATCGCAAGATCGGGATGCTTGATCGCGAGAAGGAAGACTGGGATGACAAGGCCGAGCTGGCGATGCGCAAGGGCCGTGAGGACCTGGCCAAAGCTGCGTTGGTCGAGAAGTCTCGGGTCGTGAGCGCCGTCGATGTACTGAAGGAAGATTACGTTGCGGTTGATGAGGGTCTGGCCAAACTCAACGAGGATATCGCCCGCCTCGAGGCAAAACTCGAGGACGCGAAGGTAAGGCAGAAAGCACTTCTGGCGCGCCACAAGACGGCGAACAGCCGGCTGGCGGCCAGGAAAAAGATTCATGACTACAAAATCGATGATGCCATGCTGCGATTCGAGGCCTACACACAGCGTATCGATGACGTAGAAGGCCGTGTAGAGGCCTATGACCTCGGCCTGCCAAAAGATCTGAATCACGAGTTCGCAAGCCTTGAGGCTGAAGACTCAGTAAAAAAAGAACTCGACGCACTGAAAGCGCGCGTGGCGGCAGAGCGGCCAGCGGAGGCAGAGTAGGTAGAGATCATCCATCAAATGAATACGGAGGAAAGGATGAGCCGAGACACGTGGAATATTGACTATGGCCCTTTGCAAGGCTTTTACCGGGACCGTGAGAATGGCTGGATATTCGGCGTCTGTGCAGGAATCGCCGATCGGTTCAATTTCAATACGGGTACGGTACGGGTTATCGCAGTGATCAGCCTGTTGTTGTTTTTCTGGTTGACCGCCGCCATATACGTTGGGCTGACCTTGTTGATCAAGGAAAAACCACTGGTCTATTCGGGTCGCCGCAGTGAATTTGAGTTTTGGCGACGATATCGTGGTGATGACTGGAGGCATTCATGACTTGTTGTGAAGGAATACAAGGGCGACGTCTGTATCGTGACAGTGACCGCGCAATGCTAGGTGGCGTTTGCGCCGGTCTTGCCACGCACCTGGGGTTTAACCTCAAGGTAACTCGTTTCCTCGCTGTGATAGCGTTCTTTTGTGCAATGCCAATCACGATCGTTGGCTACCTCGCTGCAGTGTTTCTTATACCCGTTGCCTCCTCGAGGACTCATGATGATGCAAGGAGTGAGGATATTCGCAAAGACAGGTTGCGCGAAGAAATCCTGAGAGCGAAGCCGACGGTCAACGAGGTACGTGAACGTTACAGGTCCATGGACGAGCGTCTCGCGAAAATTGAAAAATACATAACGTCATCGCGGTATGAACTCGACGAGGAATTCCGCAGACTTTGAAAATCAGCATAGGGACCCGTCAATGAACACATTGTTTTACGTTGTTTGCATTGTCGCGATCGTTTTTACAGCGGATACCATTCAGAAATACCTGAAGGTGAAGAACCAGAAGAAGGAATCGGATCCAGAGCTCGAGGAGACGCTCGCACAAATTGAACGCCTTGAGGACCGTATTCGTGTTCTTGAGCGCATTGTCACAGAAAACAAATTTGATCTAGGTCGAGAAATCGACAAGCTTAAATAGCAGAGGAATTTCCGCCAAAAAAAAGCCCGTAGATAAACGGGCTTTTTCATTCTGATCTTTTAGTCGCCTACTTCGGCTTTGCCTTATAGGCCCTCACCTGGATATTGAACTCTTCCGCAACGAGGTTCATTTCTTCGACAGCAGCGTTGTATTTCTTGTTAAACATTTCTTCGCGCTGTCGTGCTGTCTCGTCGTCAATCTCACCGAGTTCGATAACAGCCTGAGCTTCTTCTGCTTCGATACACGCCAGGTAGGTCTCCATGTTTGCCATATACTTCTTCACGTCTTTTTGCCCGGCGATCATTTCGTCCTTCGCCGCTGATGCACCGTCAGGCATATCCACGCGTTGTGGATAGTCACAGGCAAGAGCGCCCTGCGCGATAAATAGCATGGCCATGGAGATGGCCGTTTTCATTATGTTGTTCATCGACTCTACTTTGTTGGGCCCGTCTTAACGAAAAGTGTGCCGGGCGTGTTAGTTCAGGGCCCTAATTTAAGCATGATGCCGGTTCTGAGTGAAGCAGGCCGAAACATCTTTCTAAATCATAGGCTTGTGGTGCATGGTGTCGATTATCGTAGTCCGTGCCTGAATGAAACATGAATAGCACAGCTAGGCAAAAAGCGCGCGATGAGTATCGCTTCCTTCAGCCTGCGCCAATAACAATTCAAGGTAATTGTCTGCGCTCATGGGGTCGCCAAACAACAGGCCCTGGACGTAGGTACAGCCCAGCTTCTGGAGGAAGGCGAGCTGTGCCTCAACCTCTACACCTTCGGCGACAACATCCATGTTCAGATTGCGTCCCATCTTGATAATGGTGTCGACGATGGTCGCATCTTCGGGATTCGTCGCGACGTTTCGAACAAAAGACTTATCGATCTTGAGCGTGCTGATAGGGAACTGCTGTAGCGCGCTCAGCGAAGAATATCCTGTGCCAAAGTCATCAATCGCCAGATGCAGTCCCAGTCCGTAGAGTTGGTCGAGCAATTTGATTGTTCGCTCCGGGTTTTCCATGAGCGTTGTTTCCGTGATCTCGAGTTCCAGCGATGTTGGAGAAATCTCATGGGCTCGGAAAATCGAACTTATCCGGTTAATAAAGTTGATTTGCTTAAGCTGTTTGAGAGACAGATTTACCGAGACTCGTCCAGGCGAGCCGACGCTACGCTGCCAGACTCGAAAGTCCTCGCACACTTTGTCGAGCACCCATTCGCCGATTTCGATAATCAGGTTCGTTTCCTCCGCGAGAGGAATGAAGTCTGACGGGAGGATGACCCCGCGTTCTGGCAATTCCCAGCGAACCAGCGCCTCAGCGCCGAATACCTCTCCGGTCTCAAGGTTGTACTTGGGCTGGTAGTGGACGAGTAATTCGTCTCGCTCGAATGCACGCTTCAGTTTGCTCTTGGTCATCAGTCGCTCAACTGATGCCGCGTTCATTGCCGGTTTGTAGAATGCAAATACATTGCCGCCCGATTTCTTGGAACTGTATAGAGCCGCATCCGCATTGCGGATGAGGTCAATCACGTTTGGTGCGTCGTTCGGATAGTACGCAATGCCCATGCTGGCAGTCATGAATACCTCATGGCCCTGGACGAAAAACGGGTCTGCAAGTCGATTCAACAGCTTCTGCGCCAGGCCGCTCGTTTTGTTCTCACCGTCACTGTCAGGCCCAAGACCATCCATAATTATGGCGAATTCATCACCGGCGAGACGCCCGATAACGGAGTGTTTTGGCAGTGCTGCAGTGAGCCGTTCGGCGACAGTCTCCAGCGTCGTATCGCCAGCAAGATGTCCAAATGTATCGTTGATTTCCTTGAAATGATCGATGTCGACATAGAACAGGCACAGAGGCTTGCCAGCGCGGCGAGCCCTCGCAATACTGCGTTGCAACAAATGCTGGAATTGCATGCGGTTCGGGACTTTCGTCAACGCATCAATGCGGGCCAGGTAGCGAATACGCTTCTCGGCACGCCGCCGTTCCGTGATGTTCTGGGCAGCGTAAATTCTGCTGCTCGCGGCGCCGTCATTACTTTCTACAATTGAACACGTATAGGAAACCGGGATGGACTCACCGTACTTGCTTTCGAATACTGTTTCACGCGGTAGCCCGGACGGAGTGTCATTAGCCAGAGACTGGCTCTTCTTCGTATTGATGACGAAGTCAATGGAGGTATTTTCAAGTTCCTCCTGCTCATAGCCAAGAAGATGGGTCGTCGCCCGGTTGATCTGCCGGATGTTGCCGCCATCGTCGGTCACGATGATTGCTTCATTCATGCCGGAGAGAATGCTGTCAACGTAGTCACGCGAATGAGTCGTTGTGCGCAAGCGATCGCGCATATCGTTAAAGACGGATGCCAGGGCACCCAGTTCGTCCCCGGCAGTTTCCGGTAATGGCTCGCCGAAATCTGAGTCACGAAATTTTTCCGCCTGAGCCTTGAGCTGGCGAATGCGTTTTGTCTGGCCGTGGGTAATCAGCCACATAACAACAAGGCAAAGAAAAAGGACGGCAAGAGTTCCTCCGCCAATCCAGATATAGCTAATGCGCCGACTTTCGTTTTCCCTCGTTTCAAGGCGAGCAGCGAAAGCTGCCAGTTCCGACTTAAGAATGTCGAGCTTAAAAGATCCGGCGAGCACTCCGATTACTCCGCCATCGCGTTTTACCGGGTGGGTCAGTAGCAGTTGTTCTTCGAGCCAGATTGTTTCGGTGAAAATGACCTCCTGCGAATAGCCGCCCCTTGACCATGTTTCTCCCGACGCCGCGGTGAGCTGGATTCCAGTAAGCTCGGGATACACACCCAGAGCACTATCGAGCAGACGGTCAACGGTATTGGCGTCAATGTCAGTCAGGTCGTCCGGTAGCCGGTCGGCAACAGCGTGAAGGTTAGCCCGCGAACTACGCTCGAAGCTGGACTCAAGCAGGCTGCGATGCTCTTCATAACTTGCAGATTCAATCTGGTCAGCCAACCACCGGTACTGTCCATAGAACATCGACAGCATAATTCCGGCGCCTGCGGCACCAAGCACCATTGCATACATTATTAGTCGTGGAATTTTGCTGCCGATCATGTCGTCGTTATTATTCGGCTATTAGTATAAGGATGCAGTGTAGCACTACAGCCCGGTAATACGCGCGTTATTTCCGATCTGGAAAAATAAATGCGGGCCGCAATTCCCAATTGCGGCAGCGCCAATGATCTTTAGTTGTTTTTCGCGCGCTTCTCAACGAATTCCACGGGCTTGGGCTGGACCGTCGTTTTCATGATGCCCTCGACGACCGCACCTTCGGCCACGGCGATTGCCTCGCCGGTTACGGTTCCCGAAATACGTGCTGAGTTCGCAATCTCGACCTTTCCGGTAGCAATGATATCGCCTTCAACATGACCCGAGATGACGACGTTGTCGGCTTTGATAGTGCCCTGCCAATGGCCACTGCGCGCAAGAGATACGGTCCCCTCGATTTCGCAGTCACCATCGACTTCGCCGCTAACCTGGTAGTCGCCATTGCCTGAGATCACGCCCGTGATCCTGCAGCCTTCATTAATCAGGGTTGGTGCGCCGGCCGAACCGTCGCGAAAACGTCTGTGCTTTGACTCACTCATGCGGCGTAGTCTACTTACTCGCGGTACCCATAGCCAAGAGTTTCGACCGATACGAGTACACCTCCTTCAAACAACAAACGACGCATCAGCTTGCGAGGACCGAAATTGTAAATGTACTCGGTGATCACGACTTCCTGAGAAAACCCGTAGCCCGGAAAATGTCGTGCTGTCCAGCCGCCCCCGTAATTGCTCTCGATCGGTATATTGATGTTGCGCAGGGTACGGCCGATGTTGCGCATTGTCGTTGGCGCTCCACAAGCGCGGCGGACCTGCATTTCATGCATGTCTTTCGTGACGATCTTGTTGCCGCAGCGAAATGCGTGCGCAGGTGTTGTGACGAGGACCAGTAACAGCAAGAATGCTGCAACGCATGCAGGTGAGTGAAGTATCATCCTCATGGCCGTATCGTATCGCCGCGTGCTGACTGAATGTACAAGCATATCAGAGCCTGTGAAGGGTGAATGCCAAGATCGGACGTATCTCGTTGGTTATGGTAAAACAGCATGCTGGCCCGTTGTGACGGGCTACTTTCGAAGGAATCGATATTGAAACAGGGTTTTGAGAAACGTCTGGAGACGGTTGCCACTGCCGGCAAAGACGTCCTGGTTGGGGGGCTAAAAGGTGTCGAGAAAGAATCCCTGCGCATCAGCCCAGATGGACTTCTTGCACAAACACCTCACCCGGCCGGCCTCGGGTCCCCGTTGACCAATAAATATATCACCACCGATTTTTCTGAGGCATTGCTCGAGTTCGTTACACCGGCCTTTACGACGACATGGGAAGCACTTCGTTGTATCTGCGACATTCACCAGTTCACTTACTCAAATCTCGATGACGAAATGCTGTGGACGGCAAGCATGCCGTGCCGCATTCAAGCCGATCGAGAAATTCCGCTGGCACGATACGGTACGTCAAATGTCGGGCGCATGAAAACGATATACCGACGCGGTCTCGGGCATCGATACGGACGTCAGATGCAGGTGATAGCGGGTGTGCATTTCAATTACTCATTGCCCGAGACATTCTGGCCTGCATACCAGTCGGCGCTCGGAGGTGAAGATAACCTGAGAGACTTCCGTTCAGATCACTATCTGCGGATGATTCGTAACTTCCGGCGTATGGGTTGGATCGTCCTTTATCTTTTTGGGTGTTCGCCTGCCGTGTGCAAATCTTTTGCTGGTGCTGCAGCGAAACTGCCTTCGCTGAATGCCGACACCTGGTTCGAACCCTGGGCGACGTCATTGCGCATGAGCGACCTCGGCTACAGCAATCAGAATCAATCAAAAATTAACATTTCATTGAACAGCGTAGATGAATATGTTCGCGATTTGAGTAATGCAATTTGTACACCCGAACCTGCGTACGAGGAACTCGGTGGAAAGGTAGATGGGCATTATCGGCAACTCAATGCAAACTTGCTGCAGATTGAAAACGAGTACTACTCACCGGTTCGGCCAAAGCGCATTGCACGGTCAGGTGAGCAGCCGACAGCCGCGTTGCGTCGAGACGGAATCGAATATGTTGAGGTTCGCTCGCTCGACATTAACATGTTCGATCCTTCGGGCATCAACCAGAACACGATGCGTTTCCTGGAAGCGTTTCTGATCTATTGCCTGCTCGAAGACAGTCCTTCACTTGGTGAAGATGAGACGCAGGAGGCTGCACGTAATCATACGAGTACTGCCAAGCAAGGACGCCACCCGGAATTTCGCTTAATGCGCGATGGTAAGGCGGTTCGCTTGCGGGACTGGGCCGGCGAGATCGTCACCAAGGTCTCGGCAATCGCGGAGATGATAGACAGGCACGATGGTGACGACTCCTATGTGGCCGCAGTACGCCTGCAACAAAAAGTCATTGATGATCCCGAAGCAACACTTTCCGCTCGTATCGTTGCGGAGCTGGAGAAAACCGGTAGCAGTTTCTTTGAGCTCACGCTCGGAATGGCGCGGTGTCACAGCGATTATTTTTCGTCTATCTCACCGTTAAGGGATTCTCAGGCTGCGTTGTTGGCGAATGAAGCCGCTAGATCAGTAGAGCGTCAAACGGACATCGAGGCAGCCGATAAGATCTCGCTCGATGAGTATCTGCAGCTATATTTCACGGCCTGTTAGTCGCCCGAAGCGCAGCCAGGAGCTCCAATCTTGTGCGGTTCGTCACAAAAACTGTTCCAGCATGTATGCCGAGCACCCCAATTTAACTAAACTTACCTGCATGTGCCTGATTTGGCGGGCGAATTGACGAGCGGTGGAGCTGTTTTGATAAAAACATTCTTTGTCGGAGTTTTGCTTGGTATAGCTGCAGCGGCGGGCGCTTTGTACGCGCTCCCTGTAGTGGACCAGGCGCGAGAGGTTTCAATCACCACGGTCGCGCCCAACGGCGGCAATGTCGAAGTGTTCCGCATCAACATTCCAACGGACCGGGTGATGATCGGCCCCCCGGGGCAGGCAACACCTGTGCCGCCGGGTCTGGAGTGGCCGGACATCGAAGTACTTGCCGGCATGCGTACGGAGATGTTCAAGATTCGTAACGCGCACGACGTCGTTATCGGTATCGCAATACGCAACGCAGCCACAAATGAAAATCAAGACGTTATCGATTGGGTGCTGCATTTTCCCGCACGCGGATCGGTGTTCGTCAATATGGATGCTGAACCGCAGGAAGGTGGCTATCGGATTGGTAGATTTCGAGCTGGTTCGCGCGAGTTCGCGACCCTCAACGGTGCTATGGTCGAGCGTTGGGTGGCAAACACATCTAATGAAGAGGGCGCTTCCGCAGGACACATCGAATTGATGGCAACCTACGTTAGTGAGCCTCAGCCCCCGGCCACGACAGAGGAGCCAGCCCAATGAAATACATTGTTGCACTGGCGCTTGGCTTGATCAGCGGGGCCGTGGTCTTCGCTGCCGCTATTGTTTACAACCCGTTTTCTGTCGACCGAGTACTCTCACCATTATCGGTTAGCGACTCCGAACTCATTGTTTTGAATTACTCTGCGGTGCCTGCGGACAACATCATCTACACCAATAACGGTGAGTC
>Ga0224504_10000901_pt1 | contig 13417 bp, 13 predicted proteins | sample SF_Oct11_sed_USG_3_FD_170160 | JGI IMG/M metagenome (GOLD analysis project Ga0224504, IMG submission 170160) | Sediment microbial communities from San Francisco Bay, California, United States - SF_Oct11_sed_USGS_24 | ecosystem: Environmental > Aquatic > Marine > Sediment | place: USA... | reverse complement strand
GAGTCGATCGAGTCCTATCACGCCGAGCGTATCGACCTGCCGCTCAAGCTCGGCAGCCATGAGGATCTCCGGTACAAGAACCCGGTGATCGACGTCGAGCGGCTGCCGCGTTTCAGCGACAGCCGGTTCGCTCCGTATACCCCGCTGCTCTGGATCGAGGCGCAGGAGATCATGGGCGGCGAATCGGTCTGGCTGCCTTACGAATTGGTGCATCTCAATTACACCTTGTCGCTGCCGACCGGGCACGGCTGCTTCGTCGCCAGCTCGAACGGGCTGGCTTCGGGCAACCACTTGCTCGAGGCGGTGAGCCACGGGATCACCGAGGTGGTCGAGCGCGACGCGACGACCCTCTGGCATCTGCTCGAGCCCGAGGAGCAGCAGCGGACCCGGGTCGACCTGGATACGGTCGACGACCCCTGCTGCCGGGCTCTGCTGACCCAATACCGGCAGGCGGGAGTCATGGTCGCGGTATGGGAGACCACCAGCGACGTTGGGATACCCTCCTTCCTGTGCCGGATTCTTCAAGAGGAGGGGCCGCCGTCCAATACGCTGCGTCCGGCCTCGGGCATGGGCTGCCATCCGGCGCGCAACGTCGCCTTGATGCGGGCCTTGACCGAAGCGGCGCAGAGCCGCTTGACCTTTATTTCCGGCGCTCGCGACGATATGACCAGGGACGACTACGGACGGTATCTGGACCGCGAGACCTATGACGCCTGGCGCGCCACGATGGACCACGATGGTCCCGGCCGCGGTTTTCAAAGGGCGCCGACTTTCCTCGGCGAGACCTTCGAGCAGGACGTGGCATGGGAGCTGGAGCGCCTGCGGGCCGTCGGCATCGAGCAGGTCGCCGTGGTCGACTTGACCAAGCCGGAGTTTGGCATTCCCGTGGCACGGGTCGTGATTCCCGGACTCGAGGGAATCGATCACTCCCCGAAATTCGTGCCCGGATCCAGGGCGAAATCACGCATGCGAGAGACCGTATGACCCTCATTGTATTCAGCGGACCGACACTGCCACCGGCCGAGGCGGCAAAGGAGCTGGACGCGCTGTACATGCCGCCGGTTTCGGAGGGGGATGTCTACAGGGCCGCGTTGGAGAGCCCGCGTGCCATCGGCATCATCGACGGATACTTCGAGAACGTGCCCTCGGTCTGGCACAAGGAGATCCTCTATGCCCTGTCCCGGGGAATCCGGGTTTTCGGGAGCGCCAGCATGGGCGCGCTTCGGGCCGCGGAGCTTGCGCAATTCGGCATGCAGGGGGTCGGCGCAACCTTCGAAGCCTTCCGCGACGGCAGGTTGGAGGACGACGACGAGGTAGCCGTGATCCACGGCCCGGCGGAGTTGGGCTATCCGATGCTGTCGGAGGCGATGGTCAACATCAGGCGCACGCTTTCTGACGCCCATGCCGGTGGCGTGATCTCGTCGCTCACCCGAGAAGGGCTCGAGCAGATCGCCAAGCAGTTGCCCTATCGAGCGCGCGCCTATCATGCGATCCTGTCGCGCGGTCAGGCGGCCGGCCTGGCGGCGGACGAGTTGGCGCAGTTCAAGGCTTGGCTGCCGAGCGGCCGGATCGACCAGAAGCGCGAGGACGCGGTCCTGATGCTCAGGGTCATGCGCGAGTGTTTGAAGCCGGACAGCGAAGCGCTATCGGTCGCCTTTCATTTCGAACACACGACGCTTTGGGAAAAAGCCGCGCGCATGGCGGTTCAAGGGGGCGATGCGTCACTCCGGGCCGAAGTGTGATTGCGGCGGGTTTCCGGCGCGGTTTTAGGCTCGGCGTTTTTTGCGCTCCCTGATCGGCTGCATCGGATATAGTCGAGGCTCCTGATCCGGCCACGAGGCCGTGGCTGGGGGGAGACCCGACTATCGGCGGATGCAGGCTGACGTGGAATCGGCCCACTTCGAGATCCTCTCCAAGAATCAGCTCTTGAGCCGGTTGACGCCTCAAGAGATGGACGAACTTCTTTCTCTGGCAACGATCGAGCATTTCGACCCTGGCGACGTGATCTTTCACAAGGGAGATCCGGGAGACCGGCTTTACGCCATCCTGAACGGCCGTGTGGGTATCAATACGGTATCGCGCGAGGGCAAGGAGATAATCCTGAACATACTCGACCGTGGCGAGGTGCTCGGCGAGATCGCCGTGCTCGACGGCAAGAGGCGTACGGCCGGCGCGGTCGCCATACAGCCGACGAAACTGGTGCGTATCGGCCGGGCCGAGTTCCTGCCGTTCCTGGAGCGGCACCCCAGATTGTGTATCCGCGTCATCGAAGTGCTTTGCGAACGGCTGCGCTGGACCAGCGATATCATCGAGGACACGATCTTCCTCGATATACCGCGCAGACTGGCCAAGCGCCTCTTGACCTTGATCGAGCGTCAAGGCCAGCCGGTCGAGGGCGGCCTGAAGATCGATATGAAGCTGTCACAAGAGGACCTCGGGAATATGTTGGGAGCTACCCGCGAGAGTGTGAACAAGGGGATTGGCTCCCTGCAACAGCAAGGTGTGATCAGCTATGAAGGGGCGTACATCATCGTCCACGATATCGATGCCCTCAGGAGACTGCTCGGCAAGGACGAGGTGGTCTGACGCGTCGCGGCGCCGTTGCCGACTATCTTGTCGATCCCCTGGCAGGATCGCAATTTAGTGACTAATTAGGAGTATTGATTCTAAATTAATTTTGATAATTCCCGATATTATACGAATTATGAGAATAATTATATTGAACATATTGTTGTGGGTGTATTTATATTGAATATGTATGTCTGCAGTAATTCCTTAACTGTGTAGCAAGGGTTGACCGCTATCTTGGTGCGTGCGGAAGCCGCCGCGCTCCTGGGCTCTCACCTTCGATCCGCATCGATGATCGAGATCAAAATGGGCCCGGGCTGGATCATTGATTTCTTGATCGAACTGCCGATGGAAATCGTTGCAAATATCGACATCGAGTGGGTTGCCATCGGCCTGGCTGGGTTGGTTCTAATCCAGCTGGTGCTGGAGTTGAGCGGCATCCATCGACGGTCCGGCGGCGCGTCTCGTCGTGGCGTTTTCCTGCAGGTTCAGGGGCGCCGCTTGCCAGCGGCCAAGGCCGGTGTGCGAATGCGGTCGGTCGATTCGGCCGGGCCTGAAGGTGTGAGGGATTGATGGATCGCGCGCTGCGCCCCGAGATTACGAAGCCCGATAGCGGCGTGTCCACGCGGGGCGAGAGGACGGCCGAATGGGAGACATCCAGCAAGGAAAGGCGGTTGATCTGGCGGTTGCTTGCATATTGGGAGCAACGGCGCGGCGACCGGGAGTACCCGGCGCTTGGCGACATAGACCCGGCAGCGATAAGCGAGATCTGGCCGTATTGTTTCCTGCTCGATGTGAGGAACTATCAGGGGTTTCCCTATTTCCATTACCTTGGGCCGTCTCTCGCCAAGTATTCCGGCATATTTCTGAGCGGTCAGCACGACTGGACCCATACGTTGCTCAAGAAAGCCGTGTGTCATTTCCGAGAGGCCCTGGAGCGAAGTGCGCCGGTTCTGGTGGAGGAGGAATTGACCCAGTTCGACAACAAGAAACTGCTGTTTTGCAGCGTCCTGCTGCCGTTGAGCGACGACCAGGAAACGATCAACTATCTGCTCGGGGCCGCGAACGGGACCATACGAAATATATAGCCTGCCGCCATGGTCCCGGCCGATTTTGCCCCAAATTTATTCCCGTCGGTAACGTGCATGGCTTGGCCCGCGCTATGGTTTGCTTAGGAATTTCCTGCATAGATGGGGCGGAGCCGAATCGCCGAGGAAACGAACGATGCGATGGTTGTTGGTGCCGCTTCTGCTTGGACTGTTTCAGACGACCCCGGCCGCTTGGGCGCAGAGCCTCGGCAATTGGGAAATCGAGTGCCGGCCGGATCGGCCGCTCAAGACCGACAACTGCAGCTTGGCCCACCATTCGACGCAAGAAGACGACATCGCCCTGGTGATGTTTTCTTATGTCGACCGGGAACTCAGCCTTCTCATTTCGGGGGACCGGGTCTTCACGCAGGCAGAGATCAATATCGACGAAAACCTCATATTCTTCACGCTGCTGTGCGGCGAGGGTTACTGCTTCTTCAGCGGCTCCGTCGCGGAAAAGCTGGCTCGGCATTTTTCCCGCGGACGGTCCGCGGTGATTGAAATTGCCACCTCGTCTTTCGGTGTCGATCTGACACAGCGAGTCGATCTGTCGGGATTCGGCTCGGCCTTCGCGGAGTTTCGGAACGGCCGCCCGAAATAGTGCGGCGCGGCGCGCGCCTCGCCGGTGGCCGAAATCGCCTCGGTGAAATGCGTCCTTGTCATCAGTGACTTTGGTATGAGAGGTTCCTCAACCGGTCTTGCGTGGGCTGCCGTCGGTCGAAGGGCCCGGCCGCTGACTCTCCGCTTCAATGCATGCCTGGTTCCGGCCGGCGGTGGCCTCCCGGTCGGCGAGCACATGCGCCAGAGTGCGCAGCGGGCGTTTGAGATAAGGACTGACCTCCTGGTCCGAATACCCTGTCTTTATTCTATTCACAAGTTTACGCACAAACTTATCCACAGGTATAGTCGGATGGGAGAGACTACTTGCTAAAAGCTAGTAGGTTTATATTACATATGCCCTGGAAGAATGACAATAGGATAGTTCGGCCGCAGCCCGGAACGGTTGGGGCCCGTCCAAGCCGGGAAGGCTGACATCACGTCCCCTACCGGGGTTGTCATGGCTGTTCGGCCAGGTTGGCACGAGAAGAGGCGCCCGATGTTTGCGCCGACGTGGCGACAGCCACTGCCGCTGTCTCCTTGGAAGTAGACAGGGCAACCGTGGTGAGGGTCCGCACGGCGCCGGGCAGGCACTTGATCGATTCGGCGATGAGCCGCTCCAGGCTTCGCGCATCGTGGGTCCGCACCTTCAGCAGATAGCTGTAGTCTCCGGTGATGTGGTGGCACTCGAGCACCTCCGGCAGTGCCTCCATGGCGGCGACGAAGGTCGCGTCGTGTTCCGGCCGGTCGATCAAGACCTGAATAAAGGCGCAGAGGTCGAGACCGAGCGCCCGCGGGTCGAGCCGCGCTCCAAATCCGCGGATCACTCCCTGGGCCTGCAGCTTCCTCAGCCGCTCGTGCACGGCCGAGGCCGAGAGTCCGATCTGCGCGCCCAGCTCCGCGTAGGAGAGGCGGCTGTTCACCTGGACCAGTGCGAGGAGCTGTCGGTCTTGGTCGTCGAGGCTGGACATGTTCTGCCTGATAGGCTATCGACGGGACATTGTTCTGGCAGAATACGAAATAGCCGAAAAAATCGTGCGAAACAATGGATCAGATCGTATTTCTTGCGAAAGGGGTAGCGATCGGGCTGGCCATCGCCGCGCCGGTCGGGCCGATCGGCGTGCTGTGCATTCGTCGCAGCCTGAATGCCGGCATGCTCACCGGCCTGGTTTCGGGTCTGGGTGCCGCCGTGGCCGACGCGGTCTATGGCGCCGTGGCGGGCTTCGGCTTGACCTCGGTCTCCATGTTCCTGCTCGATCACCAGGCCGCGATCAGGATCCTGGGCGGCGCCGCGCTGCTCGTGATCGGCCTGCGGATCCTCCTCGCCAAGGCGCCGGCCGCCGGCGGGCCGGCCGGAAATAACGGCCGTCTGGCAGGCGCCTTTGCGTCCTGCTTCCTGCTGACCTTGACCAATCCGACGACCATCCTGTCCTTCCTGGCCATCTTCGCCGGCCTCGGCCTGGCCGAATGGGTGCGCGACTATACCGCGGCGGCGGTCCTGGTGGCCGGCGTGCTGCTCGGCTCGGCCCTCTGGTGGCTGTTCCTGAGCGGCGCGGTCAGTCTGGTTCGCGCCCGGCTGTCAGCGGCTGTGCTCGTCTGGATCAACCGCTTCTCGGCGGCCGTGATGCTGCTCTTCGGCCTGCTCGCGCTGGCGGCCGTCTTCGCGTGACCGATGCCGGGGAAAGACCGTTGGTGCAAGACCGGCGGGCGCTGGTCAGCGGCGAAGCCGACTGGGTCTTGCCGAGCGGGCGGGCCACACGGGGCGGCCGAGGTTTCCGCCGCGCCGTGTGGCCATCTCGCTGAACCGGACGAGCGAGGGTCCGGCTTAGTTGTCGTACTTTTCCGTCTTTTCGGCGCCCTTCTTCTCGGCCTTGACGAAGCCGAGATCTCTCAGCGCAAGCTGGACGGACCGGCTTTTTGCCGTGTCAGAGTCGACAAAGCGGACCCTGAGGGTGGCGTGGTTGAAATCGGGCGTGCCCGGCGGCGGAATGAAGAATACGAAGCCATGACCGGACTGACCGGGTGCAAGCGTGACCTCCTTGAAGGCTTTGTGCTTGTAGTCTTCGGTTCGCGCCGTGCGGGCCTCTTCCTCGGCGCTCGACGCGGCGAGCATCCCGATGATGCCGAAGGCGAGCGCCGCGCCGACCACGCTGCCGTCCTCGCCGACCTTGTTGACGACCGAGTTCACACCAGCGGTACTGATGGCACGTCCATTCTGCAGGGTCAGGACCATGTCGGTCGGGCGCACGAGCATTCTGCGCTTCGTCTTGTTCTTGGCCAGGACCTGTATCGCGATGACGCCGGCCTCATCGAGGTTGGCGTCGAAAATGGCTTTCTGGCGCTCTTCCTCGACATAGACGTCGGCGCCGGCCTCGACACCCCGGTTGGCCTGCTTCAGCTGAATTGCCGAGGCATCCGGAACCGGGGCGGACGACGGTGTATAGCTGGCACAGCCGCTGGCGAGCAGCACGAGTGAAACAACCAGGGTTAAATACAAAGGATTCGATCGCATTTTCTAGACTCCTCTCCGTTCATTCGTCCGTGCTGACCCACGGCAAGACCTGTGCAATGAGCGCACCCTTCGACCGGAGCCAGCGTCGGACCTCCGGTATCCTCTTCAACCCCGCAACGAACTTCTGGGCGGCGTCCTCCATGGCGAGGTCGGCGGCTTCACCGGGCCAGCGGCTGAAGTCGAAGCCGAATTGGCCGCGTTGTGCGCCTTCGCCGGTCACGGTCCAGGAAGCGACCGGATCGCCGCTCAGCGCGTAAAGCACGAAGCGATAGGTGATCTCGGCGGTATAGGTACCCGTCTTGATCATCGGTAAGTGGAAATCGAAGGCCTCGATCCGCGGCTCGATGACCGCGGCCAAGTTTCGGGAACCACTGGCCAGCGGGGGGCGGCTGCCCACCGGAAGGGCCGACCGGAATGCCTGACCCCAGGTCTGGTCGAACAGCTCCACGCTGGCCGAGCCGAGCGGGAAGATCCAGGTGTCACCCATCTTGCCGCCACGGTGCTCGTATTCGGTGAGCTCCGGTGTGTAGAGCACACCCACATTGAGCGGCACTTGCGCCTGCGCCTGTGAAGGGGTGATGGCGGGACTGAGCGGAACCGCATGGCTGCACGCCGGAAGCATTAAAAGGATCGCCGGCCCCAAGAGCCGCGATCGGGCAAGAGCCTTGAGCTTCCCCAGAAGGTAATTCATGTCGTTCCTCGCTGCTGTTGTCGAGATCGGGGCCACCCGACCGAAGCGATATTTCGAAGCTTGGACGAGCCGCACTCAATCACGAGGCGATGATAAAAAGTGTCCGGCCCCGTTAAATTCGCGTTAAGGGGGCGTTTTTTTCGGGGAAATGCAGTGAATCCCCTCGCCCTCCAGGGGCGGGGTCGCCGTGAATCTTGAAGGCCTATGGGTTCCGGGGCGGTGATGGGACTCTGCGGGCAGCCGCCGACCGCTCAACCAGGGCGCGCTGCCCGGTGGCTTGGGTTCAGGCGCCGCTGCGCACCCGCGCCACGGCGTCCAGCCAGCCGGCATAGCGGCGCTCGCGCTCGGCGGCGGCCAGGGCGGGCTCGAAACGCCCGGCGGCCTTCCAGGCCGCCGCGATGTCTTCCAGTCCCCCATAGAATCCCGACTTGAGGCCGGCCAGCGAGGCCGCGCCCAGGGCCGTCGTCTCGTTCACGACCGGCCGTTCGACCGCACAGTCCAGGGTGTCGGCGAGGCACTGCAGCACCCAGTCGTTGGCTACCATGCCGCCGTCCACGCGCAGGGTCCTGGGCATCCGCGCGCCGTCGGCGGCCATGGCCTCCAGGAGGTCGCGGGTCTGGAAGCAGACCGCCTCGAGCGCCGCGCGCGCGATCTCCGCGGGCCCCGTCGCGCGGGTCAGGCCGAAGATGGCGCCGCGCGCGTGGGCGTCCCAGTAGGGCGCGCCCAGGCCGGTGAAGGCGGGCACCATGTAGACGGCCTGCGCCGGGTCGGCGGCCTCGGCGAGCGCCTGGGTCTCGGGCGCCGAGCCGATGATCTTGAGGCCGTCGCGCAGCCACTGGACGGCCGCCCCGGCGACGAAGATCGAGCCCTCCAGCGCATAGGTGGTCTTTCCGCCGATCCGGTAGGCGATGGTGGTCAGCAGCCGGTTCTTCGAGGTCACCGCGTCCTTGCCGGTGTTGATCAGCGCGAAGCAGCCGGTGCCGTAGGTCGATTTCATCATGCCGGGCTCGAAGCAGGCCTGGCCCACCGTCGCCGCCTGCTGGTCGCCGGCCATGCCGGTGATCGGCAACGGCCGGCCGAACAGCTCGGCCGGCGTCGCGCCGAACTCGGCGTCGTTGTCGAGCACCTCGGGCAACATCGCCCGCGGGACGCCGAACAGGGCCAGCAGATCGTCGTCCCAGTCCTGCCGGCGGATGTCGTAGAGCAGGGTGCGCGCGGCGTTGGTCGCGTCGGTCGCGTGCACCGCGCCGCCGGTCAGGCGCCACAGCAGGAAGCAGTCGACCGTGCCGAAGGCCAGCTCGCCGCGCTCGGCCCGGTCGCGGGCGCCCGGCACGTTGTCGAGCAGCCAGGCGATCTTGCTGGCCGAGAAGTAGGGGTCGAGCAGCAGGCCGGCGCGCGCCTGGGCGAGCGGCTCGTTGCCCTCCTGCTTGAGCCGGTCGCAGAGCGGCGCGGTGCGCCGGTCCTGCCAGACGATCGCCTTGTGGATCGCCTCGCCGCTCGCCCGGTCCCAGACCAGCGTGGTCTCGCGCTGGTTGGTGATGCCGATCGCGGCGACCTCCTCGACCGCGGCCCCGCCGTCCGCCAGCGCGCCGTGCGCGACGGCCAGGGTGTCGCGCCAGATGTCCTCCGGATCGTGCTCGACCCAGCCGCTTTGCGGGAAGTGCTGCGGCAGCTCCTTCTGCGCCTGGCCGGCCGGCCGGCCGTCCCGGTCGAACAGCATGGCGCGGCTGCTCGTCGTGCCCTGGTCAATGGCGAGAATGGTGCTGGGCGCGGTCATCCTGGCGGTCCTCCCGGTTCCTGTGGCGCATGGTGGAATCGGCGGCGGCAAAGATCAAGCGGCGCCCGGAAACCTCGGCGTTTCTTGACGTGCATCAATGAGCCGCGCGCCCCATCCGGCTAGTCTTTCTACAAGTTTCGTCCGGGCCGGCGCCCCGGCCCGAAACCGGAGTAACCCCAATGGTCAAGAAGTCTGTTTCCAAAACGGGCACGGCCGAAGCGAAAACACCGGCCGTCGCCGAAGGCGACTGGTTCGACGCCTCCTTCATGGAACTGCGCCGCCAGATGGACCGCCTGTTCGACTCCTTTGCCGGCGGCTGGCATCTGCCGCAGATCGCCGCGCCCTTCGCCGCCCCCTTCGCCGCGCCTCACCTAGGCGGCGGCACGGTCTCGCTGCGCTTCGACGTGAGCGAGAGCGACGACGCGCTTGAGGTGTCGGCGGAACTGCCGGGCCTCGACGAAAAGGACATCGAGGTCTCGCTGGAAAACGGCCTGCTCACCGTGAAAGGCGAGAAGAAGGCCGAGTCCGAGCAGAAGGGCAAAGACTACCATGTCACCGAGCGGCGCTACGGGTCGTTCCGCCGCAGCTTCCACCTGCCCGACACGGTCGACGAAGACAAGGTACAGGCCAAGTTCGACAAGGGCGTCCTTCGGGTGATCCTGCCGAAGGTCGCCGAGGCCAAGCGAAAGGCCCGGAAGATCTCGATTTCCAAGCCCTAGGAGATCCGCCTGGCGATAGCTTCCATAAGCCTCCCGACCACTGGCCCCGGCATTCGGTCTGCAACGTCCGAGCCGGGGCCATTTTTTTGCCCGGGCGGCGGCGGACGCCAGCGGTCAGCGCGCCGCGGTGGCCACCGCCGGATAGATGAAGCCGTAGGCCGGATATCGGCGCGTGCCGTACTTGCGCCCCGGCGTGTACCAGACCCGCACGGCCGACCAGTCGCCCGCGCCCGAGACGTCCCGGACCGGAGTGCTCAGGTGGATCCGGCCCTGGTTGAGCCAATTGGCGTGGTCGACGACGATCTCGCGGTCGCTCAGGATCGCCGTGACCACGGCGAGATGGCCGCGGCTGCGGCCGTTGGGCTTGAGCACCAGGACCGAGCCCACGGCCGGCCGGCGGCCCCGGTCGTAGCGGCCCTCGGCCTGCCGCCACCAGGTCCGGGCGTCGCCCCGGATCGCGACCGTGGACAGGGCGCGGGCATAGGGCACGCACTGCAGCCAGCGCGCCGGCGTCACGATGCGCGGCTGCGTCCGGCGCGGCCGGTCGGGCTGCCGGATGCTGGCCGCGGAGGGCGCCGGCAGGATCTCGAGCGAGGTCGGCCAGGGCGCGGTCGGCGCCGGAAGCGCCGCGATCTCGTCGCGGGGGCCACCCGCGCAGGCGCTCACGGCCAGGCCGACAAGCCCGGCGACAGCCGCGCGCAAGGGGCGCGGGGTCTTGCGGCGGCTTTCTGGACGGTGCGCTCGGAGCATGCCCCCCGACCCTGCAAGTTCCCAAGACGCGGGCAGGATAGCGTGGTCGTCCGAGTCGCGGCCTGTGGAAAAATTGTGACGCGGGTCAGCGCGCCGCGGCGGATACCGCCGGATGGATGAAGCCGTGGGCCGGATAGGTCCGGCCGCCGTAGTGGTTGCCGGGCGTGTACCAGACCTTCACCGCCGACCAGTTGCCCCAGAGCGAGACGTCCTTGATCGGGGCGTTCTCGTGGATCAGGCCCCGGTTCAGCCAGTTGGCGTGGCTCACGACGATCTCGCGGTCGCCGACGACCCGGACGACCACCGCGAGGTGGCCGAGGCTACGGCCGGCGCGGCTGATCACCAGGACCGCGCCGACGGCGGGCCGGCGGCTTCGCTTGTAGCGGCCGCTGGCCTGGCGCCACCAGGTCCAGGCGTCGCCCCGTATCCCGATGCCCGAGAGCCGGCGCGCGTAGGGCACGCACTGCAGCGGGCGGGGCGGCTTCACGATCCGCGGCGGCGCGGGCCCGGCCCGGCGCAGCGCGGCCAGGGTCGGCGCGGGCGCCTGCGTTCGAGGCGAGGGTGGGGGCGGAGGCGGGACCGGCGGCGCGGCCGGGATCTCGATCGACAGGGCGGGCGCCGCCACGTAGGCGTATGGCTCGGGGGTTTGCGTCGGGCCCGAACAGGCCGTCATGGCCAGGCAGAGCCCCGGGAGCAGCGGCCGGCGCCAGAACGCCGCGGCGCCCGGCCGGGAGCGGCCTCGGGGACTTCTCCCGGGCCCGGTCGCAGGTGGCATGGGCTCTCCTTCGAAGCGTCTACATGACGGTCTCCGTACGCCCTAGATGAGGGTTTAGAGCCCTGATTTCCTTATGAATGTTGTGAAAGAACGGTTTCGGTGGGCGGGGGCCTTCAGGGGAAGGCCTCATACCGGCGAGCCCATGACTGGACTCGCCTGTTGCCCCTCAGGCGCCGGGCGCAGACATCCGTCTGCTTGGCTGTCCTCGCTTCGCTGCGGGCGCGCGGTCGCGCTTGCCAGCGGGCCGATGACTGCCGTCATCGACCCGCTGGTATCAGAGCAGCGCCTCGTCGAGGGCCAGCGTGCTGCCGGCGCCGGTGATCACCTGGGATGCGAGGCCGGCCACCTGGGGCAGGACGTTCTCGGCGTAGAAGCGGCCGGTCGCCAGCTTGGCCTGCAGGAAGCCGGGATCGCCCGCGCCCTCGGCCAGGCGGCGCGACGCGGCCGCCGCGCCCTTGGCGAGCAGCCAGCCGCCGGCCACCGTGCCGAAGATGCGGAGATAGGGCGTCGCCCCCGCGGCCGCGCGCGCGATCTCCTGCTTGCCGGTCTCGAGCAGGAAGTCGCCGGCGGCCTCGAGGGTCAGGATGCCCTCGCCCAGCGCGCCGCGCAAAGCGGTGATCTCCTTGCCCTTCAGGGTCTCGAGGTCGGCCAGGGTCGCGCGCATCTCGTCCAGCAGCGCGGCCATGCCCGCGCCGTCGTCGCGCAGCAGCTTGCGGCCCAGCAGGTCGAGCGCCTGGATGCCGTTGGTGCCCTCGTAGATCGGCGCGATGCGGGCGTCGCGGTAGTGCTGGGCGGCGCCGGCCTCCTCGATGTAGCCCATGCCGCCGTGCACCTGCACGCCGAGCGAGGCGATCTCGCAGCCGAGGTCGGTCGACCAGGCCTTGGCGACCGGGATCAGCAGGTCGGCGGTGGTCTGGGCGCGGGCCCGGGCGGCCTCGTCGGGCTCGCGCTTGGCCCGGTCGAGCGCCGCCGCGGTGACGTAGATCAGCGCCCGCATGGCCTCGATCTGGGACTTCATGGTCAGCAGCATGCGCCGCACGTCCGGGTGGCGGACGATCTTGACCGGCGCCGGGTCCGCGGCGCCCAGCGCGCTGCTCTGGCTGCGCTCGCGGGCATAGGCGAGGGCCTGCTGGTAGGCCCGCTCGGCGATCGCCAGGCCCTGCACGCCGACCGCCAGGCGGGCGTTGTTCATCATCGTGAACATGTAGGCCATGCCGCGGTTCTCCTCGCCGATCAGCGTGCCGACCGCGCCGCCCGAATCGCCGAAGGCCAGGACCGCCGTGGGCGAGGCCTTGATGCCCAGCTTGTGCTCGATCGAGACGCAGCGCAGGTCGTTGTGCGGCCCCAGGCTGCCGTCCTCGTTCACCAGCACCTTGGGCACCAGGAAGAGCGAGATCCCCTTGGTGCCGGCCGGCGCGCCCGGCGTGCGGGCGAGCACCATGTGCACGATGTTGTCCGTGAGGTCGTGCTCGCCGTAGGTGATGAAGATCTTCTGCCCGGTGATGAGATAGTGGTCCTCCCTGGGCTCGGCCCGGGTCTTCAGCGCGCCGACGTCCGAGCCCGCCTGCGGCTCGGTCAGGTTCATGGTGCCGGTCCACTCGCCCGAGATCATCTTGGGCAGCCAGAGGTCCTTCTGGGCGTCCGAGCCGTGGGCCTGCAGCAGCTCGACCGCCCCCTGGGTCAGCAGCGGGCAGAGCGCGAAGCTCATGTTGGCCGAGTTCCACATCTCCTGGACCACGGTCGCCAGCGCCCAGGGCAGGCCCTGGCCGCCGTAGTCGGGATCGAAGGGCAGCGCGTTCCAGCCGCTCTCGACGTACTGGGCATAGGCCTCGCGGAAGCCCTTGGCCGTGCGCACGACGCCGTTCTCGAAGGCCGCGCCCTCCTGGTCGCCCGAGCGGTTCAAGGGCGAGAGCACCTCGGCGGCCAGCTTGCCGGCCAAG
>Ga0224504_10000900_pt1 | contig 13426 bp, 12 predicted proteins | sample SF_Oct11_sed_USG_3_FD_170160 | JGI IMG/M metagenome (GOLD analysis project Ga0224504, IMG submission 170160) | Sediment microbial communities from San Francisco Bay, California, United States - SF_Oct11_sed_USGS_24 | ecosystem: Environmental > Aquatic > Marine > Sediment | place: USA... | reverse complement strand
ACCACCAACCACAAACGGGCCCGCGAGGGCCCGTTTTATTTTATTGCCACCCTGGCACGCCTAAAATGTCCGCCCATGTACCAACCCCTCTTGCAGCGGTGCTCCCGGCTTCGCAACCGGGTCCCGCAATGAATGGCGGCGCCAGGTGACTCTCGATCCTCTCGACGAAGATTCCCTTCGCCACGGCGTCGCCGCGTTGGGCCGCAAAGACCGGGACCTCGCCCGCATTACCGAGCGCCTTGGGATGCCCCCGCTGTGGAGCCGCCAACCGGGGTTTGCGACGCTCGTAAGTATCGTCCTCGAGCAACAGGTGTCGCTGGCATCTGCCCGGGCGACGTTCGATCGCCTGCTGGCCGAGGTCGAAGAACTGAACGCCGCCGCGTTTCTGGGGCTGACCGAGGAGACGCTGCGGCAATGCGGATTCAGCCGCCAGAAAAGCCGCTACTGCCGCGGCATCGCGGAAGCTGTTCACGATGGCCAACTCGATCTTCAAGCCCTCTCCGGACTTTCCGACGAAAGCGTTCGCGAACGACTGGTCGCCATCACCGGTATCGGACCGTGGACGGCAAATATCTACCTGTTGATGGCGCTGGGAAGGCGCGACGTCTGGCCGGCCGGCGACCTCGCACTCGCAATCGCGGTGCAAAGAGTCAAACGCCTCGAAACGCGCCCGTCTGCAGCTGAAATGGAAGCGATCGGCGAGGCGTGGCGGCCATGGCGCTCGGTCGCCTCGCGTTTGCTGTGGCAAAGCTATCTCAACGATTCGAAGCAGGTGCCGGACTAATGTTCAGCGCCGCTACCGGGCGACACTGCACGGGCGCAATACTTAAACCTGAGACTCGAGACCGCGCTCACGTGCCGCGGACGTGCCTTCCTTACGCAGTCGGGCAAGACCGGGCTTGAGCTTCTTCAATGCCTGTTCAATCACGCTGTCGTCGCCCCAGTCTTCGGAAAACTCACGCAACGCGATCTCCAGGTTGGCATTGAGATGAACGCCTGGCGGCATATCTCCCACCAGCGTGGCCTGGTCCGAGAAAAGAATCAGCCCGTGCACGGGCACACCGGGGCAAAGGCCGGCGATCACATCGAGATAGGCACGCTGCCGTGTGACGGGGTTGAGAAACCGGAAGGTCTCCATACGCGCCGAATGCGACCACATTCGATCCGCGGCATCGCCTTGCACAGCGCCGGTGTAGTCGCGCAGCTCGATGCAAACCAGTCCCGCCATCGTTGCGACTACGTAGTCCACGACCCGGTCACCGCCGCGTTCGTCTGGAACCCGCAGGTTGCGACGAAACCGGAAACCGGCGGCCCGGAGCCGTTTACCGACGGCACCCCTGCCACGCAGGAATTCCTCGGTAGCCGCAAGCGCTATCAGTATTCCTACCACGCCGAAACCCGCAAGCAACGACCACGTTAAGATGCCATCTGACATATTGCCAAGCCTAACGCTGCATGCGCTGGCCCACTGTGAGCTGCGTCACGATCGTTGCAGTGTGCAAACCTGCCGTCGCCAGCCTGTTGGTTGAAGTTCGGAGCGCTCTGCCGTAGCCTCCGGGGGATGCCCGGATTCATTCTTCGCACCCTGATAACCATGCTCGGTTTGTGGCTCGCCGACCGGTTGCTCGACGGCGTCACGATAACCGGCAGCGGTACTTTCGTACTCGCGGCGCTGTTGCTTGGCTTCGTCAACGCGCTGATACGCCCGATCGCGGTCATCCTGACGCTGCCGCTCACCATCCTCACGCTCGGGCTGTTTCTTTTCGTCATCAATGCCCTGATGTTCAGCCTCGTGGCGACTCTGCTCAGTAGTTTCGTCGTCGCAGGATTCGGCTCCGCGCTGCTCGGCGCGATCGTCGTCAGTCTCACCAGCCTGATCGCCTCGTGGTTTATCGGACCGAAAGGGCGTTACCAGGTCCTGGTCGTCAACAAACGCGACCACTAGTCTTCCGGTTCCAGTGCCGCGACAATGCTGTCGGAGCGGCGCCAATCCGCCCGGATTGCGCCTGTTGGCGCACAAAATATTGCTAAAAGCGGGAGAATCGTTAGATTCTGGGTCTCTTTGTTCTCCGAGAGGCAATCGGCATGGACCGGTTCGCGAACATGCAGAGTTTTGTCACCGTCGTCGACGCCGGGAGCATTACGGCCGCAGCGGAGCGGCTTGGGGTTGCGAAATCGGCGGTGAGCCGGCGCCTCGCCGAACTCGAGCACTATCTCGGGGTGCAGTTGCTGAATCGCACCACCCGGCGGCTGGACTTGACCGACACCGGACGCAGCTACTACCAGCGCTGCCAGCGAATCCTCGAGGATGTTCGCGAAACCGAAACCGCGGTATCAACCGAACACGGCGCCCTGCAAGGACGAATCCGGATATCGGTGCCGCTGACTTTTGGCCTGCTCCACCTGCGCGCGGCAAGCAGCGATTTTGCCGCTCAGAATCCCGCTGTGAGATTTGACCTCGACCTGAGCGACCGCCGGGTGGACCTGCTCGGCGAAGGCTTCGACCTCGCCATCCGCATTGCCCGCCTCGCCGATTCCAGCCTGATAGCACGCCGGCTCGCGCCGGTGCGCAATGTCATTTGCTCGAGCCCCGGGTACTGGTCGCGCCACTCCCGCCCGCAACACCCGCGCGATCTCGCCAACCACGACTGTCTCCACTACAGCCTCGCCGATGACCCCGGCACCTGGCGCTACGCCGATGCAGCCGAGCGTCCCGGCTCGGTGAAAACCCGTGGCGTTCTGCGCGCAAACAATGGCGATGTACTGCGCGATCTTGCCATCGCCGGCCACGGCGTGGCGCTGCTGCCCACGTTTATCGTATTCGAGGCAATTGCCGCCGGACGGCTTGAAGTCGCCCTGACCGATTTCGAATGGGCGCCGCTCGCCGCCTACGCCGTCTACCCCCATTCACGCCATCTCTCCACTCGCATACGCGCATTCGTCGATTATCTCGCTAAGCGGTTCGGCGACCGTCCGTACTGGGACGACTGCATCGGTCATCGCTGAGCCGGCCGACGCATCCGGCCTCAACGATCCCGCCGGTGAGGCTGCATCCAGTCGATTACCGGGCCGGCCGGTACCACGCCGCTGGGATTGATGTTCAGGTGACTCTGGTAATAGTGCCCCTTGATGTGATCGAAATGCACCGTATCCGCGACGCCCGGGTACTGATACAACTCGCGGGTGTAGGCCCAGAGATTGGGGTAATCGACGATCCGGCGCAGGTTGCATTTGAAATGACCCACGTAAACCGCATCGAACCGGACCAGTGTCGTGAACAGACGCCAGTCGGCTTCGGTCAGCGTATCGCCAACCAGATAACGATTGTGCGCGAGGCGTTTTTCCAGCCAGTCGAGGGTGTCGAACAAAGGTACGACGGCCTCTTCATAGGCGGCCTGGGAAGTCGCGAATCCGGCCTTGTAGACACCGTTGTTGACGCTGTCGTAGACGCGCTCGTTGACGCTGTCTATCTCACCGCGCAGCGCCGCGGGATAGTAGTCGCCGGGCGTGGCACCGATGTCATCAAACCCCTCGTTAAGCATCCGGATGATCTCGGATGACTCGTTGTTGACGATCGTGCCGCGCTGCTTGTCCCACAACAGCGGCACGGTCACGCGCCCGCTGTAGCCGGGATCGGCCGCGGTATAGACCTGGTGGAGAAAGTCTGCGCCGTGCAGCGGGTCGGCTACTACGCCGGGACCGTCGGCGAAGGTCCAGCCATTCTCGGCCATCAGCCAGTTCACCACCGACAGGCCGATCTGCGATTCGAGGCCTTTCAGTTTGCGAACGATCAGCGTCCGATGGGCCCATGGACAAGCATAGGACACATAGAGGTGATAGCGGCCCGGCTCAGCCCTGAATCCGCTGTCACCGGTCGGCCCCGCCGCGCCATCGCGGGTAATCCAGTTGCGAAACTGGGCGTCGGAGCGCACAAACCTGCCCCCGGTCGATTTGGTGTCGTACCAGCGGTCAACCCACTGTCCATCAACAAGTAATCCCATCGTTTCCAGCTCCCGTGCAAAGGTCGTGTTGAAAATTTCTCAGGTGCAACCGCCATTCCAGCCCGATCAGGGCGCAGCCTGGCTGGCGCGGTTATCCAGTGCGAGCGCGCCGGCACCGTTCGCGACCAGGAACAGGAATCCGCCTGCGATCGCGATGTTTTTCCAGAACATGATGAACTGGTTCTGATCGGCCAGATCGAAATGAAACAACAAGGCCGACAGCACGCTGAAACCCGCCAGCAAAAATGCCGCAATACGCGTCTTCCAGCCGAGGATGATGGCGGCAGCGCCGCCCAGCTCCAGCGCAATGACAAGCGGCAACAGCAGCGCCGGCACACCCATGGCTTCCATGTAGCCGCCCGTCGCCGTGTAGCCACTGATCTTGCTGATGCCGGCAAACAAGAAAATTGCGCCGATAAAAATCCGCCCGAGCAGGTTCAGATAGGGTCTCGCTGCATTCATGATCGATTCTCCCGAAGTGGTGACCGGCCCGTTGCCGGCGCTGTCACATAGCTTCACTGAGACCGAAACTGAAATAAACTCGATTTTTTATAAATTACTGTTGCGTTTTAAAGAACAATTCAGATCAAATTGATTGTGCATTCAACGTAACCTCCGTTTCACCCGAATCGCCCGCCGGCGAGCAATGCAAAAGGCCCGGGCTTTTTGCCCGGGCCCCGCAAACCATGCCATGGCATCGTTTTATTGCATCAGCGCAACGCAGCAAGCGCCGCCTTGCGCGCCGCCTCGAATTCGTCGCCCGGGTTCCACGACGGCAGCTCATCGTCGTTGGCGATGATGAGGCCGCACCAGAACCCGAGTTGCGCGTCCTGCACAAGACCGTCGAAATTCCAATCGTCGGTCAGTTCGTCACTCGGCTGGTGATAATTTTTCGCCGTATAGGCGCCGACCTGTTCCGCGCCCCAGTTCGCGGGGCGACCGATGTAATCGGTACCGCCTTTCATGTACATCGCAGGCACACCGATGCGCGCCAGTGCAAACTGGTCCGAGCGATAAAAATAGCCCTTGTCCGGGAACTGGTCTCCCGTCACGACGCGGTCCTGGTGCGCGGCCACGGTTTGGGCGACCTCGTCCAGCGACGACTTGCCGAGACCGATAAACGTGATATCGCGAGTCGCACCCCAGATATTGCCCGCGTCGAAATTGATATTCGCGGCGATAAGGCCGGGCGCGACCGGCGGATCGGCGGCGAGCGCCTTCGCTCCGAGCAGGCCTTGCTCCTCCGCGCCGACCGCGGCAATCAGGATCGAGCGCCGCGGCGGTTCGGGCAATTCCGCGACCGCTTTCGCGATCGCGAGAATCGTCGCAACACCACTGGCGTTGTCACGGGCACCGTTGTATATCCGGTCACCCTCGCCACTCTCCGCGGTCCCGAGATGATCGTGATGGGCGGTGAAAACCACGACCTCATCGGCCAGCTCCGGATCGCTGCCCCGGAGCATACCCAGCACGTTGCCTGTACTGACCCGGGTCAGCCGGTTTTCGAGATCAAGCGATGTGGTCATGCCCAGCGCGACCGGCTCGAAATCCCTGCTGCGCGCTTTCTCGATCAGGTTTTCCAGATCGTGACCGTTCAGGGCCATCAATTTGCGCGCGGCGTCCTCGGTAACCCAGGCCGCGACCTGAATTCGCGGCTCGTCACCGGCCGGAATCTCGAACTGCTCGCCGGTCCACGAAGTCTGCACCACCTGAAACGGGTAGCCGGCGGAAGGTGTAGTGTGGATGATGATTGCACCCGCCGCGCCCTGGCGTGCGGCGCTTTCGTACTTGTACGTCCAGCGGCCGTAATAGAGGCGGCGGTTTCCTTCGAAAAGATCGTCAGACCAGTCGGGATCGTTATTCAGCATCACCAGCACCTTGCCACTGAGATCCTGTCCCTTGAAGTCGTTCCAGTCGTACTCTGGCGCTTCGATCCCGTACCCGACAAATACCAGTTCCGCATCGGTCAGGGTCGCTTGTTCGGATTGCACACCGCTGCCGGCGATGTACTCGCTGCCGGCTGCCAGTTCGAGCTCGCCGTCGCCTTTGAACTTCCATACCGGCGGCATCGTCGAGTTGATACCGACCAGGTCGAAAGACTGCTCCCAGGCGCCATCGGCAGCGCCGGGTTTATACCCGAGCTTCTGCAACTCCCCGACGATGTAGCGCCGTGCCATGCGATCGCCGTCGCTGCCGGGCCCGCGTCCGCCCATTTCGTCACTGGAAAGCGCGGCCACCCAGGTCCGGATGTCATCACCGCTGATCGAATCGGCCGCGCGGCTGGCCGTATCGGTAAATGGCGTGGCCGCAACCGCCGGCGGCGCAACCGGGGCGGTAGCCGCCGGCGCCGCGGCCGGTGCCGCGCTCTGCTTCTCCGTGACGCCATCACGATCACCGCCGCCGCAACCGCCGATCAACACGCCGGCGCATGCCAGCGGCAAACCAATCCCAACTACTCGATTCCTCACCAAGCTTCTCCTCAAAGTTCGCGAAATCCCGCACGCCCGCGCGGCGTCGGAACCTCAAAAAAAACGAGGATACCGCATCACGGGCCGCACATGAGCCGGATTCGCGGCCGCATTCCCGAGGTCACGCCCGACGCGGCGGGTTACCATACGCCGGAGTTACTAACCGGAGTTCGCCATGAATGCTGCGCGAGGCGCTTGCTGTTCCGTGTTTTTGCTGATCACCACGGTGCTTTGGCAGCCAGCACTTGGCGACGACCTGCAGGCGCTGTTCGATAAGGAATGGGAATTTCGGCTGCGTGAGTTTCCGATGCTTGCGACCTATGTCGGCCGCAACGAATACGACGACAGGCTCGCTCGGGTAACAGCGCAAGAGCAGTTGAGGAGAGCCGAGTTCTGGCGCGGGATCCTCGGCGAACTTGAAACACTCGAGCAACGCTCTGCGTGGTCGAGAACCGACCAGATAAACGCCGCGCTTTTTCGTCGTCAGCTGCGCGACTTCATAGCCGACATCGAGTTTGGCGATTACCAGATACCAATACTGGTCGACGAGGGCTTTCACACGGCGTTTGCCCGCCTTCCAGGTGAAATGCCCTTCCGCAACGGCGCCGACTATGAGCGTTATCTTGAGCGCCTGCAGGACTGGCCGCGCTATGTTTCGGAGCAAATCGCCAACATGCGCGCCGGACTCGAGCGCGGCATGACGCAGCCCCGGGTGATTCTGGAGGGCTTCGACAGCGGGATTGCGGCCCACATCGTCGCCGATCCGGACGACAGCGCTTACTACGCGCCGCTCAGGCAAATGCCGCCCTCGATTTCGGCCGCTGAAGCCGAGCGCCTGCGCCAGGCCGCGCGAACGGCAATTTCAGACTCGGTTATTCCCGGCTACCAGGCCTTTCTCGACTTCATGCGTGACGAGTATCTTCCGGGCGCCCGCACCACGCTGGGCGCCTTCGCACTGCCCAACGGGCGCGCCTACTACGCACACAAAATCCGCCAGTTCACCACGCTCGACCTGAGCGCCGATGAGATCCATCAGATCGGCCTAGACGAGGTCGCGCGGATTCGCCTTGAAATGCAGGCGATAATCGACGCGACCGGTTTCGACGGCTCGTTCGCGGACTTCCTGGCATTCCTGCGCAACGATCCGCGTTTCTATGCCGAAACCCCGGAGGACCTGCTCAAAGAAGCGGCGTTCATCGCCAAAACGATGGATGGAAAACTCCCGGCGCTATTCAATACGCTGCCGCGCACGCCGTATTCGGTCGCCCCGGTACCGGATGACATCGCACCGAAATATACCGGGGGCCGGTATGTGCCGCCCGCGGCAGGAAGTAACCAGCCCGGTTACTACTGGGTCAACACCTACGCGCTCGACAGCCGCCCGCTCTACACCCTGCCCGCACTCACGCTGCACGAAGCGGTTCCCGGCCATCACCTGCAGTGGGCGCTGGCAATCGAGCAGGAAGCGCAACCCGACTTCAGGCAATACGACTACATATCCGCCTACGGCGAAGGCTGGGGGCTGTATTCGGAATGGCTCGGGGTCGAATCCGGAATTTACGAAGACCCCTACGACGACTTTGGCCGCCTGACCTACGAAATGTGGCGTGCCTGCCGGCTCGTTGTCGACACCGGCTTGCATGACAAAGGCTGGACCCGGGACCAGGCCCTGGAATATCTGGCCGGCAATACCGCTTTGTCGCTGCACGAAGTGACTACCGAGACCGACCGCTATATTTCATGGCCGGGCCAGGCACTCTCGTACAAACTGGGAGAATTGAAAATAAAGGCGTTGCGGCGGCGCGCCGAACAGAAGCTCGGCGCAAACTTCGACCTGCGCGAGTTTCACGACACGGTTCTGGCGAGCGGCTCGGTCACGCTGCCAATCCTGGAGCTACTGATCGACGATTACATCGAAGGCGAGCTGGGACAGCGTTGACCTGGCATCGGAACGGCTGGCTGCGGCCAGCACGTATGCAGACAAGGGCGCCGCACCGGTAGTATTGGCCGCAGTGCCCGTACCCGGAGCGATGCCAGCGAAATGGCCAAGCCAGAAGGCCCTCAACCGGAAATCCTGTTTGTCACCGGCAAGGGCGGCGTAGGAAAATCCGTCGTTGCCGCTGCGCTTGCACTACGAGCGGCGGCGGCCGGACGCAAAACGCTGCTGGTCGAATTCGGCCGGCAGAGCTTTTACGAGCGGCTGCTCGGATTAGCGCCAGGCAGCAAAACCTATCCCGGCCAGCCTGACCTGCAACTGGAAAGATGGGAGGAAGATGCCTGCCTGCGGGAATACGTCGGCCACTACCTGCCACTTCAGCGCGCCGCCGATTTTTTTCTCGACAATAAAATTATTCGGGCGCTGGTGCGTGCCGCACCGACCCTGAAGGAGCTTGCCCTGATCGGCAAGGCGACGGGACCGCATCGGTTGCGGTGGGCCCGTTCCGATCGCGACCTGATCGTGATCGATGCATTCTCGACTGGCCACTTCCTGGCTCTTCTGCGCGCACCGCGCGGCATCCATGAGGCGATTCCAGCGGGCCCGGTCGGCCGTCAGACCGGCACTATTCTCGAAGTTCTGAATGATCCGCGAAAGTGCCGTTTCGTGATCGTAACGCTGGCGCAGGAGCTACCGGTCAGCGAAGCACTGGAATTGCATGCCGCCATCGCCGCGGAGACCGGACAAGCTGCCCGCATCGTCTGCAACAGGCTGCAACCGCAACTGCCCGAGGCGGAAATTTCGCACCTCGCGGCCGCTCCGGATTCAAGCCCGGCCACTGCATTCGCGGCTCACCTTCGGGCCGTGCAAATACAGCAAATGCAATGGCTGAAAAAATTGCGGCGGGTCGACAAGAACACGCTGCAATTGCCGCAGCTTTTTATCGACAAAGGCGACGCCCTGATTGCCGCCCTGGCCCGCGAGACTGGCCCGTTATGAGGCGCATTCTGGATCGTCACAACGTGATCGTGTGTACCGGCAGCGGCGGTGTCGGCAAGACGACGATCGCCGCTGCGCTGGGACTGGTCGCAGCGCGCGCCGGACGCAAGGTGCTGGTGCTGACCGTCGACCCGGCAAGGCGCCTTGCCGCTGCCCTGGGCCTGCAACAAGGCGGTGGCGTAATCGACGTGCCGCTGGGAAGCAGTGGCACTTTGCATGCAGAAATGATCCAGCCAGACACAATATTCGAGGACTACATCAGGCGTGTCACTGCTGACGAGCAAAAGGCGCGGCGAATTCTCGACAACAAGCTTTACCAGCAACTCGCCACGACCCTGTCGGGCTCCCAGGAATTCACCTCTCTGCTGCGGCTAAGCGAGGCAGTCAATGGCGGCGCTTACGACCTGGTTGTGCTGGACACCCCTCCCACCGAGCATGCCGCCGAGTTTCTCGAGGCGCCAGAGCGGCTTGCATCATTGTTCGACGGACGTGTGGCGCGCTGGCTCGGCAGCAACCCCGACCAGAGCGGTGTACTGGGCGGACTGGTTCGACGCGGAACCCATGCCGCGCTCAGCATTCTGCAGTTACTGACGGGCAAGGAGTTTATTGCCGAACTGACCGGGTTCTTTGACGGAGTCCGCACGATTGCCGGTGACATTCGTGAATCGAGCCTGGCTGCGCATCAGCTGCTGACCGGCGCTGGAACTGCGTTCGTCCTGGTCTCGAGTCTGGACGCGGCCAAGATTCTGGAAGCCGAGGACTTCCGCAACGCGCTGCGCGATAGCGGCTACCGGCTCGCCGCGGTGATCGTGAATCGGGCTCATCCGGAGTGGTTTCGCGCCGATCAGGATGAAATCGCTGCCGGGCTGCACATGGCGGACGCGGACAAACTGGGAGAAATGCACGCCGCCATGCGCCGCTACTACTCGAGGCGCGGCCGCGCTCATGCGGCGTTCTCGCGTCTGCAGGGCCACAAAACGGCGGTCGTCAAAATCGCGGAACTCGACGATGAACCCACGGGGCTCGATGGACTGGAACGGCTGGGCCGGCTGCTGCAGACATCGGGCCGCCGCGGCAATGTCGCAAATCCGCCAGACGCCGGCGGAAACTGATCAGGGCTTCTCCCCGGACATCGATTCGCCGCGCGCAAGGCGCGCGGCATCGGTGACAACCGCCCATGTCTGTCGCGTTATGACAAGTTCGCGCCGGGCCATCAGCATTCGCCACTTCGAAGAGAAAGTCTGGCCCGGGAATTCGCCTTCATGGCAGTGATAGTCGGCGCCCTCGCCCGTGTAGTGGCAGCCGTGCTCATCGAGAAGAACCTCTGCCGCGGCGGACGCGAGCGGAAACGCGAACATGTTCGTGACAATGAGTACCGACGCTGGCGAGAGTCTCTGCACCGTTTCGAATTCCGGACTATGTTTGGGGAAACGCGATAGTAGAACATCGGCGCCGGTTCATGGTTGCGCACCGTCACACAATCGACTCCTGCGAACCCTGCGGCAAAGACGATGTCAGACAACAAGGACGGACAAAAAAACACTCTTGCAACGGGGGGAAGCGGTGATTCGATTCAAAATTAATGGCAGCGCCGTCGAGCATGACGGCGATGGCGACGAGCCACTGTTGTGGGTTATTCGCCAAAGGGTCGGCCTGAAGGGGACCAAGTACGGCTGCGGCGCGGGTCTGTGTGGAGCGTGTACCGTGCATGTCGATGGACGCGCGAAACGCTCTTGCATGCTCCCGGTTTCGCAACTCGATGGCCGTGCGGTGACAACAATCGAAGGCTTGTCCGCGAACGGTGATCACCCGGTACAGCGCGCCTGGCTGGAAATCGATGTGCCGCAGTGCGGCTACTGCCAGGCCGGCCAGATCATGACCGCGGCTGACCTGCTCGAACGCATCCCCAATCCCAGCGACGACGACATCGACAGGCTGCAGACCAATATTTGCCGTTGCGGGACCTACTGGCGTATCCGCAAAGCCATCCACCGCGCCGCCGACCTGATCGGCCAGGAGGATGATCGATGACAGGCCCCGTGATATCGCGTCGCGAATTCCTCCAGGCCAGCGCCACCGCCGCGGGCGGCCTGATGATCGGATTTCCGCTGCTCGACGCCCGCGCAAATGGCGCTACCCAGCTGGATTTCTGTATCCGGATCGAACCCGACGACCGTATTGTCATCGCCTGCCCCAACCCCGACATGGGCCAGGGAGTGCGCACTTCGCTACCGATGCTCGTCGCCGAAGAACTGGAGGTCGACTGGGACCGGGTTTCGGTGGAACAAATGCCATTGGCTATAAAGAAAAACCCGGACGGTGACGGTTACACCTGGAAACATGTGCCGCAAGGCGCCGGGGGCAGCACGAGCATTACCGGGCACTGGGATCGACTGCGACAGACCGGAGCAGCCGCACGACAAATGCTGATCGAAGCGGCAGCCGGGTCGTGGAATGTGGCCCCGGAGTCCTGTGTGGCCGGCGCAGGCGCCGTGCACCACACGGAATCGGGACGCAGTGTGCGTTACGGTCAGATCGCGGCCCGAGCGGCGAAACTGTCTCCGCCGCAGGATCCGGTGCTCAAGTCGCGCGAGGACTATCGCATCATCGGCACACCACGCCGCACCATCGATGCCGCTGAGATCGTCACCGGTACGTCGGTTTATGGCATCGACGCCGAGATCCCCGGCATGGCGCATGCGGTCATCGCGCGGTGCCCGTGGTTCGACGGGAAGGTCGTCAAGGTCGACGAACGAGCCGCGCGCGCAGTACCCGGAGTCATCGACATCGTACGTCTCGACGGCCCCGAACCAGGACAGCCGTATACCATCCTGGCCGCTGGAGTCGCGGTCGTCGCGGATTCGACCTGGGCCGCAATAAAGGGCCGCGAGGCCCTGGAAATCGAATGGGACAAGGGGCCATGGCAGCACGAGACGACCGCCACACTGGAAAAACAGATGCGGGACGCTCTGGATGGGAGCGGCCAGATCGTTCGCGACGATGGCGATTTTCCCGCGGCGATGGGCGCGGCCGCAATGCGCCACACGGCGCGCTACCACTCGCCGTACTTGTCACACGCCCCGCTCGAACCCGGTAATTGCATCGCGCATGTCGCCGGCGACCGCTGCCGGGTCATCGGTCCGATGCAGATGCCGTCGGGAGCCAGTCGCGGCATCAATGCCGCACTGGGCATCGATCGCCTGAATATCGAGGTCGAAATTACACGGCTCGGTGGCGGTTTCGGACGCCGCCTGACAACGGACTATGCGGTCGAGGCAGCTCTGATATCGAAAGCGGCCGGCCGGGCGATCCAGCTGCAATGGACCCGTGAAGACGATATGCAACACGATTTTTTCCGTCCGACCGGTCTGCACGAACTAAGCGCGGGTTTTGATGCCGGCGGCAATCTGATTGCCTGGACGCACAGGCTCGCGAGTGCTTCCAAATACTACCGGCGGCCAAATCTTCCCGAGACCGACTACTGGAAGAGCGAACTCTACGCCGATGATTTCCCGGCCCAGCTGACGCCAAATCTGCGTCTCGAGTATTTTTCACTCAAATCGGGCGCTCCGCGCGGATCGTGGCGGGCGCCGGCGCACACCGCGAATGCATTTGCGGTGCAGAGCTTTATCGATGAAATCGCCCATGCCCGCGGTGAAGACCCGCTCGCATTTCAGCTGCGCCTGCTCGGCGATTCGCGCGAAATCGACTACTCGAATCATGGCGGGCCCAAGTGGAACCCGGGGCGTCTCGCGGGGGTTCTGAATCTCGCCGCAACCAAGGGCAACTGGGGCAAGCCGGTGGGCGCCGGACGCGGCCGCGGTATCGCCGGCCATTTCACTTTCGGCGGGTATGCTGCGTTCGTGGTCGAGGTCGAGGCTGTATCGACACAGGACTTCAGTGTCACCAGTATCGTCGGCGCAATCGACTGCGGACTGGCGGTCAACCCGAATCACGTCATCGCGCAGATGGAGGGCGGTGCACTGGACGGACTGAGCACCGCGCTGAGGCTGGCGATCAAC
>Ga0224504_10000898_pt1 | contig 13443 bp, 14 predicted proteins | sample SF_Oct11_sed_USG_3_FD_170160 | JGI IMG/M metagenome (GOLD analysis project Ga0224504, IMG submission 170160) | Sediment microbial communities from San Francisco Bay, California, United States - SF_Oct11_sed_USGS_24 | ecosystem: Environmental > Aquatic > Marine > Sediment | place: USA... | reverse complement strand
CGAACGTCTGCTTCCCATTGAGGTTGCACCGAATCTGCTTGAAGAAGTTGAAGTGCCGCATGCTGCTGCGGTGAAAGGTTTGGGTATTCCAAACGGCCTGACACTGATTCTTGGTGAATCCAACAGCGGCCGGGTTGATCTAATGGATGCCATTGCTCAGGGTATTTATAATCACGTTCCTGGTGATGGCCGTGAGCACGTTGTCACCGTTGCCGATGCTGTTAGTATTCGTTCCGAAGTCGGCCGTTCGATTCAACAGGTGGATATATCCGCTTTCGCAATTGAGCTTGCCGACGGCGGAAATCCGACCTCCTATTCCAGCAAAAATGCCGGAGCCTTTACTTCGCAGGCTGCTTCGACCGTCGAAGCTCTCGAGGCCGGAGCCCGTGTTTTGCTGTTCGATGAGCACAGCTCTTCCTCCACCTTTCTTTCGTCCGATACTCGCGTCAGTCCCTTGTTAGGGACCTCTTCGCGCAATACACTGGCGGCCCGTGCACGCCAGATGGTCGATGACCTCGGTATTTCGATGGTGGTGGCCGGCAGCAGTCTGATTGCCGAATTTGTTCCGATTGCCGATAAGATTCTGAAGATCGAAAACTTTTGCATAACCGACATTACTGAAGAAGCCAAGGCGCTTGATATTGTTCCGTCAACACCGGCTGATAACAGTGTGAATCTGGCTTCCATGCTCAGTCGTTCGCGTTGGGTAATGCCCAGCTCTATCGACCCGAGTATTGGTCGCGAAGACCTCGTGGTCGAAGTCGACGGAGTGGATTTTCTTCAGTTTGGCCGTTCGATTGTTGAGCTGGATGCCGTCAGGCAGATTGCCTGTGAAGATCAGGCCCGGGCAATCGGTTTTGTCCTCTACTATGCGAAACTCCGTTATATGGATGAAGGCTATCCAATGCGCGAAATTCTTGACCTCGTTGACCGCGATCTTTCCAACGAAGGCCTTAATGCCCTCGTTCGCGATATCCGCGGCGACTTGGCCCGCCCGCGCCGTTACGAAGTTGCCGCTGCGCTCAACCGCCTGCCGGCCTTCCGCGTTTCGCATGTGACAGAATAGGCACCAGTAAGCTGTCACGGCTGAAGAGTCGAAGGGTTTAAGGGTTGAAAAGTCCTCCTTCGGCTCTTTTGTTTTCTGTAACTCTTCAATTTTTAATCTGATTATGAAGCTGGTTATTCAACGCGTAAAAAATGCCTCTGTTTCGGTTGATGGTGAGTGCCTGTCCAAAATCGGACCGGGGCTTTTGATTTTGTGCGGGGTGGGGCACGACGACACGCCTTTTGATGCCTGCTTTCTGGCGAAAAAAACGGCGAATCTGCGGGTTTTTGAAGACGACGACGGGAAAATGAATCTTTCCGTCAAGGATATCGGAGGTGAAATTTTGTCTGTTAGCCAGTTTACGCTGTATGGTGACTGTACCAAAGGGAATCGCCCCAGTTTTATCAACGCCGCGCGCCCGGAGTCTGGAGAATCGCTGTTCAATGAATATGTCCAGGCATTGGACAAACTGGGTTTTCTCCCAAACACTGGAAAATTTGGAGCCGACATGAAGGTCGATCTCCTGAACGATGGGCCGGTGACCCTTATTATGGAATCGACTGGTCGCACGAAGGTTTAGCTTTCTTCTGTATTCCTAGCCAAAATTAAATATCCTGAAGCGTATCTAGAACATTTGCGTAATCTGTGGAGAGAAAACCATGAAGCAAAAAACCACTGTTGGAACCATTAATAATGAAACGTTGGCCTTTACCGCCGGGCGCGATGTGGAGTTGGATCATGCGCTGATTATGGTCGACTGCATCGGAACCGCCGCGCACGTTACCATGCTTTCAAAAATGCCGGTTAAGCCGAAGCTTATTACTGAAGGGGAGCGCAAGCAGGTGATTGAAGGGCTGGTGGAAATTATCGGCCTTGCGCGGCAGAATAAATTTAAAATCAAACTGGCGGACCAGGATGTGCATTTGGCTGTTGAGCGCACGCTGACCAAGAAATTGGGTGATCTCGGAAAAAAAATTCACACCTGCCGCAGTCGGAATGATCAGGTGGCGGTTGATCTGCGGCTTTATGCCAAGGAGCAGATTCTCCTGACCTTGGAGGAAGCTGCCGCGTTGGTGAGTGCACTTACAGTCTTTGGGAAAAAGCATGAAAAAGTTCCAATGGTTGGAAGAACCCATATGCAACCCGGTATGCCGTCGAGCATCGGCCTTTGGGCAACCGCCCATGCGGAAAGTCTGCTTGATGACTGTGTGGCTCTGGTTAATGCCTATGAATTAAACGATCAGTGTCCGCTGGGTTCCGCCGCTTCTTATGGTGTGCCGCTGCCGATTGATCGGCAATTAACTTCCGACCTGCTTGGTTTCAGCCGTCCAACTCATAATGTGCTGTATGCCAACAATGGGCGCGGCAAGATGGAAAATATTGTTTTGGGGGCCATGAGCCAGGTGATGCTGACGCTTTCACGCCTCGCACAGGATTTTATGCTCTTTACGATGCCGGAATTTGACTATTTCAAGCTGCCTGCGGAATTTTGTACCGGCAGTTCCATTATGCCGCAGAAGCAGAATCCCGATGTTTGCGAGCTCATTCGCGCCAAGGCCTCGCGTGTTAAGGCTGCTGAATTAGGGGTCTATGATCTGATTAAGGGATCGCCGACCGGCTATAATCGCGACTTACAGGATGCCAAAGAGCTGTTTATGGAAGGGATTTCCACCACACGCGCCTGTCTGCGTATTTTTACGCCGATGATTAAGGAGACGAAGGTTAATAAAAAGGCACTGATCGATGGATTTACGCCGGATGTGTTCGCCACCGACCGTGCGCTGGAACTGGTGGGCGAGGGCATGCCCTTCCGCGACGCCTACCATTATGTAAAGGAAAACCTCCAGGAGTTGAACTGTATTGATCCCTGCGAGGCCATCCTGCTCAAAACCCATCTCGGCGCACCGTTGGGCTTGGACTGGAATTATTTCAAGAGCCGCATTTCCGGGGTGAAAGAAACGGTGCGCGAGGAGCGCAAAGTGTTTAATAAAGCGGTTTCAAAATTGTTAGGCGTGAAATATCCAATGGCATGAAGCGTGTGACGATTGCTGATCCGATCTGGATCAAAAATGGAGTCGTCGCAAGTTTGAAGTTTTTATTATGTCTCTATGCTCCTCCATTCTATTTTGGCTCGGAATTATTGCATTGATCGATGGTTCTCTTGGGTTGCTGTTTCAGGATAAGTGGCAGAAACTGGTTGGAACTTGGAATATTCAGCGGATCGCGCTGGTAGAGATCGCAGTGGCATTTGTGCTGCTGGCCGTGCATTTTTTGTTGGAAAATGAGGCGTAGTTCCGCGGTTTGGCGGTACTGAATCATCCGGTCAAAGAGGGGGTTGAACAACATGCGGTTTCTTCCATTTGACTGCTTGACTTCTAACCCCCTCCTTTCTATGGTCTTCCGCTCTTTTGAACTTGGGATAGGTAAAGAGCGAATTGAATCGTTCTTTTCCCGTTTTCTTGTTGCCCGATAGTGTAATGGAAGCACATGTGACTTTGACTCATAGGGTCCAGGTTCGAACCCTGGTCGGGCAACCATATGTATTATGAAGAATAGCAGAATGAAAATTATATCAGGAACAGGACACAGAGCTTTAGCCGAGCGCATTGCGAGCGCGGCCGGGGTGGAGCTGTGCGATGTCGACAGTACCCGCTTTCCCGATGGCGAAATCTTCGTTAAGATCGTGGATAATGTTCGCGGTGACGACCTGTTTATTGTGCAATCGGTTTCGATCGAACCCAATAATTACCTGATGGAACTGCTGATCATGATTGATGCCGCCAAGCGCGCATCGGCGGATCGAATTACAGCGGTTCTTCCTTATTACGGCTACGCCCGTCAGGACCGCAAGGACCAGCCGCGCGTTCCGATTACTGCTAAGCTGGTGGCCAAATTGCTCGAGTCTGCCGGTGCAGATCGAGTGCTTTGTGTGGATTTGCATGCCCAGCAGATTCAGGGCTTTTTCGATGTTCCTGTGGATCATCTCTATGGCTCGCCCGTCATTGTTAAATATTTGCGTACGCTGGATCTTGATGATCTGGTGGTTGTTTCGCCGGATGCGGGCGGTCTGAAAATGGCCGATGCCTATTCCAAACTGCTCGATGCCGGTATTGCGCTGGTGGGCAAGCAACGTAAGAGCGCCGAGGATGTTGAAGCCAATCATCTGGTTGGCGATGTTGAGGGGCGTAATACTCTGTTGGTCGATGATATGACCTCTACAGCCGGCACCTTGACTGCCGCTGCAAAACTTTTAGAAAAGGCTGGTGCGAAATCTATCCGCGCCGCCGTCAGTCATTCGCTTCTGACGCAGAAGGGTATCGATCGGTTGAAAGACTCGGCAATTGTTGAGTTGGTGACCACTGATACGGTTCCGCAGCGCGAATGGACTGATTTTAACGTTACCGTACTGTCGGTGGCTGACACATTGGCGGAGGCTATCTGCCGCATCCACAACGACCAATCCGTCAGCTCGCTGTTCAGAGTTGATAATTAGTAGGAGAGAATCAATGGAAGACAAAAAACTGATTGCAAAGAAAAGAGATCTGGAAGGCACCAGCAACGTGCGCCGTATGCGTGGTGCCGGATCACTCCCCGGCGTTCTCTATGGCGCTGAAAAGGAACCCGTTTCGATTGAAGTTGACGCTCACGCTTTTGAGCTGATTCTTCATCACCATGCCAGCGAAAGCCTGCTCATCGAAATCGAACTCGAGGGAGAAGGCGATATGTCTGTGCTGGTTAAGGATGTTCAACATCATCCGGTTACCAGTGATTTGTTGCACGTTGACCTGCTTCGCGTTTCTGCCAACAAGCCGATTCATGTAGACATCGAGCTGGATCTCATTGGAGAGCCTGAAGGTGTTAAAGCAGGCGGAACGCTAGATCAGGTCATGCACTCGATTGGACTTGAATGTTTGCCGGGCGACCTGGTTGACGCTATTGAAGTGGATGTTTCTGATTTGGAAATCGGCAAGAACCTGCACGTTTCCGACCTCGGTCTGGATGCCAAGTTCAAGTTGCTGGTTGATCCCAATGCGATTGTTTGCGCAATCTCCGGTCCGAAAGCCGAAAGCGACGAAGAAGAAGTTGATGATGCTGGCAGTGAGCCGGAAGTAATTACTGAAAAGAACGTAGAGTAATTTGCGTTCCCTCTTTTCCGGGAGAATGTTTTGAAGCTGGTCGTTGGACTGGGGAATCCCGGAAAGGAATACGAGCGCACCCGCCACAATATTGGTTTTATGGTGGTGGAAGAACTTGCCCGGCGGCAAGGCGTCGTATTAAAGAAAATGTTTTGGTTTCCCGCCCGGCAGGCGAAATGCCGGATCGGGGAGCATGAGGTTCGGTTGATTGAGCCGACGACCTTTATGAACCGCAGCGGTCAGGCGGTCTGGGGGGCCATGAAAAAATGGCGTGTTACCCTGGAGTCGACTGTGGTGGTTTATGACGATGTCGACCTTGATCTCGGCGGCATCCGGGTTCGGGCAAAAGGAACGGGCGGTAGCCACAACGGCATGAAATCGGTGCTGGGATGGTTGCAGGCGAAGGCGTTTCCCCGCGTGCGGGTGGGAATCGGCCCTAAACCGGCCGATGCAGATATGATCGGATTCGTGCTGGGTGAGTTTGCCGAGCAAGAGTATTTGAAGTTGGAAAAGGTTGTCGAACGTGCCGCCGATGCGGTAGAAAGCATCTTTTCCGTTGGAACTGAGCGGACCATGAACGAGTTCAATCAGTTACAAATAGGATAAGTATAGGAGAAATGCATTGAATACGTTGTACGAAGGACTGTTCATTTTCCCGGAAACTCTGGACGAGGAAGGTCTCGATCAGGCAATTGGCCGGGTAAAAGAAGAACTTGAAAAGTTGGGTGGTAGTATTGAAAGCACCACTCGCATGGGAAAAAAGAACTTTGCCCGCCCGCTGAAAAAGCAGAAGGCCGGTCTCTACGTGGTGATGATGTTCAAGTGCGAAGGCACTCAACTCGATGCCTTCAAGGCTCGTTTGAAGCTGAGCACCAACGTATTCCGCCACCAGTTTGTTGAAGCCACTGAAACGGAAGAAGTCGCGCAGGAGGCTTAAGCCATGGCCAGCTACAACCGGGTTCTGTTAATGGGGAATCTGACGCGTAATCCGGAAATCCGGTATACGCCGTCGGGAACTGCTGTGGCTGATCTTGGATTGGCCATCAATGAAAACTTCAAAAATAAAGCGGGTGAGACGGTTGAACAAACCTGCTTTGTAGATGTTGTTGTGTGGGGACGTCAGGCTGAAACTTCAGCCGAATATCTTCATAAAGGATCTCCGGTTTTCGTGGAAGGCCGGTTGCAGCTGGATCAATGGGAAAACCAGCAGGGCGAGAAGCGGAGTAAGTTGCGCGTACGCGCCGACCGCGTCCAGTTCCTTGGAACGCCCGGTAAAGGTACGGAAATTTCGGTGGAACCCGCCACATCCGCGCCGCAGGAGGCTACAGAGCCGCCTGTGCCGCATATGGATGATGACGATGATGTGCCGTTTTAGAGAAAGGATATAACTATGCGTCGTAGTAGAGATAAAGATGATTATAAGCGCGATCCGGAGCTCCTTCGTGGGGTTACATCGATCGATTACAAGGATGCTGAACTACTTAAAAAGTTCATGACTGACCGTGGCAAGATTCTGCCCGGCCGCATCACGGGTGCCAATGCTCAGCAGCAGCGCCAGATCAAAAAAGCCATCCGCCGTGCTCGCGTGATGGGCTTGGTTCGCTAGGCAAAAGGAGTTTGCAATGGCTATTGAAGTTTTGTTGATGGACCAGGTTGATGGTCTTGGAATTGAAGGCGATGTTGTAAAGGTTGCTGACGGCTATGCCCGCAACTTCCTGTTCCCGAAGGGAATCGCCACCGAAGTTACTGAAGGCAAGAAGCGCCAAATCGAAAAGAAACGCGCTGAACGTCTTGTGCAGCTTCAGAAGGAAAAAACGGCTTCCGAAGAGATCGCTAAGAAGATCGAAGGAATCGAATGCACCATTTCCGCCAAGGTTGGTGAAAATGGTAAAATGTTCGGTTCGGTCGGTGCTCCGCAGATTCTCGAAAAGCTGGCTGAACAGGGACTCGAAATCGACAAGTCCAAACTTGTACTCGCGACTCCGCTGCATGAGCTGGGCGTCTTCGACGTCGCAATCAAGCTGCACCCGGAAGTCACCGGTACTCTCAAGGTTTGGATCGTAGAAGATAAATGATCCCCGGGGATCCAGCCGGGCTGAGAATCCCTCCGCATAGCGATGAAGCCGAGCGGGGGGTTTTAGGTTCTATTCTGCTGGACCCTTCAGGCTCTCTTGATAAATGCCTCGCAAAGCGCCTTGGTGCTGATTGTTTTTACGATCGCCGCCATCAGGCGCTTTATGAGCATCTGGTGGATATGAGCCAAGCGAATATGCCGATGGATGCCATCACCATCGGCGAATGGCTCAAGGATAATAAGGCACTGGATAAAGTTGGTGGATACGACTATCTCGTCCAGCTGCAGGACAGCACGCTTGTTCCGGCACATGTTGAGTTTTATTGCGACATTGTCATGGATAAAAAGCTCTACCGTCGCCTGATCGAAAACTCTTCCGAGACCATCGATGCAGCCTACAAAGGTGAAGAGGATGCCAGCGCGCTGGTCAGTGAGGCTGAGGCAAATCTCTTTAAACTGAGCGAGCACGGTGCCGAGCAAATTCCCGACTGGAAAGAATCGGTTAAGAATGCCTTTGTTGAAATTGAAAGTACCGATCCCAACCAGCTGGTTACAGGAGTTACCACCGGTTACATAGGGTTAAACGAGCATCTGGGCGGTTTAGCAAAAACCGATATGATTGTGTTGGCGGCTCGTCCTGCGATGGGTAAAACTTCGCTGGCATTAAACATTGCAGAAAATGCTGCGTTGGGTGTGCATGGCAAACCTACTCCGGTTGCTGTGTTTAGTTTGGAAATGTCGCGCGAACAGCTGGTTAAACGTATGCTGTTCTGTAATGCGAAGTTGCCCATGCATCGTGCAAGGGGGCGCAGGCTGACTCCTGATGAACATGCCAAACTCACTTCTGCGGTGGACCGCCTTTCGAAGGCCCAAATTTATATTGATGATACGCCCGGAATGGAAGCCGTTGAGCTTCGCTCTCGGGCACGCCGTTTAAAAAGTCGTTACGACATCGGGTTGATAGTCATCGACTATCTTCAATTGATGAACTATTCCAAGTTTGCCAAAGATGGCCGTCAGCGCGAAACGATGGCAATTTCCGGTGCGGTCAAGGCAATGGCCAAAGAGCTGGATGTTCCTGTGATTGTGCTGTCCCAGCTCAGCCGTGCTGCGGAAAGCACCGGTGATAATATTCCCAAGCTTTCCCATCTCCGAGATTCCGGTGCTATTGAGCAGGATGCCGATATGGTCTGGTTGCTCTATCGCCCCAGTTATTATTCAAAGGGAGATGATCGGAATACCGACAATCTAGCGGTGCTCGACATTGCAAAATTCCGCCATGGTGCCACCGGTGAAATTAAGTTTTCGTTCATCCGCGAATATACCCGCTTTGAAGATCGTCAGGATCATGAAGATGATTATCCGGGTTCCGATCAATAATTTCCAACCTCTGAAAGCCTCTATGAAAAAAGCCCTGACCATCTTATTGGCCGCATTTATCTCTCTTTCCGGATGGGCTGAGACCATTAAGGATATTCGTATTCTCAATCAGGATGGCGAATCGTACGACATTAGTTCGGTGAATGCTTTTACCTCGTTTGAGGTGGGTGAGCAGGTGCCGGATCGCGAAACCATTCTTTCCTCCATTGCTGTGGATGTGAATCGGATGCGCAAGTCGGAGCGTTATTCCTATGTGAATGCCCGTATGGATGTTGAGAGCGATGGCGTTGTGTTGGTGTATACCGTGGTTTCAAAAAAGCGCTTGCGCCGGATTGAAATTAATGGAGGTAAGAAAAGCGGTCGGAAGATTCGTAAGAAATCCGAACTGGAGATCGGTCAGTTTGCGGACGATTCCACTTTCGAAATTGCTGCGGCCAAGATCAAGGAAGCCTATCGAGACTACTGGTATCCAGACGTCAAAGTAGACTGGAAATCAAAGGTTAATGACGAGCTGGGCACGGTTGATGTCACGTTTGCCATTGATGCCGGACCCAAAGTAAAAATCAAGAAGATCGTTTTTGAGGGCGAAAATAATATTAAAGACCAGAACTGGTACCAAAAAATCGGTTCTGCGCTGGTTCCTTCTTTCCTGAAAAAGGAAGACGAGAACGAGATGCCGGCCAAGGTACTTCGGGGTCAGATGCAGCAAAAACAAAAAAAATGGCATTCGATTGTTACCGGGGCAGGTAAATATAAAGAAGAAGTGGTCGATGCCGACGTCTTCGCCTTAAAGTCGTTCTACATGAATAACGGATATCTGGATGTCGAAATCGGTGATCCGGTTATCGATGATTCAAAGCCGAAGAAGTCGCGTCTGAGTCTGAGAATCGACGAGGGGAAGCGTTATCGGATTGGCGCTGTAACCTTGACCGGGGTCGAAAGTTTTCCCGAAGACCAGGTTCGTCGGGGTGTTCGACTGCGCCGAGGGCAGATTGCTTCCTATGAAAATATTGAAGCAGGTCGGGAGGTCATTCGCGCCTTTTACGGAAACCGTGGTTATGTCACGACCAGTGTGCGCTCCGTCTATGGTGCAGATGCGGAAGCCGGAGTGGTTGATATTGAATATGCCCTCATCGAAGGGGTGATTGGCTACATCAACGACGTTAATATTACCGGGAACGAGCGCACGCTCGATAAGGTGATCCGCCGTGAGCTGGTTATCTATCCCGGTGAAAAATATAACCGCAGCCGCGTAAAAACCTCTGAAAACCGTCTGCGCAACCTGAACTATTTCGATTTCGTAACCGTCAGCCCCGACCAGACCGAAGAGAGTGACAAATACGATCTCGACATTACGGTCAAAGAAAAGGCAACCGGGCAGTTTACGGCTGGTATCGGATTCTCGAGTGTGGATGATCTGGTGGGCTATGTTGAACTTTCTCAGGGTAACTTTAACTGGAAAACCTGGCCGCCGATTGGTGGCGGTCAGAAGTTTAAAATCCGCGCCACACTGGGTACGCAACGTAACGACCTTGATATCCAGTTTGTGGAGCCGTGGTTCCTGAACCGTCCGCTTTCACTCGGGGTGGATATTTTTCACCATGAAGCGCGCTACTTTTCCGACTCCTATGATCAGCAGAATGATGGTTTCCGTATTTCGCTGGGTAAACCCTTGTCTCGCTTCACTCGCGGTCGTCTTTCCTATACGCTGGAGCAGTTTGATGTATTTGATGTTTCACCGTTTGCCTCTCAGGCCATTCGGGACGAAGAAGGAACACGTTTGAAGAGTGGCCTGGATTATACCTGGTCGTTTGATACCCGCGATCGGTTTTTCAATCCGACCCGCGGTAATAAAACCTCGCTTACTCCCTTCTTTGCCGGCGGCCCGCTGGGCGGGGAAACCGATATTTGTGGTTTGCGTGCCCGCACCACGCATCACTGGCCGCTTATTGGCAATATGATTCTCAATGCCAAGGCGCAAGCCGAATCCCTCGAGGCGTATGGCGACAGTAAGGACAATGCCGGAACCTATGGCGAAGGGGTTCCCATTTTCGACCGACTCTTTCTGGGAGGATCGTACAACTTACGCGGCTTTGAGTTTCGTGATGTGGGACCGACCGACCCGGCTACCGGTGATACCGTTGGCGGTAACAGTTCGGCTCTTGCATCGGTTGAGCTGACCTATCCGCTATGGAACAAAATTCGCGGCGCGCTTTTCTACGACTGGGGTTTTGTTAACGTCGATTCCTGGGACTTCGATACCTCCATGTATCACGATGACTGGGGTATCGGCCTGCGGCTGGATCTGCCCGGCTTCCCGCTTCAGCTCGACTATGCCTGGCCGATGAATTACGACGAACGCTATCTCTCCGACAAAGGCCGCTTTAACTTCCTGATCGGGCATACCTTTTAGAACCGATGAGCAAGGCATGTCGGAGGACTTTTCCTTCTGTGTTCCTCGTTAGATATTTGTCTGTTCTGCGGTTCGTCAGTCTACCGCCACCTTCACCACCACTTTGTGGATCGGGCCGTTTCCAATGAGTGGAAAATGGGCGTCTGAAGGCATAAAGATGGCAAACGATCCCGGTGGAACCTTGATAATGCTTTGGGGAGTTCCTTCGAAAAATTCCAGATCCTTTTCGGCGTCATAATGTACAGACTCCGGAAGGTCAGAGCGCGGACTCCATCCCATCGATTCATCACCGCTGATCACAAACTGGACATCAATATATTTCCGGTGACCTTCGAGTTTCCCTTCCGAGACATCGCGTCCCGGATTGCGCTGGACGATGGCAAAAACGAGATCCTCGCTGATGACATATTTTCCATCTTCCAAATCTGCCAGCCCCGGCTGATCCAAAAATCCGAACCCTTCCGAAAGTCCTGCCTTAAAACCCGCATAGCGCGCCGCATTTTCAAGTGTGTCCAGTATCATACTATTGCTCCTCGTTAGTTATGCCTGACAATGGCCTGATGGTCGGAAGTTTCTTTTGGAGACCTGGTCATGCGTGGCTTTTGAAATCTAGAAATCAAACCCCATCTGTCCGGTCTTTTTGTCTTCAAGTTTTTCATCTGAACCCAGCAGGGCGATGAGCTGATCTTCGTTCAGAATCGTGACGCCCAGATCTTCGGCTTTAGTCAGTTTAGAACCCGCGCTTTCGCCAGCGACCAGATAGCTGGTTTTCTTTGAGACGCTTCCGCTGACTTTGCCGCCTCGTGCTTTTATTTTATCACCCGCCTCATCGCGCGTCATGGTATCCATCGAGCCGGTCAGTACAAAAGTAAGGCCTTCAAGTTCATTGCTTCCGTCGGACTCGGCTTGTTCAAAATTTACTCCGGCCGCACGCAGTTGGTCAAGTACCGCGCGGGTTCCCAATGATTGGAAATATTCGATGATCGATTTCCCAACGATTGGACCGATATCATGGATTTCTTCCAATGTTTGGATATCGGCGGCCATCAGGGCCTCGATGGTTTTAAATTCTGAGGCCAGAATACTGGCGGCTCCTTTGCCGACGTGCCGGATGCCAAGACCGAAGAGTACTTTCTCAAACGGGCGCTTTTTGCTCTCTTCAATCCCTTTAATGAGATTATCGGCCGACTTTTCGCCCATGCGTTCCAGTCCGAGAACTTCTATCTTTTGCAGGGTGTAGAGTTCGGCGGGATTCTTAACGAGTCCGCTGTCGACGAGTTGCTCCACCAGCGATTCGCCAAGCCCACTAATATCCATGGCACCACGCGAGGCAAAATGAGTCAGCCAGCTTTTAACCTGCGCCGGACATTGCAGGTTGATGCAGCGCAGGGCCACCTCGCCTTCGCGTTTTTCCACTTCACCATCGCAGACCGGGCAGGCGGTCGGCATGCTGAAATTAAGTTCTGTCCCGGTGCGTTTTTCGGTGACCACTTTGACGACGGCAGGAATAATTTCGCCCGCTTTTTCGATAATAACACGATCTCCGATCTTAATGTCTTTGCGGCGAATTTCGTCTTCGTTGTGCAGAGTGGCACGTTTAACGGTGGTGCCGGCGAGTTGCGTCGGCTCGAGTTCTGCGACCGGAGTTAGCACACCGGTTCGTCCCACCTGAATAGATATGGCGTGTAGAATGGTTTCGGCCTGCTCCGGTTCATATTTATAGGCCACGGCCCAGCGCGGACTTTTGGCTGTGCTACCGAGCTCTTCATAAAGCTTCCGATCGTTTACCTTGATCACGCCGCCGTCCATTTCGAATGGAAATTCATGACGCATGTTTTCGAGTTCATCCAGACGATCGAGAATGCTTTCAATGTTTTTGTTTAACCAATAGTTAGGCGTAATGCGTAACCCATAATTCCGCAATGAACTCAGCATTTGTTCGTGGGTTTCGAAGGCCACGCCGTCGAGTTCTCCGGTGGCGTAGAAGATGGCGTCGAGTGGGCGTTTGGCCACTTCGCGCGGGTCGAGCAGTTTCAGCGAGCCGGCGCAGGCATTGCGTGGATTGGCAAAGGGCTCCTGCCCGGCATCCTGACGCGTTTCGTTCAGTTTGGCGAACCCGGCGATGTCCATATAGATCTCGCCGCGTACTTCAAGGACGGCGGGGGGCATCATGTCGGAAAGACGCAATGGGATGGTTTGTATGGTCCGGACATTAGACGTCACGTCGTCACCGGTGGTTCCGTCGCCGCGGGTTAAGGCGCGGACCAGCTCGCCGTTTTCATAACGTAGCGAAATGGCGACGCCATCAATCTTTGGTTCCAGAATGTAGTCGAAGGTTTCTTCGGGGATCAGTTTGCGGATCCGGCGGTCGAATTCGATGAGTTCTTCTTTTGAG
>Ga0224504_10000896_pt1 | contig 13448 bp, 15 predicted proteins | sample SF_Oct11_sed_USG_3_FD_170160 | JGI IMG/M metagenome (GOLD analysis project Ga0224504, IMG submission 170160) | Sediment microbial communities from San Francisco Bay, California, United States - SF_Oct11_sed_USGS_24 | ecosystem: Environmental > Aquatic > Marine > Sediment | place: USA... | reverse complement strand
GCTTTCCTTCGTTTGCTCCCGGAGATCGCATGCAGCTCGAAGCGCCTGCGCCGCCGGATATGGATCGGGTATGGCGGGCGCTCGGCGGGTCCCCTACGGACCTTCAGCCCTGACGCTTGGGCGAGAACTTCGTGCCAGAGGACTCATCCTTTGGCCGATTGAAATGCGCCTCCAGCTCTCGGCTCAGAATCTCGAGGACGTCCTCTTGCAGCCCGAGCGGGTGACGAATCAGGCGCTCGATGTTGCGCTGGTATACGAACAGGCGTCGCTGTTCTTCGCCACCTGCGGTGGTGGCCATTTCGTCCAGCAGGAGCGGGGTGCGCGGGTCGACGCCCTCAGCGACCACCTCGAGGCCGGGTAGGTCGGTGACCATGATCAGATTGCCCTCGAGCCGCTGCGCCAACTCAGCGGGCAGCTCGCGCAATGCGCTCTGCACGAGCTTTTCGAAGCGAGCGTGTGACGGCGACCACGGAGGCCGGGGCAGAAGACCGTCCAGATGCCGGGTCTTGAGGAAGGCGAGCGGCGCTTCGTCGGCGCGCCCCTGCCGATCGCGCAACAGGCCGAGGTAGTACAACACGTCTGGCGACGCGTCGGAGCGCGAAGCCGCGCGTTCGATCAGAGTTGCCGCGGCGTCGATCTGGTCGAGCTCGAAGTGGGCCCGCCCGATCAGGAACTCGAGCTGTTGGTTTTCGAAGGGGCCCTCGGGGAGCCCAATCAGCAGCTCAGCAGCAGCGGCGCGGTCGCCCTGCTGGAGCAGCGCGTCGACCTTGAGCACGGAGGCGTCGGCGATGTCGTCCGCCGTCTGACAGCTCTCGAGAGCCTGGTCGAGGACGCGAATCGCCTCCGCGAGGCTTCCGAGCGGGTGGATCAGGAGCTCCGCCGCATTGAGCATGGCTTCTAGATAGTGCTCGTCGAGGTCGATGGCCTGGCGGTAGTGCTCGAGCGCCATGTCGAGGTTCCCGTTGGCGGCGTGGATGTACCCGATGAGGTTGTGGGCATCGGGCGAATCGCCGTCGAGCTCGAGGGTCTGCTCGGCCGACGCCATGGCGCCGTTCAAGTCACCCTGCGTGACCAGTTCCCAGCCACGGTCGAGGTGGGCGCTCAGGCGGTCCATGAATCCTTCGTTCTGTTCGGACATCAGTTAGCCCCGAAACTTACGTGGCGAGTTTGGGACGTCAAGCCGAACCGTGCGCTATGATGCATTTGGAATGGTTAGGGTTTTCACCGCAGTGGTAATCACAGCGATCTGTTCGTGCGTCAGCAAGCCACTGCCCGCGGGCCAGACGATCTCGGTCGGCACCGCCGAGCACGGATACCTCCAGCACCCGATTCGCCTGGAAGATCAGGGTAACGGCTATCGGCGGTTGCGTCCCGGGGAGGGGACCCGATTCGGCACCCCAACGCTAGTGGGCGCGATCGAGCGCGCGGCGCGTGAAGTAGCCGACGCTTTTCCAGGCGGCCGCCCGCTTCGCGTCGGCGATCTATCGACCCCTTACGGAGGCTCCCATTCTCGCCACCGGACCCACCGCAGCGGGCGCGATGCGGATCTCCTTTTCTTTGCGCGAGACGCGGGCGGCCTGGCGGCACTCGGCGATGGCTGGCTACGCTTCGATCGTCTTGGTCTCGCGACCCTGCGCGACCGCGTTTTTCGGTTCGACGAAGCGCGCAACTGGCACCTCGTGCGTACTCTGATCATGGATAATCAAGCGCGCGTGAAGTGGATCTTCTGCTCCAACGAGCTCAAGGCCCGTCTCCTGCGGTACGCGGCGCGCTACGAGCGCTCGCCACAGGCTGTGGTACGAGCCACCTGGGTTCTTCACCAGCCGACACGCGGTGACTCACACGACGACCACTTTCACCTGCGCGTCGGGTGCGGGACGAAAGAGCGAAACCTCGGCTGCCGGGAGCAGGCGCCGCACTGGCCGTGGCTGAGCGACACCGCGAGCAAAGAAGACACCCGCGCAAGTGCCGCAGCGAGCGACGTGTACCTGGTCCGTTGGTTACTTACCGAGGAGCATGTGGATCAGCGACGCGACATCTCCGGGCGTCGCCTCGGCGCCGCAGCGCAGCCAGCCTCGATCGCCGTTCGCTAGATCGGTGAGCTCCCGGTGTTGGTCGGTCGCGCCCCAAACCAAAACGCTCGAGCTTCTCGGAAGCTCGTGCGCCAGGGTCGCGATCGTCGACGGCTGAACCGATGCAGCGACGCAATCGATCACGACGAGCGGGCTCAGCGACGCGGTGGCCTTGAGATTGTCGAGAAAGGCGACGACGTCTTCGATCTGCTGAACCGCAGCGGCATCCCCCACCTGCTTCGCGATCCCATCGCATCGTTCGCGATCGCGGGTAGCGACGAAGACCATCGGTAGCGCGGAGCCCAGTGGTTGCACGGTGGGGTACTTCGAGGTGTCGGTCTCCGGCGGGTCGACCGGGTCTTTGCGCGTGACGCCCGAGTGTTGGCGATCGCGACCGAGCTTCCGAGTTTCGTCCGCGCGCACGGTCTTGCGCGGAGGTTGCGAGCTGATGCGGTCCGCGAGCGTGAGCATAGGGGCCAGGTTCTGCATCACCGCTTCGCTGGCTGCGTTACCCAAGTAGAACGCCATCGCGGTTCGAAGATGCTTATCCGCGAAACGGCGCAGCGGTTCTCCCGACGCAGGGATCTCGTGTTCGCGCGCCATGTGGAGCGCGCGGTGGAGGATCTGAACCCGCACCTCGGGCGTGGCGACCGTTTCGATCGCCTCTCGCACCATGCGGGCAATGGGGGTTTCCCTTTGCATCTGATCCTCGTCCCCAGAGGCAGCGTATGTTCGAGCTACCACAGCACAATAATATTACCGTGATTTGGCCAATTGGCCAATCCCGGTCTGGTGGTGCCCGGTCGGGAGCCCATGGTACATGGCGAACATGCTCGTGATGGGGGTCGACGAGAACGGTCTGGGCCCGCGGTTGGGGCCTCTGGTGGCCACCTCGGTCGCCCTGCGGACACCCCGATATCTGCGGGCAGCCCTGTGCCAGCGAGGGCTCGCCCTGGGGCTTACCGACAGCAAAGAAACCGGGGGATTCGGCCGAATGGGGTTCACCGAGTCGGTGGCCTTGGCGCTGTTGAAACGGGGCGGTGCGGGGCTTCCGGGCTCCGCCGACCAGTTGCTCGACCGCGTCTCGCCCGATTCCCGTCGCCGCCTTCGTGCATGCTGTCCCGATGCGCCCACTGCGGGACAATGCTGGGCCGTCGATCTCCCACTGCCCACGTTTGGTGGCGATGTGTCCTACGGGGAAGGGCTGCTCGACCAGCTCATCGGCCGCTCCAGCCTTGGCATCGTCGACGTGCAAAGCCGAGTTGCCTGTGCGGGGGTGCTCAACGCAAAGCTTGCGGCTGGCCAGAACAAGCTCGCCGTAGACCTCGAGCTGTTCGAGGATCTGATTGCGTCGGTCCAGACGCGTCACGGCTCACCGTTGCTCGCTGTCTGCGGGATGATCGGGGGCATTCGCGACTACGCGTCACGCCTCTCTGGCTTCGAGCCGTACCGAGTCACTTCGCTCGCCCCACGTCGCGGCCAACGCAGATACATGATCGACGGGGTCGGTGAGGTTCGATTCGAGGTCGACGCGGATGCGCGGCACCTTCCGGTTGCGCTGGCCTCGATCGTCGGAAAGTACGTGCGCGAAATCTGCATGCGGCGGATCGGGGAGTTCTATCGGCAAGGGAACCCCGATGTGAAGCTTGCGAGTGGGTACCACGACCCGGTGACGACCCGGTTCATCGACGCGACCGAGTCATTCCGCCGGAGGCTTGGCATCGCGCCTGATTGCTTCAAGCGGCAGGCCTGATGCTTGTGGTAGAACGCGCATATGTCTGAGCGTGACAAGATTCCCCGTTGGGTACTCTGGCTCGGCGTTTCGCTCGCCATGGGCTGGCTGCTCTACACCTTGCGCGGGGTGTTGGCGCCGGTGTTCTTTGCCTTCCTCATCGCGTACATGCTCGACCCGCTGGTCGATCGGGTCGAAGAAAGCCGATTGCTCCGCGGCAAACCGATCGCCCGCGCCGTTGGCATCGCGGTGCTCCTGGTGGGGGTCTTCGCCCTAGCTGCGATTGCCATCCTGGTCATCGTCCCGATGGTGTACGAGGAGATCGCGAGCTTTCTCAAGCGGCTGCCCGGGCTCGTGGCGCGGAGCCGGGCCGAGTGGGAGCCGTTTCTGGCAGGGTACGGACTCGAGATTCCGACGTCGGTCGGGCAGGCGTTCGAGGAGCTCCACCTCGACATTCAGTCGGTCCTCACCAAGAGCTACACCCCCGCGACCGCAGTGCTGAAATGGCTCCTCGGTGGAACGGTTTCGGCGGTCGGCGCCATCGTCGCGGCGCTGATCGTGCCGGTGTTTGCCTTCTATCTCCTCTACGACTTCGATGTGCTCGTTGCCAAGGCAGCGGAGCTGATTCCTCCTCGTCATCGGCCGACGGCGCATGGTTTCTTTCGCGAGGTCGACGCGGTCCTCGGTCAGTTCTTCCGCGGCCAGTTCACCGTCATGGCCATCCTCGCAGTCCTATACTCCGTGGGATACGGCGTCATCGGGGTGCCTCTCGCGCTTCCGATCGGGATCATGGCGGGGTTCCTTTCGTTCATTCCATATGTGGGGAGCACCCTCGCTCTCGCGACGGCGCTGCTGATGACCGCGCTCGATTGGCAAGGCTGGACCCAGATTCTCTGGGTGCTCGGCGTTCACGCGGTCATTCAGGGCTTGGAAAGTTTCGTGATCACGCCGAAGATCATGGGCGACACGGTCGGGATCTCAGCGATCGCCGTCTTGTTTGCGCTATTGGTCGGCGCGGAGCTGTTGGGATTCACTGGGGTGCTTCTTGCGGTGCCGGCGGCGGCGCTCACCAAGATCCTGCTGCAGCGAATCGACGAGCGGTACCGTGCGTCCGAGTTCTTCGTCAGCGGCCCGAGCGATGGGGGCAACGCTACCGAGGGTCAGAAAGACTAGATACATCGAGTGTCACGACAATCGTGCGTGCGCGAACGTGCACTCGCGCCGATTGCAGCACTTCGATCCACGGCGGTTCCACGGAGTCCGGGGGCGATGCGGCCCAAGCCCTGATGAGCGCTGCGTCTTGAGTGGCTAGCTCCGGGTCCGTGACGTCGATGTACAGATCGACCGTCTGCGCGCTGCCGGACTCCACGGACAGGGCGATGCCTTGCACGCCCTGCATGGCGGATGCTTCATCGCCGAGCTTCGCCACGCGCTCGAGCGCCGACTTCCAGTGCGCCGGAGGGTCTAGAACTGCAGCGATGCTCGCCCCGGCGTTCACTCGCGGCCAAAGTGTGGCGATGCGGGGCCGTTCAATGAGCGAGGGCGCCGTGCCAAGCCGCACTGCCATGGCCTCCGCGACAGTCCTGACCGAGCCGGTGACGATGGTTCGGTCATCGAGCAGTGCGATCGCGCTGCGGCGGTCTCGGCTGGCCAGGACCGGCCCGGCCGGGCCTTCGAGGCGCACGATCGTGCCCCCTCGCGTTTCGACCAGCAATCGGTGACACGCTGCCAACGTCGCAGCGTCCACGGTGCGCCCACGCAACATCAGCCCGATCGATTGAAAGGGCTGATCCTCGGGCCCGCGCACCCAAACCGTCGCTTCACTCAGCGCTGCAAGCGGATCCAGACCGCATATTGCTTCGATCTCGCTGAGCTGCTCGTCGGCCACGAATGCATCGACGAGTGTCTTAGCCGCTGCCGTGCCCTCGAGGGCCCGGGCATCGATTCGCAGCACGGCCCGCGCGGTGCCTGGCAGATCGTGGAGCGCTTGGCTTGCCCGAATCGCACGACCTCGCTGCATCGCGGCGAAGAGCAGCGCGGCCATCGCAAGCGAGACCACGGCGGCTACCTTGAGCGAGCGAGACACCGGTCGAGCGTAGGAAGTTCTTTTCACGGAGCAACCCATCGTGCTAACGCGTGCCCCATGCCGTGGCGCCGAGTGCGGTTGCGCAATGCCGAGGTGCTCGCCCGTTGTGATGCGAGTGGAGAGCTCATTTCGAAAGAGGGCAGGGTCGAGGTGCGCTATAAGCCCAACGACGGGAGGGCGTATTTCGCGAGCGCCGCGAACCTCAAGCCGCCCGGCGGCGCACCAAAGATCGAGCCGGACTCGTTTTGTGGTGCCGGCGAAGCGGTCAAGAAGCCCTCCAAAGCCAAGAAGAAGGCCTCGAGCGCAACACCGGCTCCGGAAAAGCCGGAAGGCGACGAGATCCTCGCTTACGCCGATGGCGCGTGCAGCGGGAATCCCGGCCCGGCCGGAGTCGGCGCGGTCGCCATGTGGGGGGACCAGATGCGCGAGCTCAGCGAGTACATTGGCGAGGCCACGAACAACATCGCGGAGCTCACCGGAATTCTTCGCGCCGTGGAGCTCGCGCATGAGCTCGGCAGGCCGTTACGTCTCTACACCGATTCCACGTACTCGATCGGCGTGCTGACCCAGGGTTGGAAGGTCAAAGCCAACAAAGAGTTGGTCGCCAAGGTACGGCAGGCACTCGACGCGCATCCAGATACCAAACTTTTTCATGTCCGTGGCCATCAGGGCGTGCGGCTCAACGAGCACGCCGACGAGCTTGCCGTTCGCGCAGTGCAGAGCCGAGAGTCTACAGGCTGGGTTGGGACCTGAACCGACTCGCGGCCTCGTCGAGCGTGACCAGCTCGTAACCCGCTTCACGAATCAACCGAATTGCCGTGCGGAGCGAGCGCATCTTGTCGGCCGCTGTCCGTTTCAGGTCCGCGCGATACGGCGCGAGCGCTTCGAGCCCGTCCTCAGCAGCATCGGCAACATCGAATCCGTGAAGCTCGAGGTTGATGAGCTCCCTTCCGAGCATCTGTTTGGTGAGTCGTTCAGCGATTTGTTCGCCGCCCAGCACCAGAGAGGTGCCGATGTATGGGAGCTGCAGCGGGGTCACACCGATCGGCAGCTCCAACACGCCATCCCCCCTGCGCCAGTACGGTCGCCCGACCCGGTACGGCTCCTTCGGCGCGCGCAGCACTGCTGGCGTGTCCAATATGCTTGCGCTCTTTCGGCCTCGAACCCTGATTGCGGCCAGCGCTACAGCCTTGGAGGCGTAATAGCTTGGACACGGAAAGACGCTCGAATCGTATTCGACGCCTGATGCCTCGAGCGCGCCGAACAGCGGGTCGCTGACGGTGTATCCGGGCGCACGAAAGCCGGTGGGCCGCTTTCCGCAAGCTACTTCGATGGCCTCCGCACCCCGTTCGACCTCTTCGAGGATGTCCGCCGCCGCGCGGCGCGTGAGATCGTAATGGTGGTGATACGAGTGATTCCCGATCTCGTGGCCCGCGTCATGGAGCGTCGCGATGGTCTTGCAGTTCTCCTCGCGTTCGAGGTCCTCCCCAATCGCAAAGAAGGTAGCCCGAATCGATTCGTCATTCAGCCATGCAGTGAGCCGCGGCACGCAGCGGTCGTACACCGCATGCGCGCTCGGTGCTGACGGGGTCGCGAGGCCATGGACCGCCGCGTAACGAGGCACCTCGTCTAGATCGATCGATATCGACGCCAGTTTCAGATTCACCGTTTGACCCGGATTGCGATGAAGAGCTTAGCCAAGTTCTTCAAGACGTTGGGCACTCGTCTCGCCAATCCGATCGTCGGGGGCCGCTTCTCCAAGACCCGCACCGGGATCTCGTGGACGCCGAGACCGGCACGCTCCGCCCGGATGACCAACTCGGACGCAAAGAGATCCCGGTCGACCAGGCAGGCACGGGCGATGGGTTGAACCGGCTCCCGCCGAAAGGCCTTGAGTCCGTGGGTGTCGGTCCCTCTGAATCCGAGGGTGACCCGGAGCACGCCGTTGATCACGACCGTGCCGAGGCGGCGATACAAGGGGCGTTCGTCGGTGGCGCCCTCCATTACCTTCGAGCCAACGACGAAGTCCACCGATGAGTCCTGCAACAGCGCGACGGCGCGCTCGTAGAAGTCGGTATCACAGAGGTCGATCTCGTCGCAAATGACGAGGTCGCCTCTGGCGTGGAGGATGCCCTCTCGAAGCGCTTTGCCGTAGTTGGGCTCGCCGGTCTGTCGACACACGAGTTGGTCGAAGCGTTCCGCGAGCTCTGCCGCCACCGCGACGGTTCGGTCGGTAGAGCCGTTCTCCGCGAGGACGAGCTCATACGACCAGGGAAGGGCGCTCAGCTGATCGACGAGGTCCACCACCGCTGGACGCAGGATCGCTTCCTCGTTGTGGACGGGGATGACGATCGAGATGAAAGGCCGGAATTCCAAGTGGGCCAAGGCGCGGCACTCTCTTACGCGCGCGCGGGCTCGTCAAGCCAATGCGCAAAGCATGGCGTGCGCGGCGTCCAACTCGACGCGCAGTGGACCGAGGCACGCGGGCAGGGCTGCGGTCTGACCGCGCGCCAGCTCCAACACGGTTTCGCCATCGTGAAGCGCGAGGCAACCGTCCAAGACGGTGAGCGAGCGCAACCGGTCGTCGGCAGGAAGCTCGAGGTCGCCCGAGCCAGCCAAGCGTTGCAGGGAAAAAAACTCGGACGCGATGCAGCCCTCATCGCCTGCGAGGATCTCGAGTCTCGCTGAACCACCGATCGCAGCGGGCCCTGCCCGGTGGCAGACGCGATCCAGGAGTGCGTCCTCCCGCGGGCCTTCCCAGCGCGTGACGTCGAGGGCGCGTTTCCGGTGAAGCGCACGAGGTTGCCCGCCTGAGTCGAGCCGCCCAGCAGCATCGTATTTTCGGTTCCAGTCCCAGTAGCGGTACGTGATGCCGCGTTTCCCTGGAGAGACACGCTGCGGTTCGAGCAGCAGGACTCCCTTGCCGATCGAGTGAGGTGTTCCGGGCTCGATCAGGAACACGTCTCCGGGCGACACCGGAACGAACGACATTAGCGTGTTTACCTCTGCCTCGTCATCGATTGCTTTCTCGACGTCGCGCCGCGACACGCCGTCGCGAAAGCCCAGGTACAAGCCCGCCCCGGGCTCCGCATCGATGATGTACCAGGCTTCCGGTTTCCCACTCTCGTCCGCGGCGAGAAGCGGGTCGGCTTCGGCGGGATGAATCTGGACCGAAAGATCGTCCGCGGCATCGACCAACTTCACCAGTAACGCGGTCGACCCGAGCGTTGCCTCTCTCCCGAGGAGGGCAGCGTCCGAACGGAGCACGTCGTCCAGCGTCGGCCCGTCGACGACCCGGCTCGGAAAATCAGGCTCCACCGAAAGCTCCCAGGCTTCTCCCACTATGCCTCGAACCTCCAAACCCGTGTTCAGCTTGAGGTTGCCGGCGATCCGGCGGCCACCCCAGGGGGTTCGCTCCGGGGGCGTAAAGTTGTCCGGCTGCAAGAGAAGCGGACGCCGCCAGTTTCTTGGTCCTACTTTATCCCACATGTAAGCTGTCTCTGAATCCTATGGTAGCGTCCGAGGAGGTTTCTTGATGGGCTATTTGGGCAAAGAACGCCGAATTCATCGCATTTTCGTCACTCGTAACAGTGAATACCACGTGCGCCGGAACGTGTGCGTGGGTGTCCGCGATCGCCGGAGCGGGGAGTGGCTTGCCGGTCACCTCGCGCTGCGAAGCACGGTCTCGGGCGGCCTCAAGTTCCACGACAATGGCGCCATCAGCGCCTCGGAGGGACTCCCCACGGTCGGCGAGTCTCTGTTCTTCATCGCGGCTGGCCGGGACCTGATCACGAGTCCCGTGCTGAACGTCGAGCGGCCTCCGCGTGAGATCGTGCACCACTACCCAATGTAAACACACCGAGGATCGGATGCTATATCCCGCATCGTGCCCTCGGAGACAAAGACCATTCGCGTGGTGGCCGCCCTCGTAGAGCGTGACGGTCGGTATCTAATCACCCGGCGCCGTGAGACCGCGGTGCTGCCATTGCTTTGGGATTTTCCTGGCGGGCGCGTCGAGGAAGGCGAGAGCGACGAGGCGGCGTTGGCGCGCGAAGTTGGCGAACGCCTCGGTGCCAACGTCGAGGTGGGCCAGCTCATTTCGTTCGTGAACCATCCCTACGAAAAGTACGCCGTCGATTTGTATCTCTACGAGTGCGCGCTGCTGAGCGATGAGCTGCATTGTCGCGCGGTCAAGGAGTACGCGTGGGTGACCTCGAAGGAGATGGAATCGTACTCATTCACGCCGGTCGACGAAGCGTCGATGAGCAAGCTCCTCGGCGAGGGCTGACCACATCGCCGGAAACCAATGTGTGACCCAGTGCCTAGTGTGCGAGAGATTTTTTCTTGTGGTCGAGCGCGCCCGCAGGAGCGCAGTGAGAGGCACTCATGTGCCTCGCAGCGGAGCGACGAGGACGTAAGCCGACCACAAGAAAAAAGATCCGCGCACTAGACGTCGTAGAAGATTGGGGGGCGTTTGCGGATGAACCGCAGCACCAAGTCACGGGCCTCGTCCGACAGGCCCTCGAACTGAATGCCCATGCCGGGCTCGGACTCCGACATGAAGTCCATGGGATCGCGGACGAAGCGAACGTAGCCGTCGCATTCGAATTCGAAACCACCGGGCAACGTCACCAACATGCTGACCGACGTGTCTTTCGGGAGCGCTTCGTAGGTGGCGAGGAACACGCCGCCGTGTGCGATTTCGCCGCTGAACCCCACGTAGAAGTTGGACTGCGTCGTTGCACCGAGGTTGGCCTCCACCGGCCGTCGCTCGCCGGTTGGAATCGGTGCAGGCGGCGGCAGCATCGAAGTCGGGATCGGCGCCGGCGCCCCCGAAACCGGCCTGCTGGAGAGCGGTCGATTGGACCGCGAAAAAGGCCGCTCAGACGGAGGTCTGCTGGAAAGCGGCCGATTGGCCGGCGGTGCGCTCGCCGGAGGGCGCTGTGAAACTGGGCGATGTGAAGCTGGGCGCTGTGCCGGCGGTGCGCTCGCCGGCGGTGCGCTCGCCGGCGGTGCGCTCGCCGGAGAGCGCTGTGACTCAGAGCGCTGTGACTCAGGGCGCTGTGACTCAGGGCGCTGTGACTCAGGGTGTTGCGACGCAGAGCCGGGCCTGACGCTCGGCTTGTTCGTCAGCGGAAAGAGGATGCTGATGACATCCGCGATGCTCTCGGTGGCGGTTTGCACGCCCGAGTGCTCGCTCTTCACGTCTTGAAGCAGGGCGAGTGTTTGGCTGAGCGTACCGAGCGCGTTCTTTACGCAGGTCTTGCCGTCCGGCTCGGTCGAGGCGTACTCCGCCTCGAAAAGCGCGCCGACGGACTTCGCGACGTTCTGGATGATGCCGAGCACCTCCTCCGGAACGTCTTCGTCTTGCTGTAGCGCTTCGAGCGCTTTGCCGAGCGCTTCGCGAGCCTGTCGTGCTTCGCCCGCCGATGAGTAGCCCATGCCTGGTTGTCCCCCTGCTTACCTGCTCCTCAGGATACCGGGACTCGCCACCAGGTCAAAGCTCCTTCACGAATACGACGCGTGAACGCCCCGGGCCCGCGTAGTCGGGGACCTCGGTGTTTTCGAAACCCATCGACTCGTGGAACCGCGCGGGGCCGTCATGGCCGGCGGACGCCAAGGATTTGATCCGTTTCATTCCGGCCGCTCGGCATCGCTCCGTAAACTGGGCGTAGAGTCGCTTTCCGACCTGTCGCCGACGGTGGTCCGGGTGAATCCCAACGAGGTGCACGTACCCAGTCGCAGACGGTGCAGGCACCATCACGCCGAGCAGGAAGCCGATCACTTGTCCGTCGAGCTCGGCAACGAGCGCGTGCTCGCCGAATTCGTAAAAAAACATCGGATCGGCACGTCTTCCAGCTGGCCCATCCCACCACTGATCGAGCACCGAAATGATATAGTCGTAGTCGACTTTTGTTAGGCCCCGAATCTGCATTGCCTGGAACAGCGGATAACACGATCACAGGAAAGACGCACGGCGACCCCGATCCGAGCATGCCTACGTCCGAAAGCTCTGAAATTCTATTCTGTCCTTTCTGTCGTGACGGCTTCGAGGGTCGTAGCGAATGTCCGGAGCATGAGCTCACTCTGGTCGCGATCGACAAGCTCCCTCGGAAGCCGGCGGCCGCGCTGGATGGCGTAACGTTCTTCGGGGACCCGCGTTTGGGTCGCGGCGCGGTGTTGCTCGGCGCGACACTCGTTCTTCTGGGCTTCGTTGCGCCGTTTGTGAGATCCAGAGCCGTCGTGGCTTCGGCGTTGGAGGTTGCTATCGACGGCGCCGGCAATCTCTGGCTCACCCCGGCCGCCGCGATCGCCCTCCTATGGATTCTTTGGCGACGCCGCAACCGTCGCGCGATGATCGCTGCGCGTGCGGCGGTGCTTGGATTGGCGGCAGGTGGGGTGTTGCCATTGGTCTACACGGTTCGCCGGATCGGCTTGATGGCCGACGTCCAGGCCTCAGGCGTCGAGTGGCTGTGGGGCCTCTGGCTCATGGTCGCCGGCCTCTTGGTCGCTGCGTTCGGCAGCCGCTGGATGGGAGGTTCTGACGACGACTAAGCTGCGCCGGGGAGCGTCGGGCTGAAGATATAACCCTGCTGCTGTACGACGCAGACGCGATTCGGTCCGGCGACCCGTGCTCGGGCCACCGCGATGCTAGCCGCGTCCAAAAGCTCGCTGTGCGAGCGGACGCTTCCGCTCGGATACAGCCCGACCCCGATCGAAATCGTCAGCTCGATGCTCATCCCATCGGCTTCAAACGGTTGAAGGGCGACTTCGGACACGATTCGGTCGGCCAAGGTCAGCGCCCGCGCTGGGCGGGTGTTGGGCAGGAGGAGCCCGAACTCCGCTGTCCTGAATTGGGCTGCGATGTCGGTTGCGCGGATTGTGCGCTGCACCCGCCTGGAAACTTCGTCCAGAACATGTCCGGCCGACTCAGCGCCATGCTCCGAGACCAGCGCTCGGAAGTCATCGACCGCGATGATGCAACAAGCGAGCGGATCCAAATGACGTTGCGCCTCCTCGAACTCGATCGCGAGGCACTCGTGAAAGTAGCGGTGGTCCGGCAGCGTGCGGAGCTGGTCGTGCATGGAGGTATAGCGAAGCTCGTTCTTGGCAAACTGCACGTCGTCGTGCGCTCGCTTCACCCGCAACATGTTCTCGACGCGCGCCAGCAGCTCCGAGTCCTCGAACGGTTTCGTCACATGATCGTCCGCTCCCGTGCGTAGCCCTTGAACGCGCGCGCTCAGGTCGCCCGGCGCCGCGAGAAGGACGACCGGGACGAAGCGATCCTTGGTGATGGTCTTGACGACTTTGCAGGCATCGATGCCGTTCAATCCAGGCATGTTGACGTCGAGCACCACGAGGTCGACCGGCTGCGCACGAACCGCGTCGATCGCCTTCTGGCCGTTGTTTGCGGGGACGACCACCAGGCCGCGCGCCCGGAGCAGTTGAGATATGTGCTCGCACGTCGCACGATCGTCATCGGCGACGACCACCACCGCCTTTGGAAATGGACGGGCAGTCCCCACTCGGACACAATAACCGAGCGAGGTGAGATTCG